>Ga0179593_1379430_pt1 | contig 18172 bp, 18 predicted proteins | sample CZODoug2_1_08_16_FD_185931 | JGI IMG/M metagenome (GOLD analysis project Ga0179593, IMG submission 185931) | Vadose zone soil fungal communities from Angelo Coast Range Reserve, California, USA - CZODoug2_1_08_16fungal (PacBio error correction) | ecosystem: Environmental > Terrestrial > Soil >... | reverse complement strand
AAAGACGAAGATGGTAAGGTCTTTCCCTGCGACACCCCGAGGTCCCTTAGCCTTACTTTTTGGTGTTAAAAGGTCACCTCCACCTCGTGGAGTTTGAGCCTTTCTTGTCTTTCTGCTTATCGGCACCTCTTTGTCGTGTTTTCCTTTTTTTTTTTTTTGAGAAACCCTTCTTAGTCCTTTAAATGAAGGTTGAATTGGTTTTTTTGTTGATTCTGGTGCGGGATGCCGAATAAACAATTAAACAGCATCGTCCCTTTTGTGACACCACCGTGCATTGAACCTCTTCCCCTCCCAGCCGAACTTCATGAGTTCAGTACCGATTTCTTTTAGTTTGCTTATCGCTTTCCTATTTTTCCTTGGTGATTCCTCTAGACGGTGACAAGATTGTCTTCTCCCCCCCCCTCTTTCTCCTGCGTTGCGGTTGACGCGTGTGTATCTTTTTTTGTGTCGACAGCGGAGTTCATTTTTGTCCGATTTCGTAGTTTTCTATTTCTCCTCCTTTTTTCCCCTTATCTGAGCGCGATATGATGGCGAAGTCGCCAATCAGTTGTCTACCTCCTTGGACCCAAACACTACTCTTCTTGTCTTGCTCCTCACTGCGCCGTTGACCCTTTCGTTTTAGTGTCGCTTCGTTTTTGCAGCGGGCCTCGGTTTGTAGATTCTTCCTTGAGCTTTTTCTTGGCTTTCCCTTGTCGGGGCCTTTACACGGGATCGGTCGTGGTATGGTTAGCAGCTTTTGACCTGGTGCCCCCAACATAGTTTTTTCTTGTGGATGTTTTTTCTCTCCAGAACCGAACTTGACCTGTGAGGTGCTGTCTCCCGGGCGTTGGCGAGCGATCCCTTCTCGCCCCCCGATCCCGTAGCCTTTTTCCTATGTATACCCTTCATGTCTTAAGGACCAGTCTTGTCTTCAAATGATGATAGCTTTGTGCAGTCTGGCGTCAGCAACTTTTTTTTGGGACCTCTCTCCTTTTTAGTATGGTTCTGGCTCGGCCCAGTTTTTTTCCCTTTCGTCTCTCCTGCTTCTACTCTTAAGCGAGGTCCTTGTTTCTTTGCGCCTTTTCCGCGTGATGCTAGGATTTTTTCGCGCTCTTTTAGGTTGAGGTTAGGAGCCTGCCAGATGTTTCGTTTTTTCCATCCGCCCCAGGTGTGGGGAATTGGAGACTCGTGTATTCTCTCTTTGGCGCCACACCCTCCCTGAGCCTCACTCTCTCTCTGATTCGATGTGAAACATCGTCTCTTTGTCCGTTAGATCTCATTCCCCACGTTTTCGTCTGCCCATTCCCAGATTCCTCTCCTCCATGCTTCTTCAGACCAAGACCGCTCGCCTTCCCAATCTCTTCTCTCCCTTTTCCTTTCTTGAGAGTCCAGAGATTCCAGGCATTTCGCGCCCTAGGCCACTCTTTCCTCGCGATCCAGATGTATTGCACTGCCCTCCTCCCCAACAATGAGCGTCCTTTTAAGCCCTCCTTAGCAGTTCTCCCGTATGACGATGGGGGGCCCCCCCCCTTTTCTTCCTTCTGCTAGCCTTTTGATGCGGTCCGTAAATCTTCTTCTTTGGATGGGTTCCAGAGCACTATCTTCCCCCTCTTTAGATTCTGATTGGGCTGGCTTCTTCTATGATCTTAAACCCACCCTCAGATGAGCTTTTTGCCTTTTCTCTGACCCCTCCTGTAGTGAGGACTTGTCAGGACCCTAGATGACTGCTCTCATGTCCCCCCTCGTTCCGTGGTGCTGACGGACTGTGGATTGGCTCCTTCCCCCGGTTGTGGGCATTAGTTCATGTTATTGTGCCCGGGTTTTCGTTCTTGCGCGTTCTTCTTGAATTTTGGTTCTGGGGTGGCGTCACTTGTTTTACTAGCTCACTTATTCTGACTGTGTTAGTGACTTGTTCTTTTTGTCCGTTTTTCATATTAACGAGCTATCCCTCTCGACTCCCTACTTAGAGACCCCCCTACTTTCGGTCAGGAAAAAGGATTCTGAAAGGATCCCTTTGCGGCCGGACCCCGTTGTTATGCGACTGTTATTTTCCTCGCGGGCGTTGCCCCTTTAACCCCCCAACATATGTTGAAGAAGACACGTTTTGTTGAGAGAGATTGTCCAAGGCAAAGAACTCTTTCTCGTGGAACTTCGAAGAACTAGCTTTTTCCAATCCTCCCACAGGCGACATCCAAGAGCTAACCAGCTCAGAACTTTCCCGTTAGTCTCCCTATGTTCGGCCCCTCATTCGTCGAATGATCGCGCTAGCCTTTTCTCCCCTTAGACTGCCCCCACCGAGGACACATCCCTTCCACCGTACACGCCAGATCGAGCCGGCTACTATGACTCCATGTGCTGACCTCTCCCCTTCCACCGTCTCTCCTCGACCTAGAAATATCCCCCTCTTCCACCTTAATAAGTAGGAGGACCCACCGGCTTCTCCTTCGTCTGGCCGCCCGGCACAGGCATTCGCCGATATTTCTTAATCCCTCCTCCCAGTTCTCTTAAACGGGTCCCCCTTCTCTCCTCCCTTCTCCATAGAGCGGTGGGTTGCTACTGCTCGAATACCTCACAGTAATTTCTGTTCCCCTCTTTTTTAGGCGCACCCTTGCTCCTCCTCCTAGTGACGTTTTGAACACACTTGCCTTCGTCCGAAAAGACCCAGCCTTGAGATTCTTGTTCCCCTCTTCTAAAGTCGGTAGGGGAATCCCATTCTTTCACGGTCTCTGTTTGCCCGCCCCCCGACTACCTTACGCTTTGATCATACCTCGGACTTCTTATCGTCGCGGTCCAAGAGGATACGAGGTCTTGAAGCGTCTGCGTGGTGTTGGCGAGCGCTGGTCGTTTTCTTCGCCGGACCTTCTTTGGAGTTTTTCCTCTTGCTCCCCCTCCCCGCACCTAGCCCTGGGATACCTTTACCGCACCCTGTCCTCGTGCTCTTTTGGCCAAGCCCCCGATTGAACCACGTACTTTTCAATTTAAATCGGCGCCAACTTTTTATCCCACTCTCCTTCACAAGTTGCCAACCCCCTAGAAAAGCGGACTGGAAAAAAACCCCGAGCGTCTTGAGTGTGAGCCCGGCTGTCCTGACCCCCTCTCTGCCAGACACTACTCTCTTCTCCCGTCTGGCGCCATCCCATTTTTAAACTGTCTTTTAATTGGTAGGAAGAAGGGGAATTCCAGCTTAGCACTTCGCTTCATCGAGCGACCTAATCCCCCTCCCGGCTCTGGCCCGATCAACTGAAGGTGGTTTCCAAATGCCTCTCCTTATCCCCCGGCCAGTTTCTTTCTGCTGTCGGTCATGTGCAGCATTCCCCTCCATGATGCAACTTTTCCACATTTTACCTGGTTTTGTATGCAGCGAGCTGATACTACAACCCACCGCTTGAGACCGCCCCCTCCCTCTCTCCCCCCCCCCCCATTTTATGGTAGCGTCCCATAAAATTTTTTTCTCACGGCACCGATCAGGTGTGGTTTCAAGGTTCCCCGGCTCCAACTGCATAAACTCCCTCGCGGTTTCGGTTTCCCCGTGCCCGTTCTCCGGCTGATCCCTCTTTCCTCCCCGCTACGACGATTAAAGAAGACTTTTTATTCGTCCGTCCCCTTCCGTCCTCTCCTCCGTTTCCCTATGAGTGGTTCCCCCCTTAGACCCCCGCGACCATGATTCGAGATTTTTTTTTGATCGCCTTCCCTCTCTCAATTTCTTCTTACCTTCCTTAGCGGACTTGTGACGCCACCACACTCATTTGAATTTCCTTTCGACGTCTTTTGAACTCGCCTGTTCCCCCTCCACTCGCTCTTTTCATCCCTCTTGGGGTATTGACCAGAGCCCCAAGGCCATCTTCCCGGTCTCGCCTCTCTCAGCGGGCACGCCGTCCATTCGACTTTCTTTTTTGCACGGTTTTTTTGAGGTAAGCTTCCAAGTGTTTCCGAGTTCTTCCTCCTTTGATGGTTCCGTCCTTTTAAAAGCCCACCGTAAGGTCCCCCTCCCAGCCCTGATTGTAACGGCATTGAAGCGAGGCAGATCGTCTCCCTTCTGCGACGACCTTCACGCCTCTTGCCCTCTTTCTTTTTCACCTCCATTTCCCTCCACTCCAAAGCGCCGGGGATGCGGGAAGCTGGTGTAGACCAGAATTCGCGCGTCCTTCCTCAGGGGCGTGTCTAATTCCCTGGCGCCGTCTTTGTGTTTTTACTTTCTCTTCTTCCTTTTTTTTCGATAGATTTTTAGACCCCCACCGACGGCGCCTCTTCTTTCCGTCCTGAACCTGATCACGGAATGGGGTTGGGGGGGGGGGGGTTTGGGGGTGTGTGGACCCCGGTCGTCTACTTTTGACACCCCCCCCCCAAAAGCCCCGTTCTTTAGGGCGGCGGCTGCTTTAGTGATGATAATAGGAAAGGTGGGGTATGTTTCTCTCTGCTTTAAGTAATCTCCTCTCCCGAGGCCTTCCCAACTTACTTCTTTCCCTTCTTGCTGTATGTTTGACCTTCGGTGGCGGGAAGAGCCTGCTCTTACCCCTTTTTTTCTCCTTCACCAAAAGTGGAAGATGAAACGGTTGTCCCCCTCGACCCTTCCTTCTTTCCGGTTTGAGACAGGTACGGTCGGAGGGGCTTCTTAATTTTCACCTTGTTTCCGTTGTTGCTTTCCTAGTTAGAGCAATTACCCGAAGTTTTAAAGTGCGGCTTTGGTCGGGGGCCTGAGTCCTCTTCCTTGGGTGCGTAAGAGTTTGCTCTGTAGGGAAGTGACTCAGTAGGACTTTGTCGACCTCTCGAGGCCCTTCGCTCTTCCTTGATTACTCCTCCTTCAAATCATCGCGTTCCTTTCTGAGCCCAAATTTATGGGGAGGAGATCACTTTTACCCCTTTACGTTTGGGACCTGCGCCTCTCTTTACTCAGCTTCTCGCTTTTCAGATCATTTTGGTGCCCCCTTCTTTCTGCTTAGGCTCTCTGGAGGCCATTACCCGCCTTCTCCCCCTTTTTACGGTTCTCTTTGTCGCCAAGGGTCACACAAACTCTATGTTCGTCCCTGATGTTTCGACCTCTCCCCCCGATTATTGTGCTTTCCTTTTCCCGCGAGTTGGATGGTCTTCATCCCCCTTTCCTCCCACTTCTGCTTTTTCCTTACCTTGATTTCCTTCACCCTTGACCCTCAGTGCCTCTGTTTTTTTCAACCATGATGAGGACGTCTTTTTTGAGGTCCTTTTTTAGTAAACCTTTCCTTGTTTTTGGCCGAGGAAGGGATGTGTGTTGACGTGCTAGCTGACCCAGTTGAATTTCCCTGTGCTTTCTGCTGTCGTTTGCGATACCTGTCTTTTTCCTCTCCTTTTTTGTTTCGTCTTTCTCCTTTTAGGCCCTGGCTTTGGACATTCGTTTTCCTGCCTCGCAGCGTGAATTAGCAGCTCGTTGGTGAGATTTACTTTTGTCTTCGTGTTTTCCGACTCCCCGGCTTCTTGCTCCCCTTTAAACGACCTGGATTGGTCCATTTGGGTTGCACCACTAGATTCTGTGGCGCTCTTGGAATCCCCCCTCCGTTTTCCGTTCCGGACGAAAGCCGTGTCTACCCCCTACGCCCCCCTCTTCCTGCGCCCTCCACCTCTTTTCACGTCTCTGCGCTCCTCTCCCCTTAGAGCATTTGACAGCTCCTGGACGCTTTCTCTTTAATCCAGCCCTTTTCCTGCCGTCAACCTCCGTCCCTTTGTAATGAGTTTTGGAATTCTTTTTATTATCCTGTTTTTTTTTCTTTTTTACCGATGGGTTCCCCCCCCGTTTTATCGCATTCCGTTCGTGCGGGCGAGGCTTCCTTTTCGCGTGCATTTGGTTCTCCGATCCCCGCCCCCACGTTATCTCATGGAGGTTTCTGAGAGTCCTAGACACCCAACTCTAGTCGCCCTAGTGACTTACCTCCCTTTCCGCGAGTCCTTCGTTTGATAATATATTCTTTGCTGAATGATCTTTTGCCTTTTCCCGGAGGAGGTATTCGCCGCGCCTTTGGTGCGGGTCATGAGGAGTATGTTTTGTCGTTTTTTAATTGTCTTGCGTTCGCGTGTCCGCGAGGCGCTCAGTGCGTATAGCTTCGATGTCTTTGACTCTCCTTTAAAGTTTTGATTTCTTTTTTTTTCCTCTCTCTTCTACCTCGCTTCCTCCTCTTTATTTCTCCGCTCGGTTCCCCCAGTCTTTTCCCCCCTTTAGGTCCTTTTCCTTCTGGCGAGATTGGAGGTAGGGCCGTTTTTTCCTTTTCTTCCAATGTCCTTCAGTTTGGGTTTTTACATTTTTCACTTCCTCCTTTTTTTTCTTAGGGGTGACTCCCGCAGACCGCCCTTTTTTTGTAAGACGTCCTCCTCCAGACGAACCCCTACTACCTCAAGGAACGGCAGCTGAAGAACTCCCCGGGGACGGAGGCCATCGCGACGTAGCCGTGCGGCGATGGTCTCTCGAAACTAAAAATTTCTCTTCCCCTTGGAAAAGTGTTTACGTCACGTACTCGACCTTCCGCGCCGCTAAGACACTTTGAGCATCCCCATCCGAAAGAAACGAACTCCTGACCTTCCCCCACTCGCCGGACGAAAGCTTGCAAATCCATCCCCTTCTATTCCCAAACTTTTTTCAGCCACGAAACCGACCATCCCGGTCCAAGATCGATCGCCTGAATCGAGTGATTCTTCCGCCAGCATCATTTTTTAGAGTTCCTGAGGGTCATTAAGCACTCATACTCCCTCCTTTTTTGTGTTTCTCTCGTTCGAATCAGAATCTTCTTGCCTTTAGTCCCTTTTTTGCTTCTTCCCCCTGTAACTATCCCCGGCAGCAGAAATGTGCGAGAACCCTTCTATCCTCTATGACCCCAGGCAGAGGTGCCCCCCTATTTTCTCCAGTCTTTGTCGTTTAACAAATGGATTTCAAGGTCTCGTTTTCGCACCGAAGTTCCCTTGACCAGAGTGATAATACATCGTCCCTCTCCCAGCTCTCTTCCTTACCTTCCTCCGGCATCCTTTCTCTCGAATTTTCTCTATGGGGTCCTTCTTTTTCTATGTTTTTTTTTTTCCCGAGAAGGACTTTGCTTGACCCGGGTCGGGCCAATATACCTCTCCTCGCTGTTTCTGACGACTTTTCTCCTTCAATAGTTTTTTCCTATCGATATTCCACAGTGGAGATCGGCTTCCCCGAACTGGGTTATTTACGCCCCCCCCCCCCTTCGCTAACAGATTCGCAAAGTTTCGTCAACCCCTTAGCACCCGCTTATGGCACCCCAAACCCCCCTCCCTGGCGTTTGGTGGTTCGCTAACGTTAAATGACCCAGACCCTGCCCACTCCCGCCTCTCCCCTATTGGCCCCGATACTCGATCCCAAGGAACACTTCTATTCTCAACTCCTTTTCTGAGCTTGATACGCTGAGCCATCGGCGGTCCTCTCGATACTGACCCCTATACCTGCCCTTCTGCCCCCTTTCCATTGGCTTTACGCGCCATTCTGCGCAACTTGACCGCCAACCATTTTGAGACTTGATGGTAGGTCTTTGCCTCATGACGACCCATTGATTCAGCTGAGCAATTCCTCGCTTTCTTCCTTCGCTAGGAAGCACTACAAAGCTGCTTCTTCCCCCCCTGACCATCGTCCCTCGCGCGCTTTTCGGGATTGCGAAATTCAGGGTCCGACTTGGCCTCTATATTGGGTTTCACCTGAGTATATCCCAATAATCACACCGTGACTCGCCTGTTGTAATTATCCGGCGTTACAGGCTCCTCTCGTCCTCCTCTGGACTCCCTCGTAATCCTTCCAACTAAGCTGACCTCCGAGGCTCATTTTCCCGGCGACCTTCTTCTCCTCCTACTCGACGAACTGTGGTTTTTTCCCCCTATGATCATTGTCAGGGAGATTTTGATAAGAGTTCCCGTCTCTTCCTTCCATCTATAATTCTTCTAAAACATTCAACACCTCTCCCTTTCGGAATTCCCGAAGGACCTTCTCTCCCAGCCTCAAGAATATAGTGCTCCCTTCTCATCTGTCCTTCTCGATCATCATCACTCACAGTTCACGTCTCCGTATCCGCTCCGCCTGGTAAATGCTCCAGACTATAAGAAGTTTTCTTTCCAGTCCGGATTTCCCCCCCACGTTTGTGCTGGGCGTCTGGACCCGAATTTTACTTTTTCTTGTCCTTCCGCCCCTCTCCAAACGTTTCCAAACTTCCCTTTGAAGATGGGTTTTCCCTTCTCTTCATTCTTCCTCAGTGTTTGTCTCCCGGCTCTACCATCCCCCAGTCACCTCTCGACATCCGACCGCACTACAGCTCCTTCTCCCATTCCAGAGTTTTGCGGTTTTTTTTTTTTTCTCCCCCGGACCTCGCTGTCCCGATTGTATTCCGCTGGGTTTCTATTCTTTTTCTCTCTTTTCCTAATCCTTTTTTTTTTTTTTAGTCCCCCTTGATACTGTCCTTTTTCCACGAGAGGAAGGAGACGCTGGGTTTCTGTCACCCCTTCAATCCTCCAAGTTTCTTGGGCGTGATAGTTTGTCTTCTCCACTGCACGAGCGCTTTGAAAATGGTTAGTCTTCTGAATCTCCTTTTTTCCTTTTACGAGGATTAAGAGGGATTTTGGTAGGTTCAGGTGGGAGACTTTGCCTCCTTCATTCACCCCCTAACCTCTCCGGCACCCAGTCGCTTTTTGTACCTCCGGGTTCCTCCTACTTGTTCTGACGAGCAAGGCTTTAGAGGACTCTCTTCTTACTCCAGCGGTGCTTTGGTGCTTAATGTCGCGTCCTTCCCATCTGTCGTCCGGACCCATTCTGTTGGCTTTGTACTTTTCTCTCCTTCTCGGCTTACTCTGGTCCCTTCTGAGGGTGGCTTTCTCTAATGATTCTCTTTTGCCTATTACCTTCTGGAAGGCGTGGCTCCCTCTTATTCTACGCTCGCCCTTCGTTCGGACCTTTCCACCAACTACTCTTCTTTCGACCCTGAGCCTCGCAGTTGATTTGCCGTCTAGTGTAGATCCGGGTCTTCTGGTTAGCTTGCGTCTCCCTAGGTATTGCGCGAGGTTCTATTTTCTTCCCAAAACGGATTTGTTTCTTTTTTTCTCTGGGCGATGGTGAACCCCCCAAAATCTATTTCAGTCTGTTCACCCTCGGATGTCCTCAAACTCCGACTATGAATTTTTGTCGTTTGGTCCCTCCGCTTCGCAGTTTTCGTCTCTTTTTTCCTACCTCCAAAGCTTGGAGAGTGCCCTGAGCAGTTCTTTTCGCAAGGCCCGAAATTCCGTCGGCATCACATTTCCTGAGGCCTTCCTGTGCTAGTTCTTTAGCTTTGATCCCTTTCAAAGGATTAGAGTTCCTTTTGAGCGCCTGATTTGATGTTTCCGGCTGCCTTCTTCCCTCCCTCCTTTTCCCTCCCCTTTTTCGATCTAATTTCCTCAAAGTTGTTCTTACGCGGGTATGGTGGTGATCTTCGATCCTTGTCGCCGCTGATTTATTCTGTCTGCCTGTACAGAGCTTCTCTACCCCCACCAAGTCTTCTTTAAACATGCCTTCCCTTTTGTAGGTTGTTCGAATTGGTCCGGGTCTTCTCTGCGTGTAATCCCACCTTTTTTCCTTGCTCCATCAATTTCCGGTGATCTAGGTATCGTTCCACTTTCGCTTCTATGTGCTCTTTTCTCCTTACCCCGCCCCCTCTTTTCCCTTTTTGATTTACCCAGGAAGAGACGGCTTGAAGTCTTCTCCACAACACTATCCCTATCGACCTTCTGAACTTCTTTCTTGCCCTCTCTGTCAGTCTTCATGTACGTTGATGTCTGATGATGAAGCAGTTGCCGTCGGCGGTCCCGCCCACTCGACCTGTCTTTTTATTTTTGATCATGTGTGCAGCCGCCGCATGGGTCACGGTTCCCTCTTCATCTCCTTAAGTCCGCCTGATATTTCCTTTCCCTTTCGCTATCGTGGTAGCGACAGAGGCATTTAAGCCTTACTTCTCTTTTTCTGTGCTCGTGATTTCCACCACACCGCTGGTGTGATTCTAGAATTCAGTCCTCTTCGGCGGTCCTTGGAGGAATCCTTTATAGGAGAGAATCCTTTCTTGAGGGCCTAGGTTTTTTGCGGCGCCGGTCTTTTTTGTGTTTCTCTTATTGTTAGGGAAGAGTAGTTCAGGTTACTTTCGTTCCTTTTTTGGCGTGGTCTTCTGAACTTGGGCGTATCTTCTCCGTCGCTGAGTCTGGACTCCTTCCCTGGTCGGTCTTGTTCATTCCATCATTGAGTTTTGCTTAAGTAATAAGCCCGACACAGATGGCTCTAAGGCCTAGCGGCATTGGTCTGGTTCCTTTTTTTCTTCCTTCTCCTGGGCTGGTTTAGTAGCAAACTTATTCTCTCTTTAACTCTTGATTGTTGTTCTTCATTTGTTTCTTTCTGCCTACTTCCTCCTCTTTTATTAGCCTCCTAACTAACCACCTTGACCCCAACTTTGACCTCCCCCTCGGCTCGTCGAGGAAGAAGTGAAGTCCCACTTTCATTTCTCACGTTGTTTGATCGGGCGTAAGGCTGTCATCCTCCATTTCGCGTCCGATTATATCCCCACGCTGTTACTAGTCCCGATGACCACTTCCCGTTTGCCGCTCCTTCGAACCAATTTTCCTCCCGCCCTAGTCCCGCCCACGGGCTTTAAGAACTAATAAGCCCTTCTCCACAGAGGGAAACTAGATAATATTCGGCACCCCCCATTGTATCCCCTTCCCCAACAGTTCCTGTCACGTAGGACCCAATAGCATATCCTTCTCCGGAAGCGTTAGCCTTCGTAAGGATTTCCGTCCTCGCCTAGCTTTTTTGTAAGATACGACACTAACCTGTTCCCTTGCCCCGTAGCCCCATTGCCACGCATCCCGATTCGCCTTTGAATGTGTCAACCTCTCTCGCTAAGTCCAGGCAGCATTTTCCCCTCGCTCCTTTTCTTTTCAAGACATTCTCCAAGGTCCCCCTATTTTTCCGTTTAGTTCAAGCTTTTTTTCCCTTGCCGCTCTTCTCATATCTGACAGCTTCCCGTTGACGAGTTTTTCATTCCGAAGGAAGTGGCGGTCCGCGTTGGGCTTTTTTCCTTTTTTGTTGTGATCTCTTATGTGGGCCTGGCCCGCTGGTTCGAAAGAGCCCTCTTTTCTCGCATTAATCTCCCCTTTTGAGTGTACCTATCAATCGCCCCTAGCCGCGCTTGCTCTCCACTTTTTTCCTCGGTGGATTTACGCCCCTCCCCGTCCTCCACTTGCAATCCCCGAGCCCCTTTTTGGTCACCCAGAAATCGTCGTGCTGTTCTCTCCCAGCTCTTACCAGTCGCGACCATCCGCGTAACTGCTCCGGAACGGCTCTTTTTGTTTCCCAGGACCCCCCCATTCGTGACTCAACCCTTTTATCCGTATCAGTGCTCCTCTTTGACGAATCGTCCCCCTTTCAGGCGATGCACATCCATCCGTTCCGATCCTCCGTGAAGCCACCTCCTCCCCCCAGGACTTTCCAAAGGCGTCCCTTTCTTTTTTCGTGTCTGGGGAAGACGGCTGACATTGCTCCGGTTCTTCAGCATGCACCTTCCCTCCCTGCGGTATTCCGCCAGGATTCCCCGTCGCCCAAGCGCTGCGGCCCCGACCCCCACCACCTGTTTTTGGCGGTTCGGATTCCACTTTTTTCCCGACGGGTCCCCGCTATTTTCTAACTCTACGCTCCCTCCAACAGAATACAGTTTTGAGCGGTGCCTGTTCTTCCGTGACCAAGGAAAGCCTGATTAAGCCCGATCCGAACCTTTCCCCGCCTCCTCTCACCGAATGCGTTACAGGCTGTTGCAGGTCTTCTCTCCTTGAAATGAGGACGTGGGGTTGGTCCCCCCCCTTCTAGGACCGCGCCTATGTGTTCCCAGATCTGCTCCTGCGGCGTCGCCCCGGAAGCGCTCCGTCTTCCGACCGTAATACTTTTCGGACCTCCCCAACCGGAGCAGAGTGCCCCTGGTCGCTTCATGAAGGTTAAGGAGTCCACCCGAACCCTCCTCTCCGAACGGCGAACAGATGAGGTCACGCAGCCCAACCACAAGGCACATAAGTTTGAACTTTGAAGTCTGCCGCCTCCCGTTTCTTTCCCTCTTCCGCCCCCCCTGAAGTTCGTGGTTTAGGACTTATTTTTAAAGGTTTTCTGAGGAAGAACTTTGACGTGTTAGTCAGGCCTTCCGCTCCCCCCTAGGAACTTTCCACTGGCCCGATGTACGAGGAATTGTTTCCTTTTCCGGTCTGACTTTCCCCCGGCGCTCTGACACGCCCTCCCCTGGAACAAGATCTTTCCTTCCCTCCCCTCCCTAAAAGAGAGGTTTTTTTTATGCGTACAGGTGTTTTTCCCCCCTTGCAGTCGCGCTCAATGACTTCGATGTTTTCGTTCCTCATCCTCTCCGTTCGGTTTTAAATAAGGACTTTGTTCAATTCTCCCCCCTCTTTAGATTTATGATCGACGAACAGGTCCCCCACCTTTGGAGTTTTTGGACTGCTGTGTACTTTCCTGAAGAATCCTTCTTTTCGGTGGGGGACGTATTCCTTTCCTTTTTGCTGTATTCGCTTTCAGAAGTATAAGGTTGTAGGAATTTCCTCGTGTAAGGTTCTTTGTTTCCCTTGGTCGGTGTTATAATTCACCCCTGTCTCGCACTCCCATAACTGAATCCGGTTCTAATTCATGATTTCTGAGTAGAAGAGGGCTTTCCTTTCAGGAGAGCTTTCTTCCTTCCACGTAGGTTTCCCTGTTTTGCTCCTCGTTTCGCTCTTCCTCCCCTTTATGCCGTCCCCAACTCTCGCTGTTGTGGCTGGTGGAAGCTAGAGTCTGCTCTTCGAAGTCTTCCTCCCTCTCTGGTGGCGTGATGACGAAGTAGGATTGCGGTAAGACTTTTTTCTTTTGTTTTTTGCTCGATCTTCGCGAAGTCTGCCTAGCATTTATAATGTAACCATCTTCTTCTCGCGAGATGGGTCCCTTCCCTTGTTGTCCTGCTTTTGCCTTTTTCGCGGCTGTCCTTTTGATCGAGCTTCTCTTTGAGGCCGAAATTTGCTTCTTGATTCTTTGTCGAGAATTGTACATTTTTCCCCACCCTTCCATTTAGGTCCTGATTTCCGTGATTCCCCCTGAATCTTCCTTTTCTGTTGTCAGTTTCTCCGCGCTGTGTCGTATCCTCTCCCGGTCATGACAGTCTTGCCTTGTTCGCGTAGACCTTTGAGCAGTCTTTCTGCACCAGGCCCGACCGTAAGTCGGTTTCTTTCCCAATACGACCGTTCGCGTGCCATTTCATTTTCCCCCAACCCTTCTGAGGAGCGTAGAGAGCCTTTTTTTATGATGTTGCGGATCTCTGTCCTCTCTTTTCCCTGTGAGAACTTCTGTCGTTACCGGCTTTTACAGTGATTGTTTCGCCGTATCTAGAGAGGCTGTTCTGCCCTGGTCAGGTACCCTCCGTTCTCGTACACGAATCGAGTTCTGGTGTGGACAACATTCCGGTTCTTGTGTGAGCTTTGAGTGTTTCTGTGATGCGGGTTCTCCCCCCGAATTTTTTTTTCCCCCAGCCGAACTCTTCCTCCTGTTCATTTCTGATCCAACGGCGTCCTCGTAAAAAGCAGGTCGGGCATTTGTCGACCTTTGCGCGCCTAATGAACTTTGCGAACACGACCCCTCCCCGAATCGCTGCCAAGAGTTCCCTCCGTCAGAGTCTGATCTGTAGCTTACGCCCCCGCGACGTTCACTGTCCCCCCTTCGATGATTACCGCTTTCTGGTTCCAGAACCCTCCCTTGCGCCTTTTCTGGGATGATTTACAATATCGCTCCGTCATTTCTGCGTCGGACCCCCGTTTTCGCTGCCCATTTGCGTGCAGGCGGACACCCCTGAGTCTTTCCCCCCTTGGTTCTTCTTTTTTTTTTTTCAATCCTCCCTTCTTTTTAGTGGCTAGGAGCTCGAGACCCACCGCTATGCAGAAAGTGCGTTTTTCAGGTTTCCCTACCCGGTAGTCTCTGCGGAGGCGTTCTTTTTGGATTCCTACCCGGCGAGCCATGGCCCGTTTCAGTCGGATCCCTTAGTAGTCTGCGGTTTTGTTTTCCTGTCACGGTTGTTATTGGGTGGATTTCCTGGATTCTGCTTTTTCCTAAGGTGAGTTGAAGGCGCAACTTTCGTATCTGCTGGTTTCGACTGTCTTTGGGACGTCTTCCGGATGTGCTTGTCATTTCATCATGACGGCCGACGCTCGCTCCCCGAGCGAGACCCGATGTCGCACGCACTGCCTTCTCGGCGGGAATTGTTTTCTTTCCGGTCCTTTTTTTAAGATTCCGCTAGTTGCTGGGCCTTCGTCTTCCATCCTCTCCTGGTTTTGATGACCCTTGACAGAGTAGGAAGAAGCTTTCGTCAGAAAGACGCTTCAACCACCTTCCCCGCCCACGTCCTCCTTATAAGAATTTCCCCTTTCGTCTCTATTAGTCCGGCTCCTTTCCCCGCTTTCTCCCCCCATTAATCTTGAGAACAAGAATTGCCCAGCCTGTTCCCTACGTCGCTTTGTCTGACTTCGTACCCTTCCTCCCAGCAGGCGACTAAGCACCCAAGTTTTTTACCCTTTCAGGCCCGAAGATTCTGCTTGACTCCCCCAGAGGAACAACCTCAGAGGAACTTAACCGGAGATACCCGCATCCCAGCGGGATTTCCTTCCCAGTCCATCCCTGCGGTCTTCGCCCCATGCTCCGTCCGCGGGACCTTGTTGGTCCTCTCCTTCCTCGTTTTTTTTTCATCCTCCCGAAGCCACAGTCGATCTTTTCGCTCGTTTCAGATGCCCGAGCAGCATTCCCCTTGCATCGCCTAGTGAGTCAGTTTCCCCTTCCCTGTTTTTTTGTCACCTCTCTCCCCTGTGATCCCGAGATTTCTTTTCCCCCTCTGACGCTCCCTTTCGAGGTTTTCGGCACAAGAAGTAGGACCGCCTCGGGCTCAACTAGGTTCAGTCCCTCTTCTCGGACCGATTTTATAGCGCCCCTCGGAAGGGTGAGCCGAGGTATCTCGTGTACGTGTTCTCGTAATGGGAGTCCTCTTTTCCCTCCCTTCAGCTTTTCTCCCCTCCTTTTCTCCGATCTAGCGCATGATGCTGGCACCGCGGTCCTTCTTCCTTCTGTTTTTTTCGGCTCAGGAAGCTTTGTGTTTGCTTTTTCCCTTCCCCCCCGTAGCATCCACTCTCTGCCAGTCTCACCCCTGATAAACACTTGAACAACCCACTTTCAAGCGTTGGTGTTCCTCCTCTCCCTCCCAGATCCCTTCTCCAGCCGCGAAACACCATCCTCCCGGCGACACTTAGAAGAGAACTTTCAGTCTTATTATTGTCAACTCCCTTTATCTGCTCCAGCGCCTAATCGGCGCGCCAGTACTCCCTCCAGGCGCTCAGTTGCTCGCACGTCGGTGGCCTTCCCCCCTCTCCCCCTTCAAGGCGGACTGCTCTTTCTCTTGCTGTTTTGATGGGAACGACTGACGAAACACCTGTTCTCTCTACAAGGCCGGTCCTGTCGCGGTTTGCCGAGAGCTGTCCTGCCCTTCACTTCGCTTTCCCCTGACCCCAACATGCGTGGAGTTCGTGCTCCCATTTCCCTCTTTTCTCGCAGAGATCTGGTGGGATCTTGTACCCGCTTCTCCCCCCTCTCTTCTCAGAGGTTTCCCAACCTCGCCCGCCTCTCGCAAGCCCGAGGCTCGCCTGGGGTCTGCCTTCTCCAAGATGCATAGTCGCAGTGTTAAGCGTCCTTCGCCTCATCAGTTTTTTAAAGCCTGTTTTTTCAATTTTTTGAGATTGATGGTGCGATTTCTAGATTCCTCAGGCGCGATTCTGGCCAGGAACATTTTCTTCTCGACCGTACGTATGCCCTTCTTCTCCCCCCAATTTTCCTGCTTCGACGTTCCTAGTCAGGCCTCTCAGCGTCACGCAGACTGAACCTTACCTTTGTCTGATCCCTCTTAAGCAAGGCTCTTTCCCTCGATGCTCCGTCTGTCTCGACGCCGTCCACCTCCGTTTTTCACTGGTTGTAATAGTTGAACTACGGCGGGGACCTCGGTAGAGTGTGATTCAAGGTCTTTCCCTCCCTCTTAAAGAACCTGCTCTTGGCCCCGCGGCCTTTAACGGCTCGGGTGCGCTAGCCGCCTACCACTGCCCGCATGCCGTGAGCAGCCAGAAAAGCCGCCGACCCTGACCTTGTGTTTCCCCCCCAGCAGTAGGCCACACTCCTCCCCTGTTTCCGATGGCTGAATAGTCGCCGTCTTGTGTTATACTCTCTCTTTTTTTTTCCTCCCCTCCCTCCTTTTTTTTGCTCTATAGACCTCCCGTTTGAGATTATGGACTGAAACCTAAGGGCTTTTTTTTCACCTCCCCCCCCCTTCGCAGCAGGTCTTAGGGCGGGGCGATTGGCGTCATCGACGCTGTCATTTCTTTTTTTTTCTTTTCGAGTCCCTTAGGACGAGCTTTCAACTGCCCTTGCGCTCTTTGGTAGGGGACCTCGGGGACTCATCACAATACCTTCGTCCTCCGCCAAGGAACAAGTGGTTCTTCCGGAAGTGCACGCACACCTTTCCTTTTCTCTTTTTACGTTTTTTTTTTCGTCTTCTTCCGTTAACGTATTTCTTTTTGTGATGTCGAGTCTAGCAAGCTTCGTCTCCATCGCGGAGTGGCGTTTTGGATCGTCGCGGTACCCCCACCCACCCCCCCCCCCCCCTTTCAGGTGAATCGCCTTTTTGTTGGCGTCCCTCCTCACTTTTTTTTGCTTTTATAGGCCCCCTTCTCGAGCCGATGACGGATTATGTCCGCTCGACCTATGTAGCGTTTTAATTTTGCAAACACGACAATCGCTCTTCCTTCTCCTGTGGGAGCGAGTCTTTCGGTCTTTTAGACGCTTTCGACGCTGCTGTAGCAATAGTTGCCCTGTGCGAGAGTTTTACTTTTCTTTCCGGTCCACTTCCACCGTATGGATCGGTGGAGTAGGTGGTATAACTGGTTAAACCTTCGGGGCCCCCTGAGATGTCGCGCATAACCCTGCGTCCCGATGGGTTCTGTGTAGGGTCCTAGAACTCGGGTCGATCAAGCTCCGTTTCCTCCCGACAATCTGTGCTCGTTATCCCTGAGCCCTGTAGTTACCCGAAAGGACTTCGGAGCCCTGTCTGAGGAATCTTGTGAAGTTTCTTCCCTTTCAGGTCCCAATTCACGTGCGGATTTTTGAGCATGATTATGAGTCTTCTCTCCTTCCCCCTGTCGCGGTGAGCTGGCAGGATTCGACGCCAGGCTTTTTCCTAATGCCGCGTCAGGTAGTGCGGCTGTCTCCTATGGTAAGGTTTGGTTCTCGAACACCTGCCCCGTTTTTTTCCCCCTCCTCGTTTTCTGTTACTTCCCGTGTTGATTTGAGCGTGGCAAAAATTTGTCACTGCCCTCTCAAGCGCTGCGTGATCTTGGGTAGTTGCCCAATTTTCTCTCTTTCTTTTTTCATGAAACACGTTCAGGTCGCTTCCCCTCTTCGCACGCGTTTTGTGTTAAGTTAAGAGGGACCCCGTCACAGCCCTCTCCGGTGCTAGACAAAGCCCTTCGCTCTCCGTGGAGCTAGAGATCAATGCGCTTCCTTTCCACGCGATCGTAGCCATGCATTGTTTTCCGACGTCCTTTGTGCCGAAACTACTAGGTCTGGCTGACCGTCCCTCTTTTCGTGAAGATGATCCGATGGTGTTTTTTCTTTTCTAGTTAGCTGTCCCCATTCGGCGACTTCCGGCGGAAGCTGATCTTGATTGGGTCGCTACTAGTCTTCCCCCCACCAGATGGGTCGTCTCCCCCCGAGCAAAAAAACTTCGCCCTGCCGTGCGCGTCGGACTTACCGACTGGATATAGACGTGACGGAGGCAGTTTTTCCCTCCTCTGATGTCGGCGGTCTGTTATATCTTGGGATTATGTTTTCGGAATGACGGATAGTTGAAGGGGTCTTATGGCCCCCCTTTCTTATTTATTCAGATTGGGCGCTTTTTCCCCCGTTTGAACTAGAGAGGGCTCATGGAAGTTCCCTCTTCCACTTGGTGATTGTTATCATCTTTTTTCCCGGCGCTTTTCCGCGATCATTTCCTAGCAGGCGAAGTCCCCGTGGGTACGACCTCCCCCCTTCGCAGTCCGTTCACTTTTTCCGGTTTGTTCTTTTCGAAGGCTTCTATCGCGGGCTGGTCACTTCCCTTAGCCC
>Ga0179593_1463561_pt1 | contig 18173 bp, 24 predicted proteins | sample CZODoug2_1_08_16_FD_185931 | JGI IMG/M metagenome (GOLD analysis project Ga0179593, IMG submission 185931) | Vadose zone soil fungal communities from Angelo Coast Range Reserve, California, USA - CZODoug2_1_08_16fungal (PacBio error correction) | ecosystem: Environmental > Terrestrial > Soil >... | reverse complement strand
TCCGGATCCCGTACGCCCTTACTAGTGGTCTTTCTTGGGCTTATGTGAGCACTAAGATTGGTCTTCCAGCTCTTTTGTGGGGTTTGTTGCGGGGGTTTGTTGGAAACCACCCAAACCCAAAAACACAAAAAAAACAGGGGTGGGGGGGGGTTGGGCCACTAGGTCACTCACTTTGGCCAACCACACAACAAAAAAAAAAAACACCTGTTTGGGGTGTCGACCCCTTTCAAGGTCGTCCCCCCGTGGTCCTGATAGATTTTTTTTTTTTTGTGGTGGCCTAGCTTTCCTCAGATCCGTTTCATGTCGTCATGGTTTTTTGTTCTGGTTCCCTTAGCCGCGTGAGCGACGGGTTGATCACCGTTCCCTCAACGCTTTTCTCCTTTTTTGACGTTCAGAACATTGTCCCGCCCTCGTCCATATTCATCTCCCCACATCGACCGCCACGAGCTGGTTAGTTGGGTGGTGTTGTGTGGAAGAGGTGGGTATCGGCGTTATGTTGGGTGCTTTTTTGTGTGTGGAAGGGGGGTTCTAACGTTTTTGGTTTATGGTTTTGTTTTTTTTGTACCCCCCCCCCCACTTCTCGATGGTTGTTTTTTCGGACGGTGGGGTTGAACCAACCTGTTACGCATTACTTCACATCAAAAAACATTTTCCAGAACAGAGGTAATGATACCCACGTTGAACGAATCATTCAGGGGCCCGCGCCGATCTGCTGGTCCCCCCCTATAGACGCGTGTAGGACCCCCCCCACAGACAAGTTAAAGACTCTCCACTTTATAGCTTCTTCTTATCCTCTACCCAGCACTTCCCCGGGGGACGTCCAGCCCTTTTCATTGGTTTTTTCTTCGCTGGGTTGTCCCTGATTGATTGGCAGAAACCCCCAGGGAGAACTCCAGTCCTCGAGGTTTCTCATGCTTGAAATATATTGATTGTCCCGTCCTCTTTTCACCACGCCCCCTACGTCTGAGAGTAAGTACCCCCCTCGAGCCCCGCCGTTCCCCCCATTTTGTCCCGCAAATAGCAGCCCTTTTCCGCTTCTGAGTTGTCCCAGCCCCCATTTACTCACCTTTGAAGCCACCTACTTGTTTTCCCACGTACCTATCTGTTCCCGGTCCTGTTTAGATATATTGTCGACACCCGAACCAACGAACAAAATCTTCCATTTCCTTGACCCCCGTCGCGTGTACCCCCTCCGCACAGTCGCTAACATTATGATTTCCCTGAAAGTCTCGACTCCCCGTGAATCGTCCTTTTTTCGGTTCTCTGACTTTTTCTCTGCTTAGGTCGAATTTCCCTTTTTTTTTGGTATAACTTTGCGATGGCCCTTTTGGGCCATCATTTAATTGGGATGGTTCGTATATGGTGTTGCCCTCTGGTGGGGTTAATAGACCCCCTTTTTTGTTTTGTGGGTATCTTTGCCCTTTTTAGAAAGGCCCGCTGCGTTTTTTTTCCTCCTTGAAGGCGCCTTGAATGGTTGGGCTCTTGTCTCACCACAACCACGGAAATACAAGAACCCTCAGATTCCCAAACCAGCGACCTCGCCACTTTTCCCCCTCGGTGAACCCTGCTCAGACCTAAGTCATTTGTCCTATCCGGCAACGTCCCGATGGTGTACACTCCTTGAAGAAACCCCCAAAACTCAGGTAGCTTCCTCTCCTTTCCACCCTTCTCAGTCCACTCTTCCCACCCAAATTTAAAAAATCCCTGGGACTACCAGTGCCTGCCCACAGCGCCCGAATTGTTTTGAACTTGGTTCCGCGGCATCCTCCTCGGCTGCGAGTGATGTCCCTCGGCCTTTAAATGCCCTTACCTGGACCGTTCCCAAGATTCAAAGCGGACCCCCTCCTGCCGCAAGACCCTGATTGGTCTGGACCTGTCCAAACCTGAAAATCGTCGTCTACGGTTCAAATGAAAGTCCATAGTCCCACCCCCTTAGCGATCCCGAGGGCCAAATTCCCACAGAATTTCGAAAGGCATAACTCTCCCAATGGGAGAGTTGAAAGGAGATGTTTTTTAGCATAATTTCCAATTATTTTCAACCCTAGGTAAAGAGGGGACCGCCTCATCCTTATACATTCCGATTGCAATCTTTTTTCCTCCTCTACCAAGGTACCTCTGACATCTCACTTTTTCTGTACACGAGAGACCAAGCCTCCTAGCTGTTCACACGGCTGCTTCTCAATATTCAACCCCGGCCCCTACCGTCCTTCGCGCCGATCCTTGATGTACACCTGAGAAGCGAATCCATAATAACACACTCTATTGGTCGCTTTCATTTTTGCAAGCTTGATCCGGCGGGACGTGTCACCCAACCAGGATGATTTTGACAGGTTATTTTCCCAGATTTTCGGTTATTTTCAAGCTTCCTTGGCCCACTCCGCACTTTGTCGTTTTTTATTGTGACTGCACCGTGTTGTTAGGCGTTTATTTGTGATTCGGTCGCGGGCTCAACCCCCCCCCCGACCCCCCCCCCCCCCCCCCCCCCCCCCCCCCCACCGCCCCTTCTGGACCCCCCCCCCCGCAGCCCCCTTACTATCTCACCCCCCCCCCACATCCACACTCCCCCCCCCCCCCCCCCCCATGACAAATAACTCGTGGGGGTGCGCTCCGCTTTTCGCCTGGATTCTTTTAAAGCTCTTGTAAGATCCCCTTTTCTCGGCAGGTGATTTGTCGTGCTTATGGGACCTCCGGTGTGTTGAGCGTGTTTCCTTTTCCCCCCCTCGTTACTTGACCTTAGGTCTATTCAGGGCGTGTGTTTTGGCTGAGTCCCTTTTTTCCCCATTGCTCCGTGGACCTTCGTCGCCCACCATGTCTTTCTTTTCTCACCCAAACCACACATCTTGTTTTCCCCTCCCTATCTTTTATTTGGATTTGTTCTTTCCATAGCACCTATAGGCTCGAACTAGTTTTGTCTTGAGCCCGCAGCATGTGATTGAACCCTGGGGTTTTGTGTCTTTTTTTAATTTTTTGTTGTTTTTGGCGCCCCAATCCAAACACCCCGCACCCCCGCCCAGCACGCCGACCCGTCCACCAGAGGTTCGGGGGGTCTATCCTTCCCGGCGACTTGGGTGTGGTTAATTAAAACAAACATCGCGCTTCGTTCTTAGTGGTTGGTTTTGTGTTGGTAGGTCCAGATATTTGGAGCAGGATTCTTTGACGGAATTTTCATAGTTTGTAATCCGACCAGCCCCCTATCTGTTTCTTTGATGCATTTATAAGACAAGTGCCTGGAGATGGTCCCTGATGGAAGAAGCGACACCCCCGACCCCTTCAACAGAGTGCATACCCTCTCAGCTTATAGTCTCTCTTTTTATGAGTGACTCCCTACGTGAAAGTGCATGGATTAGCCCTCTTCTCTCTGCCTATGAACGCCCTTCCCATTCCCACATTCAGCTCAATCCGCGCATCTTTCATACTAATCATCTTTTGTTTTTTTTTGAGCTAGAGTCTTTTTTTCGCTTTTTCTCTTTTGTGCCCTGCCTTTTCTTGCACGTTCTTAGATATCCAACTCCTGTTCATTCTTCCGCGCTTACATTCGACCGAGAGGCTCTTTGACCTAGCTCCCTTGGTCCTTGAGGTGAGATGACTGCTCAATCAGGTGCCCGTCCCCCCCTTTTTGCTGTTGCAGTATAAATACCTCTCACTTCCCCTTATCGGTATGGCTATAGCGCATTGCCGACCAGACCACATCTCCGACGGAATTAAGAAAACCACGACTCCAAACCTTTGTCTTTTTTTTGACCGAGCGTAAAACCGAATTCTTCAACTAAACATTTTAGGTTGCATTCATCTGCGCAGGTTCTTTGGTTAATTAAAGTCAACGCACCTTTCCTCATTTCTCCAGCCCTTCCCCCGAGTTATGCTCCCCCCGGCCGAGGAGACTGGCTTTTCCTACCGCCCGTGGTTTCTTTTCGGCGCGGCCCCCCCTCTATTCCTTTTTTTCAGTTTGCAACCCACACAGGGGTGATAAGATGATCCTCGGAGTTCTCCTCCGCTACTCTCGGCTTAGTCGAATTTTGCGGAGTACACGACCGACAAGCCCGAAATTCCAGCGTCAGATTTCCCATCCAGTTAGTTTAGATATCACTCCAACCCCTATAAAATTGATCCCTGAAACACAAAAATGTACCTGTCCTTGACTGCACACGCCGTACCTATCCAAATTATGAAAGGGATCACCAGTCCTAGGTGGTCCTGACCAGTCTGTTGTAACCATATTCGGTAGCTACGTGCCTCGGATTCCTTTAGTTCCCTTTTCGTCGTGTATTTACGGTTGGCCTCGCGCTAGGTACATGAAGTAAACCACTTCGTATTTTTTTTCGCGGTCCGAGTTCAGCATTTTCTCGAGAAGGACGATTATTAGGAAAGCCGCAGGCCCATCAGGCCCAGTCACATGTTGTAAACGTCCTTCCTATTGCCGTGAACCCCACCGCCTAGTCTCCAGAATCCATTCTCCTTGTCTGAGACGAGCACTAGTCTTCCGGTGTTAAATTTTGCTGCCGGATAAGCGACGGGTTTGGGTGGGTGGCATTCCGGGTCCGGCAGCGCCCAGGCTCCCCCCACGCCTGTCTTTTTTGTCGTCCATGACCCTGCTTTCCCCCGGCGGTGGGCGTTGGAGCGGGAGTCATTCGTTGGTGGTTTCCCCCTTGGGGTCAAGAAGAGGTTTGGTCACGGGTCTTTAAGGCCCCTGCCTCGGGGGACATTGCTAATTGCTGCCAACGTAGTTTGTCCTTCGTGGGGCGTGAGACCTCCCCCTACCATTTTTTTCTTCCCCATGGTCGTTTCACATTCCCTAGCCATCCGCGAGTCGACGTGTTTTTTCGGGGCGCCCCCAATAAAACGGCTGGCTCATCATTACGTGCCGTTCCCGGACATCGCTTTGAGTCCTCTCTGAATTCTCTCGTACTGTTGTGGGTTTCGGGCCTTCGCACCTTCTTTCTCGTGTTAATTGTTCTCATGTCGTGTCTGTTGGTGCGCGTGTGTTCTGGCTTCTGGCTTAGATGGGGCCCTTTTGTGCGTCCGACTGTTTGCTGGGGACGTCTTTTTTCTTCTTCGTCCGCTTTTTTCCTTTGTTTGGTTTGAGCGTGGCTCCGCCACATCCGCCCTGCTCCTCAAACTGTCCCGCCCAACTCCAACCGTATTCTTTCGCCGGGGTGTCTAAACTTCCAGCCCGCCCCTTGTTCCCACTTGTACCACCGTTTGTTCCGAGCCCCCCGCCGACACTTTGTCCACCCCCCCCTCGTTCGGTGTTGGTCTTTTACGACCTCGGGTAAAGTGTCACGCTCTCCTTATTATAAGCGTGAGCAGTTAGGTGTTTTTGTCACAGCGGACCCCTTTCCCTCCCCAGCCCGGCCATCGGTGTAGCTCCCTGTTTGGTGATAACGCATTGTCTGTAACGCCCCAAGACCCCCCGCTCTTCTTTTTTGTCCCCCTTTCCTGGCGGGCTCAATTGTGCTTCCATGCCTTTTGTACGCGCAACCTCTGCCAACGACCTCCGTCCAACCCACTCCTTCCCTGCTGATCCAGCTACTCTTTTCTCGGCGTGGCGGTAACAGTCTTCCTGCCTTTTATTCGGTTTTTACCCTGAGGCAGGTGGTGGGGGGTTTTTTTTATTGGTTGGGCTTTGTTTCTGGATCCGCTTTCCCTTTGCTTTCCAACTCCCTGGCTGCCTTGTTTTGGCTGTGTTTAACCCCCAAAAAAAAAATTTGGTTTTATAAGGTAGTTACTACGGTCTTTCTTTCCCGTGGTTTTGTTTTGCTATATGGCCGTGGTTTCCTTCCCACACCCACGCATCCTGCTTCATGTACCTCTGTTGAATGATATGCAACTTTTACGACACCCTCCTTCCCTGGTTGTTTTGGTTTTGTTCTGAGTTCAGGATCTTTTTCCTCTTTTTGACACGGGCGGGCGTCCACCAGGAGAGCCACCCCGCCCCGCCCACCCTTACTCCTTCCCCCCCTGGCTTGGGAGTTTTTATCGTTTTCTGGTGCGTATTGGAGACCCCGACAAGGCCTCGCAGGTTTTGCTTTTCCGACAGCTCCTTTCTTCCAGTCAATTTTGAGATGTTCCCTTTCCGACTTGGGGAGGGCGTGGGCACCCTCCTGGTTTTTATCCCTTGTCACTTTTCTTGGAGGCGTTTAGGGGAAAAAACGCTTCTCGCGACTCCTCCTTGGGGAGTTGTGGGGGGGGTGGCCGATGGTTGCCGAGGGGGGTGGACCTACCGTGCCCCGCACCCCCACCAGCTTCTGTTCGAACGGGCTGACACAATTGTACGAGTAGTTATGGGCTCGTCATTTTTCCCCTGCGTCTTTTCCTTGTTGTTCGGCCCCCGAAGGGCCTTTTCGACCTTCCCCATCAGCACGTTTCCATCGAACCCTCATTAATAGTGTAAGTCTTACGCTTGCCTCAGAGCAGGGAGGGACGGACCACCAGCCCGACTTCCTTTCCCCATGATCCCCCTTTTGCACACCCTCCACACCCTCCCCCCCGCTCCGGTTCCCTTTACCCCTGACAGGGTCCGTTTTTAGTCATGGTTTTGAGCCGGGGTCCCCCGTGTTTAGTGGTAGGTTATTGTATTGCCTGTGTATTTGTCTTTTGTGTTTTTTTTTCTCGATGTTTTTTCTCTAATTAGATTAAAGCTAGACCACAGATAGACACTCTATGTTTCTTGAGTTGTCCCGGTTTTGATCCTCGGGCTCGGCGGTGCGGGGGGTTGTGTCGCAGGATCCACGCTTTACGATGTTTGAGTTACAACCCTACGAATGTCTTTTCCCTCCGGATTTTTCCTTCGTTTGTCCTTTCAAGTCTGTTCCTTGTTTTTTCTTGCGTATCGTTTGCCGCGCGAATCCTCGTTGAACGTCATTCTTTCTGAGATAGACGTTGTGGGATGTTTCTCTTTCTGAGTCCGCCCTGTAGTTTGGTTTCGAGGGTCTTCGGTTTTTTCCCACCCACACGAACGCAATGAGAGCCGTTTAATCCTCTCTCGGCGGGTCGGCCTCGTAATCTCGCTGTGTGTGGGGTACTGACCCTTCATGCCTTTGTGTCCGATAAGAAGACGAAATGCCTAGTCGATTCCTAGCGCAGAGCCCGCTAATGGCTTCCCTGGGTAGTTCGGTCACATCTGATCTCCAATGATTCGGCATAGTGACTTCAGCCCCCCTCCTTATCATACGACTTTGCTTATACACGGCCCATCTTCCCGTTGTGTCAAGTGATTTGGACGACGATTACTCTTGCCTTCCGTTTTTTTTTAGAAGTCTACGTTTCCCGGTCATCTTTCGCCGACCGAACGACTGGTATTTTCCTTTTTCGTATCTCCGTGGTTCTTTTCTGCATATGTGTCCGCCAACGTGCTCCCCCCCGCCCGCTACAACTCCCTTTTGTCCCACATTTGTTTCATCGAAGATCGTCCCTTTTTGTTTTCCTCCTTTTTTTTCGGAGGATAGGGCATTTCTTATTTTGGTCCCATTCTTTTTTTGGCAGTGTTTTTTTTTCGCGACATGGTCAAAATCATGCCCCCCCTAGTAACTTCGACCTGGGAAGTCTTTCCCTCCCCTGGCTCCTTTATTGTCTGTACTTTTAGCAGGTGAGTTTGGTTTTTGGCTTCAGCGATGCCCCGAACCCCTATGCGAGTGCTCCTTTTCTCCGCTACCGACCTCCCCAACGTCTGATATCGTACCTTCTTGCCCGTCCCCTGTTCGCGTCCCCTTGCACACCCCGAGCTCCCCTGATACTGACCCTTGAAATGTTGCCATCTAGTATACGAATTACAGGTTCTTTTTTGGAATCTCGGATTCTTGGCCTGTCCCCATCCGGTGATGCGCATACGAGCCCTAATCCTCCCCTTCTTTCCTTTGCGACGGTAAGGCATTGGTCTCGCTTGATCGAGGAAGAGAATGAGTATGCGCGATGCCAAAAACCTTCCCCTAGGTCGGCGGTTGTTTAGACCGAACGTGCTTTATGGATTTAAGGTGTGCTCATCTTTTATTGTCCAGGTTTGTCTTGTAGGGGGCGCACATTTTTAAAGTTCCGCGGCCGTTATCGCTGTGGCCTTTCCTACCGGACTCTCCTCCCTTAGGGTTGGTAGAGCCTTTGGATTACGGGGTTTTGATAACGGGGCCCCCTAACTCCGAGATCTTTTGGACGAGTCCTAAATGGGACTCCTTTAGAATATTTTACGATTGTTATTCAATACAACGTAGCGGGCAAGTCCTCTCCCTTCGCTGGGAGGGGGTGGGAGCGCGGTGGGGTTTGTTTTATGTTAGGTCCGCTTTGCCTCTTAGACGTTATTTTGTCATTGGATTGCGTGTGTACTTGTGCATTGGCTCCTTGTATTTTTCTTTTTTTTTTCCCCCCCACCCCCCTGTTGGGGGTTGTTTGCTCCCCCATCCCCACCCCCATATTTTTCGTTAACAGAAAAAACCATTGCTTGCTCCCGTTTCACGTCCCTTTCAAGCGTTTCTATCTCCTTGCAGATCAGACCAGGCCCACCCCCACCCCCCGCCCCCCATTTTTTATTAATTAGGTGACCCCCCCATTTCGAGTTCCTTGTCGGTAGTTCTTCTAACCTTTTCTTTGTATTTTTCACAACTTGTTTGGGTACCCCCGCCCGCGGTGTTGTTTTCCAGAAGCCACCGCAACTCCTACTCGCAGATGTTCGGTTTTTTTGCTCCGGTGAGCGACAAGAACCCAAATTGGCTTCCAACGTGTCTCTTTTTTCCCCTTCAATCTTGTTTCTACCGAACCACTCACGCAACCCAACAGACCTTAGTCTTAACAGTCATTTATCCAAACAGAAAATACACTATTCGCGCCCCCCCCCGGGAAAGCCCCAACAGAATTTTTTTAGCTGCGAGGGCCCGTTCCGCTTCACCCAAACCATAACCAAAACTTATCCCCCGGGAACCCCTTGGTGTATTGCGTGGGGGGGGTGGCCCTTTATAAACTCCCTGGGGCAGACCACAATACACATCCGCACTACGCTCAAAAAAACAACTCTTTTTACCCGACCAACCCCCCGCAACTCAATCTGCCGACAGTTTCCACTTAAACGCCTGTTAGACGAAACACCTGATCACTCCCCCCCATTGCGGGGGTTGAAAATATAGCCCCGCACTAGCGTCTCGCCCTCCAGTTATCCCCCCCCAACCCTCCGGCGTCTTTCGTCTCTTCTTGCTGTGTCCTTCCTTTTCCGTTGTGTGTCTTCTGCCCGTACTGCCTGCGTTCTTTGCGTTGTGCCAATATGCTCCTCCCACTCCTTTAGGATTTTATTGGAGTTTTACCACGACCCGGGCGAAGATACTTTCCTTTGCCCCGCCCCCCCCCCCCCCCCCAAAAACCCCAATAAAAAAAACCACAAAAACCCAAAAAAAAACCCCAAACACCACCCCCAAACCCCCCCCACCCCCCCAAAAAAAAAAAAAAAAACCAAAAAATAAAAAAAAACACCACACAACACACACAAAACAAAAAAACAAAAGAAAAAAACCCTTTTACACAGTCTCACGCAGCCCAAGACCCACCCCTCATTACTACGAAGCAAACAAATTCACAAGAAGCAACCCGACCACCGCTTTCCCCACCCTTGGTCCAATTACCTAAGGTGATGAAATATTTGTTTTTATTACACAAACACCAGCCACTGAGCACAAAAGAAAACACAAAATCCTCTTCCCCCCAGAACTTCAAACCAAAAAAGCCACCCACCGTCCTATGCAGAACCCCGGCCCTGTTCTACGGCTCCGAACAAGTCAGTGTACTCCCTACAGAGAACAGCATGCTCTCGATTTTTTTTTTCCCTCGTGTAGCTAGGCACAACCCACAATTCCTCTATTTTCTTGATTCACCTATAACATTTAATTTAAATGGTCCGAACCACACCCTCCCATAAACCCATAAACCACCCACCGTTTTCCCCCCCACCTACCACCCCTCTGGCATCCCCCCAGGGAGTCACTTAGAGCCTAATCGAGACCGCCTTAATTGGACGGCCTCCGTCTATTAAAAGGCTTCTTCCCCAAATGGGCACCTGGACACGTGTAAAGACAATGAAAAGAGCCGCTGGCATTTTGTCGTTATCCTCCTTTGGAGGTCTTTCGGCTGGTGGCGCGGTGGAAGAGAGTGTAGGATCGTTCTTGGGGTCTATTTTTGTAGAGACCGCTTTTGGAAAGGCTCTTGTGGGGGTGGCTCATCCCCACCCAAATTCCAGGGAAGCTTAATCATCATCAACAGTAAACCACAAGCTTACCCATTCACCCCTCAACCCGCAACCCACCAAGAACCCCTCCCACTAAAGAGAATTTGCAGTCCTGACTGGTCTACTTCCTTTTCGTATCTATGCCCTGTACAAACATGCGTGGCGGTTTTTCCCCTCCCCCGACCCATGAGGGAACCACCACCCAGAACCATTCTTACTGACGCCTTCTCTCATGAAATGCCCTGCTACATCGACCCCGCACTTTCCTTTTTGGGACTTCAAGCGAATTTGTCCCTCGCAGGTCCCCAAGTATTGCTTTCGTCCGAATCCTCCCGACGGCCCGTTCTGCTCCAATTTTTTCCACTTCTCGGTCTTCCTCCATCCCCGTGCGCTGTACTTATGACAGGCGCCACTAAGGCACTGTTTCGGGCTCTTTTCTATTATCGTATACGTGTATGTTTGTGTTTAATTTCTGTTATTTTTTGTTCCCCCTTCCCCCCGTTTCTACCTCCACACCCCCCCTGAATCCCCTGGGAAACACCGCTCTCGTTCATCATTTTTTGTTGTCTTTCTCCTTCCCCACATAACCATTCGCCGCTCCGAGACCCCTTTCCACCCCCCAACCCCCACTTATCGCATGATTTTTGGTTTTTTTTATTAATGATATATGCTTTTCCTTTACCGTATTGCTCTCCATAGACTGGTTGCTCTGTCCGTCTTGGGAACTTGTGTGGCCTTCCCTACCTTCAGTGGGTGTAATTCTGGACGACTAGTGTGAAATCAAGTCTAGAGCCGCGAAATTCCTTTCGTCGTGGGGGGTGCCAACACCCCAACCCCCAAAACAAAAACAACCCAACCAAAAAAAACAACTACAACACCAAACAAAACAAGGCAATGAGCACAAATTCTACAACCGGATCTAGCCGACTTCAACTGCGAGGAACATCCACCCCTTCTGGGAGCTCACACGCTTTTCAACCGCAGACACCAATAAAAAGCACCAAAACAAGCCTGGTTTTTTGTTTTGAGTGGTGTTGAACATCATGTGGTCTCTGACCCAGCTCGGGTGAGTTTTTAAGGCAAGAAGCCGGATAGAAAAGCGGTCCTGACCAAAGAAGAGGATTAAATAAGTTCTCAGTTCGGGTTTTTTTTGGGCTGCAATCTCATGCGAATACTTTTAACCTTTTCCTTTTCCGTAGATGTGTACCCAACAAGAGACTAACAATTAACACCGACCCTTATTTTTGTCTGTCATACTATTTTAAGCCAATGATAGGTCACCAATAAAGATCGTATCTTCGATTTGATCTCTTTAAGGGCACCTTGAGGACCTTTTGGAGCAGAATAGTCGACTGAGAAGACCTCCCAATTCCAGGAAAATTAGAAACAAGAGCAATCCGTACTCTCCCCCTCTATTTCTCCGCCAAGTTTTTTTGTTGACCGATCTATTATCGAGCGATGTTTGTCTATTTTTCACTTCTAGTATTTTTCTAACGTTGTATATCCGTCACTACTCCACCCCCCTTTTCCACCAAAGTCACTTGTATAGACAGTCGCCTAATTCAGGCGCCTGTTGAGTAAAAAAACAACTCTACTCTGTGCCAAGAACCAAACATGAATCGTCGAGGTAGGAAGCTGCGGACAAAAGAGTCGTGGGAGGGTTGCAGGGTTCCTTGGGGGTTGGGGTTGGTTGGACCCCGTCAAGGGTCCACGGTGGCGCTGGGGGACCAAGAAAACTGCCGTAAACATGGCAAAAAAAAAAAATCCAAACCAAACACCCACAAAAATTTTTTTGTCGGGTTTGGGGGTCTTTTTTTTTGCTTTTGGGTTGTGTCCTGCCGCGCCACCCCTTAATTTCCCCCATCCCTCATGTGCACCTTGCCCTACCCCGCCCTTCAGCTCGCACGTTTCCTGTTCAGTTAACCCGGACACTACGAACCAACCGTCCTGAGGGGTGAGGTAGACCCCATGAAGGGGACCATTGCGTCGGCGAGGCTCCTTTTAGGATTTTGGCTCACCGCTTAACGAAGGTTCTTTGAGTATCCAGAAATAAGAGCTCGCCCCCTGGCGAGGAAGGTTGCGAACAGACCTTTGTTTTCTACGGTTGAGAGAATCAATCTAGCTTTTGTCCCAGAACTCCTTTCCATACCCCCCCGTGGGCCGTCACCCATGATGAACCCTCCGGTCGCCGTTTATTACTTTTTCGCTTCTCCCTGTGAGGTTCACTACAACCTCACATGTCGATATGATCCTCCCACGGCGGTATTTACATAACATATAGACAATATACCCCAGCTTTTGAGAACCCCCAACCAAATTGCCCTCGCCCAATTTTTTTCTTTCAAACTTCCCCGGCATTTCCCTTTTCATCAGTTCCTTGATCAGATTTTCTCGGCGCAGCCGCCTTTTACACCGACCTCCGAGGTACTGCGCGTTTATTCGGCTCGTCGATTTCCTCATTTTTCCGCGGCGTGTCGCTCACAAGAGATGGATTTCTTGGTCTATTTCTCCTTAAATTTCGCCACCAGACGTATAGTCTAAGTGACGACTGAAAGAGACGCAAGACTACTCCCGGAGGTCCCAATTGTACATTGCAAGGAAGATCTTTTTTACAAATAAGGCGCCGGCCCCGGTCCCGCCGCCCATTTTTCGGTGTGAACATAGACGCCCGCCTCCGGCTGTGAACTGCCCGCGGATAGCCGAAAGGTAGGGTGGCAAGATGGTGCTGGCCCGCTGCGATCAAGACTTCCTTTTTTCAGTTTCAATACATCAACCACCGATTCGGTCTGACACGGGAACGCAATTCCGGCATTGTCATGGAGTGCCCCCCTAGAGACTGGAGGTCGTAGATTCACTAATGTCATGTTCCCCCAAACATATTTATTCTCTCGCATTCCCCAACTCCCTTCGTCCACGAGACCGCTTCATCAAGATAGCACTGCACCCAACCAGGCCACCCAGCAACCCCCCACACGGGAGGGGATAGCCATGCGGAAAACCACCAACCAACACAAAAACCCTTAGTGAACACGGCCCAAACCCCCCGTATGTTTTTTTGTTGGGATTGCCAAGCACGAAACCCACTGAGGATGAAACTGAAAAGGGCCCCTGGAAAAAACAAAGCAGCACCAACATTCGGCCCCTTAACTGGTAGGAAGATTGCTGTCTGAATCAAACCCCTCCAATACTTACTCAACAGACCAACCCCAATTTCATCCGCAAACCTACAGGAAGCTGATGGTATCGTCCTAATTATGAGAAAATTGTTTCCACTATTTGTTCTTTTTTTTTTTGTGTTTTTGTTGTTTGGAATACGGAGTTTACCTCCGCTCTCCCCAGTCTATACGTCCTTTGCTCGCGGTTTGCTCCCTTCAAAGCCCGGGGGCGATCCCACATAGTCCTCTCCTCCCCACCTTCCCCCTTTTTTATAAATGGCCCATAGCACCTCTCCTTTTTGTACCTGCCTCTTTGACCAAATGCCAGTCGTTTCATCGTTTACCTTTCTTTCCCCGGCTCTTCCCTGGTCGATCTGTCCTGGGGTTTATAAGCTTTGGCTTCCCCTTTGTTGAGGTCGGTTTACCTCGAGTGTAGATGTTTCACTCGCTTGTCTAGGAGGGTGGATCAGCTTACCTTTAGAGCGTGAGGAGTTTCCCCTACGGGCTGCCAGTCCCTCGTGTGTAACAATGTTTTTTTCCAGTTTTTAACCGACTGAAGAGGTAGCACCCAAAAAAAACCCCCTCCAAAAAAAAGGAACACTATTTTTCGTGGCCAAGATTGGTTCTCACTTGCGGTCCCCCCAAGTAACTTACCCGTTCACCCCGAGACGACCCCAGGGCGATGAGGGTTCCTTTCTATTTCCCCTACCCTATTGCAACCATTAGCCTTGCTCCCCCCACAAAGAAGGAACTTTGAATCCGACCCCACCATAATCTACTCCCCAAGCGCAGTCCCGACGGAACCTTTCAACAGACTTTTACTGGTTTTTCCTTAATTAAAGGCCCCTTCTCGAAATTCCCCTGTGCTCAGTCAACTCATCTTCTGGCCAGTCGGCCCGATGCCGACCCCCCCGCACTACAAACCACGCTGAAAGAAGCGGTCAAAGCCACCACATCTGGGCATCCAGGTCCATGTTCTTCCCCAGAAGTTCCTAGGCTACCACCACACTTTTGCAAATTCTCGCTTTCGACCCGGTCGCGTCAAAACCGAAACCCTTAAAAACACAAACACCTTGAAAAAACTACATCCAAGCGACAATGCGGAAATTATATCCGTGTCGTTATTCCCTTTTATTTTTTTTTTTCCCCGGGCCTTTTTGCTTTGGGAACCTTTTTTTCCCCCGCTGTGGTCGGCAAGCGTTAATTTTAAGTTGGCCCTTAATGTCTGGCGCACCACCCAGCTCCACCCCGCTCCCCCCTAGGGATCCGTCCCCTCCCCCCTCCCCCCCCGCTTACTTGTCCCCCCCGGTTGGTTGAATATCCAACCCCCCTTTTTCTGAATTCGCAGCGCGAGTAAGAAACAACAAGACCACTGACGCCTGGTGCCTGCTCTTTGCGGCTCTTGCCACCCAGATGCCGCGTACCTGTTCCACACGCCCCCCTAGAGCCCCACAGCCCCCCCCCTACACCGTCGGCAACTTGCCCTTACACAAAGCATTTTCCAGCAATGAACACCTTCTCTTTCCACCCCCCGCCCCCCCCGACCCCCCTCACCCCTTACCACAGAGCCGTTTTTCGTCCCGCTGGCTCCGGGGCATTGACCTCACCTCCTTCCGCTCCCCCCCCCCCCTGACCCCGTCTTTGCCGCAACAAATGTACCCCGTCATCTTCCCGTATCCCTTCTTTTCACTAAATGAACAACAACCCCACACCTTGTCCCTGCACCCATTAGCCACCGCCCCCTGGTTATTTTTCCCCCAACACCAGACAAAACACAGTACCTGTCCTCTCCGCGCCTTATTTGCTGTCACCAGACTTTTAGCTATGTATCCAAATTTAACGCGTTGCGCTGACCGGCCATATCACTTGGGTTCCCCCCCCACATCGATGTTCAGGGTTGACGCTTTTTATTTTTTCTGGCCTTTTGGGCTACTATCGTGAGCGTTGAAAGACGCACTATTTGTGTGATAAGCCAGCCCCGGCTTTTAATGCCATATCCAACTGTCGCTCTCTGTGGTTCGCGTTTTTTTTCCTGCCCGCTAGTCCTTTTTAAAACGCCTCATGATGTGGTCGTACACATTCCCTTTCTCTGTTCCCACCCCCCCATATAGTAGGCGGCCCCCCGCGTGGTTTTTTGGTGTAAGTGTCGTCAAATACCCAATTCGTCCGACATTGCCTGCCCGTTTGTTCCCTGACCGCTCCCGAAGCCCCCGCGACCAAAACATCCCTTGCCCTGTATCGATGTCCACATTGCCAAGAGACCTGTCTTTTCAGAGATTAACGAGACGACACGTCTCAATGCCCTCTCTCTCCCCCCTTTCTTTTACCAGCTCTCCCCGACTCTAACAACCTAGCACCCAATATTCCCTCCTAGAAGAACCCCCCTCAGACCTGACGGCTTCCTACGTTTGTTGTGGTGGTATTGATTTCTAACGCTGACCGGTTCCTTCATCCTTTTCTTTCTCTTGTCCTTGTGACGTGTACCTTTTGGTGGGTGTTGTCGAGCCAGTAGACCTGTTTTCTTTAAAACAATCATGCCGATCGGTTCAGGTCGCTGCCCTCAAACTCATCCTGTTCTTTCTTTCCCCCCATCTCCCTCTTTGTGTAGTCGTCTCGGATGCCCACACTGCATTCCGTACATTCGAGTCGGGGCTGCTTCGGCCCTTCATACGCTAGCCAGGGAGTATGATTGCTCCGCTGTAGTTCCCCCCAACCGAAACGAACCACCCTTCCTAAACCCCCTCGCGCGAGATGGTTGTGTGGTGGATTCTTGGTTATCTTTTTTTGTTTTTTTGTTTTTTTATTTCGTCTTTATTTTCGGCTTTTTTTTTTTGGAAGATTTTTAGACTAAAACCCTTTCTCATTCCCGCTTCTTCCACATTACCCCAAGGTTCTCCCTTCCTCCCAGTCTCGAAGAGACTACCCGTTTTATTATTGGATTGTGTGTAAAAATATACTCCCATCCCCATTTACCTATTTGTGCTCGGCTATAACACACTGTGGTATCCAAACTTGGTCGCCACCGGTGTTATGGTTTTTGGACCCCCCATGTATAGTGTGTTGGGGGTATTTGTTTACCCGCGCCCCCCCCTTTTCGTAGTCGAAGAAGGATTGCCGTTTCTCCTCTCCGTCTTGTCGCTTTCCTTCCTTTTTCCTAGATCTTGGAAGCGTGCGAAGATGCCACAAAGGCCGCACACCCCGGCCCTGTCGGTTGATCCACGATTTCTTCCATTCGCCGGCTTGGACGAGACCTGAACGGTGTTCTTTGGCATGGGCGTCAAAGGCAAGAGGGTAGATTCTTGGCTTATCCGAAGACTCGTTGTGCCTTGGCGTCACGTTTCGGATTTCTTTCTCCTCTGAGCGCCCAGTTCTTAAAGTCGCCCCCCCACTGCCGTTACTTAGTTGGACTCTACCAGGATCCATCGTTCCATATTCATCAGCATCAACTTTAAAGTATTGCCCGTATTGGAGGTGACATTATTGTATGTCCCCTGTCCTTGACCCCAATCCTTATTCTCGAGCATCCCTTTTGGTTTGAGTCACTTTCACAAACTAACTTCCAAAGGTAACCCAAAGATTGGCACTAACCAGCGTGCAAAGAGCCAGCAGAGATATTAATCAGTAGTATGACTTCTTGGAAATTTTTCGGTCCGCTTGTCGTTCGTTCCAAGAAAAGGTTGTTACCGTGCTCGCTCCGGTATATCGTGGCCTCCGATGTGTACAACCATTAAAGTTAAGCGCCCGTCCTACCTTCTATTGAATCCCTCAAAAACAAATCTCTCCTTCCATACGTCGAACCATGTCACCAAATTTTTTTTGTCGGCTTAAGCCCTCTTAGTAACCCAAAATGTCACTCCAAAAAATGATTACTCTTAGCATTGCGAACCTTTTTGAAGCACCATTTACAAGAGTAGAATCTAGGTGTCACCGTGTCCCTTTCTAAATGCGTCGTTTTTGAGGTTTCTTAAAAGACCCACACAGCCTGACGACCCCCAACCCACTTACCAGATTCTCACCACCTACGCTCTTTACCAAACTCTACTCCACCCCTTCCGTCCCCTTTACTCTCCCCTCCCCTCCGCCCTCCGGATACTGAGACTTTTTCCGGTTTCGCGCTTCGGCTGAGGCTTTCCGGACACTTTTTTTCCCCCGTTTGCGCCGTGTCAGCCATGTTTTTTGGCAATCCTGGGCCTGTATCTTCAGTCCTATGTTAATATCCAGTCTTCCCCTTTTACCAGGATTTTCATGAGTATTTGCTAGCGGTTGTCCGAGGAGAACGGTCATACTCCTTCATTCTCCCCCCCCCCCCAAGGTACCCCAACACCAAGCGATCCCCAGACAGCTTCTCGCTCCCCTGTTTCTATTTTGCGCCTATTTTTGCAAAGGTTAATGAAGAAAAGGCCGATCCCTGTACCTTGTTTCTATCCGAGCACCAATCTCAGGGCGCTTAGATGTTAAGCACATCCTTATAAGACACATATTTTTACCAATTGCGTCTCCCGATCCGATGTCAGGCGCCTTTGCCCCCTAGCTGAGCTTCGCCCTGTTTTTTTAAGCTTACATTAAAGTTGCCCCTGACTTCCTGCAAGCGGCGATTCCGGGTCCCCGCCCCTTTTTGGCTGTCACTGCGTGTAACCGCCCCGGGTTTTTTTGTCGAAATGACCCGCAATCGCCACCCCCTGGAGCTGATAAAAAGGACCCGTTCCCTCTCCTCTTTCGTCTTTTCCTCTTCCATGGGCTCCTTTTTTTGCGTCCTTAGTTTCTTTCCCTATTCTTCTAAATTGCCCTGGACCTTAGGGGGACCTCTCTTCTTTCTCCCGGGA
>Ga0179593_1255681_pt1 | contig 18173 bp, 23 predicted proteins | sample CZODoug2_1_08_16_FD_185931 | JGI IMG/M metagenome (GOLD analysis project Ga0179593, IMG submission 185931) | Vadose zone soil fungal communities from Angelo Coast Range Reserve, California, USA - CZODoug2_1_08_16fungal (PacBio error correction) | ecosystem: Environmental > Terrestrial > Soil >... | reverse complement strand
GGGTTGCCCCTGCACCCCTCTACTCGTCCCGCCCCAGGGTACCGGGTCCCCAACCCCCTTCTTTGTTGAACTGGACCCTCTTCGCGCAAGGCTACCCTTTGTGGCTTCGCCTCCGTGTTCCAGGGCGGTCCCGCTGATGAGTCACTCATCCCCCGGTCATTATTCGAACCCCTGCCTCCGAGTGCACCTGCAGGATTTTTCCCCCCCGTTCAGCTTCGTGACCCAGCCCCCGCTGCGATATCAGACCTCATGCCAACATTCTCCCTTCGCCGGGTCCCGCGTGGCCGCCTCTTGAAGGGGGGGTTGGGGGGGGGGGAACCCTCCCCAAGACGGCTGCGGTTCGCCACTGTGTTAATCGAGGTGCCTTCTCAACCCCGTGTGGTTTACCCCACCCCCGCCGGGAGTCCACTTTTTCCACCCGAAATCGGTCCCGCTTTTTTCAGGCACGTGTCGCTCATTTTGACCGTTGGGCCGCTGGCCGGCCTGAGGTCTGTCACGCTTTGCCCCCAAACACCCAAGAACCTTTTTTTATTCGTCTTTTCACCTTTTCAGTCCCGACGGCAAGACTTTTTTCACTCCCTTCTTCATTCCTGCTGACCCTGTACAACTGGACGGTGCACCCCCGCATTCTTGTAAAATAAGCGTCTATCCCCAGTTCCCTTGACCCAGGTTCAGCTTTTTTTTCTCGAAGGCTGGGAATGGTAAGACATGTATGAGATCTTTCTCGTCAGGTGCGGTTTTTTCCTGGCAAGCCAAAGAGCCTTCCCTTACCCTGCACTTGCGGAGCAGGCCTCGACCCGGAGGCTGCCCCTCAACAACCCCCTCCTGACCCTTGGTTTTAGTACACGGCTGCGTCGTTCGGCGCAGGATCCACCGCCACTGCCCGTACCCTGAAATTGTCTACCCCTGGCACTTGGTCCCTACCAAAAGGCTTCAACCCCTACGTCACCTCTCCTTCTCTTACCCCCACGGCCGTGACCCGGACCTTTTCGCAACTCCCTGGTCCCCGTCGTCTTTGGTTTTTTCAAAGAGCACTCGCGCTCCAGCTCAGACACTACAGAACTCCCCAGTGGTCTTTCATTTACCCCACTCTTTACGATTAGACATATCTTCTGGAGGGTGGCCCTGTACCCCCCCACACGTACGCTTAGGTATCAGGGATCCGAAGTCCGTTAAAGACGCAGAACTTCCACACCCTTTTTCAATTGAACAGCTTTTCACTCCGGAGTCGAGGTGCTGGGTTTTATTCACCTCCTGTTTAGATCATTCCCCGTATACATTCGTCCCTGGTTCCCCTTCAACGTTCGGCGACTTGTCAACGGGTCTTCAATTGTCCCTTGACCCCTCTCTAAAGGGTCTCATTCGGTCTTGTACAAGGGCTCGTCCAAGAGCCTCTCTACCCCGTCCCCTTCTCTCTAAAATTGAAGCTTCCTGTCCCCCCCTACGCCAAAACCACTTTCGCCATCGCCCACGGTTGATGAAAGCTTGTGCAGAATTACCGCTCCTTGTCCCTGCAACCTACCGGCGGACGAGTCTGCACCTTCCCGAGTTCGCCGTTAACCCAGTCCTTTTTTTTTTTTCTTTCCCCCCTTTGATCGATACTTACCGGTGTCAACAGAGCCCCACGGACCTCAGATGGTAGAATTTTACACCTTCTTCGGGTTTCCGTGTCTTCCCCCTTGTTGGCCCACCACCGGACACAAAAGCTGGGGCCCCTGGACCCTCCGTCGTCCTCCTCCTGGTGCATGTTCGGAGGCAATCCTCTCTACCCCCTCTCTCTCGTTCTTACAACCACCCAAAAACCCATTACACCTCCCAAAACAAAACCGACGAATGTTCCCAAAGGTTCCTGCCCCGTGCTGGAGTCCTCTTCGACTTCGTCCCAGATTGTTGTGCCGGTGCCGAAACTTTTTCCCAGCCTCACTCTCTTCGGTGCGTTATTAAAGAAGATGGGTCCTGATTAGTAACTATTGTCTCCCCCCCCCTGGGCGTTCGACCGTTCCGGAACTTGGGGGGATGGGTTTCGGTTTTTTACCGGACCCTGGGCCTTTCTTCCACCCGCGAAACAAACTGTAATACTCCTTTCCTCTCCCCACTGCCTGGAAGTCCTTCCCCCTCCTGCATGTTGGGGGTTTCCCCAACAAAATTGTTTTTTCAATGCAGTGAATCAAATTTCGGTTTTTTTTCCTTCTAGCATTGAAAGTACGCGCGACCCCCTTCCCTATTTTGAAGGAAGCTCCCGAGTGTGTTCTCGTGCGGGGGAGGTCCTTTCCGGTTTTTTTCTCCTCTTTTTAGCCAGTCTTTTTTACCCCGTATTTCCAGGGGAGGTGTCCCCGCCCTGGGTCCTTTGCTCCACCATTCCCTCCGGGGGTGACCTAGAGCCGTGACATGCTTCGAAAGGGTCCGACACGGCTTTTTTCCATTTCTTTTTGAGATTTAGGCACTTGGGTTGGGAACGCGAGATAGGGACTCTTGATTTGCCGTCTTCTGTTTTCCGACCCAAAATTTCACCTTCTCCACCATGTAGCCTTTCCTCCTTTAGGTTTCCTCGTGCCTCAGGAAAATGTAAGGGCAACCTCCCCATAGAATGTTTTCCTTCCTCGGCGTTATGTCCTGTAGGTATATATTCGCCCCTGAAGCATTCCCTGACTCTTTAGGCGGGCGCTGGCCGTGATCACAAACACTACCCCCGTTCCCCTTTGAACCTTCACACGTCCCCGAATCCCCCGGGCTGGCTCCCCGACATCCTCCCTTTTTTTCTTTATCCCCCCAGGTCCTCCCCCTTTACCATCTTACCGTGCTGGGTGGGAGTTTTCGGAGTGCTGTGATCGAACAAAACCCTCGATGAGCCGGGCATCCCCTCGAACGGGTCCGGTTTGCTGATAGGTCTCCTCCAACGGCGTTCAGGGAGTCAAATTCGGCCGAAGGTGGTTCCGAATTTTTTACCTCGTTTCAGTCATCACCTTGTTTCCGCACCTTGGCCGACCCCCCCTTTGTTTGAACCTGGTGACAAGGACACCCACCCGGGATGAGCTTTTTTTGTCCAATCCCCAACCGACCACGTTTTTCGTTTTGTCCCTCAGTTTTCTAAAAAATGCGTCCTTTTCAAAACACTGCCACGTTCCCCTTTGGACACTGCGGTTTTGTTGGCCCGTTCCTTTCGGAAATCGAATTTTGGGGACGGGATGCTTCCACCCATTCCCAGCGTTTTTTTTTGCCCTCTCTCCGTTTTTTTTCTTCTGGCGACCAAGGTCCTCTTTACGCCATCATACCTTGCTTGACCCCACCACCTGACCTTTGTCGACCCGGCTCACTCCCGGTCACCAACCCTTTTTTCCTGGAATTTTTTTTCCCTTGCTTCCCCACTTTTCGGTCCGTCGTTGCCCCCCCAAACCTCTTTCTGGCTGACCGGCACCAGGTTTTCCCTATATTTTCTCCCTCGACCCCAACCCTCTGAAACTTTCCGGCGGGGAACACCAATCTTTTTTTTCTCTTTCCTCTCAACTCCCCCCGTTGTTGATGTTCTCTGAGCTCTTTTCCTGTGGGGAGTTGCCCTTTTTCCTGGTTGGAGCTTTATCCGAGATGGACCCCTTTTCGGAACGAAGATGTTGTCGACGGCGAATTGGAGCTTGTTCAAGGTCAGTTACCATGAACAGTCTGTTTGGTGCCGGCGGTCTCCCCCCCCCCCCCCCCCCGTCAGTCTCGACGTTTGTTTTCGTGTTCTTTAAGCAGGTGCTTGGTCTGTCCCTCTAGGGAAATTGTGTACCTTGATCTCTGGTCCCGCGAGGTTCCTGGTGGGTTATCTTCCATCCACCCCATAATTCGTCTTTTTTTCGAGACGTTTCCCCGACGGGCAATCTTCCCTGGTCCCAGTCTCCTCGACCTTCGAGACTGGCCCCCCCCAATTTGTTGGATTTCCAATGTAGCCGGGGGGTGGGGTTTCCAATACATTTCGAATTTTTTTTTTTTGTTCTGCACAGTTGAGTCTGAAACGTTCGTTAGGTCCTTCCTTTTAGTTACTTTTTTGTACGCCTTGACTCTTTTTTGTTAGGCAATAGTCCCTTGCCAGGACCTTTTAGTCCCTTTTTTTCGGATTCTTCAGAGTTTTTTTCCTCTTTTTCCCCCGATCCCCCCCCCCCAGAACCTGATTTTTTTTCTTTTGTTCAGTTCTCTTTCTCATACTCTTTATTGTTTAGGAGAACGGAATCCCCTTTTTAGCGTGGGGAAACAGTTTAACCTTCCCTCTTTATGTAGATTTTTCCTTTTTTTTGCGAGTGTTTGCCCCCTCCTGAAGCTTCGCCTTTCCCCCTAGCGTCCTATTTTACAAGTTTCCCTCTCTTGCCAGTCGATCTCGGGAGGAGGACATCTATTCGGAAGCTTCGCTGGGTTTTTCTGCGTTGGGTTTTTCTTGACAACGTGCCCTCACGCAATACCATTTTGTAAATATGTATGCCGACATCTTTGTTCCTCCCGCTCCTACCCCCTGGTAGGACAAGCTTGTATAAGTTAGAGCCCTTTCCCGGATCTTTTTCCCCCCTTTCATGTTGCACCATGTTAACCTTCTTTTTTTTTTCCACTGGATTCCCTGACCCTTTTTTTCAGTATGCCGTCCGTATTATGTCCAGCTCAAACCACACCCCCCCGGGAGATTCTTCCATTCTTAGGTGGCTCATTACTGATCTTCCTGCTTCTTCTTAACTTTTCCCCCTCGCGGCTTGGGTCCACTTCCGGAGTGTGATTCAAGTTTTTTCTTTTGTTTGGATGTGTCTTGGACGGGCTTTTCCCCGTTCGAAGGGCGAACAGGTTCCCATGGTCATATGTCATTTTTTGACCCCTCTTACCGCCGAAGATGCTTCTTCTTTTCCCTTTTTTTCGCAACGGCACCCCCTGGGCCCCGAGCCGACCTTCCCCCCCTTGACGTTTCTTTCTTTCTTTTCTTTTTTGTCCGATTCGATTCGATCTTCCTTTCTCCGGCCCCGGAGTATTTTTACCCGCTACTTCCGTGTTCTCTTTGTGGGGATGTTTTTAACGTTTTCTTCACCCCAATTCACCGAGGCGTTTTTCTAGTTCGCACCCTTCCGGGAGTTCCTTTGGTGTGAACCCTTCTTTTGATCGAGACCAGGTTTGTGGCGATTTTTTCTAGTGCGACCTTTTTGCTTTCCTATGTTTTCAGACGTCCCCTGCAGATGTGCTCTTGTCTTTTATTGAAGTCGTCACTCGGCAGCTTTTCCCCCCTTGTGGTGGAGGCCTTTTTTTGTGGGGTTGTTGGCCCCCTCTTTTAAGGGTAGCCCCTGATTCTCCTTCCTTGTTTTTGAGAGAGGGAGCCTTTCCCCGAGCCCCCCCCCCTTCCAGCGCGAGCTTGCGGCGAGGTTTTTTCCTTTTTCGCAACCGTGCCCTTTCTGACCTGGGTAGGGCCCCTCTGACAATTAGACGTGTCTTTTTTTTTTCTCGAAGGCTGGATTTAATCAACCCAAGCACACAGAGACGTTCTTTCTCTTCTGGAATGATGGGTGGATATTAGGTGAGTGTCGGTCCTCCCGCGACCAGATACGAGCGGGGTGAAGTTTCGGTTTTTTTTTTTCTAGTTTGCACCCCCCCTGACGCTTAGGGTGGGCTCTAATCGGTCGACCCTTAATTCGACATGGGATGTTCCTTCGTTGTTCTACTTTTGATTTTGCGTTGTGCTCTGATTGCTCCTCCCGGAAGTTTTCCTCGTCAATAACTGGAATTTCCCAGTCGGGTTTTGTTTTGCGCACGAGAGGCATGTCTTGTGCTCTTTTTGGTTATTTTTGGGAAAGGTCCCATTGTAGCTGGAATCGGTGTTTACTTTCCTGGTTCGTGGATCCGTTTGGACTGCCGATGCCCCCCTATAGAAGTCCCCTCCAATGTATATTTTTCTGTGTTGCAGCTTTTTTGGACCGCCTGATACCCCCGCCCCTTTCAGGTAATGGTGGAGATTCTTTTCCCCTTCACAAGTACGGTGAAATCAGGTCTCCCCTCTGTGACTGCAATTTCGGCAGAGAATTGCCATTTTCCCTTTTTGTATCCTATTATGACAGTGTGCCCTTGGGTTGTGTCCGTCCCGTTTCCTCTTTCTCCCCCATTTCCTAAGTTTTTATTCTTCCGTTTTCTTGTACCGTTCTTCCTGGATTTTAAAATTGTCAGTCTTCTGGTCCGTTGTGTTTGTGGTTTCCCTTTGAACATACACTTTCTTCCCCAGGCGCCCCACAAGTCCCTTCTGTTCCAGCGGACCTTCCGTCCTACCCAGTAGACCCTTTTTTCCGGATTCCCTTCCGTTTAACCGGAGGGGTGCTTTCACCCCCCTTGTGGTCTTCGTACCTCCGATGCCGTTTTGTCGACCGTTCAGTCCGTTCTGTCGTATTCAGAGGACAGAGCGGTTTGACATTGCATCAGTTTTGATGGTCTTCTGGCTATTTTTTCTGAGATGGGGTTGTTGGTTTCCCTGTATTTTGGATCTCTTCCAAGTGGCTCCCTTCCTGTTGTCTATTTTCTTTCGGTCTTATTTCCCCCTTGGTATCTCTTTTTTTTCCCCCCCCCCCATCATACGTTTGGATCAACTGATGCCCCCCCACCAGTTTAGTCTTTTTTTCTTTTTTCTTCCCACGGCAGTTTCCAGTTTCATCTGGTTCGGAGATTTCGTGTAGTGTGGTTGCTTTAAACATTTCATCTTCCTTTTTTTCCCCTCTTTTCCCCTTTTTTTTTTTGTTGAGTACGATTTCCCCCCCTGTACCAATCATACCACTCCTCCCCCTGGTTAAAAACATTTGGTTTTTGATTAGTTCTACTGGTTGGTTTTTCTTCTTTTTCCGGTAATTTTTTGGCCTTCATTGTCCCTCTCAAGGTCCATTCAGCCCCCTCATACGTAGACACCTTTCAGGACCCTTTAAGCTTCTTTGTCTGACAACCTCCCCCTCCTTGCCGATCGAAATGTTCCCCCCAATCCCTCTGGGTCAATTTCGGTCTTTGTTGCCCTCTTGGTTTTCGACGATGGCCTTCGACCGGGACTTTTGCGGTTCCCTCCCACCCGTCCCACATGCCTCTGGGACTTTTTTGTCAATTTTTTTTAATAACACCCGTTGCCCCTTTATTTCTTGAGCCCTTCGAAATCGTCAATTCTTTTCAGTTCTCACTGTTTTTTCCCCCTTCGTACGGTTTAGATGTCGTGCCTTTTCTTGGAGGGTTTCCGTCTTCCCCCCACCAACCCCCCTGCCCTTCTCGGTTATTGGTTTTGTTCCGTGATCTTTCCCTACCTCCAGGGAACTTCACTCCTCTTCTTGACCGTTCCAACAGGGACCCGCGGAACCCACCTCCAGCTTCATTTTTTTTCGTCGAGAACCAAGCTTCAACCCTTTCCTTTTTTTCGACGAATCTGTTCCTTTGAGTATCTTTCTTTCCGTTTTTGTTTTTTCTTGGTCCTCCCCCTGTGCGTGGCCGTCCTTTTCCTGAAAACACCAAATTTTTTAGGTCTTTTCCGGACTCTCTTTGTCTTTACCAGCCCAACCCCTTTTTCAGGTCTGATTTGGTTTTTCAGTTTCTGCCCCCATCGTGAGGCCCTTCTCCACTCTTGAACCAGTACCCGGCCCATTTTTCCCTTCTTTTTTGCCCCGGGCCCTACCACCCCAAATGTTTTCCACAGCCAGGCCCCCTCTCCGTGATTTTTCACCCCCGCTTTTTTGCCCCTTTTGCCCTTTTCGACCTTCCGGGTCAACGTTTCGTCGGGTCGTATACCGCGCTCCAGATCCCTTTTTACACCTACTTTTTTCCCTGAGTTGATGCCTTCTTCCCCCCCATCCATTAACGACCCTCTAGTCTCAGGTCTCTGTTCAGATACCCCCCCCTCTTTCCCCCCTATTCTTTCTTATAATTACGCCCAACCCGTTCCCGAAAGAAAAATCCCCCCAATCCGACCCCATTCTTAAAATTCCTTCTTTTGCTTTTTTATTTTTTCCTATCCCACCGTCTTCGACTCCGAAAGCTCTTTTCCGACCTTTCCATTACCTGTAGGGAGTTTTCCTGACCGGTGATCAAATTCCCAAGCCCCCCGGATAACCCCCCCCCCCCGTAAGTTCTTTTTTTCCACCGTTGCTGGCATCTTTTTCTCCCCCCCCCGATTCCCTTTCCCCCGCTCCCTTTGAATTATATTTTTTCCCAAAGCCCCCCAATTTCAACCCATTTTCTAACCAGGTGCCCCCGTTTTCCTTTCTTGCAGCCTTCCGGACCCGTCTCCCCATTTCTTTTACGGCCCAATTTCAAAACTCTTTTGCCCTCACTTCTTCCTTTGTTTTTTTTTTCCGCTAAACCGGACCTGTTTTCCCCCCCATGTGATGTTATCTTACCCAGTTTGTTTCCCACTCCCCCTCCGTCACCCCCCCTCTGCTGTTTCTTACATACGTTTTTTTTCTGTTTCCGTTGTACCTTTTTTTTTTCCCCAACCATCCCCCCCCAGTTTTTTTTTTTCCCGTGGAACCTCGTCTGACTTCCTTTTCGTTCAGCCCGCCCGGATCGAACCCTCTTGACTGTGCCCCACCCCACACCCCGTTCCCCCCACGGCGTAATTGAGACCAGTTGGATTTTGCCTTTCTTTCCTTTCCTTCCCCCTTATTTTTTTTGGACGACACTTTCCAGCCCCCCTCTCTTCGGCTGTCTTCAAGGGTTTTATTCTTCCCTGACGCGGGTGCTTGCTTTTTAGTCGTTTCCCCTTCCCTTGAAAGTTCCTTTTTTCTTTTCCCCCCCCCCTTTACCAAAGTTTGCCTTCCCCTCTTTTCCTCACGCTTTTCCCCCACTTCGCCCCCCTGCGCAAGTTGTGGGAAAGTCACACAAGGGGTTTTCCCGAATGACGCGGAAGAGTCCCCGGACCGTATTCCGCGCACCTGGGACCAGACAGATGGTTTCCTTGTGTTGTTTTGGGTTTTTCTACGTTTTTTTTTTTGACCCCCCTTTTTTTCGGACTTTTACCCGGATTCATTTTTTGAGGCCCTTTTCTGCGGGTTCCACTTGTGAACAGCCCGCCCAGTTTTTGGTTTCCCCCCCCCTGACCCTTCTTGCAGTTCCACTGTCCCTCGAACGGAGAAATTTTGGTTCCCTTTTCTCATTTCCTTAGGTTGGCGATTCTTTTCAGTGACCCCACCCCCAACCTTTGGGAAGCGCTCTAGGTCCGAGTTTCCCCTTTTTTTTGTCGTCTGGTCTTTCACCCCCCCCCCCCCTTGCGTTTTGCCTTCCTTTTTGTTACTCCTGGCTAGTGCCCTTCTCATTGAGGGATTTTCTTTTTTTTTCATCCTCGCCTTATTTTCTTGGACCCCATTTTTCTTCTGAATGGCTGGGTGTCTGTTGTTGTCTTTCTCCCGTAAAAGGAGTTCCCCCCCCCTCCCGAAATACCCGGGGGCTTTGTGCCTTCTCCTCCGTCCCTCTCGCCCAGCTGACCCTTTGTCGTTTAACCATCCCGGTGATTTCTTTGTTTTTCGGTTCTTTATTCCTTTGCTCGAAAAACTCCTTGTTACTCGAATTTTGCCCTTTCCGTGTTCCCCCCCCTTTCGGGCGGTCTAAAAACTGATTTTGCGGTAAGTTTTTTCTCCCCATTCGAAGGACTTTTGGTTGTTTTCCCCCCCCATATGCCCCGTTGACTCACTTTTGCTCACCGGTCCGGAACCCCCCCCCAGGCCTCCAATGTCGACATCCTCCTACCCCCCCCCCCCCCCCGCCCGGCTTTGCCCACCCCGGTCTTGTGTTCTTTCCTCGCAATGGGCCTTTCCCCCTGAACCGTGGTCTTTGTTCCGTTTTTGTTATCCCCTTTTAACCTTTACATCGTTTCCCCCCGAGTTGAGGTCTCCTTGGCAACAAGGTTTGTCGGGTCAGAATCATGAGGACAAGGTATAGTTGGTCTATCTAAAGACCCCGCCCCGGCCGGCTGTGGACCTCCCTCCAACCTGCCCTTTTGGTTCCTGAAATGAGTTGGATCCCCCCAATTTTCCTTTCCCGTACATCCCCCCCACAGGTTTTGGTCGGGTCCCGGGTAACCCCTAACGTTGATGCCTCCGGTTGGGCCTATCTTTCAATCCTCCATAAGTTGTTTTAGAGTGAGATTTTTCCCTCGTTTTGGCGCCCGTTCAGCGGGTTGGCCTTGACCACGTTCTCTTCAAACGTTTTTGCCCTTTTTCGACGTGAATTTGGGCCTTTCCAGTTTCCTGCAGTATGCATTTTGGTGCCGTCTTGGGTTTTGCCGTCGCTTTTTTTTTCCCGTGTTTCTGTGTGGCGCCCGTCCGACCTTGGGCGTTCTTTTTTATCTGGTTTTGAACTTCACAAACCTTCCTATTTTTATGGTCTTTTTTTTCCCCCCGGTCCTGGTCCCCGCCGCATTCCATTTTTTTTGAACCTTTTTGTTTCCAGCCTGGCCCGGGGTTTGCATTGTCCTTCAGTTGCCCTTTTGCTTCGGACCGGCATTTCCGGCGTTGGTGACCCCCTTTCTAAATTCCGCCCTGCCCCTGCCCTTCCCAGATCAGCGTGACCCTTTTCTTAATGCTTCGTCGTTTCGTATCCCCTGTTGCCAAACCCCGTGATGTTTTGCATTTCTGATTTGTTCTTGGGCCTGGGTCTTTCCAATGCTTTTTGGGTTTTCTTTTGGAAGTTTCCTTGTTTCGGCATCACTTTGGGCTTCGCCGTTCTTTTCTTCCACGCGTTTTGGTTTTGGTAAAAGGGCGAATGCCCCTGGCATTGCGGAGGCCGCTGTTGCCAATTTCTTCTTTTTTTCTACTTTGTTGGTGCAGTTTTTGTTTGCCCCCGTCACGGCCCCGTCCCGCCCCGGATTCCCCACTTTGTCCCAGACTCTTCCCTGGAACCCGTTATTCTTTCTCTCCCCCTTTGGTGCCCTTTCCTGCTGGTTTTCCGTCCGCCTCTGGCGGCCTTGCACCCGTCAAAGTGACACCCTTTTTCATCCGCGCATAAAACTGCTCTGCAGCTCTCTGTCAAATCCTCGTGTCGACTTCCTACTTTGCACCTTGTCCCCCCCCCCTTCGTGGGACTTTTGCATTCAACGGAGTTCCTTTGGTTGCTCTGTGCCATTCCCGGTTTTTCGGTACGGCGAACCTTTTTTTTGCTTTTTTATCTTCCTACTTGTCCTCTCCGTCGGTGTTTGGGCTGTCCTTTCTGTTTCAACCGGAACACGGGGAAGAATTTTTCGTGAAAGTGGATCCCCTCCCCTGGGGTTCCATAGTGTTTTCAAGTTTCGATGATTTTTTTGGCTCTCACTTAGTTGTCTACGCGTCAGAGTTTTTCTTGGTACCTCTTGGTTTTTTGTAGTTTTCCCCCCTGCCACCCTCTTTTGCTGGGTACATTCGACCAGCATTCCGTGCCTTGTTTCCCCTGTCTCCGAGACAGTTTGGGACCCCCGGGCGTTTTAGGTTTCCGTCCCCTCGTCGTTTTTTTCCGTTCCGGTGGCTTTTTAGTCGGGTCCCTTCTTCAATCGCTTTGCATTTTTTTTTCCGTTCGTGTTTGCGGTTTTTTTGTGGCCGCTTGGGGGCCTCAAGTTTGGGTTGCTTGGGGCGAGGCGCTTTTTACCTGGTCCTTCTGCCCGAGCTGATTCGAGTTGTCTTGAACAACTGAGCCTTTGGTCCCCCCCTTTCTCCCTTAATGAGGCGAGGAGTCCTTTTTTCTTTCCTCTTTAAGCTGGTTTATTTTCCCAACCCAGACACCCCGTCCGTCAATTGCAGTTTGTGGGTTTTTTTCCCGTTTGCGTTTTCCTTAGAGGGGCATACGTCTTTCCGTTTTTGTTGAGACGCACCCCCCCTCCCTCTATTCTTGTACTTAGGTTCCAGACGGACCTTCGTCACGGGGGCGTCGAGTTCATCCTTTGGGGGCGCCTCTGCCCACGGTTCCCGTGCGATGGTCTCGAACCTTTGACTGGTCATTTGCTTGTTGTTTCCCGATACCTAGCTTTCCGTGCTCCTTTTTTGGGGGTGAAATTTTCTTCCGTGCTTTTTTTTTTTTATCCGCGCCCTCTTAGTTACTCCAGTGCCGAATTTTTACCATCTTTGTGGGGCCGATTAGGACTCTCTCGACCTCATCTGACAGTTTTTCATTTGCTTGAGAGGTGCCGGTAGAACCGCCTTTTTTTGTTTCCCTGGCATCCCGTTGAAATTCTTTATCGTATTTTTTTCCTTGCCCCTTTTTTTGGGCCGATTTTTTTTTCTCGTCAATTTTTCCCCTTTTTTTCATGGTATGCTGTTTTTTAAGTTTTTGGTCGTTTTTGTCAGTCCCATTAAGGCCTTTTCGTGAAGGTCTTTCGTCTTTTCGTTTTGTTTTTCCTTCTGTCCCCCCCCCCCCTATCAGGGTTGGTTTTTTGTTCCCCCCCCCCTGCGGACCCCCTGGTCCCCCCCTTTCCTTCCTTCCCCAACCTGGGACGTTTCCCCCTTTCGAAATGCTTCTGATGGCTTGTTGTTCTTCCACGGGGTGTGGAATTTCCTTTGTTTGACGCATGCCGTCTGGGCGGTTTTCGCCCGGTTTGCGTGAACCTCCGCCCCCTGTTCTCTTTTTTTCTCGATTCTTGTGGGGGCATGGTTTCCGGAACTTGACCCTTGACGTTTTTTCTCGGTCGGTTTCGCCTGCCCAGGGTTCCTCTTTACCCGCCCTTGGCGGTTTTCCCGTCATCCTTTTTTTACCCCCCACCCAGGTCTCTTTTTAGTTAAATGTGGGCTCCCGAAGGTGTTTTTCTTTATGTGTTATCTTTGTTTGATTGAGTTTTTTTTGTGATTAGTGTGAAAAAATCTTTTTCCCTTCGTGTTGTTGTGAGTTTTGATTTTTCTCTGCTCTTTCCTTACTAGTCCGCCCCTTGGTGTTTGAGGAATGTTGTCACAACCCATTGAGCTCTGCATGTTTATCCCTGGTGTTTTTGTTTTGTCTTTTCGTGCGGCCATCACCCCGGTTACGGAAACCGTCCTTTAGCCCAGTGGCTGATTCCCTTTTTCATTTCCGGAACCCCAGACCCCCCCCCCCTCTTTTTTGCCTGATCGCACACTCACTTCGGACCTATTCTTTTGACCGGCTTTCGCGCTGCCGACGCCTCTTTTTTTATGATTTCGCCCCCGTCGCGCTTTGCTTCCCCCTGGAAATCAACCAACGACGTTTATCTTTGACAATAGTTTCTCCCAATTCTTCCTCTTTGGTCCCCCAGGGGAATCTGACTTTTTTAGAAACCTTTTCTTAGCGGTCCTGATTGTTTGTTGCCTTCCACAACACACCATACCTTTAAGGATTTTGATTTGTCCCCTTGACTTCCCTTTTTTGCCCTCACAGCCCTTATTTCCGACCTGAGGAAAGCTTGCCCGCTTTGTTTATGACGTCTGTTTCGAGGTTCCCCAAATCTTACCCCAGTTTCCAATGCTTCAGCTTTTGGGCCCTTGGTCCGTTAGGGTCTTTTCGATTGGTCGTTTCTCCTTTCCCCTGGCCATTTTGCCTGCCCGTTCCTGGGATAGGGCCTTTTTGAGGGCTGCCCTTCCCCCCCACCCCAACTCCCGGTACAGGTGCCCGTTTCCCCTACTTTTGTTTGTTCGCATTGAGCCTTTCTTCTCGCTTCCCCTAAACTTGCAAGTTTTACCGTACTTTTTTTTCCCTGGTCTTTGGCCTACCCTTTCTTCTTCTTCGTCCGCCTTCCCAGACGACGATTCTTTTCCCACTGTTGGAACTTTGCCAACGTTAGTCCCCCCATCGGCCAATGGTTTTGAGGCCTGGCAGGTCGTTTTTTCCAGTATCGTTTTTTTTTCCCCAAGCTTTTTTGTTTTTCACCGACCCTTTTTATGGGACAAGTTCGTCCAGCCGATTAACGAAGTTCTTCGTTCTTCTGGCATGTTCTTTGATGTGTGCTTTTTTTCACACCGTCCTCTCGGCCTCCCTCAACGTGACCCCCCTCCAGAACACCCTTTTCCAACGACCCTTTTGTGAAATCCCCCCGGCGTTTCGGCACTTCGGTTTTGGGATTACCTTTTTTAGTAGAATCATGACCCCTATCTTAGAAGCCGGCCTTCCGTCTTTTTAGGCGGTCCACCTGTCGCTTCCCAAAAAAACGCCCCTAGTTTGCTCAACTCTTTAGATTTTTTAATTTTTTTCTTTTCCCTGCCTCTTCCTAACAAAGAAGAATCCAGAGACAATGTTGAAGGTCGTCCCCCACTCCTCCCCCACCCCCCCCCTTTCGTCCCTCCAGCCCACACTGTGCTACAGTTTGTTTTTTAGAATCCTCTCCCCCCGAGCCCACTAGGCCGACCCTGTGTCTTCTTCGTGACACGGAAGTCTCCTCCCAGGCTCCCCCCTTCCCAAGGGTGACCCTTTGGTCCTTCTACCTTTTTTTCACCACCCAGCGAAACTAACTCCCGCGTCGAACTACCCCTGCCTCTCTTTTGGAGTGGCGTGTTCACCGTCTGTTGGTCCACAAAACCCTCCCCCCCCCCCCATCTGCACGGCCCCTCTTTTTTTCGCTCCATAGGGTTCCCCGGCACCTTATATCTAGACCAAAGGGAGCTTGTCCCGTACAAAACCTCCCCGCTTTTCACGTGTCTTCTTTGGTTGCTCCCAAGTTCTGCCCCTTTCTTTTTCATCTTTTTCCGGTGGAATTAACCTATTCCCCTTTTCCTTCTGCCCCTTGTAAGTCACATTGCCTGATTCAGAATGAGTCCCCTGGGTCCTGGTGCTGTTTCCCCTGTCGCCGTTTCTTTTCCCCCTCTCCCACCCTGAAGACGCCTCCTTTATACCCCCCCAGTCCCGTGTCACTCAGTTGCGTTTCCTTTTTTTTTTTTTGTCACAAACCATTTTCAAGTACGAAGCGGAACAAATAGACCTTCCTTTTATCCCTTGCACCTCGATTGAAACGCTCCTCCCCCTCTGTGTTTGTTCCTCCTTGCCTTACTTTTTTCGTTTCATCCTCTTTCCCTGATTCAGGGGAGGCCTCCCCAGTGACGTCTTGCGCCCCCCCTGGTACCCCAAGAAGGTGTTAAAAGAGTCTGACCCTGTCATAGAAACTTTTTCACCCCCGCTCTTTTGTCTTCAATGGTGGTATGAAGACGTATTTGCCCCCACCTGGGTTTGTTCCCCAAGGGGGCGCAGATAGGGTAATCTTCTTTTTTCCCGTTTCGGATTTTTCCAGTGCCCACAAAAACAATCCCCCTCCCCCCACCCCCACGGCCATGTCCCCTTTTTTTGTTTATTCTTCGGTACGGACTCGGCTCGGCACTTTCCGCAAAACCTGGTCCCTTGGTCCCCCCCCTCCTACTTTTCCCATCCTCTCCCAGCTGCTTTACTCTCTCCCGAGACTTTAGGGCGTTCGAGGCCTTTTCTTACTCACACCTTGAATTAACACCCTCACTCCTCCCTGAATAACCGGTTTCTTCTGGCGCCTACCTGCCGATATCGCCATCCCAGTACTCCCAAACCTTCTAACATTCCCTTCAGTGATGTTGGAGTGTCTTTCTTCCGGTTTGATCGAAAAACTCTCCCCACGAAGGGCATGAACGTTTTTCCGTCCGACAAACCGGGTCCCGGGCTTCTTTCTTTTCTGAACACACGAGCGTCCAGGGACTCTTTTCCCCCCCTTTTTTGGAAACGTGGACTTCTGGGTTCCGACGGGGCCGACCGTCGTTCCCCTGAAATGAAAAGGTCCTCCCCTTTCCCCGGCCCCCCCCCGTCGCATGTCTGCCTTTGCCACCACACCTTTGCGCTTTCCTTTGAATAACCCCCTCAAATTTTTCCCTCTCCGATTCGCAACATGCGGCTTCAACCCTGTGAGCCACCGTGGAAGTTTGGTTTGTGGCCCCGTTCGTTTGGTCTCCCCGTAACTTCGAAATCTGAAATTTTTTACTGTCCCTCTTCCTGCCCCAGGGGACATTTATGTCCGATATCATCCGCAACGCTTTTCATGTGCTCCCTCCTTGCTACACCACCTACTTGCTCCTGGACCCTTTCGCCTCCGGCACCAACCCTGATTCGGAAATGCGGTTTCGCTTTTGTCCCTTTCGGCCTTCGGACAAAACAGCTGCGGTCCGTAACCAGGGGGTCATCTAAGGATAACTCCGTCCCCCCCTCTTGAGGCGAACGGGTTCAAAATCTTCTCTATTCTTCCTCATACTCCTTTTTTTTTGTTGTTTTTTTAGACTTATCTTTTCCCTCCGGGGGAGTCCCCTTGACTTTTTGTTGGCGCTTGTGCTTTACTTTATCTTGTAACCCAATGTTTTTTGTGCCCCTCTTCTTTTTTCCCTTTAGAATTGGGTCTTTCAGGTCCGCATTTTCCCTTTTCAAAAGTGAGGGTTGGGTGAAGTCCTCGGCCCGGCGGGTGATTGGTTTTTCTCAGTTGCTTTGGAGTTCCCTTTCTACTTATTTTGGGCTGCAATTTCGATTCTTCCCCCGACTTTTTTTCATGGTTTCTGTGGTAGTGCGTCCCAAACTTCTCTTTAGGAGTCTTTTTCTTTTTTTAACGGGCATCACCCCTCCCGGGTCCCCCCCCCCCAGTCACGAGTCCTTTTTCCTCATTCCTCCCCCCTCGAGCTCCCACCTTGACTTGGTTTCTTCCTTCGAGGGGGGTGGGTTTCCCAACACAAATTTCTAATTATGTCTGGTGGTCCCCGTTCGCACATTTTTCTCTTCTGTCATCCTCTTTCTTAGGCCCCCCCAGCCTTTTCCTTTTGTTGAAGTGTTTTTTTTTTTACACTTCCCTGCCTCAGTCGCCCGAGTTTGCCCCCTTCAAACTCTTAGACGTTCAGGCCTACCGGTAGTCGTCGTTTTCTCCTATTTTTTTCCCCACCCACTCCTGAAATTTACACCCCCGTCGTTGATTGTTCTTTGTTAGTCGATGTGCAGATAGTTCGGGAGTTCCGCCTTCCCCCGGGGCTTTACGTGCCAGGTCTTGAGCTGTATCCCGGAAGGCGCTGACGAGGCCCCCCCCTCTCCCCCGCGCTATGTTTTGAGGACAGGTCGATTTTTCCTTTTTATTTTTTTTAGGCCCGAGGCAGATCCCGGGCCCGGCTTCGTTTTGTGCGCCGTGAATTTGGGGGTTCGAGCCTTTCTCCCGTTACGGCATTCCTTTTCCTAGGCGAGATCCCCCCTTTGCCGTTTCTTTCCCCATTGATGGGCAAGGGCTTTTTTCCGTTTTTATGCCTGGTCAGGCTCCTTCCCCCCTGCTTCCTGTTAGCCGTCCACTGGCGTTTGCATTGTAAACTTTTTTTTACCTTTTTTCCACGGATTCCGCCGTTCAAAAAAAACACACTCGGCCTTTTTTTTTTCTGTATCGAGGTGCGGCTACTTTCCTGTATCTATTCTTGTCCCTTTTCCCCTTTCCCCTGGCGTGGTTTTTTCGAATTCCGTGTGGATGAAAGGGTTTGCGTGTCAGAGTCCTTTTTTTCCCCCGTCGTTTCCCACGGTGCCGTCATTCTTTAGACTCCCCCCAAGGCCATCCCCTCCCCTTTTCATTCCCCTGCGGCTATTCGTCACCGGAACCGGGTATTGAAGGCTCTTCTTTTTCGCCTTGAACCGGGCATGGTTTCCGTCCCTGTCTATTAGTCGGCTGTTATAGCTTGGACCCCCCCTTCTTTCTCCGTAGTTTGGTTCAGGTACCCCCTTTGGGAGTTGGGTTTTTCTTCCCCCCGGTTTGCCCTGGAGCCTTTTATTTCCAGGCGGAGTCTTTTGGGTGCCATGAACCCTTTGTTTGTTCGATGAGCTTTGTACCCTGTGGGTCTTCTTGTAATTTTGTTCCCGTTAGTGACAGTACGTTCGCCGTATGGCTTCTGTTCTTCTGAAGGGGTCTTGCCACTTTTTACTTCTCCCCCTTCCCACCTTTTTTGGGGATTTGCGATTTTTTGGACTAGTTTTGGCCCTCTTCCTTCCTTGTCGAGGAGAGGTCGGGGTGCCCCATAGTCGTCGTTTTTTTTTTTCCAGTATTTTGCCCCCAGCGCGAGATTTGTAGGGCGATTTTCTTGAACTTTAAGGCCTTTCCTCCCCCGTTCCCCCGAAAATGTAAGGGGTGCCTCAAGGTGATTCCTGGTCTTTTTTTTTTCCTTGACTGCCCTTGTTTTATCCCCCCCCCATCCCAACCGACGACGTTAATTGAGTTTTCTTCTTTTACTTTTGTGTAATTTTCTTTCTTTCGTCTTCTCTCTCTTCCCTAGCGGACTTTTTTCCCCCTT
>Ga0179593_1723672_pt1 | contig 18175 bp, 25 predicted proteins | sample CZODoug2_1_08_16_FD_185931 | JGI IMG/M metagenome (GOLD analysis project Ga0179593, IMG submission 185931) | Vadose zone soil fungal communities from Angelo Coast Range Reserve, California, USA - CZODoug2_1_08_16fungal (PacBio error correction) | ecosystem: Environmental > Terrestrial > Soil >... | reverse complement strand
TAGTGAGTTTTCTTCTCCAATACGACCCCCCTCTGTCCCTGAAATTACCTTGTGCGTCAGCTGGTTCCGCACAATCGATCCTTTACTCTCTATATCATCCCTCACCTGATTCAGACGCGAGTCCTCCCCTGCACTGACGATGCCTTATGAATTCTTTCAGGCGAGGATGGTCGTGCCCTCTTTACATGCGACATCCGGTCATTTTTTTCAGGCTTTGTTTACCAACCGCCTCCTCCTTTCCCAGTGTTAAGCTCCGATCCGCCTGTGCGTGCTGATTGCGTGTAACCCAGCTGATGGGAGGCGCACCTTCCTTCTTCAGGGAGATAAGAGGCCAGTGGGCTATTCTCCGTCCCGCCCAGTGAATGAACCGTCTTCCCTGCTCTGTGGAAGAAGCTTTTTTCCCATTCAGTTCCGAGCCCTTCCCTATGGGGTTCGGTGCCTCCCCCCTCCTTTCGGACCCTTGCTTCAATTAGGCGTCTTCGTCCCATGAAGAAGAGTGTCGCCCTCCAGAGCGCGCTCGAAGCATCCCAAGTCGAGACTTAACGTTTACCCGTATTCTTCTTGCGCGACTACTTGACTCGCCTTATGCGGGGATCCTTTATTTGAAGACGTCGCCCCCTTGCTTCGATGCGCTGCAACCTTATGAGATCTTCATTTCCTACGACGCAAATTTTTGCCGCCCTCGGCATTCAAATTCAACTTAGTCTTTTTATGATATCGATTGTTGCCGCCCCCGGCGTTAATATTCGTTACTCTTACCCTGGTAAGTTGTTTTTTATCAGTGCGAAATTTGACTCTTCATCTTGTCGTCGGCGATTGCGCGCTTTTGCGCCCTCCCTATCTGCGCGAGGCACGTACGGGCGCGACTTTTCGCGAGATTTTCTGACGCGCGTACTCTTCTTTTGCCGGCGTTGTCTTTCTCCCCCCCCTTACGCCTCTGACGTGTCTCCTTCCTCGTCCGCATTCTTTTTGACGAGTTTTTGTCGAACGTCTGCATGTTTCCTGGATGCACGCGTCGGTGTTCTCGCTGGCAGTCCACCAAGTCGTCTGCCCAAGTAACCCTCTTGGCGCTCTCCAAATGACAGCGCTGTCCTCTCTCCTTGAATCATTGGGTTCTCGATAAATTCGGCACTTTTTTTCGTGATGTTGATCGGACCTTTCTTTCGAAAGAGTCTCTTGGTTCTCGACTCATACATTGTGAGCTGTCCGGAGACGGAACACCTCCGCTTCTTTTTTTTTTACCTCCGTCTCCAGTGATTACTTTTTTTTGTCTGGTTGCGCGCAGATTCGAGCTTCGATTTTTTTTTTTTAGCGAAGTTCCCCTTTCCCACCGAACTTTGATCACCCCGAACCTAGGGTTATTCCTAGTCACTTGCCAAGGTCTTGCGTATGCGGATGATCGTGGAAATCGCGGAGCTTTTTCCCTCCCCTCGGATTCATCCTAGCTTCTTCTCTATCTCTTTCGTACTCTACTGTCCGAATTTAGCCATACTCGTTTTTCCGCGGGAGCAGGAAAAATTTTATTGATCACGCCCTACATTTCCCGTGCGCTTTAGATGATCGCATTTTCCAGAAGCGTAAGACTCTTGGGGAGATGCTGGACCCACTCCCTTGCGTCATCCTGTCTCTATCGCGTCGAATACTGGCTAGATGGGTCCTGAGCACGCGTTGACCCGTAGATTTTCCCGGATTACGCTTTTTTTTTGAGGTGTACGATCCGCGCTCGCAGGTTCAACCCAAGTAAAACACTTCTTTTTCCAAAATTCCGCTTCCAAACTTTGCGCCGCCGATCCCCCCCCCCAAGTACAGTTCAGTCCCGATTGCTGCTTATTCATTAGCCTCTCAGCATTATCCTCTAGGCTCGCAATGGCGTCCCAGCAATACTCCAACCGATCAATATGTATTCTCCACACAACGTCGTAGCCTAATGATTTTTTTCCCAGCGGGATTAATCGTGAAGTACGTGCCTTCCCCATTTTTCTTCTGAGTCTATCAGTGTTGCTTTCTTTTAATCCAGATCTTTTTCCTCGAGGGGTGAATAAGCGACTGTGCGACGTCGATTATCTTCCGACCGGTAATTCCCTATCGATACGTGCTCTTCATTCTTCAGCAGCCCCCTTTTTCTTGTCCACATCTCGATTCCTGGCAGTCTGCAAGACACGTTTTCCTTGACCGCAGACGTTCTTTCACCATTCCCCGGCTTTTCTCTACTGGTCCGGCTGCAGCCACTCCTTCACATAGTTTTGATCCCATCAGGGCCTTCTTTCTTTATTGAGACCTTTTTTTGCTACGTCTTGACCTTCCCCCTGCCTTCCTTTCAGTGTAGTTCTTGGCGATGAAAAAACCGCGATATAGTCCCCTTGGATCGTGACCCCACCCCTCGGTTTCGCTCCAGTAACCGTTTAGCGCTCCAGCGGACCCTGCGTAAGGTAAGCGGCTCTCGACGCGTAAGAGTGTCCTTTTCCGGCGGATAGTAATTGTTTTCGCAACGCAAAGCCCCATTGCTGGTTGGTTCCCAGCCACTCTCCCTTAGCGGCTAAAAATAGTCCTAGATAGCCGCCACTCGCGCTTTGTTCGGCAGCTTTCAATGTTCGTAGTGCAGACTCGTTCTTAGTGATTCCCGCCGCCGCGTGTTCCAAGAGCACGGTTCCCCCTCACCCTGGCCATCCTCTTTACTTTTCACGCAGCTTCTTCGCCCCCAGCTACCGTCAGTTCCTTGACGTCCCTCGGGCCGTGTCCTTACAGCATCAGAGATTCTCTCAATTTAATCCGCGATGAAGCGCATTTCTCTTTCCGTTGCAGCTCGCTCCAATCATTCGCCGCTCTACTGGACGACGCCGATTGAACCACCCGAGCGTACTTCCACAAGTAATCCTGCGCAAGCGGAATATTTCTGTATTGTGTTTCCGTCGCCGCCGTTTCGTCACAAATGGATCTCTGCTTCCTGACAGCTCTAATTTTAGCGAGGTTTTTGTCCGCGGATCACTCGGCCCTTTACGCGGACTCTTCAGCTTGAAGGCTGCTTTTTATTAGGCCCGTACCTTTTTTTCGATTCTTTCGTGTCCCCTTCCCGACTGCCAGCGCGCAGTGTCAATCCCGCGCATGCATTTCGCAAACGCTTCTGCAATGAATTCACGGGAAGATTCCTAGAAGACGTCCCTCCCAGACTTCCCTCCCCTTTTCACAAAGTCCCTCGCCCCCCGTTCCGAGCGGTCACGCTCTAGAAGAAGTCTTCCGCGCAGATGCAGGTCCTTTTACAGATTCGGCGTGACTTTTTTTGCACGTGCTCTATCTAGCACGAGTCCAGAGTAGCTTCAGATTGTCGCAAATGGCTTTTTATCCTTTCCCCTGAACGATCGACGTACTGGCTGATGAGTTCTTTTCTCACAGCGTTTTCTTGCAAACCGGACGACTGCCTTCTGTTGACGGAGAATTTCCTTTCGCGTCGAGATGACGATTTCCGACTCTAGATCCGTTATCTTCACTTGCTCCCAAACCGCGTCAGTAATTTACACCTATGCCCCCAGCCCCATACCTTTCTCGTGCTTTATTATCTCCACCTCATTCTTTTGGACGGGCGAAATCCTCGTGGAAATATTTCCCTCGTTCGTCTTCTCCCTCCTCTTTCGTAAGCCTTCTTTTTCCTCCCTTTATTTCATTTGTGGCAAGGATGCAGGCGCTCAGCCTCCATTTCCCCCTATGCCACCCTTCCTCAAGTCTTCCAGACTTTCCTCCGACTTTCGGTCGGCTTTCCTGAAAAAGAACGCTTTGCAAGCCCTTCACCCCGCTGCCCCGTCATCCTCCCATTCGGTTTTTCCTCATCCTTACGTTTCTCCATTCCGGCGTATAGCCGATTACTTTTCTTCGGCGCCTGTACACGGATCCAGGTCGCGATTTTTACCCCGTCTTTCATAGCCAGGACATCCTTCCCACATTTCGTACCCGACAGATGGCGCGTGTCCCCTCCTTCGCCTGCGAGAGCGGCAGAGGCCGGCTCGTTTTCATTAGCGGCGCTGAACTTGCGCTTGCGGCCGACCTTTGCGCGAGCGCTGCGAAATCCTCCGAAGTTTATATTTTCTTTTTTTTTGGCCATCACTTCTTGATCCCCTCCCCATAATGGCTCCCCTCCTAATCATCTTTTGAGAGAGATGACCTTTTAGAGGATGTCGAGCCGGGTTCTTTCGCGCTGGAATCGCCAACCCTTCTTCCTTTCCACTTTTCCCGCTCCTCACATTTTCCCTCGACGCATCTCCAAGGCAAACTCCCTCGGCTACGACCCGCGCAAGCGCCGGCCCTTGCGTCACGTCTCGCCGGGCAGAAGGACTTTTTGTCCTGGTCATTGATTTTTCTTCTTAGTCCTTTCATGTCTACCTCTCATCGTGGCTTAATGCGCAGAGACGCGTAATCGTATCCGACGGTGCGTTTCCTTTCTTGGCTATGTTCCCCAGAGCCGTTCTTTGCCCCTCTCAGTCAGATGGGCTATGCAAATCAGTTCCGTCCCGACCTCTTCGCAGTGCCTGCTCTCGCGCACTTCGTTTTTCCCCCAAAGGCGTTCAATAATTGGCTTCCGCAATCGTTCGGCACGAAATCCCCGCATCAGGCTTTTGTACTCCCGATGACAGTAACCTCTGCGAGATCGACCCTTTTGCAAAGTCGCTTGTACACCGCCAAAAACTCTCGAGTATCGATTCGAGGAAGCGCTAGCTGCGGATCCTTTTTCCATGTCGATTCCCCCTCTCAGGTTCAAGTTTTTTCCAGGACGATCCCCATCGCAAAATACTTGTCGACGGGCGTTTCTTTTTCACTACGCTTGCGGCGCCTCCCCTTTTCTCCGAGTGGACCTCTAGCAGCCGAATTACTTATCCTCTCGCGTGCTAAATTCCTCTCGGACCCTGCCTCCTGAAATTCTGGCCCTTTCTCATGTCTTTGTTGCGATATATCCTGACGAGATCGTGCGTTATGATTTCTCCCGTGTCCCCCGGCTCGCAGTCGTCTTTCTCTCGATTTTTTTTTTCTTAATGTTTCCCGAAATGGTTCGCTGTGGTGAAAGGGGGAATTTTTGCGGTCGGCCGTAATGATGATTCTTCTAGATGTCCTTTTTTTTCGACCTAGTGCTTTCTCCCTTTCTCCCTTGCTGGACGCTCTCGGCGGGTTCCCCCTGAGGGTCCAAGAGTTAGTTAAACGCTGGCCCTCCTCCGCCCCTCAGATCGCGGAACGTTCTCTTGTGCGAGCTGCTTAGCTACTCTCTACCCCCTCCGAAAGCTCTCTCCTTTGCTCGCGAGTTTTTTGAGCGTCTCGGCGACTGTCCCCCGCTCGATAGTTTCAGATTTTCTTTTTTCTGGTCTTTTTTCCGAGCCTTCTGGACAGTCTTCTTCCCTTCCTCGCTCGTTTCCCCCCCTCGAAATGCAGCTCAATAGCGATTATTTTGTTTCCCACTTCGCATCGCGAGGCTTTTTTTGTTTTTTTTTTTTGGCGACTTGAACCGCGGTCCTTTTGCGTGCTTCTTCCGGTGCTTGTCTTTATATGAGGAGGACTGGGACCGCGCTGCTTTCAAAAATCGCCCACCAACTCATATCTCGCCGGATCCTCCGGGATCTTACACAATAGCTTCCCTCAACCTAGCTCGTTCCCGAGTGGACAGCTCGAGTTCTGCCCCAGCAGCTCTTAAGATCTCTGCTTGGACCCCCTTTTCTTATGATTGACGAATACCCGTGAAACGATGATACCGACCAGATCTTTCTTTAATCCCCTTATTACCCGTCTTCAACCTCTCCGCTCTCAATTCTTTACTTGAGTTTAGCGAATTGTAGTTTGTCAATTCAGCGCTACGATATTTTTGCGTAAAAGTTACAGGTTCCATCGTCCCGTTTCTTGACCAACTCTTTGCGATATTTCACATACATCCCACCTCCTCAGCCGAAGAACGCAGAGTCGATGGAGTGCTGCAGGCTCTTACCGCTCCTCCTTTTCCGTTTCCATTTTTAGTTCCTGTCCCCCCCCCCCCCCAAAAAGTTTTCGCTCCCAAGCGATCACGTCGTCGGCCCTATCGATTCAGGAATTGCAGATCGACCAACTCTTCACGTGCTTTTTTTCTCAATTCCCCCGACGATACGTGCTGATTCACCAATCTTTAATAATCACTCGTGTTGTTCTTTTTTTTTTTTCTTATGGAGATTGTGTCTGTTTCTGTTTCCTTTCCTCGTTTTTTTTCCTCGTATTATCTCTTTATCTTACCTCCTTGCATTCTTTCTCCGACGTGTTTTGCTCTTCCTTCGCGACGAAAACGGTTTGATTTTTCTCTTCATCATCCAGCGTCCTCTCCCGATCTTCCACTCATCCTTCAATTCTAGAGACGCGCTTTTACTTTGGTTTGATTGAGACCTACTCGGCTTCCCCACCTCCTTTTCATTTTTGCTTCTCACTTGAACTCCCTCCTCCTTAGTCCGGATCCCTAAATCGGCTGCTCTGACGTCGCGCACCAGTAACTCTTTGAGCTATTTCCTCTCCACTTTCCTATTCCCCTCTCGCGGAATATCATCCCTTTCGTTTCTTATGAACGCAAAGGCAGTTCCGTTGGGTCCCAGTGCCCCTCTATTCTTATCTTTTCCCCCCTCAGCTTCCTCTCACCAACTGCTCTTCAATGCCGTCTGTATGCAATAGCCCGGTTCCTCCGCGAGGAAATCCGCTGTCTTGATGTGTATTCTACTCTCTATCTCGCGCCGAACTCTCTCCGCTTTGGCACGGCAGACCCCTCCTAGATTTCTACACCGCTCCCCTTCAGATGCGTGTACTTCTCAGGAGCACCTGCGCTTGAGACAATAATCGCGTCCTGCATTTCGACGTTCAAAGTTTCGTGATCCTCGCTTCTACTGCGTCTTAACACCCGTCGCTTTTCTTTTCAAACACGTATCTGCGCGACGGTATAATCCTTAAAACGATTCGATTTCGTTTCCCCTCTCCTCTCCCAAATTTCCAATCGGATGCCGCTCAGAAATTCGCTTTCTTCCAAGTTCGCGAGGTCATCTCCTCCTCTGCCGTTCTTTCACCCTCCTTTCTTAGTGTCCAGAGCGACGTGCCCTGCATTCGGAGCGAACCCTTTAAGAGGGCAGCCTCGATTACGGAGACACGCGATGCCTCACAGCGTGTCCCCTCGTCTTGCAACCCGCTTCGCGTCTCCCTTGAAGATGCTCTCACGTCATGATAACGGCAGCCCCTCTCACCAACGACGCTCTACCAATGTACTTTTTCCCCCCGTCTCTACTCACGTCGCCATTTGTATCCTTGTCTTGCCGTCAGTACCTGGACGTCCTCTCTGGACCATCAGTTCAGCGTTTTCTTCAGATGTCATTTTTCTTCCACCATAACCATTTTCCCCCTGCCTGTTTACGAAACACTGATCGATCCGCGAGGCGCTGATGTCATCCGGTATTAGGCTTTTTGTGGGCGCTCGACTTCTTACTATTGAGCGTATCCGCCTTCCCTTTAGGTTATGTTTGTCCGGTTGTCCCTGAGTTCCTCAGTCTCTTTCCCACAACTCTTCAACCTATGGATCAAAGCAGTCGCACGATCTCTCCGGCGCTCTTCATCTTTTATATAAGTCTTGACTCCATTTTTTTTGGTTTTTCGCGAGATCTCTTTTGAATATATGTTCTGAGCCCGCCTATTTACCTTTCCTTCTTATGCTTAACGCCTATTACACTTCAGAAACTCTAGAAGACCACTAATTTCATGGCGCATGCACACTTTTTAGCGTGTGTTTCTCGCCTTCCCCCACGTTGATCTTTCTTCTGCCTAGAGATGTTTGAGATTTGCATAGCCCCTTGTCAGCGATCGAGTATACGTTTTCATCTCCCCTTTTCGAATTACAAATCTCTAGCTTTCCTCTCCGGTTTTCTCCTTTTGTCCTGTAATTTTCACACGTCGTTTTTTTCTTGTTGAGATATCAACAGGATCTAGTAGAAATCCCCCTACAACGGAGTTTACAACCTTTCCCCCCAACTATAAATCTTTCTTTCCCCTCTGAAGGAGACTTGCGGAGTGCGGCGCTTCTCCGATCCGCTTTTGAAGAATTTCTTCACTTGACTACTTCTCTAGGGCCCTGCTTTTTTTTTCCGATTCGTCTTACCGGCTCTTTAAAAAGCGCGAGGCGGAAATCTACTGAATCCGACCTGTTCTAAATTGGTAATCGTCCCCCCTCATCCCCCCCCCTTTTGTTGAGTATTCTATTACCATTTATCCTCTTCCCTTAGTCTCCCCCCCTTTTTTTAAAAGCGCAACGCACTTTCTCCCCTCTGATTAATTGTTCGCACCCTTCTGACTCAGACCCCTTCCCTTTTTCTCCCCATGACTACGGTTTTCCCTCGCGGACTCTTCCCGCAGATGCCGCGTCAGTATCTCTAATTCCTTCTGGCCGCAGCAATATTTTCTCATTTGGGCCCCCTTTTTCTTCCCTTCCACGGATCCTTGTTTCTTCTACTGCCGCCCCCTCCCTTGAGACGAAGACGAGCAAATCTTCTCCGCCGTCCACGCCGGATGCTTTTGCGCCTCCTGGAGTCGAGATTTACCCCTTCGGCAGATGGGATATGCACAAATCGTTTTTTTCTGCCGACCGTTCTTCCCTTGCTGACGGCCCTCGCGCAGTTCACCACACGAGTGTTTTTTCCCATCATGGGGCCTAGGCCTCAGTAGGACCACTCCAACCAGGCTCTCAGGCGTCGCCCCTTTTCTTCCTCCGACTACTTTAAAGAGAGCGTTCCCCAATTTCGGCCCCCTCAAAAAGAAGTGAGAGTATCCTCGATGGAGCGAATATTTTTGGATCGGGCCCTTTCTTGTCTCAGTTGTTATTACTCTTGTGAGCCTTCTCGATAAGGAATCACCGCCCTCCCCCCAATACCTTCGTCGTGAGCCTCTAGTAACTTCTCTCTCAAGATTCTTCGTTCACTTATTGCTTCCCTTTCCATATCAGCGCCGTCCGGTCCTCCGAATCTGTTCAGTAAAACGTTTCTACGGGTTTCACTTCTTCGCCTGATCGCTCTTTTCGACTTGGGAACTCATGCCTTCTGTGATTGCAGTATAATGATCTTCGGTTTTTCGTTGTCGCTCTCGGTCGCCCAGTTTTCTGGCAGGAGTGGTTGCCCAGGAGCCGCCATCCAGTGACACGACGTCTTCTACGATGGCTTCGAAGCAGAGTTTTTTGCATTTTTCTCCCGCTGTCTGCTACCCTCTTCTCTTCCCGAGGAGGGTTTCCCCTCCTCAAAGCGACGTACACTGCTGTTTTTTGAAATGCACGAAGAGTGGCTCTCTTTCTCTAATCATCGGTGGCCCCCCCCATTCAGGAAAATAATGTCTCCTCCCTCGCCCCTCCCCTGCCCCCTTCTTTTCGCAAAGCAGATGCAGGCGCAGCACGAGTGTTTGCGAGCTGGTCTTTGCGAGGTTTTCTCAAACCTATCCGTCCGGCTTCCAAGGATTAAGTGTTTATCGAGTACGCGGGGTTTTTTCCTTCGTTTTCTCCTCCTATTTGTTTCTTTTCCCCTGATCATTTCCGACCCTTCCGAGATTATTGCGCACACCTCCTTTTTCTCTTGAGGCTTTCTCCACTACTTCCCCTTCCCCCTGCATCTTCCCTTGCTCTCGAGTCCCCCCCGGCCCCTTGTGTGAATAACTTATAGCGGGAGATCCCTCCCCTCTCCTTGTTCCCTTCGTTTACCCCCTCTTCCCTAGCCGCCCCCCACCCTCCCCCATGGATCCCTTTTCCATCCTCCGTTTGCCGTTTTTAGCGGTCACCTCTTTTTATTTTCTCCCCCAAGATCTTCGTTGCACGACGTTTTACTGTTCACAAGCCCCAGTCCGCTATTTTTTCTACCCCCCCTAAATGTTCCTTTTCCTACCCGCTGATGATATCCGTTGTTGGTCCAGCCTTTTTCTTCTCCTCCATCGCCCCCGTCCTTCGTATCCAGGTTCGCGAGCAAGAACCTCTCTTGTAGTTGGCTCCTTATGCTTTTCAAGTCGCAGGAGCCGCACCCTTGTCTGCGATGCCAGATGTGCCCCTTCTTATTAGCGCAGCCGCCTTCACTCCAGACCCTTTTCCGCGATATTTACTGCCGATTTTCTCGGCGATGAGCACCGTCGGAAAGAAGGCGGCGTTGAGAAACAGTCCACGACGTCGCTGTTTTTCTCCCGTCGTTCATAGCCTTCCTCCCTCCGATCCCGTACGTGCCACACCCTCCCCCTCCAGGCAAGAATTCCCCCCTCCGATCGAGCAGTTGAATTATCCTCATCCTTTTTTCTCCTTCAAGTCCTTTCGTCCTCTCCCTCCCGTGGTGCAATGTTCACGATTTAACCCCTCATAGATCTTGCACCCTTCCTCCTCCATAGTACGACGACCGTGTGTCTCTTCTCCCCAAAAACGAGTTTGATGTTGTTCATTCTTTCTCTCTCTCTTTGCTCTTTTCATCCCCCTCCTCTCCAATCCCCCCCCCCCTTCCCTGCGCTCCTTTCATTGTCTGGTCTTCCTTTTGCATCGGCAAAGTGACTCTCGTCATCGCTTTTTCTCTTCTCCCTTTTTGTAACTTTGGCGACTTCCTCTATGTTTTGCGTTCTGCCAGCAAACATACAATACTTCTCCTCGGCCCTCGCACCGCTGTCCTCTCTTTTTCTCTATTTCCCCCCCCCCCTAGTAAGACGGCACCTCCCCTAATCGATCGAAACTTCTTCTCGGCGGTCATCTTCGGAATTTTTTCGATCCCCCGGGGGTCCCACTCCCCCAAGTGGACTTGTCAGGAACCCCGTTCGGCTGCAATATTACCTTTTTGAAATCCGAGTAGAAAATTTTTCCGCCTACCGCGCCTCGTGCGCAGATTACATGTCTTCGATGACTCTCCCACGAGTTGGTCTCTCTTCCCAGATTGGAAATTCCTCCTCCTTTTCCCCTCTTTCCGCTTCCGTCAGCAGATTGTAAGAGTGAGGGTAATCGTTGTGCGTAGTAGACTCTCAATGTCCTTCTTGCCCTCCCTAGCGCTCCCTTTTAGCTTCCTCACGAGCAGCTGTATCCTCCATCCAATTTCTTCTGGCGATGTCCCTTCGCCTTTTGCCTCTTTCTCTTCCTCACTCCTCACTTTTCCCCACGTAATCTCTGACCATCTTCCCCACTCTCTCTCTGGATTTCGAGACCGTTTCCTGGATGGCCGCTCCCCTCCCAAAATCTCCGCGGCTCCCCCCGCCTTCTGCCTATGACTTTTTCCCCCCGGAACTCCTAGGCAAACGAATTGATTCCTGTAATCTCTCCGGACCGATTGCATTTTCTTCCCCCCTTGGTTTTACTCTCCTGTCAATGCTTTCCTCTCCTCCCCTAACGCGCCCACATGAAAATGTTCCTCCCCTCGCTGCGCGTAATTCTTTTTTCTCCTCGTGATCATTTTTTTCCCCCTTTTTCCCGGGCCCCCCCCCCCAAGTCCCCCACAATTTGAACAAGTGACTCTTCCCTCACTCATCTCGGCTACGCTCCTTTTTCCGATCCTCCGCTTTCTCCTCGGCACCCGTCCAAGACTTTTCGAGTACTCTCGCCACGCTGCCACCATCGTCCTTTTACCGACCCCCCTTATGATCGAACCCTTTCCCTTTCTTTGATGTTCCCCTTTTGAAGTTCCCTTGACCTAGGTGCGGCGACTACTGCTTCGATATGACGAATTCCTGTTTTCTTTTGTCTGGATCTCCGACGCAGCATGCTTGCTCCCCCCCGCGAACGTCTTTCCAACTGACTCCCCTCCCCTCTCCGCTCTCATCGACTTGATTCTCTCCCTCAACCGGTATAACCTCGAATTTGTCTCTTTTTCGAGCTCTCAAATACTTTCTCCCTGACCTCTGCTTCACAGTGATGATTTTAAGAAACCCCCTCTGATTTCACATGATTCCATGGGGCCCCCCTATGCACCACTCCTCCTCCCGCGCTTCCTTTTGTATTCTCGCACTCCTTTTTGAAACGTCTCCCCAGCTTTACAGCCCGATAGAGCCCTTTCCCCTATCATTCTTAACATCTCCCTTAGCATTTATGTTTCCGTAGTATCCCACCTCTTGCGAGTATGGCTTTTTTCCGCGAGTTCGCTACAACCCCCTTGTCCTCCTATCACCTTATTTCCTTACCCCCGACAACGACGTGGCCCCCCTCTCCTTTCTCAGTTTTTGTAAGCGTTCGGCGATTGCGCGAGAGTATCCTCGCTTAAGATTTTCCCTGACCTCGTTACGTTCGAACTTTTCCCAGTGGAGTGCTCCCTCTCGAAAGACTCCCTTTTTCCCCCCTGGAATTAAAGTGGGGCTCCTCTTTCTTCCTTCCTCCCCTACATGTCCCCAATTTTCCCTTTCTTCTTTAAACCCTCAAGCCCCCTCTTTTCCTCTTCAGCAAACGTCCTATCGGAGCGATTATCATCAAAGTCACCACCTCCCTTCATCGCCGGCTACTACCACCGCCGCTCCCTTCGACGTTTCATGCCCTCCTTCTGGTTGCGTTCCCCCTCTAGTCCCACTTTCTGGCCCTGTAGCGAAACTACGACTGAATGCCCCTTGTCCTTACTCTCACTACGCGCAAACCCTGCCTCCACGCCTTCCTTTCTTCGGCGTCCCCCCCCCTTCGATGATGCGATCTCATCGAGGGCATGCCAGGCGAAAGGCTCCTCAATTCGTGAACGTCGCGCTTTTTGCGACTGTCCCCTTGCACACCCTAGTGGACCATTTTCATCATGGGGTCTCTCCGCAATCCCCCCCGAATTCTGCCCAGGATCCCCCCTAGTACTCTCCTACTCTTACTTTTTCGAACGCGATCAAGGTTCGTCTTTATCTCACCGCTCCCTTCTCTTATCCCTCTCCCTTCGGGATTGGTCCCTTCTGAGCGTCTTTTGAAGCCTTTTTCGTTGGAGACTTCGTAGCACGCGTCCACTTGCATCCAATCTTTCTCCGCCATTACTGCTCAAAACTTTTCTAAATATGAGATGACTACCGATGACTCTCCTGAGCCTCCCATTTCCTCCCCCAGATATAGACTATTCAGAGGTTTAGTTTCTGGATTCCCTTTACTTAAGTGGCAGCCTTGCTCGGGACCTCGCTGCTGACTCTTTCTTTAGTCCCGGACCCTTTTCGGCCCTCTTCTAACGTTATTTTGTGTTCTTCAGCATCCCTTTTAGGGCGAGGGCCCTTTTAATGCTGAATGCTGGCGTGTCCTTGACCGGTCTTCTCTTCCTTGATCCTCTTTCTCCCCTCACTCCTATGAACCTTTTCCTGGACCCTTCAGTTCGATGGCAGTCGGGTTTTCCCTTTGAATCTCTGTGCAAGCGTTACGTACCCCATCCACCCTCCTCTTCGCCCCTTTGGCCTGCTCCCCTTGTCCCCTGCAAGATTTCTCTCCGAGACCTTCCCGAAAGAGATTTAGAGCTCCATTCTCTTTCTTTCGCGACGCTGTGTTTCCCTGCGACGGAATCGTTTCTCGCTCTTTGGTCTTAGAGTAGCCGCGGTTTTCGGCCCCCAAGAGCGCTCCTTTTCCATTGCGATTTTTCGACCTCCTGTCTATTTCCCTCCCTCAGCTTTTATTCTTTATCGTTGACTCTAGAATATCTACGCCGCGTACCTCCTTCCACGGTAGCGTATGCGTGATTGATTATTCCTCTGGAGTGCTGCCCTTTTTCTCGCTGCTTTTTCCCTTCTGCGTTTCCCCTCCGAAGAATCCCTACATCGAGGTAATAGCGGAGCGTCCCAACCTCGGGTATTGCTCTCCCCACCGTTTGATGGAGTCCTTCTCGACTCCGCCCTCCGATTCTCTTGCGGACAAGCGAATGACGGGATGATCTCCCCCCCCCCGTTTTCCGAAACATCCCCCCCCCCCGCTCTTGGTCCTCTTTTCGAATGTAGTGCCCTTGAATTCCCCCCCAGCGCACGCGTGTCTGAGTGCTTACGTGAAGCATTCTCGGTAGTGGCGGTCCCCTCTCTTTTCCCTCTGCCCAGTGTCCTGCGCAAACCTTTCCAAATTCTGTGCCTCCTTCCGTAGGTCTCAATCCATGACCAACGCCTCTTCTCCTCGCGAACGCTTTTTGCCATTATGCCTCCTCGGGACATTCCACTGCAGGGCGGCTCCCCCCAAACCGTCTCTCCTAAAGCGACAAGTGTCTTAGGTTCTTGCATGTACGGCAAGATTCCCCTCTTGCGCTTTTTCTTGAACCCCATCCCTGACTCGCAGTTGCTCCTTCCATCATTCCTTCCTTTTGTTTTTCTTATTGAATCAGCAACTTTTCTTCGCCGATCCTCTTCACGTACTTTCTGCCTACTTCTCCCTCTTGAAGAAAAGGACTCCCCACCCGATACGTGGCCAAGCTTTCTTCCGCCTCCTGCTTTGCCCTCTTGTCTCATCTCCCTCCTTTTCCCGATCTCCTCCAGGGCCCTCCCCCCCCTGGGTTCGCGCGCTCTACTTTGGGTTGATTTTAATAGAGGCAGCTAACTTTTAATACTTTCAGCTGGCCTCCCCTTGCGGCTTTCCTTCTCTCCTTTAGTTGTTGCTTCGGAATTGCTATGCCTTCCGTCGACCAGCAATAATTTTTTCTTTTCGTGAGCTAGGGTCTGCTCCCTCTCCCCCTCTGGATCGGCGTCCTTTTGCCGCAATCTTTCCCTTTCCCCCAAAGAGATATTTTTGCGCGGAGAAAATCGTCTATCCTTTCTCCAACTCCGACTTTCCTCGTTTCATTTCGCAATTTTTTCTCTGCGACTCGCCTTACATTCGGCTTTTCTATTCCGCCGACCCCTCCGCGCTTCCCTCCCCGCGTTAACTGCAACGCTTTATCTCTTCCCTTTCACGCGAACCGTAAGCAGATTCTTTTCCTTTGCGTCCTTTTCAGTTAGTCGCCCATTTTTCCCCAACGCGTGAGTCGATTTAGAGATAAAATTCCCCCTTTCTTCCCCTCGTGAGATCTTTCCCTACGCTTTCTTTCTCCTTACCAGAAAGTCTTAGAAGAGGAAACGATCCTGGCTCGTATGGTTCCGTCCCCATTTTCTTCTCCCCCTCCGCCTTTTTCCTTCCCCTTCTGAAAAAAGCCAAATGGTCATCGAATCAGTCAGCAAGAGTTACTTCTTCTCACTTACTTATACGCGGCACACCTCCTTAGCCTTCCCTCCTTCTTCGGTGACTCTCCTTCCGCACCAGCTTTACTGACAGCGCCTGCCTCTCGAGGAATCCACGAGTCCATTTTCCCTCCTAATTCTAACTCTGCTTAGAGCCCATTTCTGTAGAAGTTCCTACAGGCTAGTCTGCCCTAAACTCTAACACTGCCCTCGAGGCCTCTCCTCTGCGAGATTCTCCCGATTCCTTTTTTTGAGTCCTCTGTTGCCTCCCTTTTTCTAATTTTTCAGATCTTGTAAGAGGTAGTGAGCAACCCTTTTCTCCACCCCCATCACGGAGTCCTAACCCATGCCGCTTCTCTCTGCTTGAGAGTGCCTTTATTAGATGCGGAAATTGTAACTTCTCCTTTTTCTGAAGACCTTTTTTCTTATTCAAGGCCTCGCTTTCTCAGGTGTGATACTTTTCCCTCCGGATACACAAGTAACGTTTTCAAATAGGACCCCGCGCCTCTTTATCCTGATCTTTTGAATTAGCTCCCACTCCTCTTCCTATAACTACTTTTTGGCGTTTGCGCTCACCGAACTTTGAAATAGAGTTCTCACATCCCTTTCGGTACTCAGCCTCCTGATGCCCCCCTCTCATGGATCCCAGGATCCCTTCTCTCTCAGAGTACAATGGACGAGACTTCACAACCTCGTTGTCTTTTCGGGGAATCCTTGTTTTTTTTTTTTCTAGCAGATATGACTCTCCTTCCGTCACGGCCACCCTCTAGCACCATTCGCATCGATTCCCTTCTTCGAGCTTCCTCATCTCCTTCAAACCGGATTACTCTGCAATTCCTACGCACCGGCGTTTACTGATCCGATTCTCACTAACACCTCATCAAGTACGCCTCTCGACCCCCGGCGAATTTATATCTTTTGTTTCCCATTACTGAAAACCTCGCTGGAGCCCCCGCTCTTTACGTTCCCATCCATTTACGGCGTGAAGGGATTCTCTCATTTCGCTCACTTTCTTCCAGATAATAGTCTTCTCGAGGGGGTTAGAACATCTCACGCCTCTCTTCGTGACTTTCTGGCCGATCCTCTTACCATTCCTCGGGCTCGACAATTTCCCCTCCAGCACTTCTCCCTTTGTTTTCTCCTTCGGAAGTTTTCAACTCGTTCGAGTGAACGTTCTCTTTTTTTCTAGGCCCGTCAAATCTCCCCCCCTCTACAATCAGGAGAGAATTTTTTTCTCCCGGCTCCGCAAAGCGCCCCCCCGGAGCTTCCCCCGGTTGACCGATTTTTCCCGATGCACGGACGCTTGCTTCACGTCTCGACGGGCGTAAGGACTTTCCCTCTCCCTCCTGGTCGATGGTTCTGGCTGTCCTCCAGTTTTTTAGAGCGGGTTCTACACCCGAATGAGAAATCGGATTCCCTGTGACGGCCGACAAATTCTGGATATCCTTTTTCTCTTCACGACCGATGCTTTCTTTGATGCTCCGCGCTGGTTTTGGAGGTCCTTTGAGTTCCTTTTTTTCAGGTTGTTCTTTTTTTAGGCTCTAGAGAATACTTCCCTTTCTTTTCGCTACCGCGTGGCCCCCCTGAGGCCGTCCCTTTGTTCTCCAGGAACCTTTTTTGCAATCCTTTTCAGGTCTGTGATTACATCCTGTTTTCGCGAGAGTACCTTTTTCTCTTCTCACGAGCCTCCCGAACTCTGCAGGTCCAATCAACTTCGGAGTACCCCCTTTTTCCCTCCCTATCTCGGTCGATTAGGAGGAAGGCGCTGCCCCCGGCCGATTTGATGTGTGGAGCCTTCTTGCTGCCCCCCAACATACCTTTTGATATCCTCCTCTTTGCAATTCTCCGATAGATTTCTCTATTACACTAACCATTTATCCCCTTCTTTCCTGATTCCCCTCAGGGTTCATTAACCTTCTTTTATGGTCGTGGATAAGTGATTCTCTTTACATCTCTATTCGTTATGATCGGATTCTCTTTCTCAAGTCTCCCCTCCCGAGGGAAAGTATCCTGATCGTCGCTCTCCCTCTCCCTATATTTTTCCATTTTTTCTTTTTTTTTTTTTTTTTTTTTTCTTTTGTGCTTCTTCCCTTGTGAAAGGCTTCCTTTAGAAGCCCTTCTTTTTCGACTTTCACTTTTTTCTCAAGTGAAATTTCTTCGAACGTTTCATTGGCGCGGATTTCGTAGGAGGCGGCTCGTAGCTTTCCTCGTCTCCTTGATCGAGTTTTCCTTTTCCTGCGAGCGAAACCGGTGACGGGACGGAGAGCTTCCCACCCTTTCCGGTCTTCTTCCCCGTGAGACTCTTTCCTTGTCACTCAAGGCGCGCTCCCTTTCAGCAGATTTGGTCTCCTTTCACTAAATTTTTGTTATCAAGCGTCTTCCCACTCCCTCGTCTTTTAGAGTAAGTTTGTCGATGGAGACGTCTCTACTCTTGGATTTTTTTTAATTTTCGCGAATTTGAACTCTCCTCCCGCGCACTTCCCCGTACTTTTTTTTCGAGGTTTTCCCGACGATACGACACGCGTACCTCCTCTGAGACGGTCGCTTATTTTCTCCTTCTTTCGTTTTAGTTGAGTTTTCCCTGCTTGTTTCTGGTAAATTTTTTCCGCCAATTGACCCCCTCCTCCTTCTCGCCTGTTCTTCCTGCGACGCCTCTGTGTTTTTGATCTATCCTTCCTGACCAGCCAGCGCTCCCTTCTCTTTCCCATCCTCCTGGTTTGTTTCGAACGTCTCTCCGCGACTGTTCAGTACGAATTCGCCTCGATGGGTCCAAGCTTTTTTTTCTGTAGACTACCTCAGCGCATCGACCTATCCCTCCCCCTCTTTTCAAGTGCCCGTAAAAAGGCAAGCCGCAAAAGAAGAACGCGAGCCCCCTCCCCTCCGATAGCGCCGCCCCAATCCTTCCTTTTTCCGATGTCAGTCTCTTTTTTCCAGGCTCCCCTTCTAAACCGGCAAATCGGAGATGAGCACCTTCCCTCTTTCTCCCCAAGAAGGGCATTTCCCCGATTTCCCCCCCTTCTGCCAAACCCTGTCTGATTCAGTCCCCAGATCCTTTTTTTTTCCAATTTTTTACTTGCCACCC
>Ga0179593_1615439_pt1 | contig 18177 bp, 25 predicted proteins | sample CZODoug2_1_08_16_FD_185931 | JGI IMG/M metagenome (GOLD analysis project Ga0179593, IMG submission 185931) | Vadose zone soil fungal communities from Angelo Coast Range Reserve, California, USA - CZODoug2_1_08_16fungal (PacBio error correction) | ecosystem: Environmental > Terrestrial > Soil >... | reverse complement strand
TTCCCGTCCTTATAGGAGCTGTCGGTAAGTACTATTTCACCCCTCCCCCGTTGGTCGGTTTCTACGCTCTTGCCGCGATGGTGTCTTCTTTAATGTAGTCTTCGATTATCGGAGCCCAGTGGTTCTGGCCTGGTAGACAGCGAAACGGCGATTCGACGACGGCGTTTCGCCTCCCCCTCTAGCGCTTTGCGTGCTTTTCGCATTTTTCCTTCGTCGAGCCTAGTCGGCCTCTTTTGCGAGGGTTCGACCCCCCCACCCCAGAGAGGATATTATGTGTGAGGGCCCCCCGCGAAATGAGATCTTCTTCTGGTTTTTCTCTCTTTTGCCGAGAGTCATCGGATTCTAGCTTCTCTTGATTTCTTGATCAGTAAAATACCGTGGTATTCCCTGCTCGGGTTCCTTCCACCGCGCTCGTACATAGATTTTTTCCTTTCTCCCGACCCTCCCCGCCCTCCAGAGAGCTGCCGTTTCCCCAGTCGCGCGAGGCTCTGAGCAATTGGTCTTGGCATCCTTCCCCCCTCGGCGGACGCTTTTTTTCTTTCTCTTTTTTCCGCGTGACTTGCTATCTTTTTCCCGGGTCTTGGGTTGAAGATGGTTCGCCGAGCGCGGTCATGTCCTCACTCCTTCCTCAAATCTCCCTTTTTCGCCTTAAAACTTCCCCCATCCCCTGCTCTCAGCCTTTCACGGGTGATTTTCCCGTCGCGGGCCCCTCTTCGCCCACTCCTTTTTTCTTCCGTGACCCCCCTCGATTTCTTCCTCTTCTTTTTTTCGCGCTTTTTTTTCGGCCCCAGTCCCTGAGAGAAAACACTCGGTTCGTATCTCACAAGTAATTTTCCTTTTCTTTGTTTTGTGGGTTTTTCTTTCGTCAGGGTGTCCCCCCGGATACCTTTAATCCCCCCCCTTTTTCCTGACACTTCCTGGACTTCGCTGTCAGATTTTCCCCTTCGATAAGCCAGTGTCATATCCCCCCCCTAGCCCCGTGTCAACGCCACCTTTTCCAGCATTCCTCCTACACCGCTTTTTCAGGTTTTCCCGTATGTTTTTTCACTTTGTTTTCGTGCGACCTTCCTTCGGGTCACCATCCCCTCCCTCCAAGGCTTTCTCTACTTACCTTTTTTTCTTCCTCCTCATTTGCGGCTCTTCTTGACCCGAGGCGGAACAGAAACGCAACTTTTTTTTGAGTAATTTTTTTCCCCTCCATGCCCTTTGAAGGATTCTTTCATTTTTCAAGCGAGTTCGGATTCGCTCTTGACCAGGCTCCCTTTCGACACTTTTTTTTTTTCTTTCCGTCGACACGGAGCGCGGTTCCAGCTTGTGGGATTATAGTAATCCAACAACCCCACGGGTCCCTTCGCACCTGGGGGTTCCTCTTTGGCGCTTCTTTCAGGCGGGGTGCGTCTGGCTGAGAAGGAGCTTATTCGCGTATAGTAGTTTTCCCCCCCCTCCTCCGTACGCCCTTCCCTGGACTTTTTTTCTTTCTCGACACTTCCCACAAGCATCCGGTGTCAGAAAGTTTTTCGGTCAGAAGCTTTCTCCTGCTAATGTTTCCCCCTTTTTACTCACACTTTCCTGACTTTTCCACCCCGTGCTTCTTTAAAGGAGGAGGATCCTCCAATGCCGCCCTTCCCCCCTTTTTTCTCCGTTGGTTCTCTCCCGGTAGCTTTCCTTACTCCCTTTTCTCGTCCCACACTTTGCGAATGAGTAGACTCGTAGGAACACCTCTGTCTTCTCTCTTGGTTCGACAACCTTCCCCCCTTCAAAGGCTAGCCCTTTTTCTTTCATTCCCGAGCAGCCTCCCCCCCTCTCTTTATCTTTTGGTCTGCTTTTTTCCCCTTTTTGCATTTTTTCTTCCCTCGCTTTTTTCAGGGGATCTCGGCGACAGTTCGCGAAAGCAAGGCTCTCCCAAGACTCTCCATACGGCTTCCCCTTTGCGTAAAGACCCGTCAAGAAATTTCGAGTTTGCTCTTGCGGACCGACTTCTTGCGTAGCGTGGGCTTTTTTCTTAGGGAGATCCAGTCTTTCCCAGATTCATCACCACATCCTTTCCCGGCTCGGTGATCTTTCTCGTGCCTTTTCTCGAAATTCTTCTTTCACTTTTTTTCCGATATAAAAAATAGCCTGCGTCTCTTTTCGTAACCGAGGAGTCTTTCCCTCTTATCCTTCGCCAGGCACCCCTTCCCTCTCGGAAACCTTTTCCCATCGGCTTTTGGTGGTCCCCCCCTGGTTTTTTTGCGTTCTCTTTTTCCGGATTCAAGGGAGTTAGAGGTTTTTGCCAAGAACATCCCCCTGACGCTGATCGTTCGTATCTCTTCCATCGCTCGTTCCATTTTACTGACAACCTTTCCATTCCTCTCTGCAGCAGCATGCCGTCCATTGTAGACCGACACGAAGACTGGGCCCCGACAGCCCCTTGCCTTCCCCGCGCTCTCACCAGCCGTTTTTTCTTGTTGCAAATTTCTTTCCTGCTTTCTATTGGTTCGAAACAGAATTCACCCCCCGTGCTCCGGGGCGAGAGATCTTCCCCTTGTACCGTTTTTTTCCTCCTTATCTCAGACTCTTTTCTTGAGTTCTGGGCCTTTTGCCTACTTCAAGGATTGGTTAAAATGTCCTCGGTGTCCACCCCCCCCATTCTCTCTTTTCCTCTCCCCCTCAGTTTTTTTTGGTTTGGGCCTCCCCATCTCCTTGCTGCGTAGAACCCCGCTTACGGTACCACCTTAAAGCTTCGTTTCTTTTCGGCATCATTGGACGGGATTTCTCTGCCGAGTTTTCGGAACACCATCCAAGCCGGAATGGACTTTGCCATAGAGTCCCACCTCTATGGTGGAGGGGCCTTGCTCTTCTTTTTCTTCGCTGCTTACCGACCTCAATCCGTCTTTTTTTCTTTTTACTGCCGGTCGACGAAACTGTGGTTTCCGGCCGGCACCCCCCCCCTCTTCCCCTCCCCTCATATGGCTGTTTTACGACTTTTCCTCTGAGGTCCCCAACCGCTTTCTGCCCGATCCCGTTCCCACCTAAATCAAAGGACGGTGCGTTGGTGTTGCCTGGAAGACCGCACCCCCCCCCCGTCATGGATTCCTCCCCTTTTTTTTCTCTTTCCCCCCTCGGAAGGTTCTTTTTTACGATTTGCATGGTGTTCTCTCCCCCCCCTAGCGCACACATGGGCAGTCGACGTCAAATGCTGAATTTTGTCTTTCCCAGCGCCTCCCTTTCCCTTGGCGTCCCTCCAGGCAATTTTTTATCCCTTTATTTCTAGGAGGACTCGGAGCCCTTCCTCTCCCCCTCGCTCACTCCCGGCTTTTTCCGGTCGCGCCAAAACGTCCGCAACCTCCGTACCTTTCTCTTTCCCCCAACTTTCCGACGACTTTTCTCCTTTGCGCGTTGCATTGCGTTTCTCCTTTTCGCCGCCTTGTCGGCAGCGAACCTTGCTCCTCCCTTTTTTTCGGTCCTTTTTTTTTGGGTTTTCCGCAGCCTACACAAAAGAAGAGCCCCCGCTCGTCTTTGATGTCCTGCGCTCCCCGAAACCCTTTCTTGACCCCTTTTTTTGAAGCGACACCCTGACCCCCAAGAAGATTCGTGGTGGATTCTCCTTCGTCTGCCGGTTCCCCTCGCCGACTCCCAAATTTTCCGCAACTTTTCGCCGATCCCGTAGAGGACCCGGGTCCGGCGTTCCTTTCCCCTTGACCGCGCCTCTCTCCTTTCCTCGTTCCCACCCCGTTTCCTTCTTAGACCGCCTTTTCAAACCAATGGCACCCCACCTTACTTCACAGGCTCTTGGCAATCTTCCCACAGTTCAGTTGCGCTTTTCGACGGTGGCGGTTTGTAATCTTCAGCGTCCCTCACTTTCATCTTCGGGCGGCGGTCGTTTTTTGTGCAACCCCCCGGTCCTTTTCTCCCCGACTAATTCAAGAAGGTCCAAAGTCCGCTAGCATCCCTCCCCTTTTCTCCTTTTTCCCAGAGTGCCATTCTATCCTTTTGCGCGTTTTTTTTGGTTTATCGCATTCGGAAGCTGCGGCGCAGAAGGGAGGTACCTTGTGCCCCACAGGTGCAGGGACTCTTTTTCTCCCCGCGATCCTCCGGGTCCCCTCCTCCCGCTCGTCTGCGACTTCCCCCCCCCCTTTTGCAATGGGCCTTTTGCAGGTCCGCCACCCCAAAACCGTTTTTTGCGTTCCCTCTCTCCTGCAAGACTCCCTTTCAAAAGTTCTCCTGTCGACGACTTTGCCGGAGGCCAGTCTCTCCGCCGCATGGAGTCCCCTTGGCAGCTTTCCCCCCGTGAAAGGACTCTTTGAAACCCGACAACCAAGGGCTAAACCTGCTTTTTTCCTGATGGCTGGGGTTTCGATTGACCCTTTCTCGCGCGTTTTTTTCCCGTATTTTCGATAGAAGATCGTATCGAGAATCCCCCCCCCCCTTCCCTTTTGACAGCGGCCCTTCCTTTCCCGATCATTCTGCGGGCTTTTATTGTCTTCCTCGGCGTCCCCTTCCATCTCAAAAACAAACCCCCCCCCCCAAAAACATCCCTTTCGATAGCGACTCTCCCCTCTTTGTCTCTCCTTCTCTACAAATTTCTGAAGATTCCTTCCTTCGTGGGAAAGCTCCCATACCTCTGTTAGTGGGAGATCGTTGCCCGCGACGGGCTGCGTCTCCCCCCCCTTCCTCTCCTTTCTGGGGATTGTTCCGGCGCGCGGCCCAACGACAGTCCGTCCTTTATTTGCGTTTCTTCTTTTGACATTACCCTCCCTCTTCCTCGGAACAGTTTTTGCAGCCGATATATAAAATAGAAGCTCCCCCCCCGTCGCTCTTTTTCTCGAACGCCCCTCCTTTTCACCGTCTTTTCGGGACCCCTTCCTGCTCCTTTCCAAGCCGCCGCTGTATCAGGGCAGGATATCTTTGTGAATAGCGCCCCCCTCGTTTAGGTCTCCGTCCTTTCTCCCCCCCCTTCTTTGCCTATATGTTTTTTTCCTGGAGGGCGGCCTGTCGCCGAAAGGGCCCGGAACACCCACTTTATTTTTACCTCATCACCGGCCTGATCAAGGCGTATGGTTCCCCTTCCTGACACCTTTCCCTCTTCTGCGATGCTGCGCGCCGGATCGGCATTTCCTGCCCCAGGAAGCCTCGTCCGGCCCCCCTTTGGCGCTGGTGCTGGATTTTTCTAAGGACCTGGCACATCACGCGATGCTCGACGAATTCACCTCGAAGACTTCTCCCCCCCTCCCCTCCCCTTTTTTTTTCTAACCGACGTGCGAGTCTCTCCCACCCCACCCCCCAACCCCCCCCCACCACTGCCCCCCCCTCATTACCTTTTCTGGAATCGTCCCTGGTCGGGCTTCAGGATATGCGCCCCCATCTCACCAATCGCGTCATTCGTGTTATCAACGACCCTTCTTTTCCACTCCTCGGACCCGTACCGCTCTTTCCCCCTTTTTCAATCTTTTTCCCCGGGCCTAGTCGAATGAACCGATGCGCTCCCCTTCTACCTTGGCGATCGCCTGTAGCGACCTTTTCCCTGTAAATTTCGATTTTAAACCAGAAGTGTCCCTTTCTTTTCCCAGCAAGAATTCTCCCAACTTACCGGCTCGGTTATGATTCGATGTTTTCTAGATTCGAGTTCCGCCAGTCCCAATCGTTTTTCTCCTCCTGCCATTGATGCAGTTCCCCCCTTTTATCTGTCGATCTGTCGAGAGGTATCCGATGTCTTTTTTCTTCCCCCTTTCGCCGCCTCTCCGAGGCGGCGCCGTCATCTATCTCTTTTCCTCCTCTCAGTTTTTTTTCTCTTCTCCTTGGCGTTCGGGCGTCTCTCCTCTTTTTCCTTCTTATAGGCCTCCAGCAGTTTTCTTTTCTCGACGTTTTCCTTTTCTCAGCGCCGCCGCTTTCTGCCCTGCTCCCAGTGAGGAGTAATCACCCCTGGACTGGGGAACTCTATCTTTTTTTCCAAAGCCATCCTCCCCCCCTCACGATCCAGGTCTTTTCCTGCTTTTCCCCTTCCCCCCAAACCTTTCCTTAATTTTCTAACGGATGAGGGCGGATTTACGGTCTTAAATCGGCGTTGCTCAGGGCCCCGGAACTCCCCCCCTTTAGACTTGTCATTGTTTCCCCCAGTCCGCCGCCTTAGAGTCAATATGTAACCCCTGTTTGACGCTACCTGCGCGGTCGGTTTGAGCGTTCCTCACATGTGGTCGGTGCTCCCTCCCCTCTCCTAGATTGTTCTTCCAAGATACCCCCCTATAGGATTTCTTTTTTTTTTCATCGAGCATATGTTAGTGCGTTTCGCCAGAGAAAGCTAGGCGGCGGATTCGCGCCTCTCCTCTATTGAGGGAGTTTTCTTTTTTTTCCTATATTGATCCCTGAGTTTTTCTCTAGATAACGCGCTTTGTCTCCACGTGAGGCGCGAAAGATCCCCATGGCGGTCATTCTTCGATTTCCGTGAGCGTTCCCCCCTTTAACTGTTCCGTTCCTCCCCGATGTCGTTTTCCCTTGGTTAACTAAAATACGTGGTCTCCCGCGCCGTTCGGGCCTGATCCTTTTCTTTTCTCGACGCGGCTTTCCCCCCTTCTGCTCCGCAGCGCATCATCCCTTTCCCCTGGCATTTTTTCGTCGCAGTTTTCCCCCGGCTGGAGAGGAGCAATGGTCTCGTGCTCTTGGCCCGCGGCCGCGGCCCTTTCCCCTTCTTTTACGCACTTCCTCTGGGCTTTTCTTTGCGGTCCGCGCCCGGTTTTCTAGGATCGCCGGATTGGTATCGCCGAGAGCTTAATGTCCCACGAGTGATTTTCCCCCCCTTTTGGCCATGAGTTTTTCTCCCACATGCCGTCTTCCACCCTTCCTCTTTGCCTCAAGAAGTAGAGGGCCCCCGATTCGCCCTTTCCGCGGAATGGATTTTTTCCTCCTCCCAAAACCCCCCTTTGCCTTTTTCCTCCACAGCGCGAGACCCCCTCGGCGCTGGAATTATCTCACAAGTAATTTTATTTGGTTTGTTGGGGCCCTAGGCGCCGGCAGGGGCTCTGACCTCTGCATACTCTTCGGATTACAGCGCCGCTGTCGATTTTTTAATCTCGATACGCCCCTGTCATCCCTCACCAATACCGCGTTTCCCTTTCCTACGACCCCTCACCGGCATCGTGATAAGGTTAGACCGTCGATATGCCTCGCGGTGACCTTTTCTTTCCCTTTTTCGGTCCTCTGACTTTTTGGCGGCGTTTTTCCCCGACGTTCCCGATTAAATGCATAGGAGACCGATTTGTCTTTGAATTGGTTGAGGCCCTTGGTTAATTTGACACGTTCCCTTTTGTGCTTTTTTTGCCCTGCACCAGTCAAATGAGGCAAAGGTGGTATTCTTTCTTCTGTAGAGCACAGGCGACGCTTTCGATCTTGCTTTTCTCCCCCTTTTCTCTATAATCCTCCCTGTCAACTTTTTCCCTGAGCCTTTTTTCTCTTTTTTTCAAGCCAATTCCAACACCCAACTGCCAACCGGGGGTACCCCGTTTTGATTGCTGCCAGTTCCCTTTCCCCCCTTTTGTAGTGGTCCCTTCTTCCTAGGTTTCGCGCAGACCCCCCCTTTATCTCCTTGTTCCAAGAAGACCCTCGATATTACACAGGCCCGTTTTGACGCCGGTTTTCCTGACTCTGACCCCGAGCCCAGATCAGCGACAGGTTAGCAAGCGACCCACGTTCTGCCCTGGGTCTTTTTCCCCTTCCCCTCCTTTTAGCAATATCGAAACTCGTATCGCCCCGGTCACCGACCTGGCGCTTCTGGTTTTCCCCCCACCCCTTCAGGCGGCTGATCGCCGAAAGGCCGCCGGGAGGGTTCGCGGACTTCTTGCTCCTCTTTTTTCGGCCTCTGAATCTTGCGGCCTCAGTCGATAGGAAAACACGAGCGTTTCCTCGGTCATGGTGGTGTCGCCTCCCTTACTCCTTCCCCAAGGTAGCTTTCGGCGAATTTCCCTCCGATTTTTTTTCAAACCCCTGAACCCGGGCACGCCAGAACCGCGCTTTTTGCGAAGTTCTTCGTTTCTGACAGCTTCCCCCTTCTCCAGCCCTGACGCAATTTTCTTAGTGTCCCTCACATCCCTTAACTTCTGGCGGAATTGGCGCGCTCTCCCTGGTCTTGCCGTTTCCGGGATGCGGGCTTTTTCCTGCTACTTTCCCCCCATGTAACCCACCTCCCCCCCCTTACCGCCCGGTGACGAGCTTGTCGGCGATGATTTCAGGCATTTGACGCTCCCCTTCCGATTTTTCACTTTCTCTGCCTCCCTGCGACCCTTTCCACCAGAGTTCTTTTTTAGCTATCCTTCTTCTGTACTTGCCCCCGTCTTGGAAGCGACCAACCCTTTGCGGGACCCCTCTGATGTGGTGTTCCCCCTTTTCCATCAACCTCCCCCCGTCCTTGAGTTTTTCACTTTCCTGGTTGTACCAAATAATAGGGGTTTTGTCGTTAGTAGATTTCAACCCCCTTCTTTTCTTTTTCCTTGGTTCACCCCTTTAACCAATGCGAAAGGCAAGATTAGGGCCAGTCTTCGCGAAAGGACTGTCTCCCGACAAGAACATTCATCCCCAGTAGCCTCCCGAGCTTTCACTTATTGTGGAGAGAATGCATGCAAAGCGCTACCCCCGGCTCTATGGTTTTTTACGAAAATTTTTTCGATTCCGGCGCCCCAGCATTGTACTTTTCCTCCGTATATGCTCCCCTCTCTTTACCCCCGACTCCGGTTCTTTTCTTTTTTGCAAGGCTTCTTAATAATCTGGGATAAAATGTCTCTGTCCCCACCCTTCCTCTTCCTTTTTCAGATTTTCAGAGAGATGGTTATGAATTTTCTGCGCCGTCCCCATCGAATTGATGAGGCCCCGCCAGATTCACACTCATAAAGCTATGTTCTACTGCGATTGCCGGTCAATGGCTTGTCTCCTATATAGCCCCTGAGAAGCGGTTTCCTCACCTTCCAAAACTATGGATTTTTAAATCCTTCTTCCATCTTTGGTGAGGGCGCCTTAGACGTCGCGGTTCGACTTTGCTTTCCCCGCCTTTTCTACAATCCCCTTCTGCTTGCTGCCGAAGCTTGCGTCGACAAATGGGAAACTGGTGGTTTCCTTTTCCACCAAGATCACGCTTTCCCCTCCCGCACCGACCCCTCGTTTTGGACCCAAACGAGACCCAGACCTGACCCCTCCGGCTTTTTTTTCACCCTCCTGGGCGGCCTTTCTTAAGACCGCCCCGTCACGATGTTGGCCGTTTTTTGCGATTTTCCTTTCCTTCTTCTTTTCTTCGGAAGGTCCGAAGCCTTTTTTTTTTGTAGCCCTTTCCTTTTCCTTGCAAGCGCACTGATAGGGAAGAGCATGTCTCAGTCACCCACGGCCTCCCTTTCCCCCCCGACCCGATACGTTTTTTTTTTCGGTTCCCCCCCGAACGTCTGACCACTGTTTGATTGATGTGGACCAATCGGGATTTTTTTTTTTTTTGCCGAGCCCTCCTTTCCTTCCTTTTTTCGCCCGACTCTGTTTAGCACCCTCCACAACTCTCCCTCCTTCTATTTCTGCAGCGCCCTGACGAAGTCTTAGTCCTGGGCTTGAGAGGTATCGTTAGCGCTTTCTCCCCTTCTCCCTACTCTGAGCATTTCCGGGTTTCTTGGAAAGTCCCCGAGACCCTCCCCTGATCCTTTTCGCTTGAAATGCGCTCACAAATGAGCTGACGTGCCTTCTTTTCCTTTTTTTGCCCACCATTTTGCCTTTTTCTTTTTCCTTAGTCTTTTGCTCCGCGCCGCTCCCCTGAGGGCCGCAACTTCGTCGGCCCTCCTGGACATTCCCGGTCCAGTTCGTATCCGCCGCTGAAAGCGTTTCTCTTTGTCACCAAGGGTTCGATCCTCCCTCGGACACAACCAAAATGCTCCATGCTCGGTTTTCATTCCTGCTGTTTTTCCACTTGATTGGAGTCTTTTGTGGATAACGTGGTTGTAGCTTTTTTCCATCTGTCATTCTTTCTTTCAATGTTCGGAGGGTTCCTATACCTCTTCCTCAAGCGCCTGCTCAGACGCGGCGGCGAAAAGCTCTCTCAAGCGAAATGATTTCCCTTTTTTTCCTCAACCCCCGGTTGTTTTTTTCTTTGCTTCCTCCCAATCCTGGATAGATTCAGGAAAGAGAGTGTGCCCAACGCCGTGCAGGGCCGGAACCTTTAGCAGACTTCCTCTCCGCGCTAGCCCCCCATGGTCCGTCCCCCCCTTTGGGGCTTTTGGGATGACACAACCAGACATCCCTTTGGCTTTTCTCCCGCCGTCCCTCCCAATTCCACCTCGCCCATCCCTGTCCGATGCAAGTCGCCCCTCTGTTCCGGCCTGCCTCTCGTGATACCAAATTTGATGGTCCCTGTACCCTCAAAATTGATATTCGACACCCAGGTCTCCCCGATGCTGGGCTTCTATTGACCCCCTTTTCAATGTGTTTCTATTGGTCGCTTTTCGTACTCTCCTTACCTTTACTCGGAAGTGTCAAGTTCATGGAAGATCCCTTTGCATTGGAGCGGGATTCCTGGTCCGACTCCTCCCTCGCACAAAACCCCCCCCCCATCATCTTTCCGGAACGCCATGTTTTTGAGAGGCGTCCTCTGTATCTATCCACGCCTTCCTCCCGAACGATCCCCTTCCCCCCTCCCCTCTAGGGTGTTCCCATTTTCCTCCTTTTTTTTCATCGATCGAGCGTTGCTGCCGGATAAACGTCTTAGCGAGCGGGTTTGTGATTTAATGGCATTTCCGGCTCCCCTGCCGGACACCTTGGCCTGTGCTTTTCCCCCCCCCGGCTATCCCTACTAGGTCCTCCTGACGAAACCGGTTCCTCGACGCCTCCGACGATGCTTTGCCTCCCACGGGTCCCTCGCTCTCTGATTTCCCGCCTCCTTCACCTTTTCCGCGGTCCACGCCCTGCCAAAGACCGGCGCCGCCTCGCGCCGTTTCCGACGCGGGCAGGCTATTTTCCTTCTTTTCAAAAGAGTTTGTGCGACGCACTTCGAGCGGGATGCTCGGCCGCCTTGCCTCCTGAAAGACCACGTCCCCTGCCACCGGCTCTCCCTTGCGCCCTCTTTTCCCTCCACGCTAGAGGCTCTTACCAGTTGAACGGCTCGGTATCTGTACCTCCCAGGTAAGCCTCGGGCCTCAAGGTGTCCCCTCCCCCCTCTCGGGCTGTCCCCCCCCTAGACTCCGCGATTTCCCTCTAAGCCTCCCTCGAAAAGGAAGGAGTAAACCCGCCTCGCGCTACTGCGGCGACTCCCCGTTTTTTTCGTATCGGCGCGTTCCTTTTCTGCTCGTCTTCCTCCCCCTCCTGCTCCGGTGGTAGGAGGCATCCCTTAATCTCAACATCGCTTTTTGACACGACCCACCCTTTCTTTCCCCCCTCTTCTTTCCGAAAGATGCTTTTTCAATATTGACCCCCTCTTCCTTCAATTACGCGCGTTACCTTGGCGAGAGTTCGCCTTTTCTCGAACGCCGCTGTTGACGTAAATCCTCCCTTTTTTTTTCCCATTCGTCCCTCCGGTGTACATTTTTTGTTGATGGTGCCAAAACTTTAATGGATATGTTTTCTTCGCTGGGCTTTGAAGCAGAGTCCAAATAGGAATTTTTTCCTCCCTCCTCTGTGAAGGACATCCCTTTTCCTCTATCTTTCACTGGAGTTTTTCTACTCCACGCTCCTGCACCTTCTCAACCTGGTCCGCGGCGAGAGGAGCCGAACGCTCATCTCTCTCTTTTCCTCTCATCCGTTTTTTTTTTTTTCTTCTTTCTCTTCGGGAAGTTTTGTCAGGATCTTTCTTCCCAGAGCCTTTTTTTTTCCTCTTCGTACTTACTTGCAGATCAGGTCTAGACAGAGGAAGCAGATCCTGCATCATCTCGAGTCTTCCTTTGGGGACTGCTTCCTTTCCCCCCCCCCCCCCTCCCCCCTGAAGCAATTTTAAAAGGTGGTCTTTCCTAAATCTTCTTGTTACTCATTAATCGTTTCCTAGAGGGAGGATTTACCGTTAAGCGGCGTTTCAGCTACTTTTTCCCTCTCGAAAATTAGTTCTTCCTCCCACAAATACGTTGAAGACTTCATTCTGTCAATTGACGAGATAGGGCGCTGATTTACGCTTAAGAAAAGTGTGGGACGAGTGATTGCACGCGATGCCGCGTTTTGATGGCTGACTGTTCTCTTCTCGATTGTTACTCTTCCGTTTTCGGGTTACGGGTAGCCGAGACTTGATATTTCGTCCCTCCCTCGCCCTTCTTCAGGGTACGCAGTCTGCGATATTGTTTTTTTCGTCGAGAAGCGAGTTGTTGCGTTCTTTTCTTCGAGTTTTCCCCTCCTCCCCCCGACGCGTTTCCAATTCTTTTTTCTGCGACTCTTTCAGCCGATCCCCAGGGCGAGATGATACTCCTCTTGTAAAGTTCGTGCCTTGATGGTGCCCTCCCCCCCTTGATCCTTAAACCTTGCGCCTTCCTTTGCCCTTACCCTCCCGAGGAGGACATAGATTTGGTACGCAGAGATTTCTGAGGGAGATCTTTTTTTTCAAATTCCCACTAGCCTTCCCTTTAAGTCTCCAGAGGGGACGCCATTTGGTATTGGCATTTTTGTTCAGAGGTCGTTTTTTTTTCCTTCTTTTAAGGACCGACTAGGCCCCTGCGTGTTGATAGGGCACTCAGGAGAGTAGCGACCCTTGGTTAATCCCTACAGATTTCTAAGAGCATCATCCGACTCAACTAAAGGAGTTTTTTCGAAGCGGTTTGCAAATTACCAAAACCCCCCGTCCCCAGTCAATAATCTTCCTTGATCCAAGGCTGTAGCGTTTCCTCTCCCATCTTTGAACTTATGAGCAACCGATTTGAGGATTCTTTCCCCCTGGCCGGGCGTGTAGAACTGCTCACATCCCTCCCTCCTTTTACAAACTCTATCTTATGTTACTTTCGTCGCCGTGATTTTTAGGACAAGATACATTCGTTCCTCCATTGACCCGACTTTCTTTAAATGGCTCCTCTTTCCTATTCGACCTCCGTCTCCCCCCACGCTTCCCCCTCCTTCCCTAGGGTCAACGAAAAGAAAAGCCGGATCAGGTTAGCTGTCTGAATATTCCTCTTTTGACCTCTTTTTCACCCCCCCTCACTTCCCTCGACTAATGCGCAGGGCAACGGCTCGGTCTCTGCATCGCTTTCTTTGTCGCTTTGCTTTTTTTCTTAGCGTGGCGTTGATCGTATACACGGAGAGTTTTTTTATGTAATTTTTTTTTTTCGCACCCCCAACCTGAACGTCGGTGATACTTTTTATGGTTTTCAAGAGAGGTTTTTTGATCTGAAAGTTTTTCTTTAGAGTCCCCTTCAAGGACCTTTGGTCCTCCTGCCCATGCATTTGAAGGCTATTATAGCCCCTCGCAAAAACCTTTTCCCCCAGAGCCGATTCTTTCTTCTTTCCCCCCTTGTCTATTTTTAGAAGGAGGCGTGGAATTCTGGCGCCGGGCCCCGAAATTCAAGGTTCCTTTCCCTCAGCCCTATATCCTTCCAATGTCTCCTTTATCTTCTTACCCCTCAAAACGTCGCCATACTTCCCGCCGGGTTGTTCTTGCCCTTTCAAGCTTTTCTTGATTCCCCTCCTTTGTCTCACGGAGGTACCTGCGTTCCGACCTCTTGGTGAAACCCCCCTCCCTTTTCTTGAAATTCCGAACCTTTTTTGTAGAGGTTCTTCCTATTTGCTTTCCTGAACGGGGAAGGGGCGGCGAGCACACGTGACCCCCAGTTCGACTTCGTCCCACCCCCCTTCGATTCTTTTTCCCTCCCATGAACACTAAAATGCGGCACCTTGTTTCTTTTTCGCGCATTTCCTTTTCTTCCGATCTTTCTTTTCGCGGTCCACTTCTTCCGCCGCACCACGCGCTTTGCTGGGCGTTGCAACAGACGAAAAGCACTTCAAGCCCCCCCTTTCCATTCTCCTGCGTCAACCAAAGAGTCATCAAGGCACCATTGCTTTCCTGGACTGGTTCTCCCCGATTTCGGTCTTTAATTCGGGTTGGGTCCTCGGTGGGACCTCCCAGATTGTCCATTTTTCCCCCCCCCCCCCCCCCCCCCTGCATTAGAACTAAGTACCTTCGGATTCTCTTCTTGCGTCATTGAAGTAGAAATGCTCTTTTCTTTCCCGGGCTCTTGACGCACCATCGCTTTGACAGGCGGGCCTTTTCTCAAGAAGACTTCCCTGCGTCTTGGTTTTCCCTCCTTTTTTCAGGGCCTCCCTTTTTTATACCATCCCCACGGCCCTTCAGTATGGAGTTCGAGGGTGTATCTCGGTCAGTTATGGGTCGTGTTTGCTATGACGCTGCCCTATAGTATTTCGTTTCCTTTTTGCTTTGGGTGTAACGGAAAAAAACCCTTTTTCCCATTTTTTGGAAGCTTTTTCTGATCATTCTTCTTCTTGTCTCCCCCGAAGGATTTGCCGGTCCCCACAGAACAAAAAGTCCCTTGAACAGCAGGCTGCCCAGCAACATCCCCTCCTAAGCGCTCTGTGAATCTTTTGATAGGTTTTTTCTCGCCTCCGAATAGCTAGATGGCTGGCCAATCCCCTTGTACCTTCTTCTATGAGGTCATCCTCTCTGTCCGACATCCTCATCCGTTCCCTTCCTTCCTGGGGAAAATGTCTTCGGGCCCCATCTCCTTTGTTGTTTTTTTTTCCCTTATCGTGTCCTCGGACCCCCTTCTTCCGCCCCCCTTTGCTCTTGACCGATTCGGTCAAAAATAAGAAAGCGTTTTTTCGCAGGCTATCGGGTTTCCTCTTTTCAGGTTTTCCCTCGTCCCCCCCAAATCGATTCAGCCAGTTTTCCGATTCCTCCCCCTTTTTTGTAGTTTTGATTTTTTTGGGGCGTTTTTTTTTCCTCCGGTTAAGGCCTCCTTTGCTTGTCGAGGTCCCCCTCGTCTTCGTTTTCGGACAATCTGAATGTGCTTGCTTTTTGGACAACTTTTTGCACCAATTCTTTCTGGCCCCGCCGCCTCGTCTATTTTCCCCCTCCTCTTTCTTTTTCCACCCCCCATTTACCCCCTGGATTCCCACTCAAGAATTTTGTTCCACAGTGGTTGATGCCCCCCCCACACTCCTTGTTTTTTCTACAATCTGATGTTTAGACCTGAGGAAGGTAACTCTTCTTTCCTTCCTCGGGTTTCCAGGCTTCCTTTCACCCCCACGGTGCTAGGAAGTCTCTCTCAGTCATCCGTCCACTTTCCCCCCCCCGAAATTTTTTCCCCTTGGTAAGTTAGTGCCTTTTCGCCGGCAATGTGGTTCTTCTAGGGCTTGTAACGTCTTCACTTCCTCTCCCTGCCAAGGAAAAAGCCCCTGTCCTCCCCGCCAATCCGCCTGTGCTCACCGCGGGCTTCCTAGTAGAACTGAGTAGAGCGTTTGCTCTCTTGTTTCCATTTTTCCCGCGCCAGCGACCCCCATAGGTCCCCCTCCAAGGGTGTATTTTCCCAATGCTATTTTTTTTTTCCCAGACTTCTCCTATTCCCCCCTGCCTCCCCCGACCAACAAGAAGCGACCCTCTTCCTTGAAGTTTGCTACACCCCTCCCCCGAAGCCTCTCTGGTTAGAACTATCTCCTTCTCGACAGTCTCGTCCCCCCCCCCTTCGCCCCTCGGTCCTCTCCCTTTGGCAGTTAGTAGATTCTTAAGCGAAGGGCAGCTTCCGAAGGGACTTCCGTTTCTCCTTCCCTCCCCACCCCCACCTATTCCCCCCGCTCGTATCATCGTGCTGACCCAGGTAATTTTTCTTATTCGGACGACCTTGTTTATATGCCCTTTTTTCCGATTTCTTTTCTTCCCCCTTTATTCGGTTTTGAAACCACGATACAGGGGCCTTTCTCCCGGAGCTTCTCAGTCTTCTTTTCCCCGCTTCATGATTCTCCCTTCATAAACTTTCTCCCCCCCCCTTTTCAGATGAAACGTTTTTCTTTTCTGTTTCCCTCTTGACCCCCTCATGGTTTTAAGAACGAGTTTCTCTTTCTCTTTCTGCCTTTTCTGCTCGCGGCTCCTAGTCCTCATTTTATATAGAAGGCACTCCCTCTTTGAAATGACTCTACCAGAACCATTCCCCCGAAACCCTTACCGCGTTTGTGTTGGACCAAAAAAAACCCCACTTGCGTTACTCTCCGCCCTCTCCGCCCCAATCAGCAGCCTCCCCCTCTTCAAAGTCGGTCTGCTCTCGACTTTTTTCCCGGCGATGCCGGCCTTTTGCGTGCTTTGGCTTCTTTTGTACGCGAACGCCATCTTCCCATTCCACCTGATCACGATTCGGTTTCTTTCAGGGCCTTTGATCCGGTCCTTTTTTAGCTCCCCTTCTGGCTCGAGAATAGAATATCACTGGCCCTTTCCCCGTTACGTCCTTTTGGACTCCTTTTTACTCACACCCCTTAGAATAGAACAAACACCCAACCCAAATAACATCATTCCGTATAGACTTTTTTTGCGGTTTATGTATCTACCAACACCGGAAACAGGACCTTATCCATGCTCCATCGAGGGTTTCTTTTTTTTCCTTCCCTCCCATTAATTTTTTTTATTCGATTTTTTCTGTTTTCCCGATATGAGAGAAGAGGTTTCGTGGATTATTCGGCTCCCCGTGGAGCCTTTTTCCCTAAGTAAGAAGGGTTCCGACAGTTTCTTCCCAGTCTTCTACACATAGGCCCCTCCTGAAGGTGAGCGCTCCGGAACTCCAGAGCCCTCTTTCTATCGCATAGGAAAGGACATCTCCTCCGAGGGACCTAAGCCCTTTTTTTCTTCCTCCCGCCCCCGAGACTCCCTTTCATCTTTGTGACAGCGTGGAAAGAGTTCAGGCTTCCACGGTCTTTGCTCGGCTTCCCCGACGCCCTTTTTGTTTATGGACTGATCGGACCTCCCTGCGCCGGTTTTTTTACTCCCCCCCCTGTTCTGATATTTCCCCTGAATTCCCCCCCCTAAACAAGCCGCACAGATTCTCATCGCGCCGGCTCTCGTCTCCCTTCCAGGAACTTCCCTCTTTTTTTCCCCCTCGGTTTTGGCCAGACTCTGGTGCCTGGTCTTTTCGCGACTCACCTTGCCCAAAGAGATGCTCGAAGACCTTTCTCCAGGAATGCGTTTTCCTCCATCGCGCTTCTTCAATCCCGCAGCTTCTGTGGTCGAATTACCTCTCCACACTTTTCTCCCACAGATCCTCATCGCGGACCTCGGCGAAACAGGGAGGTCCTCTCCTTCACCAATCCTTCCTCCGGCGTTTAATTTGCGTTTTCCCCTTTTTTTCTGATCCCCCTCCTTATATTCCCTTTTATAGGGAAATATTGACCTCCTTCCCCTCGGACGATCTCGTTCCATTGTCCCCGGATTTCCCTCCCTCTACCTTTTTTCCGACTTCCTCTTTCAACTCTCCGACCTTTCTTCCTTTTTAATTTCAAGACGTGGACCTAGGTCTGTTTTCCCGGCAAGAATGGTGGTTTCGTGCTTACGTATTCTTCCCCCCTTTTCCTCTTTCCGAACGGTGCTGGACTTCTTTTTCACCCCTCCCTTTCATCGAATTTGTCTCTCTATCTGTCGGCATTCGTCATATTTTTCTTTGTCCCACCCGCGTGCTGGAGCGGTCACCTTTTTCTCTTTGGCGAGGATTCACGCAGCCTTTTTCCCTCTTCCCTAGTTTTCTGTCTTTCGTTTCTCCCCTCCCGCGTTTCAAGCGGCTTTTCTTCGCTGGCGACGCTCCTCTCGGGTTGCGCGTTAGTTCCTCCTCGACGCCACTCGAGATTCTCTTCTTCTGAATAAGCCCCCTCTTGGGAATTTTTTTTTTCTGCCCCTCCAATCCCCTCGTCAAGTCCGATTCTTGATCCCCCCCCTCTTTCCCAAAACCCGCTCGACATTGTAACCTTTCAGAGGGCGTTTCCTTTTAAAGCTTTCCTTTTTTTCCACTCTTTTCAACATCCTTTTCCCGATCGTCCGGATTGCATTCGGTCACTTCCCGTCTCTCGTATAGGCTTTCTTCGTCGATCGTTTCCCCTTTCCCCATGAAGTTTTGTGATCTTTTTTCTGACTTTCCCGCCCCCCCCGGATCGATGCGGCGAAGGGTTCTCGCATGCATGAGGGTATCCTCAGCGAGATCTTGCGTTCCCTACTCTCTATTTTCCAGTTTCATATTGGAATTAAGTACGTCTTTCGCGTTTAGTTCGGCCTCGTGTTGTTCCCCCCAC
>Ga0179593_1325196_pt1 | contig 18177 bp, 18 predicted proteins | sample CZODoug2_1_08_16_FD_185931 | JGI IMG/M metagenome (GOLD analysis project Ga0179593, IMG submission 185931) | Vadose zone soil fungal communities from Angelo Coast Range Reserve, California, USA - CZODoug2_1_08_16fungal (PacBio error correction) | ecosystem: Environmental > Terrestrial > Soil >... | reverse complement strand
TCCCGGTGATATATTTTTTTTCTCCCCGCCCACCCGGATCGAACGAAACGGGCCATCAGGCCGTTTCTGACACTTCGAACGTGCCCCGTGAATTTCTGGTGGAATGTGACACCTATGAAGCTCGTCCCCTTTTTCCCCCAAGCTCCATGAAACGCACCGTTCTAACCGTGGGGCCGGGTTACTTGCTCGTCTTTACTGCCACCCCCCCCCCATCCCAAATCCGTGGTCCCCAATACCGCGTCTTTGTTTCCTTTTTGCAGCATCGTTTTTTTTTGAATGGCTGACACTTTCTGGCCCACATGCTGGGCAAAACGTTGTACCCATGACAATCATGGCATTGACCGCTTCCCCTCTTTTTTCTGCTTCACTCTTCTGCGGGAACAGCGGTTTATTCCCATCCCTTCATCCGCAGAGAAGTCCACCGTTGTCCGTAGTCTGAGGGCCGTGTGTCCCGAATGTCCCCCTCAAACCTGATAGTTTCCGAATGTTCACGTCGCCCCTGTTTTACGGCTCTACTTTAGACTTTTCCCCCTTATAGAGGACGTGTTCTGTTTTTTTTTGCAGACCCCTGTTCAAAAATTGGGTTCATCAAGCTTGAACAGCCTTTTATTTCCCTTACTCCATAACAAAACGGATCTGTTTTTGCATTTTTTTGAAATCTAAGCCGTTTCCATGGTACATTTGCCACAGGAGGCAAAGGATAGACCCCCACTCGTCCCCAGACCCCGTCGGTTGCCTTCCTCGTTCGAGTCCTTCCTGGAAAGTAAACCGGATTAAGTCCTTTTTCTCGACCCAACATCCTCCAAGGGTCCGCCTAGACTCCATTCGGAACTTCTGTGGTTTTTTTTTTTTTTGCTGCTGATGCGGTTTTTTGGTTCTTTGTCCTGTTTCCCCGGTAGTTTTGCAGAGTGTGGACGCACCATTCTGACTGCCTTTTTCTTTGCTTATGTTTTTTTTGGCGATGAAGAATACTACGGGAATTGCGTTGTCTATGACTTTTTTTCATCTCGTGGCCCAGCTCTCCCCGCGCGCCACCCACTGGGATGGGTTTTTGCCCCCATTCCCTCCTTAGATCTCTACACCCCCTCACCCTGTTCCCCGGGCTTACCGAAACACCCCAACGTCCGTGTGGTGTTTGCGTGAATTTTTCCCGGAGTTGGTCTCATTTATTTTGCCCGATAGTGTGTCATTCAAACGTTTAGGCTGTTTCTTAGATACCAGAACCCTTCTACTGTAACCCTAGCTATTTCTTTTTCCTCCTTTTGAGGTAGGTGCGATGCGGCATACAGCCGCTGCCAGAAGTCTCCTATTCGGCGTTCTGAGTGGTCGATCTCCCCTGGGTCATTGCCGGTAACGCTTGCTTTTTGACCGGCGGCGACTGAAACTTCTTCCAGCTGACTCTCTAGTTACTGGCCTTCCGTTGAACACATCGCGCCCGCTTAATTCGTCGGCCCATGCCTCACAACGGGGGCGGTTAGGGTCGTTTTTTTATTTTTTCCTTTCTGTCGCGGTCGACTCGCCAAACCGCGCCAACAGCCGCCCCCATTGCAAACCAACCGCGCCCCAACCTCCCCGAGCTGATCTTCAACAGTTGTTTGCGGGGCCCTTTTAAAGGGCTACGCACGTTGGCTACCAACTCAAGATTCCTTCTAGTTCCTTGGATTCCTCATTGACAGCAGTTGAAGGTCCCCTTTTGGAGATGTAAATATGAGACCCAAAACAATGGGCCCTCCGTTTTCCTTCTGCTTTTTGGCATCGCTCGGGGACAACCCTTTTTTTAGTTCGGGTCTAAGGCCGTTTTTTTCTTCCCATGGCCCTTTTTTTTTATACACCAGGCGATGGCCCCCCCGGTACTTTTCCTGTTAACGGTCCCCCATTGCAGACCACCTCGGACAACTTTACCCACCCCGCCGTCTCCCCATTAAAGATAGTTTAACGGGCTTTTGGTTTTCCCAGTTGGTGATGTGTTTGGAATGCGCCCAAAAAAAACCCCTCTGTAATAACCCCTTTTGTGATTCTTGGCTCAAGTTTCTGTACGACCCCCCCAGTTTTCCAAACACTAAAACGGGTGACTTTTCCTTCTGCTCATTTTATGAAGCCATTTTTCAGTGAATCAAAGTCCGGCAAGTTTTATCCCTATAGCAAAACTATGCGTGGACCCTTGCCGGTTTCCCGCCCGTCCTTCTGGTCAGTCCCTTCTGCCCTTGTCGTTCTTCTTTTTTTCGCCCCCTCTGACCCACGTAGCTGGCGTTCCCCCAATTTCTTGCTGTTTATGTGCAAAAGTTCGGCCCAGCGGGTCTTTTTCCTCATCACGGGCCTCTTGCGTCCAACCCTTACGGAGCCAATAGGGAAGAAGATCCTTTTTCTTTCCCGATTTTTGGTTGGTTTGGGCGAACCGCGTGCGATTTTTTGACGTGACTTCGGCCTCCTTAGGATCAATCCGGCGAAAGTTCTGTCCAAATTTCGTCCCCCTTTTTCCTGCTACCCATGTTTCGTTTTTTTCCCCAATGCTTTCCGAATGGAAGCCCGTCCTGATCACCCCCCCGGGTCCAGCCGTTAGTGATTCCTGTTCTCCACATGTCTACCTTCCTTCCACTTAAGTCAACCTTCCATTTAGCTAGAATTGTTGTCGTCCCAACCTTTTCCCGGCGCTTTGGCCGCCATACAAGGGATGCCCCGATCGCTCCGCCCCCGCACCCCCTTTCCTTCTAGTTCCCCCCCACTTGGGTTGCTTTTCTCAGCTTTACAGCAGCCCTCCTTTTCGATTCGCCGGTTGCCACCCGTTTTCCCGTCACCTTTCCCTCTTCTGACCACGCTCCTGTTTCACTTTCTACCCGTTCCTGAATAATAGACGTATTGGAGCAAAGCTTCCCACTACGTGTCCTTTTGTACTTTTCTTCTTGTCCCTCATTCAGGCATTTTGAAGGATGCCGTTTTTCTTATTCTTTTGTTTGCGTTTTCTTTCCAATTTCCTCGAATGGCATGGTGCTCTGTGATGGGTCGTTTCCGGTGGGATGCCAAACATGTCGACCAAACGTTATTGTTGCTTCAGGAAGTGCCCGCCCTTGCGTCCGTTTCTCTAGCCGCCCTCCCCCCGCCTCGTTTTGTTCTTTGCCTCATAGTTTCCTTTTCTCTTTTCATCCCTGGTTGTTGAGTTTCTGATACTAATGCTTTCCCCAGCGGGACCCCCCGCCGTTTGTGGTTTTCTTTTTGCTGCTATTCCCCCTTTACCAAGGGTCGTCTTTTTGAGCCCAAGCTCTTTGTTTGGGGCCTTTGAAAATTTACAGAACAAACCTTCAGGGCGATCAGCCATCATTCCCTGATTTGTTCCCTGTCAGAACACATCCTCCCCAATCCCTTGCATCGGTCCCCCTCCCCCTGGCTGATTGGCACAGACAGCGGTCTTTCAGGGGCCGGCTTCATCGGCTCCCCGATTGAGCAGATTCTCTTTTTGGGCCTGTGTTCAATTTTTCCTGGTTAAAACAACCAATTTGAAAAAACCCCCCCAGTCACTTGCCACTAGCGTTGTTCTGTTTTTGACGTTATTCTGTTACCTTTGCTCCCCACATTGTGGCGCCTGCCCGTCGCACCTTTGTTCAATTTTGGTGCCTGACACGCATGGCTGCTTCCCCCAGCACGCGAGTTCCAAATGAGGCACCCGAAGACCCAGTATGAGGTGGAGTGCTATTCCTGGGCTTTGATTTAAATGTGTGCCCCCCCCCACTTCCCCTTTTAGTCGGGTCTGGTTTGTCCCAAAAGACCCTCCCCAGTAGCGTCCACCTGACCGGCGTTCCCCTCCCTCCTGTGAGGCTTCCCCCCTTTTTTTGCGAAACCACGAGAACAGGTATTTCTTACCCGGGCATGCCCTGTTGGCGCCAGGGACGTTTCCAGTTGGCCGAGCCCTTTAACGAACTGTTTGGCGCATGGTCGTCTTCCGGGGGCCGCCTTGGCCTGCCACGTGGCCGTCTTTTTTTGATGAGGTGGCTTTTTTTCTGCATCTTGCACATCCCGCCGCGTTTCTTTTACACCCCCCCAATCGTCCTCTTTTTGGCCGTCGCTTTCTCCTAAGGTTTGGCCGCCCATCCCTCAAGAGGCAAATTCTGGGAGCCTACTTTCCCCTTAACTTTGTTTTCCTCCCCCTTTGGGTGAAGTTTAACGCAGAGACTCTGCCCGAGACCGGCAAGGGCCGGGCACAAGTTGGGACCCTTTCTATTTCAGCATGTCCCTGCTGCTGGCCCCCCTTTCCGGTAACGCATATATTGGCTATGTAGAAAAACAGGAAACTCATTTATTTCTTTTCCTGTCCCTTTCTACTGGAAATGATTCGGCACTTGTCCCTTTCTCCGGTCACCACCGCTTTATTTTGGTTCTTTTTACCCTTTTTGACCGTGGTTTGAGCCCTCTTACACCCAGGAAACTTCTCCTTTCCTTCTTTTTTTTTCCCCTCTTCATCCTCGCCCGAGTGACGGGCAACCTTTGACAACCTATTTGAATGTTGCTTTCCCGTGTACTCCCGAGGGTTCTGTTTTCAACCTGAGGACCTGTAACCCTGGATTCCCCTTTTTCCCACCATTTTTTCATCGGTCCACCTTTAGGACAACGGGTCCGAGTCCCCTGTGCTGTGCGAGTGCGCCGCCGGGCATCAGCCGAAACGTCCCGGTCATGTTTTTCTCTTTCCCCTTTGGCGATGTCCCTTTTCACACAACGCTGCTGAATTATACTGGGGAGCTAGAGGTTCCCTGGCGTCGGTGAGGCCACATGCTTCCTCTCCCCCTTTAAATGTTTTTCCCCCACCGGTTGAAAGGCCCGGTTGCGCTCTTCTGGTTGGGGCTCCGTTGTCCCATGCGGTGCTTCTTTCTAGGGCGTTTTTTGCGAACGCGACGGTCTAACATACATTCCCCCGGATCCGCCCCGTCCGCTTGAATTCGATTTTTCAGACGTTTTTTCCACCCCTTGCGCAGACCCCCTTTTGGCCGGCGGCTTGTACCGACTCGTCCTATGACTTTTTTCCGGTCCTAGCCTCTATTTCCCTTTCCCCCCCAAAAGCGTTACCCTCATATTGTCCCGGGATCTGCGCTCAGAGTCCCCTGGTTTCCTAAAATACTCTAAATGCACCCCCCTAAGAGGTCTTCATGAAAGATTATTTCGCACCCCTCCCCCCTCCCAAAATATGGCCCCCACCTTCCTAGCGCTTGTTTCCCCTGTCAGTGATGCTCTTGTTTATTCTGTTTGCCCCCCCCTAAACGTAAATGGACCCTGGCCATTTTATCGCCCCCTCCACGGGGGGAATTTCCCGATCCCCAAAGCTGATTTTGTTCCCCCGGCCCAAGTTTTTTCAACAAGGAAAAGCCCCCTTCAAGGTTGAGGTTTTGTTTTCAAATTATTTCTCTTCATCTGAATGATTTTGAGAGGCAAAAACAACCCATAAATTTGTATCGGTTTCCTGCTTCCTTTTGGTCCGAGAGAATGGTAAAGCCGGAAAATCATTCCCGCCAACAACAAGCCAAGGCGCTTTTTTTTTGCGGAACGTTTTATCGGCACCCCCACTTTAGGGACATGTCGGAATTTGGTTTTCCTTAGTGTTTTTTCCCACACTTCACAAGACTGTCCCCCGCCAGACAAGGCAACGGCCCCCGCGACAAGAATTTACGGTTGAGCGGCCCCTTCGAGTTTTGCGGCCCCCTGGAGCGTTGTGTCCTCGTTGTCTTTAGAAGCCGTCGTGATGGTTTCGCGACTGCGAGGAACCAACTTTTCAATTGACCCCGCTAAATCGTCTGGTCTTTTTTTGTTTGCGTCCCTGTTTACGTGTTCTACCGTCGCACGGTTTTCGAGAGTTCTTTCCGCTGCCAACTACTTGCTTTCTCAGATCTCTGTTTCCCTGGCTACAATCGTTGAACCGCTTGACGAGGGGGAAACGATCTAAAACTTTCTCTGGAGGTACTGAGTTATCTAGAGCGCCACAGTGCAGCGTCCCTTGTTCCATTTTTCCCCCTTTTACGAACTATAACTGGGTATTCGGGACCGACGATGTCCCTCCTACTGGCCACGGAATTGAGGCCGATTTTTTTTACCTTTTAACCTGTGACTTCCCACGCTTCATCATATGATCTTTTATGAATGCTGGTGTCATTGAAGGGACAAGTTGCCCAGGTTGACTTTGGTGCCACGCCCAGGTGTTTGTCTTCTCATGGCACTCTTTGCCTTTGCCCCCAGCCCAGGTTTGTATTGTGATGGGGTGTTGGCAACCTTGCTTTTCCCCGTAGCCCGTGCCCCTTCCACCCTTTTTTACCTTTGTTTTGTGGGTCAGTCCCGACTTCAAGGTCTAGCTCTTGATTTTTCTTCTCCCCCCCGATCCGGTGCATTTTAAGTGGTAAAAATACACTCCATGATCCATTTGTAGGTTCCCCCTTATCCGGGCTTTTTCCCCCCTCCCCAACTACTGCCTTCTACTCCTATTCCGTTTTTGTTTTTTTTTTCGAGTCGATGCCCGCCTGTCTTGTTTTTTAAACGAAGACCTTTTGACTAACAAGGCTCGGCGGGTTTGCCCTTAGGGATTTCCCTACCCCCTTCTTTCAGGGATTTTTACTCCACTCTTGATTCCCCATAGCATAGAACGGACAGCGTAACTGACAGACGTGCTAAAACCGTTGGCCGGCCTGTCCTTAATTCCCTTGAAAAAAACCTGACCCCTTTCCCCCCCCCCCCCCCCCCCCCCCCCCCCCCTCCCCCCCCCCCCCCCCCCCCCCCCCCCCCCCCCCCCCCCCCCCCCCCCCAACCAACCCCCCCCCCCCCCCCCCCCCCCCCCCCCCCCCCCCCCCCCCCCACACCCCAGGGAAACTCGCTCTGGGTTGCAGTTGCAATGGTGTGCCACCTTCTCGGGCATTCAAAAACTGTTTCCAATTTTCCCCGTACTGACCCCCCCGCAAATGACGCTTCGATCTCTGCAGACGAGGGCAAGGCTTGCTTTTCCCAGTTCACGTCCCCGAAGAAAGAAATGTCCAAATTGTCAGTACCCCCCCTGATTTTTTTTTTTAATTACTGTTCCTTCCCCCTCCTCTTACAGCTGCCAACCTGAAGTGGGCTGATGAATGTCACGTAGTCACTTCGATTTCTCCTGAGTTTTGTACCTGCCTTTCTTTTCTTCTTTTTTTCTGCTGATCGTTCCTCGTCCTCCGGTTCCACCCCCGGCTGATTGCCCCATTTTTTAGCCCACTCCTTTTTCTTCTCTTCCCTTTCAAATGTCCTCTTTGCTTGTCAGGGACCACTTACCCCGTTCGGCTCCCAGAACCACGCCAGCTCGATCCCACAGAGAGTAGATGGAATCTTTTTTGGTTCTGTTCTATGCACTGTTGCCGGCAAGGCTTACATACCCTCGGAACAATCCTCAAGGGGTCTAACGTTTTTCATTCCCTCAAACTCTCCCTTGGTGATTGCGCACTTTTTGTTGGCTTGGTAGAGAACAGGAGTTCCTCATGTTGTGAAATCCCAAGTCACTGCATCCGTGTTCCTTTTTGATCTGGGGAGTCCGTATCCCCTGTTGCCGTTTTGATGGGGGAGTCTCGATGAAGGTTTCCCTCTGGAGCCATGGATACCCCTTCTCAACGAAATAATCTTAATGGTTCCCTCTGTCAATTCTTTTTCTTATCTTCACAACACCGTAGTGAGGGCTTCTCCACAAACAAATCGGCAGCTTGGGAGATTTCCTCGTGGCGATATTTCCGATCCCGGGGTAACTTTTTAAAAGTTAGGGATTCAGATCCGAGACCACTTTACATTTTGGACCCCCCCCATCCCCCGCTCTGAATTGGGCTTTTTTGTTCGCGGTAGGTGTTTAGGCATAGCAGACTTTTTTCCATGTGGAATCCTGCTTCTGAGGGGGCCCGTTTTTGATAGGATGGTCCCCGGATTTCCTCCCCGGGGACACTATGATTGTAACGTCTTCCCCTCGCTCCTTCTCTTTTACTCAATTTTTCCTCTTCCTTTAGGCTCCCGCCAAAGTTTTCGACGCGCTTTGTATTCGTCGGCAATTCCCGCAAACGCGCAGTCGGGATCTTTTTAATGTTCTCACGAGGTTTTCTCCCTTTTTCTCCCCAATTAGCAGACCACATGCCCACAACGGCCGCCCCAACCGTTTCGCGCCTTGCACGGTCTCAAACAGTGTTTCTGCCTGGGTTCCTTTCAGCCCTCTTGTTGAAGACGAATCTAGATAATGACAGCTCCCAGCAGCGGGTTTGCCAGGTACCAGCTAAAAGATGTCATTTCCCCCCCCCCCCTTGCGCCGCGTTTCGATCAATCGCCGGCTAGCGGGACAAAAACACCCCACCGCGATTTTTTCCTCAGTGCCAGTCCCTCAAGTTTGGCTACCGCGATGTTGGTACAAAGTCCTTGTTCATCCTGGTCCTGTCCTCTCCTTTCTTTTTTTCCCCACTGGAAAAGTAATGAGCCGCATTCAGATAGGGTCCAGGGGCCAAGTGGATAGGATTTCTGAAGCCGCCCAAACCCCAAAACCCACCCCCAAAACAAAAACAAAACCAGCCCATTTCCTTTCTTTCTTTTTTTCAAAGTTACTTTTAACCCGACGTCACCCCCATAATCGGGTGTGGATAGCCTTCTGTTGTTGGAGCAAGGCATGGTTAAAGGTTCCAGCTCAGGCGGACAAGATTCGTTATAGGCCCTCTTTCTTTTTTTCGGAGAGGTGAAAGTTTCCTGCCTGCTTTTGGACATAGCCACTTTCTGCTTTGTGGGACTAGGCCCCTTTCCTTCCCGTCTGCCTTTTTTTCCCTTTTACGGCTGCAATTGCCGGCCCTTTTGTGCGGTCCACTGTGAAGAGCCCTCCGTCTTTCCCGTGCCAACCACTTTCTTCCTCCCTCGACGCAGACATGAAAGAGTTTTTGGTTGTTTTCGCTGAAAGCTGGCATTACCTCTTGGCTTCGCCCCCCCCCCTTCCTTCCGGATCTAGGAAAAGTTCGTGGCCACTTCGCCTCCGCCTGCGACTTGAGAACATATGCTCTGTTCCCTTACCTTTTTTTTCCCTCCCCTCCCACAGGGCATCGAACGTTCGCGACCTGTTTCTCTTGTTTTGTAATGGCCGACACATTGTCAAGTTAGGTAAAACGTTGGACTTTCGTGCTTGTTTTTGCCTTTCTTCTTGGTTCTTTCCACCCCACCCTGGTGTCAGCGCTTTCAACAAGGAATCAGCCCAGTTCGCTCGCCTCGAACGCCGGAAGGAGTAATCCTCCTTTTAACCAGTGTTTAGCGCTCGTTCAGGCAGATCCGCCCGATTCGCCCGTCCGCCCGCCAAGTACACGGTTGTTTTTTCCCAACCCGTTCCCTTTTTCAGTCACCCCCCCCCTCCCTTGGACTGCTCCCCGGTCATGATAAAGGACCTTCCGCATTCATTGGAGCAGCCATGAAAAAGAGCATACGATGTTTACCTCCTCCTCCACCTTCCCTTGTTGCTTTTTGTGCTTGGGTTCAGGTGCTCGGAAATTCTTCTTGCTTATCTCTGAGAAGGGGTGTGTCCCAACCACACTGTCGAGGCCCCAAAACCTCGATTTCTTGGCTCAGACCGACGCCTTGGTCAAGTTGGCTGCAGCTGGAACACCCCGCCGGCAGGAGTTTGCTTTTTTCCGGCTTTTGTTCCAATCCCCTCTTTATCCTTTCTTTCTTTTTTCTACTCGTTGGTTGAGAGATCTCATGATTGCACACAGTGCAGCAACCCTCTGTTGCCTTCTGTTGGTGTTTCGCTTTCTCCAAGACACGGGGGTCGTTTGGTTGAGCCACCCTACGATTGTTTTGGGCCCCCTTTCCGACAATGTTGCTCCACCTGCTCCGATCAGCAGGCTCGGGCTGGCAACGAAAGCCCCCCATCCTTAAACGCCCCCCTTCTTCCGTCCCCCCCCCCCCCCTTCCCCGTTTTTGTTGAACGAAGCCACAGCGACAGCAGTCCATTGTCTGGCCAATGATTGCGCCGTTCTTCAGGACTTTTAAAACGTTTGTCCCTTTTTCAAAAGTCCTGCGTTTTTCGACGTTAAGCGGTACCACATTGGCAGCACCCATGGGCTGGTGGAGAACAGTGCCCCCAATGCGGAGGGTGACTGAACTCATGGTCCGCAACGGTACGATTTTTTTCCGCTTTGCTTTTAGGGATTCTCCCTTTTTCCCTGGTGTCTTTCCCCCCTTTTTTTTTCCCCCAGTGTCGGACCGCAGTTGGTTTGCCCGAAAACAGTACTTCTTTTCTTGCGCCCCTGATTCCGGCCAAGTTCCTGACATGTGGGAGTATCTGTCGTTAACAAAAGGCTGCCCCAAAGGCCTCCTCGCCACCCCCCCCCTGCCTTTAATTGGAGACAGGAAGCGCAAGAATCGTAGCTTGGCCTGGTCGCAGTGCGGGGACCCCTCTATTGGTCACCCGAACCTTTCGTTCCTTAAGATACGAGAGTGCCCCCCCGGGTCAGGTCAATCCGTAAGGGGCGTGCCGAAACCCACCAAAACTCTTCACTCTTATGAGGTTTGATTTTCGCCGAAATTGGTCCTCAGCCCTTTTTTCGTGATTGCTGGCGCAGGCCGGAACTTCCTTTTTGCACGCTTGTTTGAAGTACCACGTTCAGCGACTTCTTGTTGCCCCCGCTACCCGGTTTCCCAACCCCGCCGTCACCCCCCTTTTCCAACGTTGATATCAGGCCTTGCGGCACGCCCCTCGGTCCACGCATCGATTGGCCTAGAATCGCTCTGGCCCCGGACTTTTTTGGAAACTTTTTTTTTCCCTTTCCCTTCCTTTTTGCGAGTGCAGAACCACAACCCGATTTTATTTTTGTTTTTCGTTTCAACCAGGACGTGGCCCTGATCCCTTAAGGGCCTCCCCTCCTCTTTTTCCTCTTTTTTTTTTTTTTTTTTCCTCATCTTTCCTTCTTTTGCCCCCCTTGCACAATATTATTAATTAGAGGGTTAATTTTCCGAGGTTCTCACTGGAGCCCCAGGGATCAGTAACCCCCCCCTTTTCCCCAAATCTTTTCTCCCCCCTTGCCTTGTTCCCAACTTTTCCTGCAGACCCATCGGTTTTTGCGAATCTAGCTCTACCTTTAGCGAAAAACGGAAGGGCCATTTAATGCAGCGTTTCCTGTCCCATTTGTCCCACCCCCCCTGTTTTCTGTCTCTATCCCGGAGATAGAAGGGGTTGCGGTTGAGCAAGAAGTTTAGGCGTCTACCCTTTACGTTGCCATGAACACACTTACTCCTGGTCCCCCCTCGTAGTCCTTTTTTTTGGTCGGTTTAACTTGCCGCCTTTTCCCGATTTTGGGCGGTTGGGAGCGTTGTGCGCTGGACGCGGCTCCTTCCCGATCCCCTATCCCCCTCTTTTTCCTGCGCTGACAATTTGTTTAAATAAAGGCTCGTTTTCGCGAAACCGGCTTTGGCCGGAGCGTTTACTTCTGCTTTTCGTTGCATTTTCTTTTTTTTCCCCGTAAATCGAGTTCCCCGAAGCGTTACCTCATATTGTCCCGCGGTTCCCTGGGACCCGTTTCACCGTGCTTAATTCCCTAATATATTCCTGCAAACGCATGTCCTTTATTTCCCCGCTCTAGCACCTGACAAAACATTTCCCCCGGCTTCCTAGGATTGGTTCCCATTAGAAATTGTCTTTGCTTTTTCTCGCAGTTACCACTTCCCAAAACAACGTTTTTAAAACTCCCCCCCCCCTAAAAAACACATAGTCCCCCACAGCGGGGGTGAATGTCACGTCGCAGCTGCCGATTTTGTGTCGGGAACGACCTACACGTGATTTTTTTTCCCCGTTCTACGGCTTAGAGGGCACACCCTTCCCTTGTAGCTCTCTTGGATATCCTTGTCTCCAGATTGAAACTCCCCTCCAACTCCCTCCCCCTGCGTTCTCCAACTGTATATTCAAGGCTAAGGCAGTCCACTTGGGTTTGGTTTTCCCCACAAGCTGCAGAGTTTTTTCAAGCCAGCACCCCTTCCCCGTCCCCCCCTCCCCCCCCCCTTTTCCCCGTCGTTGGTTCGGCGGATGAGGAAAAATGAGGAGTTGGTCCGAGGTTATTAAGAAAGACTGTATGCCCTTCTGTTCCTCCCTTGACACTTTTTCCTTTTTTCCCCCGAATCTTCTGGGGCTGTGCGAAGTCCTTGGTGCCTCCCTTTTTTCTTTTAACCCAGTTTTGTTCACGGGTTTTCGTTAGTAACCCTCCCAAGTCCGGGCTTCGAGGATAAATTCTGTTTTTCAAGCATCTGAGGCAGTTTTTGAGGACCGCCCTTTTCCCGCTGAACCCTTTTCTCTCGACCCTGTCCCTCGTCAGCAGTCTTGAGCAGATTTGCCCCTCCAGCGCCCCCCCCTCCTTTTTTTTTTTTCCACTAGGGTACGACGTATGCATCATTACTGGTTCACGTGACTTCTCCGGCGATGAAGGGGAATGGTGATCCACCGTCCTTTTCCCTTGGCCTGGCGACTGATCTTGAAATTGGCTGCTTTTTTTTCCTCTTTGGACAGTCCTTTTGATTTGCCCGAGGACTGTTGTTTTAGCATTTCCAACCGGATGCCCCCCTTTTCACACCAGTAAAACCCCCAAGAGAGGATCCCCGTATTTTGCTGGGGTGTGGGCGCGGTCCTTTTCCTGATACCGCCGCAAGGTTTTCTGGCGGTGTGTTTCCGTTTTCTTTCTGACCTTCTTTTTTCCCCCTGTTTAGCTGTATATCATTGCTTTCCATCAAGATCATTGGTTGCACTCGCACTTTGTTCAAAGCGCTGCTGTTAGTTAAATATCGTTTAGTTTCCCCAATCCGGACCTTCATTTCCCTCTCTCTTTTCCCTTCCCCCCCCCTTGTTGTTAAGTATGAGTTTCCGGTTGAATTTTTTTCCCACCCCCCTACCCAGTTTGAACCACCAAGGATCAGGGGTCGTCTTTTCCCCCCTTTGAGTTCCCCCGTTCTTTTTCCATGGAAGGAAAAATCGTTTTTGGAGGGGCCGGGAATTTTCGTAATGAACCTTTTTTTTCACCCGGCTAAAAAACCCGTCCGTCACTTATAGGTACATTACCATTTCCCCCCCCCCCCCACCCCCACCCCTTTCCCCCCCCTCCCCCCCGGGTCCCCCCCATTTCCCCCCTCCTCCTTGCTTGAAGAATTTGAAATGTGACCCTTCTCGGGCAAAAAACTTCAACGCTGGGGCAAATGTACCCTTTACCAGGAAAAGGTTGAGGCTTCTCTCCTCTCATCTTTTTTTCCCCCCCTATGTGCAGCTTTCTCCCTGAGGTGCTCAAGTTCAATTATAGAGTCAAGTCAAACGTTCCCCTTTGATGGAGGGATATCTTTCTTACTCAATACCGTTCACCCCTATCTCTTTCTCCCTCTTTGATGTCAAGTAGATCAATGAAGGCTTCGCAGTCAGCGGGGGCCGTTGTTTTCTGCAGATCGTTCCTCCCCCACTCCTTTCAATACGAGTCTTTTTTTACCCCCTCCCTTTTATCTAGTCGATCTAACATGGAAAACTGCTATTTGGGCAAGAGGGGGACCCACACTACTACTCCCCGTTCGACTGTGTCCCCCGACAAGTCCCGGCAATCCCTGCCTCGGACCGGCAAGTGCTGCATTTCGGTTGCCAATTAGTTCTGAGCCAGTCGTCAGTTCAATAGGTTTTCCCTTACCCTTTTTTTTCCCCCATCCAAAGGGGCCCTCGCGGAACCTCTTCGGATAAATTCCACTCTTGATCGGCGTTGTGGTGTTTAGAACGGGCCGAGCGTTTTTTCCCTCCCCCCCCCCCCCCTTTGCTGCCAGACACCATGTTAGTTTTGTGATGAAGATCTCCTCGCTGCTGGATGCCTCTGAAAGGTTAATCGGTTCGCCATTTTTCCTCCCCCCCCCCCCCCCGTTCTCGCCCTAAATGAAGGTTTGGCAGGACAATATCCTTAGATTCTTCCTTTTTAAAAACCCCTCACCGTAGTAAGCATTCCGTGTCACAAAATCCGCCTCTTTGTGTTTCTGTGCCCTTTCCAGGTGTTGGGGCGCTCTTGGCCGAAAAATTTAGGGTAATTTTTACAAACTTTTTTAGTATTTTTCCCTTGTGTCCCCTACAAAGGAGACCCTCTCCCCCGGGAACCATCTATTCAGATTGTGGCCCTTATTTTTTTTTTCCCTCTGTCTTTCCCGCGATAAGTTGCGCCTACGCCGGTTTTTTCGTTTGCCCTTAGTCGATTCGTGCAGTTGCTTATTTTTTCCTGAATCTCCCTGTTCCCCACAATCCATTCGGTACAGCTGCCGTTTTTCGCCGGTGCGCTTTACGAACTCCAGCAATATCTCTCACCGCCTCCCGGTCCCCCCCCAAAGCCCCTGTTCGACCGCCGTGTTCCCCCTTTCCTGCCCCCCACAGCCCTCAAAAAGGGCGGCCCTTTCGGTTTCCGTGGCAATGGCGGCTGCTCGCGGTTCGCACTCTTCCAACAGCCTAGAGCTCCCCTTTCAAACCTTGTCCCCCGCTACAACATGCGATGCCCGCTTCCCCCCCACGTTGTTGCAAATTTCAATTTGTCTGCGGAAGTGCTCCGACCGCCGTCCTCTACTCTCCTTTTAAGCTCAGGCCTTTTTTGTGTAAACCTCTCATTTTTCCCCCCCTCCTGTCTGAAACAGGGGCCGTTTGCTGGCCCTCGCTGCTAGCTCGGCCCACGCGAGGGTCTCGGACCCTTTCTCGGCAAGTTTTTGCTCCCCCCCCTCCCTCCTTTTGTACCCCCAAGCCCTGAATGATTTGTGTCCCTGTCTTGCCAGAAACCTCGTGAAATTCACACCCCAAGCCCGTATATGGTTTTCAAGGGGGTTCCCAATCCTTTTCCCCCTCTTTAAGCTCCCAACCAAAAAAAAAATACGGTACTTTTCACACTTTCCTTGATTTTTCGTTTCCTTTGGTTATGACGAAACACCAACCCCCCCTCGTTGTTTTTGCCCCTCCCTTCCTTCGGTTCAAGTCGATTTACAGGCTTCCCCCCCCGGTCCTTCCAGATCCGCTGTTCTAGCCCATTGCGTGACCGGATCCTTTGCACAGTTCCTGATGGTCCCCAACAATCTTCCCCCCTTCCCCCATCGTAGGGATTGCCGTATAGGCACAAGGTAAAAGCGTCGCGTCGTGGTACTTTCACCTCCCTGTGCTCCTTTCCAAGGGCGCCCCCTTGCTGTTTTCCTCCCCCAGCAGTTTTGGCTGCTGGCCCGACTTTTGGCGGCCACACCTTTCCGTCTGAACTGAACGTTCTCAGTTCCCTGTTTGTTGGTTGCTCGGCGGGGAATTCGTCTATTTTCTATTTGCTCCGCCTCATCGGATTATTACCCGGAACCTTCCACGTCGGTTTTCCCCCCACTATCCTTCTCCCTCCCCCCCCCCTTTCGGTACTTGGCAAGATTCGATGATCTGGCCGTCTGCCTGCTTCCCACCGTTCCTGCCCGTTCGTTGACCTTTGATGTTCTTTTTTTGTTCGACCATGTTGGTCCCCACCCCCTTTGCACTTTTCCCTTTCTGTTTCCAACCCTTGTGCTTGCTTGTTTGAGTCCCCCCACCACGTTCCGTACGCCTATTCAAAACTCAACTCATTCCCCCCTTCTCCTTCTCGCTCGACCGAGCTTGCGAAATTTTTCACCCAAGTGGCTTTCTTTTTCTCCCATGCGTTCAGGCCCGCTCCTGCCCGATCACTTCGGCCCTCCACTTTTTCCCCCCCATGTTTGGTCCCCCCCCCCTTTTCCTCTCCGTCAAGACAAAAGCTCCCCCCCCTTTTTTTACCCCGTCCTGACCTACTGAACGGCGTCAGCCTTTTCGCCAGCCCCCATGGAACACGTCTTCCCTTCCTCTTGTGCTGTTTTTTCCTTCAACACCCCCCGTAAAGTTACTGTTGCTAGAATTGATGCCGGTCTGTTCCTTGTCGTCCCCCCATCCTCTTTGCTGGTGCTCCCCCGCTCCCGCCGGGTTTTTGTTTTTTCCCCCCCCCAACCACATTTTTGTAGAAGGCCCCCCCCAAACCTAATTTTGATTTTTTGCTCGCACCTCCGGCCCCTTGAAGTTGGGATGTATAGAGCCTACCTCTGCAGCTGGTTTTTGCCTTTTGGTTTTTTTTTCCCCATCATTGGATATATATCTAATCCCCGTTGTTGTTTTTTCTGGACGTCTCTTTACTATTTAACAAGCGGCATTTTTTGCCCCCCCGGTTTTTTTTCTTAGGTTGTTTGGCTTTTGTCTACTTCCCAAACTCCGGCCAAAGTCTTGTTTCTGAGGCCACTCCTACTGAGGTTTTGGACCTCCCCCGTCTACACTGTTTTTTTTTTTTCCCCTCCCCCCCCCCCAAAAGGGTGTCTGGGCATTCTATTTTTTTCCTCCAGCCATTCGGATGACAGCAAGCCCCCCCCCCCCTACTGACACCCCCCCTGACCCCGGACCTTACCCATGCTGTTTTTTGCTTAAGTTACCTGCCACACCCCTTAACAGCTGGCGCGTCATTGTATGTGGCTCCCCCCCCAACTGATTCGGCCCCGTTTTTCCATGACGTTTTTTGTTTAAACCAAGCAGTTCAAAAACGTTTTGTCGTGCCGTTCGTCTGAGGTCCTGTATAAATTTGGCCCCAGGTGCCCACCCCTGGTATTGGGTCTTTTAGTCGCCCTGCGTACATCGGGGCCAGCTTTATGGCTAAAGATGTTGAGGGACTGATTTTTCCCCACCTCCCCGTGGTACTCCTTCGAATTTTCCCGTTCTTTCCAAAGGCGGGTCGGGAGCGCCTGGGTGATTTCCCCTTGTCCCTGCGGCCCTTCGCTGGGCTTCCCCCCCCAGAACCCCCGCAGTCATGTTTCCGCGTCCCTTCCAAGTCCTGACCTCCCCCCCCAACTTTTGTGTTGCTTTGTTTTCCGGCCATGTTCGTTTACACAAAAGTGGTCCCCCCCAGTCCATTAGCAGTGACTTTTTTTTGGTGTTTTTTTCTTTTTTTCCCCTGGGCGTGGCCGCCAGAGGCCAATGAAAGCTTTTGGCGCAATGGTAGAGGGCTGGAGTCTTCCCTCTCTTGTGGTTTTCCCCCGACACGTTCGGCCGCTCTTTTTCCCCGAACTGGGCCGTCATCCCTCGCAAATCGCCCGTCGACGGAAAAACCCCCCCCCCCCCCAACTCTTTTCCCCCTTATCTGCGTGGATGTTGCGCCAAGTCCCTTTTGTTTGGTGGCCGCCCCAGCCGTCGCGGGGCAACTGGATGGACAATGCACTGGCCCCCTGCCCCACTTCCCCTTTGGTCGCCCTTCTCCCTTTGACAGCAGTACCACCTCCTCCTCCTTCATGTGCCGACTTCCCCCCTGCAAGCCGAAATTCCCTGGACATGTTCTATTGCCAAGTCCTGTTTCCCCTTTCTCCCCCCTCCTTTTTCCAAAGACAACTATGGGACTCAGATCTCTTTCCGGGCCACTTTTCTCTTTTTTCAAATGCTTTCCAGATTGCAACTCAGGACTCTTTTTCCCCCCCCCCACACCCCCCCCCCCCCCTCCCCTTTTTTTTTCTGTTTTTCACAAGGAATTGTAGTGGGACCCCCGCTCAATGCCCCACCAACGGCTTTCTTTACTCTTTTTTTTTTTTTTTTATCATTTCGAGTCGTGGATGTTGGCCCCCCCCCCCCATTAGTAAAGGGTTAGTTGCGTTGCGTGTAATTTCGGGTCTGCAACTTCTTTTGAGTTTACCCGGGAATTCCACTTGGGACCACACCATCGCGGTAGGCACCCGTGCCTTCGCCAACCTGGTTTCCTTTTGCCCTTTTTTATAAACTTCGTTTTTGGGCCCTAAGCTTCTCCCTTTCTGCATTCAGGCCCCGTCTTCCCCGGGGTTCATGTGCACGTCAATGCGCTTTTGGATTTCAAACCCCGGCTTGTTCCCTTTTGCCTTCAAAGGATCTTTTATGGGAGGTGTCGTCGGTGAGGTTTTTCCCCGGGATGTGCTCTCTTTTTTACCGGGCCAGCACCCTTGCGGCCCGAGTTTTTGTCCTTGCCCTTTCCCGGTTTGGGCGATTTCACTTTTTCGGGCTCTTTTCCGCGGGGTTGATGGAGTAGCTGCGTGTCCACCCCTGTTCTTCCATTTTTCCCCCCCTTTGGCCCCTGCGTTTTCTTCTCTGGTTGTGCCGGCCGGAATCAAGCTCGTCGACCCCCCGCTTGTGCCGTAGGCTGTACCTCTAAGCCC
>Ga0179593_1309006_pt1 | contig 18178 bp, 17 predicted proteins | sample CZODoug2_1_08_16_FD_185931 | JGI IMG/M metagenome (GOLD analysis project Ga0179593, IMG submission 185931) | Vadose zone soil fungal communities from Angelo Coast Range Reserve, California, USA - CZODoug2_1_08_16fungal (PacBio error correction) | ecosystem: Environmental > Terrestrial > Soil >... | reverse complement strand
CATCTACTTCCCCCTTTTTCCGATTTCCGCCGCTCCTCATGCCCCCTCCTCTCGGCGTGATTCCCCCCCAACCCCCTTGTACGTCCCAATTTGCCTTGAAAGTTCATCTTCTTCAACTCGCCCCCCCCCCCTTCTTCCTTGCTAGCATCTCTACCAAGTGGACTTCTCCCCTCCATGACTGCATTGGCCAGTTTCCCTTCGTCGCTTTTTTGTTTTTTTGATAGCCCGCTCTTAAGCTTTTTCCCCCTAAGGCCCGACGTTTTTCTCCCCCCCATCTCCCCAGTACCTCGTTCTCATCTCTTCTACCTCTTACCTTTAACTTCAATCCGTTCTATCAGGGGCTTATGTAAGAGTCTTCTGTGCTCCCAGGTGCAGATAAATCCCCTCTTTTTCGGCCTCTTCTCTGGTAATTTATCCTCTTTGATCTTCCCCCGTTGTTTTTCCTCTCCCACCCTTCCTTGAGCCCTTAGGCTTCGCTAGTCAGAAAGACTGTTAGGCACCTGACGGTCGCATTTGGCAGTCCAGACCTGCTGCTTTTCCCCCTCTCTTTGCGGTATCTTCTGAAGATTTTTCCCGGCGCGGATTGAGGACCTGATTCCCCCAACTGGCGGCATCTGTTCGCTCTTTCCTTCTCCCGCTACACAAACGACGCCATGTTTCCTTCCTGTCCCCATGTAGGGTTTTTCTCTCACCAGTGTCGATAGGCTTTTCCAACCCTTCCGGGCTATTTTACGATTTGACATTTCAACGGCCAACCCTTCATTCTTCGCAGGTTTTGTTAATAAAGCAGAAATCTTCCTTTTTTTTCACTCCCCCTCCCCTTATTTTTCTCGGCAGACACTTTTATCTGATCCACGCGCACCCTTCGACGAGCCCTAGAAAAGACCTGGGCGGAGTCTCTTAAACCCGATTTCGTTCCCTTCGGGGGATGACATGCCCCCCCCCCCCTTTTGCGCGTGACTCGAAACTGTCACCGACTTTCCCTGCACCGTTTCTTGCCTCCGTTTTTTTAACGGGCGTGGAAGAATCCCCTCTTTGTTCTCTGCTTCAGGTTAAAGATGTCATCCCCCAGTTTCTTCCTGGTTTTTCCCCTGAATGAAAGGACGCTACCTTTGCGCAAAGTCGCGACCTTTTCCTTATCGCGCGCCCATCACCAGGGGCCAGCCCCGTGTTATTTCAGCTTGCCAGACACCCCCTTCAGCACTCTCTTTCCGTGACCCTGATTATCATTCATGGCGGAAGGAGTTTCTTGTTTCCCAAATCCTTTCTCTCTTCCCTTGAACGGATTCTCTACTTTCTAGGCCTTGTACAGTCTGAAACCTTTCCGATCTGTGAATCATCCACTGCGGGGCCTCCAGACTTGAAGGGATGTATATCGGATTGTGTTTTGTTTTTCCCTTGGCATATTTCCTTCTTTAACTGTGTAGCAATCGGGATTCTTTTCATTGGTTATTTCTTCCGGCCAACTTTGAAAGTTCCCGACTATAGACACTTTTTTCAGAGTTTGACCTTTTTTTTGCTTCGTAGCCCCCCTTTCAGATGGAGTTTTGCAAAGTTTTCAGCCAAGCGCTAATGACTATCCTGCCCCCTGGATCTTTCTCCTTTTCGGTTTTTAGCTTTTATTTGTCTTCTTTCTTGCACCCTTCGTTATAGCACCCCACTTCCACCTTCTGAGTCTTTCTCCTCCATTTTCCCAACAAAGATTTTTTAAGGTCTTTTCGACCTCATCCGATTCCCACACTCGAACTACTTTCAGTTCCCCCTCCTTCCCAGTTGCCCATTCTCGTCCTTACTTACGATTTCTTTTTTCCTTTTGGGCCATGGCCCTGCACCACTTAACTTGGATAATTCCGCTTGGTTGGGGTCCCCCATTGCAACCCTCGCTTGCTTCGTTCTGTCATCTTTATGTTCAACAATATTATAAACAGCTTGTTCCCCCCAATGGATACCCTCGTACGATACCCCCTTTTTCCACGGACATGGGAAAAATTTTCTTCCTGTCTTAACCCATCCATTCTACACGAAGCCACTATTGACCTCCTACCTTTTCCTGAGAAACACTGTTCTCCCCCTTCTCGATAATAACCCGGCTCGGTTAAGTTTGAACAAAAACCGTTGTCTTTTGCATTTTTTTTTGGACAAGACGGGGGGGTAATGGCACCCCCCCCTTTCACGTCGTCTTTAAGACTTTGCTGGCTGTGTAACACCGATGCGTACTTTCCCTGGGTGAAGCCAATTTTCACCCGACCCAGATTGGGAAGTTGCCATTCCTTTCTAACTTCTACTTCCCTGAAAAATTGCACCTCCAAGAGCCCCTCAATGTTGCCTTCTTTTCGCGCTTTCCTTTTTTCGGTAATAACCTGGTGTTTACTTTTCCCTCATGGCTACCCAACCTTGCGTATGACAAATGGCGATTTCTGGCTCTTTTTTCCCTAGATGTAAGTCCGATCGGCTGATCTTCTTCTATTGCGATTCGCACTTTAGGGTTCTTCCTTTTCATTGTAATATCCTGGAAATGTTCCCCCCCACACACGACCCTAAAAAGGATCTAACACTCAGTGGAACTATATGATTTAACCCCAATTCTTGGCATGAAAAAGCCCACTAGTCACATAATAGTCACCAAAATTCTTTTGTCCCTCTAGTTGACCACCAATGTTGGTTCGTGCTTAATCCCGATTCAAGAGCCCCGTCGCAATAGATTCTACCATGGTATCCTGCCCGAACCGCCTCTGAAGCGTCAACCCCCCCCTTTTAACCCCTTCCTTTTGATCTCATCCCCCCTTTTCAAAAGGGGGAACTTTTTCCCTTAAAACACCTCCAGTTCGTGGCCGGATTCACTCAAAAGCCCAGGTTCTATCTATTTCCCCCATGCCAAGAATGATGGAGTTATTGAGGCACAACTACCAATAACCAAGGTTCTTCACGTTTTATTTTTTGTGGACCTACAAGAAAGAGTAGAAACTTGTCTTCCAAGTAAACCTTACATCATTGCACCTTCCAAGAAATTGCCTTCGCCTCCCTTCACCCCTTTCCCCAAGTTATAACCGGCCAAACTTCTTTCAGCCCCCCCACTTGTCCTCGGTCTTTTATTTTCTTGAGACTAATCCCGCTTTCGAATCTTGTTCCCCCTTTTACACCCCGCCCTTCTCCCCCTTTATCACAGTCCCCTCCGGCGTCGACGTTTTTTCGTTGGAAGAAACTCCGTAACATTCTCTCACACCTTGAGGTTCCTCCTCTCCATTTCCCCTTACAGTTTTGTTGGTAGTTTGATTCAGTGAAGGTTCAAGAGAGCCCAATAGAGTTTCCCGAAAAAATTATTCGTTCGAGGCCCTCATTTTGCTTACCTTCGTTTTTTTGGGTACGAGTCTATTTGATACATAGGAATGAACCTCCTTCCATCCCCCCCCAGAAATTTAGCTCCCACAGTGTTTTGGTCTTGCTAGTCCTCGTTGGTTTGGCGAAACGTGGTAATGTTTTTTCTTTTCTGCTGTCTGAGAACATTCTGGGGCTTCAACTTAGTCTGGGGTCTTTTGAATCCTTTTAAGGCCCCTTGTCTTGTTCTCTCCGCGAGAAATAATGCTCTTTCCATTCTCTGAATAAGGCCCGTGATCCTTTTTAGTTTACGCCCGGCCCAGAAATTTCCTTGGCTCTGCTGCTTTAAAACATTTTGACAAACCGACTATTAGAGTCGTCTGTTGGGATTTCGACGTCCGGAAGCTAGTTGTATGAAGGTCCACTGACTTCGTATATAGTTCTTTTCTACTTTGGAAAACAATTCTCAAGTCAAAAATTGGGTGAAAACTTTAGTTCTCCATGATTTGTAATGGGTTGTAGACGCTTACTTTTTAGAGGCGCCGGTAATCTGTCCACGAGTTTCCGCGACTCGGCCCCTCACCATTTCTTTTCCGAGAATGTTTTCCGGTCGTTTCCATTGAAGAGCGATTTAACGTCCCTGAGGTCAGTCACAGCCCTACTGACGACAGCTTCGAAGCGTCTTCCGAAGCAGACTTTTATCCCCCCCCCAATTCCCCTTCCTCCGCCAGCCTTTGGGGGCCAATAAGAACCGTTTTTTAGACTCTGTCTTGAGACTAGGCAACCTCTGCCCTTATAAGATCCCACCTCGCTCAAGACGGAAAACAATCCCCCCAGGAATCCACTCTCCCCAGCGGTATTCACTTGGGAAAGAAGATGCCCTTCCCCGACCATCCATTTTTCCCGTTCCTTTCAAACCTGAAACATCCCTTGAGATTTTGTTCCCCTTTTTGGCGTATCCATCTTCCAAGCCCATTGGTTTGCAAATTGATTGTTTTCTCTGCAAAACCCTCCCGTTTTTGTCGAAAGAAACCCTTTCCCTCCTGGGGATCCTCCTTTCCTTTGTGAAGCCCTAGAGAAGACCCCCCCCTTTTTCTGTTTTATTTTTCCTCCTCCGCATGTGTCTCTTTTCAAGTTTGCCTCCCCCCCTTTTCCTGGGCCCCCGGGCGTCTATCAATTAAAAGTCGTTCCTTCAAGTTTATTCATTCTTTTTGTTAACATACGAGTTCTCCCCCTTCCCCGCCTTGCAATTGTCCCCGCTTTCTAATCCATTTTTTTGTTTTGCCTTTCCTACCAGGACCCGATTCTTTTTTTTTTTTCCTTTTTTGCAAGCGGTCCCCTCTTTCCTCATGCTGGTAGCACTTTGTGCCGTAACTTTCTCTCTTTCAGTTCTTTTTTTTTCCCTTTGCTTTTCCCAAAAGGGACTTCTGGAAAATCTTTTTTTGATGATCAGCACCCTTTCTCTTTCCCCCAAGTTTGCCTATCAACTACTTCCCAAGTGGCGGGAGGAAAGGAGTATAGTCTAAGCTCCTGTGTATCTTTTTTCGCTTCCATTTTGCACACAACCTTCCCCCTCCCCTACAGGCCCAGGCCTACGAAGTTAGATTGTGCAACATTGTCTTTGATTTTCACCATTCCCCTTCTTGCCGACCCCAGTATTAGGCTGCATTACTTCTTTCAACCAAATACTTCTCTCTCCGTGCCCCCCCCAACAACCCCCCCAACCCCCTCCGGCGGATCACCCTTCCCTTCCGTCACGTACATCCCCAAGTTGCTCAACCGCCTATTCTGGAAGTTATAGACATTATTCCCTCTTCCTCACGATAGCAGGAGTCCGGTATGAACTTTCTCCCCCGTTATTCCCCGCCTCATGCCGGCCATGAACACAGGTCAATTCCCTTTCTCCTGGGGAAATATTTGAACTTTCTCCCCCAAACCCTCTTTTCCTCGAATCCCCCCTTTCTTTCAGATTCGACAAGTACTTGAATCTAAATTGACCCCGTCCAGGATTTTTGAAAGCGACTCCGACTATTGTCGCTCCATCGTGACCCCCGAGATAGCAACTAACATTCTTCTCCTTTCCCCCGGCCGGCCAAGGCGTCTCTTTTCTTTTCCCGTCTTTCCAATTCGTACAACCCTTCTCTAACTTTATTTTGTCAGACTTTTTTTCCATACCCCCGTCCAGCAGATGTTTTCCACCCTCCCCTAATCGGTGGGGAGATCTATTGTTCAAAACGGTTCCCAAATCGGCTTCGCTGGTTGAGACGTTTCTATCCCCATCCACTTTCGCTATTGTCATGCCCGCTTTTCCGAGGACCAGCTTAAAACTTTATCGCTTCTTAGTGATTCCCAACCCTGTGTCCTTTAGAGAACCCAATTTCCCTTTTTATGATACGTCACCCGCGCCCCCCTTCCCCCGTATTGAACTCTTCCCGTCACGGTTTGGATTCCCTTGACTCGGTTTGGCCCCATTCCCAACACTTTTCTCTTTTTGTCAAGTAAGAATCAGCGTTCAATCCCCAGCTTGACCAGAGGGAGTTGAGATCTTTCCCCCTCCCTTTCCCCTTTTTTCAGATATTTCTGAGTATACCTGGGCTCCTTACATAAAGTTAGTTTTTCTTCCCCTTTCCCAGGGATTTTTCCTCCTCCCTTGTCCAAGTGAGACTTCATGGGCCGATCACGGACTCCTGACTTTTACTAGTTTGATAGTGAGACAGCTTTTAGTGGCCTCCTTCTCGATGGCAGTTGATCTCTTATTCCTCCCCCCCTCATCCTTGGTTTTTTATCCCACCTTCAGCGGAGACATTACCAGTTCGGTTTGCCCCTCCGGATTCAAGTCACCATTGTGATAGTTCACCTGGATTTTCCGCGACTTCTCCTAAGCCCCTCCTGGATTTTTTAACCCACCCTTGCATCTTGCAGGTTGGCTTCGTACCTAGGTTACTGTGGGTCCGCTGTTGAACTTGCCGCGAATCTTTTTCTTTCTGAGCTCACCTGGGTAAGGAGTCTTGCTTTACAGTCTTTTCCCTTCCCCCACTTCCCGCCATGTTCGCTTTCTGGGCAAAAGGCCTTTTCGTGCTACAGCTCCTTTTAGACGTTTTCTTTCACCTCATTTTTTTTTGCTGTTTTTCTTCCCCTTGAAATTTCCACTGGTCCCAATTTTTCTCATCATGTTTTGGGGTACCACGACTTTTCATTTTGACTTTGCCCCTTCTCCGGACCTCCGCCCTTACTGGGAGGTCTCTTTTTATTGGACGACCCCTTTCTTCGCCGACATTTCCTCTTTTGGCGCAACCCCCCCTTCTATTTACATCGTCAACTTTGCAGTGGATGTGAAACTTCTCCCCCCCCCAAAACCCCTCTCTTCTTTTACTCGAAACTTACCTCTGGACCTGTACTTCACTTCGAAGGTGTTGTTTTCTTTTCGGTGCGCCCTCCTTTAGAGCCGTCCTTCCTTTGCCGGTCCGACATTGTAGGATGCGTATTCATCCTTTCAGACAACAATGGACTCTACCTTTTGAGTGGACCCTTCTCTCGGACTCTCGGCGTCTCCTTGGGCGTTTCCAGGCCTTTCGCGGGCGATTCATTGATTTTTGTTCCTGTTTCCCTTTCAATTCTTTGCTAAAAGACTTTCCTTTCCTTTTCTGCCGACTCCTGCCCTTTTCGTCCCCTTCGTAGGCTTTACCGGCAGGACGTTTTTTTTAAACTTTTTCACTAGACTGAGAGGATCCCCCCCGGATTTTTGGGTTTGCCCCTTTAGCTTAGCCTGTCAGAATGGGATGTAATTGGTTAGGTTCTTCTTTTCCCCCCCCGATCCCTTATTTCTCCCCTTTTTGAATCACCCCTCCGTTCGGTGAGTTCATTTATTTTTTCTTGGGTTAAACCCCCCGACAAGATGCTCCTCTCCGCCTCCACCTCCCGGACGATTCCCCAACCGCCCGTTTTTCTCTGTAGTTGAGAGAGGCTTCAAATTTCTTCCTCCTTCCTTGACTGATCAAGTTTTTTTTGGCTATGCAATTTTTTTTTCTCAAAGCGTGTCCCCCCCCCTCTCTTCTTACCCTTTTTTTATTTTGTTCCCGAAGTATTCCCCTCCCCCCCCCCCCCCAAGTGGCCATCTCTCCAAGATGACCCTTTTCTTTTCCATTCCTCCCTAACGGCCCTTTCCTCTCCTGGTAGGGACCTTTTTTCAAAATGGCAACCTGAAACCCCCCCATCCTTGCCCCCTTCCTAGACATCCGGAGTTCTCATTTTACCTCGTGATTAACTCCTTTTTTTTTTCTCCAAAGATGCAGGACTACTTGTACCCTCTCGCCGCAGCCCTTTACCTGTGTCCATGGTATGTCCCAACAATTTTCGCCTCCCCCCCTCCATTATTCGAAACAGTCCTTCACTCTTGGTTCTCCATGGATCATCTGGCAACCTGTTATCTCTTCCCCTCCCGTGTAGGAGGGTCGTTTCGAAAAACAGCTACCCCCTTTTTGCCCTTTTTTTTTGCACCACGTCCCAAGCTCACTGACAAAACCACCTCTTCTTGTTGATCTTTACCCCAAAAGACCTAACTTGTCTGGGGGTCCTTTTTACAACTCTTAACTTGCCGTGTTTCCGTTTTTCCTTTTGAATTTTCTCCCTTCCGGAAAGGAACCAGTCCTCCCCGTTCATACTCCCCCTATAATGTTTGCCGTTGTATGAGGAGCCGTGGCCTTTAAGCAACGCCCTGACTTTTAGGATTCTTTCTTACCCACATCCGTGGCCCCCCCCCTGCTGTTTTCATGCTTTGGGTCTCCCCTAGAGTATGAATTTTCGTGCTCTTCCTGGTATTGCTTCTTTCTTTGCCGGCCGGGTCTTTTTCCTATTTCATTGAGTCGGCAATTGTCCCCGAATAACGCCCTGCGGAACCTCCTCTTTTTTCTTCTCTGATGCACCCCCCCCCGATTTCTGAACACCCATCGAAAAAATACCCGACCCCAACCACACTGGCCTTCTCCTCCCGGTGACCCCCCCCCCCCGTTCGTGTAATCCACAGCGAAACACTGCCCCCCTCCATTCCTGAATGGACGGTTCTAAGACCAGAGATCTTAAGTCCTTTTTACAAAAAACCGCGACTAAGCCCTTTCTAAAAATTTCTCAACTAAGACCGCCCCAAGATCTCCTTTGGCCGCTTACAAACCCTTTTTTACAAGAGAACTTGCTGTAAGCCCCATGAATACCTTGCCTGTCCTAATTTTACATCAAGTTTCCAGTCACCCCCGGTAGTCAAAGCAACAGAAGGCCTTTACCAAGTTGCCCCGCTCGGCCGTGCCCTACAAACCCGTGGACATTTCCTGAAACATAGGCTTCCCCTTCCTCACCCTTTTCCCGGGCCTTTTTTAGTTGAGAATTCTTTCCGGACGACTTTCGAAGTCTTTTTTATCCCGGAAACATGGTGAAATCGACCCACACTCGCCACGCCCCCAGAACAAGTTCTTTTTCAACAAGGAGGACCCCGCGAAGGTCTTTCTGTCCGTCAACCCTTTTAGGGGCTTACACTTTCTCCTGATGAACCCCCGCCACAGGGCACCTTTCGTTCGTGACTTCTTAATTGGGTTGTTGGGGCTCTCTCTACTATGCCGCGGTCGACAGCCTCCGTGTAACACCTCGTTGCCCGCCAGAACAATTCTCGTCCTCTTTGAACGGACTTTTTTATTGTACGGATTTTTGTTAATAAGATTCCTTTATTAGAACCTCGGCTTTCCCCCCCGGTAGGACTTCATCACCTCAGGGCAGAGTTCTAACCCCGGTGTTTGCCTTTTGATTTCAGATTTTCCTTCGGGATGCGACCTCTTGGTACTTGTTTGTATGGTATGTTTTCTACTTGCCCATTAATGTGTAGGCTTTATGCTGTCTTATCTTGCAGTCACGTGCCCTGTACTAGTTTTATTTTTATTTACCCTCTGGCAAGCTCTTTTTGTTGCTTCTCCAGACACCCCCCCTGTTCTTGTCCAGTCGGAATTCCGGCAACTCACTCTCTAGAGTACTTTAGTCAGATTCGGTGTCTTTTTCGGGTTAAAATAATTTCCTTGGATTTCTTCGTTCCCAGTTTTGTTCTGCTGAGATTTCTGACGTTCCTTTCAGCGCCCTCTTCCCCTCCGTTCAGATTGGAACACCTTGCTTCTTCCCCGCCGCCATGTGTCTTTCACCTGGAGAGCCTGCCGTAATTTTTCGTGAACCCTTTTTCCTCGCGCACCTCCCCCTTTCTCCTCGCCCCCCCCCCGACCCCCCCTCACCTTCTCTCCTTTCCCGGCGATCATTCCAGCTCCCCCCCTCCCGGTCACCCCTGTTTTTCGCCCACGCTTTGGTTGCACTTCCGCGGCCCAGACCGCTGGAGTTTCGGAGGTTTGTAGTGTCTTATTTTCCTCCCTCATTATCTGAACTCTTCTTGTCCCCACGTCGAATTTTCCCTCAAGTCCAACCCCTTTCGGGATATCTTCGATTCCTTCCTATCTTGAGAACCCCACATAATCTTTGCCACGGGTCCACTCACGGATTTGTCTCCTAGCGCAGCCGAGCACCCCTGGTGACGAACTCCTGAAACCCCCTCTCCGTTCCCGCTCTGGAAAAGTTGCTAATGCTCTGAGTTTATTCCTTTGGCCAGAGACGTTAAAGCAATTCCATTCCCAACGTCTTGCGTTTCTTTTTGGTTCTTTATAAGCGACCCTATGTCCCAAGACCCTGTGATGACATTTGTCCTGAGACGACCCTGAGCCGAACTGACGAAGATTGAGGGTTTTGCCCCTGGAGCGTGCGGTTAAAAAAACCCAGGACTACCCCTCCCGGGTTTGTTTTTCGAACGAACCGTTACGAGGATGGAGGAGTCCTTTTTTTTTCTTCGATCCCGCTTTCGATGCCTTGTGTCTTTTTGTCGAATCATCCTTCCCAGTTGACTCAATTCCCTTTTTGCCCCCCTCTCCGGTTTGTGAAACGCTGTTCCGGTGACATGCTCATGTTTTCTAGGTTAGAATTTCCAATAATGGAACTCTCCCCCTAAGTCCAGTCCGCCGTTCCCCATTGCGCCTCTTACCGGTGCCGGTTGTTCCCCCATTTTCACTTTTTTCCTGAAAATGTGGCCCATTCACAGTCGGTAGGATTTGTGGTCAAATGGGAGATTGATTCTTCTCTTCGACCGAGCAGCCACTTGTTTTACCTCTGATCCCTCTTCCTTTACAGTCTTGTTTCCCTGGACTCAAACAACTCCCAAAGACCAGGCGGATGTTCCCGGGGGCAATCTAGGCACGGGTAGCCCCTGGTGACATCCCCGTCCCACTAAGAGTACCCGGTCCCTCTTTTAGTAATTCTGACCATTCTGCATATCGGACCTCTGTGGTTCTGATTCCTTCACAACCGTTTATCTCTACCGATTAACTCCTCTCTAGGCTTTCGATCAACTTTTTTTTTTCCTTGGCTTGGGAATTCACGAAGTTAGAATCCCCCTCCTATCACTTTCATCCCCTTATGCCCCAACCAAGAGCTAGAAGGTAAACCCCCCCCCACAACCCTTCTTTTACCATCCCGTCGCTACCTCTCAGAGTTGGGCTCCACTTTCCAGGCCGTCTCTCTATCTTTCCTTGCTCCTTATAGACATGAGTCCGTCCTGAATCGATGTACATTGTTTCCTCCTAAAAATCTTACGGTCGTCGACTCAAAGGTAAATGATTTCAGACAGCTTTGCCCAATAAAGACTTTTGAGCCGCCTTTATAAGCCCTGTTCTCCCCCGTGCTCTTAAATGCTTAGTTATTAAGGATTGACCCAGAATCCCCCTCCCGCCTTGGAGTTGCCACCTTACCTTTCTTTTTCTCCCGCCTTGCTTTGACCCGTTCCACCGGCTTCACGTATGCGGTTCTGTCCTTCTTCCTTTGTCACGGGGGTTCCCCCACGGTTTGGTAGTCCTTGTCATACCATTTAACAGGGCCTTCGGTTTGAATCTTCAAAAACTTTTCTTTTTGGGAGAGAACTCGTACTGGTATTGTTTTTTTTCTTTATCAGCTGGTGTGGACCCGTACCTCTTTCCAACTCCCCATACCGAGGCCTTGGTCCCCCCTTTTCCATGTCTCAAACTTATTCGAGTCCTTTGCTTGCTTCCCCCCCACACCCCTGTCCGGACTAGAACACCTTTGTGCCGTTTTTGTTGCGGGTACTGCAGAGCCCTACAAACCTGTCCAAGTACACTAAGTCCGGGCAAATTAGACACTCTCGTGAAAAGCCGTTTTCTACCACAGGAAGAAAGAACTCCTCCTGCCGGGGCCCAAACGTGCTAAATCCTCACATTGGATGTCGCCCCCGGGGAGGCTAGCGAGCACCCGACCCTCGTCAAAAAACATCCCGCACCCCACGAGGGCCCCGTCCTCCCCTCCCCCGTCGGCTTCCCTGCTTCTCTTCCCTGGCTCTTAACATGTTATAGATTACTCCCCCCTGGCCTTACCCGATATTCGAGCCCGATAACGTAGACCCCCCCTTCTCATACAGGATGGTGATCCTTTTTTTGGTCTTCTGTACTCTTCACTGGGTGATACATTACATTTTTTTTTCTGACTAAGCCTTAAGTGTGTGGACCAGTTCTAGTTTTAGCTTTGTTTACGGCTTTTTTCTCCCATCCTCATCTTTTGTTTTGGAGATCTCTAAAGGAAGAGGCATCCCAACTCCCGTCGGGCGCCGCCCTTCAGCACGACTTCGATTTCGTGTTCTTCCCCTGTAAGAGCACTGCGTGATTGCCGAATCCCGGTACGCTTCACCCTTTGGCTGAAGTTGATTTCGTGTTACTTTTTTCGACGCTTTCCCGCTGCAGGTAATCTGGCCCATGAGCTCCCCCTCGGGTAATTTTCTTTTATTGCCGATCCCCGCCCCAACCGCGCCAGGCGGCCACTGTTTTTTGCCAATTCTGAGTCAGGGCTTTAAGGGACCAAACGGTTTTTTTCCCCGTATCCATTCGGTCGACTGGTTAAGATTCATTACCCTGACCGGCAAAAAGTGGGATCAAATATTCAAATGAATTCCTTCTCATCCGACCCCACCATAATCCTCTTTCAGTATTCCTGGAAAGGTGTTGGGGATTCCTCGTACATTACCCTTCCTTCTCCGTTTTTCCTCTCCCGCTGGGCGTTCTTATCAGTTTTCCGTAATGAACCATCTACTTATTGCCCCGTCTCAGCGAGGCGGATCGCCCCCCCTTTCGACTTCAACAACCCTTTTTTCTTTCTTTGTGAAACGTCCACATCCCTCTTTTCAGCGGTGACTAGAACTGACTTGACATGCACCTTGCTTTCGCATGTGTGGAACGGGCGTGGCGCTGCTATTGAGCTCGACGTCCGATTTTCCTTCCTGAGCTGAATGATTTTCTTTCCTCTGACTTTTTCCTTACACTGTCCCCCTCACAACAGTCGCGCTAGCGATCGGCGCGCCCATAGGTTGCTCTTTCCATCCGGTCGAGGCGTCCCCCCTCCCCTGACTTTTTTTTTCCCCCTTCCGGAAGATTTTCTTCACGTCTCTCGCCTCCGGACTCCTGCTACTCTTCTCCGCGTTCTCAGTCGATAACGGCCGGGCGTTTAAGAACTGGCTGAGGACGCATCCGCTCTCTGTTTTTGTTCGTCTCATATTTCGCTTGTGATTCCCTCCCCTGGATCAGTATAATTATGGTTAGGTTCCCTTTCCCTTGTGAAATTAATCCTCTAGACAATGTTGCTCAAATTTCTTTTTCATCTAGTAGGTCCTTCCCCCTTTCGTGTGTCATGGCGTCCCCTCCGCTCCTGATATGCATCTTCGACGATTACGAGTTTAGATTTAGTTGAGCAGCGTCTTCTTCACTAAACTGCCTTATCATCCATGTTGGCGCTTCCCATTTTTCCCAGACCCCAAGTCCTGCGGACGGAAGTCTCCCTATTCCCAAAGAAGTCTGGAGAGCCAAGATGACCGCTACTTCCGCGTACCGAACTTCTTTTCCTGAGTAATGGCAATTAAAACCGGCACATGCATAAGCGGTTGCCCTGCCGCGTCCCTTCGTTTGCTTCCCTCTTGTCCCCGCCGCTTCTACGTCTCTCCATGGCAACTACGACGACGCACATGTAGGCAACCCTTTCGATCACACTGCGATTCTCCCCCTTCTCCTCACGACTTTGGAGGTCTCGACGCGATCCCCCCCCCCCCCCTTTTAAAGATCATCCACCCTTTTTGTTCGTTCGACCAAAACAGGCGGGCACTTTTTTTTCAAATACAGCTAATGTCCACCACCAACCTTTCTTCCGCTTGTTTTTGAACACCCGAAATTTTCTTTCTTCCTTTTAACCCAGATCCCCCATTAACGTGGGACTTGGAATCTCACTCACCGCCCAAGAATAACCGCTAAGAGCCATTATCACGTTGCCTCGTTCTGCAGTCTCGGCTAAGCATTACTTCCCCCGATGGCTCCCCACCGGCTTTATTCATGGCGGTCTTTCTTTCCTCTCCTTAGATTGTAATTGTGATTGCGGTATTGTCTTCGACGCGTTCTCCTGTTCCCTATAATGATCGTCCACCCCTACCGCCCACCCATAGCTTCGGGCATCTGTCTTCCCCCCAAGACGTGTCGTCCCCCACGTACACTCGGCCCATTCATCTTCAATCATTGCTTCTCCTGACCCCGCTTTGGTCTTGCTTTTTGCACCGCGACAATTTCCTCCCCCGACTCGCATTCATACCAGCAGCACCGAACCAAAAACTTCCGCTGTAACCTGCAGTTGAAATTTTTTTTTTCAGACGAATCGACACAGACACTACTTAGGGACCTAGTTGCCCAACGGAGGGGCCCATGATAAAGTGAGTGATAGTATTACCTATTTTGCCGAGCACTCGCCCTATTTCCTAACCCCCCTTAAATCCCAGCTACCTTGACGCCGTGCTGCAGCCTCCCCCACCCTACCCCAGTCGACACCAAACAACTCTGACCAATAACACGCCAACACCGTGTTATACTTTTTTTTTTTTTTAGGTTCTTTGGTGCGCCCTTTTTCTCCCTCTTTCTCACGTCTATTAACCCCCAAAAGTGCCAATAACACGTCCCTCCTCGGACGAAGTTTCGTGCAACACTTTTTTCCAACGTCTTGTACCCTGGCCCCGGAATCTCCTCTCTCTACGTGTTTTGACCCTTTTGTGTAAAGCGAAGATCACCCCCCCTAGATGTGACCCCCCCCTTTCCCCTTTAGTCGCGGGTAACGACTTTATTTTATTGCGCCTTGTGGTACGGTTATCTTTTCCTTGAGAACACCCTTTGAGAAGTCTTCCTTTCCAACAATCCCGTAAGGTAAATTTTTGCGTTTGAGTCGTGGTTCACTTTCGAGGTACCGTTTGTAGGAGATCTTTTTTCTTCTTCATGCTTCAATTCTGATGGGTATTTGAAGAGTCCGTGAAAACTTTTATTGTCCAGGTACTTTTCTCTCCCGACCTTTACTTGAGACCTACTCACTGTCTTGTGTTGGTCCCCCGAGGCCAAGAATTATTATTTTCTGGGTATAGATGCTGAGTTAAAATTTTTCCCCTGCCCTTGTCCCCGTAGTGACTTTTTGTTTCAGCTTCCATGCGGTTGATGAAGGCCCCTCGAAGAGATTTCGACTTTTTGTCTATTTGCCAAACGCAGACACCACTCACTCGTGTTTCACTTGATAGAATTCCCCGGATGTGTGCTACTTTTAATTTTTAGGTTTACTCGAAAGTATTTTGGTTTCAAGGAACTTTTCACCGGTCACGCGACCTGGGTTGATAGGGTCGGACTTGCCCCTCTCCCTTTCCCTGAGAACGCCTGTGTAGGAACTCCTCCCTCCCAGCAGCTCTCCTGATTCAATAATCTAAGGACCCCCCCCCCCAGAAATCCAAGCATTTGGACTCTTCATGTGTATCGAGCCCCCACAGACCGCAAAAGGCCTGTACCCCTCAAGAGTTAAAAAGATTCCTACTGCTCCCTAAGAATATACCCTCCGCTTCATCTCCCTCCCTAACCGGCCTACATCCCCATCACCTTCATATCCCCTCTCTAGCCCTCCTTCCCTCAACCCCCCCCCCCCCTCTTGCCCGCCCCCTCTCCCTCAGTGGGAAACATTAAGGCTAGTCGGTATTATTGGCGTACGACGCTTAAGGGGGAAGAGGCCGGCGCCGGCTGGCCGATCCCCGCGTCCCAGTCCTCCTCGTTCCCCCAGGAAACGGACGGGATTCCGTGAGTACGCGGGCCCTTTCCACCTCTGCAGGAACCCCCACACCCTAAATCCTTCCGAGTATTTTCCCCCCCCCCCATCCCTCGATTCTCCACTCATTCCGGTAAGAACCCGCCCAAACTCACTGCCTTGTTACCCTTCTCCGGGCCCTAGCACCTTCCCATTTGACCCAAAACCTCAAACCCCTTTTTGGTTACTAAAGAAAAGAAATCAGGGGATCTATCTTTACCTGTTGTAGGTCCCCAGTAGAGCCTTCCCCACAGTAGTGTCCTGACTATCAGAAAGGGTGGAGTAAAGTTCAGAATCGCCCGGGGACACCCATCCGTCTTGAAGGGCAAACTGAGGAGTCCCCCGAAGAATAGGTGCCAACTTGATGAGAAGAATCAGATCTCGTTCACCCTCGCACTGAGGTAGTTAACACGGCCCAAGTTCGCGACAATGGGCGAAGCATCTAAAGCCTCCCTTTTTTTATGATTTTCAATTCAGCACCATTGCAAACTCGAAGTGTTAGGGTTTTTGAAGCTAAGCGGTCACGTGAGCCCAGGATGCTCGAACCGGGCAGGTCTCTTCGTACTCACAGCAGTCTGTTTTTACTCCCCATGGGAAAGCTCCAAACGATGATGATTCCTTCCAAGTCTGGCGAACTTGTTTGCGCCCCCGATACCCAAGATAAAAGGGAAGTTAGTAAATAGTCTCTGTGACATTTTACGTTCATTACAACCTAGATACGACTAAGATAGCACGTTCTATGATGTTCTGTCGGGCCCCTTTTGTACAGTGACGCCCCCCAGTACTTATCTGCATCCATATTTTCTCTCTGCTCGCAGGAACAAAACCAACCCTCCGATCCCGCGTCATTAAAGTAATATCCTTTTTGATCCCACGTCCGGGTTATTTTCATGATCGAAGTATCCAGGAGTCTTTGAAATTCTCGAAGTCACGTTGAGTAACTAACTGGCAAGTGTCCCTGAAATCGTACCTCTTCCCTTTATCTACACTATGGGGACCCCAGTCCCCGCGACTGTTCGCAATTTCTACATTGACTTTCGACGTCTTGATTGACCATCAGCAGTAAGATCCTTTGAGTCTATGAAGTTCCGTCGAGCTCCCCATACGAGTGATGAAACGCAGTTTTCCCCACAAAGGAGTAAGAACAGGTGGCCCCGCAAAGTACAAGTTCGAGGCACCCTCAACTTTGTTTAGCCTTCCACCTCCCCCCCGCCCCTTGTTTGAAATCGATCTTTTTGGATCATAAGCGCTGAGTTTGACGCGAAATCGGATCTTGGTCCCTCACGTCTTGCCCCCACCTTCTCCTTAACAGTTGGAAGCGGAGCCGAGAAGGCGAAACCCATGATTACCGAGTTTTCCTCGGCTTCCTTTTTATGAAACAAAACAAATGACTGCCCCCTGAAACTGAGAAAACTTTGTTTGTGAAATAGGATCATCTTTCAATACGAAAAGGAAAGTTCTCCCCTGCAACGGCAAGTACGCTTCCAAGCCGTGGAACCCAGGCTTACGCAAGCATTTGAAAACGCCAATTCGCAAGTTTGTGTCTCGACTAACAATCCCTAAAAGATACTTTGGTTTTTTGATGATTCCCAATTTCCCTATCTCCCCGGACCCTTTCTCCTAACATTATACAGTAAATAACCCTTCAATGCAGGATGTTTGTCCGTTTTTTGTTTCCCCGTACGTAGCCAGTGCGGCCTTCCGGTGCCTCCCTCGCCACTAACATATGAGGGGGAAAGTTAGCGACGATGGTCTTTGACCCAGAGTTCTTCTTTTAGTGAGAGGTGACGCAAGCCACGCTTGTTGTGAAGCGATCAACTATCTGCTTCACTACAGCTCTTTGGCGCTGAAGGTCAGCGCCCCCTCTTTTTCTCTTGCACCGGACCCCCCTTTCGATCTTAATCAGACGCCAGGATACACATAATGTTCTGTGCTCTTAGAAATTTTTCCCCCCTTGCCGCTGTACCTACTGGGTGTCATTAGTCACCCCCCTCGTTTTCAGGTCGCTGCTATCTACGATCCACAATGTTCTGTCCCTTCCGGGCATTCTGTCTTCCTGGTTCTCCTTCCCCCGTCCTATCGTTGAGTCCACCAGTCCTGCCTTTGTTTTTCGATTTCCACGGCAAACTTTTTCCTTGTTTTTTTGGAATCACGCCGACTCCCTCCCTTCTCGCGTCGCTGCCGACTGGGCCTTTCTCCTGGATAGTTCTGCGCACCCTCTCGCGAGATGTCACTGCCCTTTCTAAACCGATTGCATTCTCGTGCCATGATTTTTATGGAACGTCTCACAAATACCTTTTCTTGACACTCCTGGTACTTCAACGGCGACGTTTTGCTCTTCGGAAAGTGTGGAAGTCCCCAGAAGACGGCCTACTTTCCTTCCAGGTTTCTTGGCCCCTGTTTTTCTCCCACGGCGAATACTTTTACCAACTTTGTCTGAAAACTTACCGCTACGATCGGGAGCCACTCATTTTAAAGGAATAGCTCTATTGCCTGTTTTTTCCCTGGCTGTAGACTTCCCCGCAATGACCCCTTCTCTAATTTCCTGCCCGGTTTCCCCCTTCAGCTGGCTTCTCAGGACTTACAACCTGAAGGAATTTTAATCATTTGATTTTCCTCCCCCGGCCGGCGATGATAGATTTGT
>Ga0179593_1575450_pt1 | contig 18180 bp, 16 predicted proteins | sample CZODoug2_1_08_16_FD_185931 | JGI IMG/M metagenome (GOLD analysis project Ga0179593, IMG submission 185931) | Vadose zone soil fungal communities from Angelo Coast Range Reserve, California, USA - CZODoug2_1_08_16fungal (PacBio error correction) | ecosystem: Environmental > Terrestrial > Soil >... | reverse complement strand
TTTCGGCGGCAGGGTGGTGCGGGCGGTGTTAATATCTTGCCGTCTCTTCGACCTTTTCTCTTGTTGGACTTGTCTCGATGTACCGCCCCCCCTTTTTCATCCAGTGAGATCACACGCGGGATAGCCCGTCCTCTTCTCTTTGGGGCTTCGTCATTGGTAGTCGTGCGAACAATCTTTTTCCTATTCTTCTACACATTTCCAAATATGTCCTTTTCCCATTAACGCGACTCCCCCCCCCACTCAGGGTCAGCGGTCCCTCCCATCGTTCCTTAAGATCCGGTTTTTTGGGCGCAAGTTGACTGACGGCTGATTATCCCCCCCTTTACTAGACCTCCCGCCCCAGGCTCACCATGCGTTTGGGAATGGTTCCACCAACCTGTTGGAACCCCCGATGGAGACGTATCCTTCCGGCTTGCAACTTCCTCTCTACTCTCTCCGACCTGCGATGCTGCAGGGGCGGCCAGTGCGACCCGTCGTTTTGCTCTTCTCCCCCCGCGCAAGGACAGTCACGGTACGCCGAGTCGGAATCCTTCTTCCAGTATCCCACCTGCTGGCTCGGAGATTGTTTCAAATTTCAGCCCCCCTTCGTTCCTCTATTCTTCTGCGCGAGCTAGAGGTCAGCGCTAAGCCGATTGGCCTCACCACATTTTGATCATTCTCACAATCTTTCTGTGTAGGGGGGTTTTCCTCTGATTCCCTTTTCTATGGGCGGCCTTCAGTACTGTTAGTAATATCCCTCCCCATGCACTTCGTATTCCACTTAATCCGCCCCATCCCGGTCCGTTTCTCTTTATTTCCCTTTCGGCATTTATCCCTTCCGCAATGTTTACGTCCGCGTAGTTCGCGACATACCATATCTGTACTCCTCTCTCTGTGTGTCCGGGATGCACCGGCTCTCGGGATCAGGTTCCTCCGGCGATATCCATGGCCCCCTGAGATCGCCTGAAGGTCGCTGATCCTCCTTGCCTCTGACTGCGTGGGAGACGGCGGCATGGCGTCATCTTGTTTTCTCCCTGACATCGATGGGCGAGCACAGTTCCCTCTTTTTTTCTGAACTTTTTGGCGACCGTCAGGCCCCGCGTATTCAAGAGCTCGCTTCTCCTTTTTTGTAGCGACATCCGAGGCGGCCGTCGTATTTTCTACCTTTTCTTTCTCGCGGCCGGCCGCCAAGTTTTTCAGCGCTCCTCTTTTGTTTCGGCCCCGTCTTAGTAGGGACAGCCCTATTTTCTTTCCTCTTTATCTTGAAAGGCCCTTTGTCCTCGCAAGAGGCCACTCCACTCCTTTGAGCCTGGTCTCCGAGCCTAGCTCCACCTTCGATCTAGTCAATTTGGGGGTTTTTCTTTTTACTCTGCTTCCCCTTCCAGGGCGCAACTTCTTCACCCTTCGCGACCCGCTCATGCGCGTTTCCTCCCCCGAAGGATCGGCTCTTCGGGAGTTTCTTTCCCTTTCCCCCCACTGCGCTGGATCGACGGACGCGGGCAAGACTTCTGTTTCTCCCCAGCGAGGGTGTGGCTGAAGCCCTCTCCCTGCGTTCGGCTTTTCTATTGCATTTTTAGTTCCCCTCCGCCCCCTTCTCCCCCCTTTCCCCTCTCGATGCTTGCATCGCTCGACCGCCGCGCGACATCTGCTTTGTCATTTTTTCCCTTCCTTTCGACACTTCTCAGGTTAGGATGTGCGGCCAAATAGTACTGAGGTTTTCTTTTCTTTTTTATTATTCGTCTTTGAGAGAATCGCATCGCCAAGGTACAGTCTGGAGCCCCGTGCGATCCCAGATCGTCGATATGATTTCGATTGATGGTATCGAAGAGGAGCAAGTCCTTTCGCGCTAGTTTCCTCATTAAAGCTTGAGATGATTTCTCCCTTTTGCGGCAATGTATTGCTCGCGCGAGTCTGTTTTGCGTATTCCAACCCCTTCCGTGAGCCGACACCATCGCTTGTACCACTTCTTCGTTCGGCTTGGGGTCTTAGTTTAATGGCTTTTCGCTTTCGTTTACCGACTCTCAGATATCTTTGAATTTGGGGGGGGTTTATGATGGGCGAACCCCTCGGTCTTCCGAGTATCTTCCCCCACGTCCCGCGGCAAATCCGCTTTTTACTTTTCCCTCCTTTCTATTTTTTTTTTTCTCGTTTGGCGGCCCCATTTTTCTTCTTGAGTAAATTGCTCCCCTGGTTTCTAGAGTCAACTGACTTATCCCTGTTTTCCGGTGCTCATTCAGTTCTTTCAGAGTCTCTTTTTTCAGCCGGCCTAGTAACCTTTTTTTCCTGTCCCCCACCCAGGCCGATTTCTGCCATACGCGCCACTCCTCTTTTTTTGACTGGTAGAGTTTCGTATTCCGCCTCCGTACATGCCCACCTCTTTTTCCTACTTCACGGCGGCCGCCTGCGCTTTTTTTTGCTGGATCTTTTTGCTTGAAGGCCCCCGTTTTCCGCCGGCGTATACATATCTCTCACTTCCCCATGCGCCTCGCTGACCCGGCTCCACTATCTCCTTGTTTCTGCTATTCCCTCGGACTTCGCAGATCTCAGTTGCTTTCCTGAGAAACCCTCCTCCTTTTTTTTTTTTTTTTTTTCGTCACAATTTCTCCGTGTTTGTGATTTGTGAGCACATCCCTTCCCATCACCCTGACGTTTTGTTCCGATCCCCCCCCCGAGAATCCGCCCGGCTTGGTCCCGGATTTTTTTTTCAACTTCGGTATCCGCGTTCTCCCTCGCGCCGCGAGATCGCTTCATCCATGACTTCAGCCTGCACTTCCGAGATAGCTTCGCCGGTCGCCATGCGCCTTTTGTGCATTCCTCTGTCGACTCCACTTTTGTTGCTTCAATAGTTGTAGCAGCACCCTTCTCTTACTTAGTTGGGACGGCCGACGTGTCCGTCCTGTGAAGAACGTCTTACCGCGCGGAATTTCCGTAAACTTCTCTAGTATTTTTTCGAGGCGCCTTCCTGGGGCTCCTTTCTGACTGCAAGTGGTACGGACGACTTTTGTGCCAGATGAAGCTGCGTTAGCTTTTTTCATTGAGTCTCTATTGATCGTCGACAGAATGACCCCCCCCCCTGAGCGTTTTTTTTTTTAACTTCCCTCGTAGATCAGAGCTATTTTGCCGCCGCCGCGGACCAGGAAGATCTCTCCCCGACCCCCTGGAGCTTTCTCCCCGGCTTACCGTGGTTTCATACAGAGGACTCGATTTACTGGGTCATAAAGCTTCTTCCCTTGTCTCCTCCACTCTTCGGAAGGGGAGGCGATTAAATCGGCCCCCCCTCAAGCTTTACCTCGCCGGTCCCCTTCGCATTGTGTTATGAGTCATGTTTTTCTTTTACATCCATACGACGCCGGCGTCTTCCCCTTTTTTCTCACCCAAAGATGGAGATCCCCTAAGAGCTGAGCGGCTCTTGCTCCAACTTGTTTGCCTTCTAGATCCCCCTTAGCACCAAGCGTCGGCGAAGTTTCGTTTCGCCCTGCTTCCTCCTGCTTTTTTCCCGGACTTGGCGAGCGAGTATCCCGTCGACGACTAATTCCCCCCCCCCTTTTGTAATATTTGCCTCCTCATCCCTTGTCGATTGATGGTAGGGCTTTTCCCCTCTTCCCTTCCTGTTAAGATTTCTCTTCTCGGGTCGATCGTTCCTCTTACGGTTTGTATTGGCGGAGTTTTGATTGGATGCTTTCAAGAGAGCTTCAGCTTTGAGGCATCCCCTTCGAAGGAGGCCCACCATAACGCCGATTTGCCGAGTCTTGGACCCGTTTTTGATGCCGGACGAACGCTTCATCGCCGGCGTCTTGGATCATTTTCTTAGTCGATCGAGAGCTTTTATGCTACATCTCTTTGCGTCCTGCTGGTCGAAACGCACTATCTTTTACCGATTAGAAGCCCCGAGTGGTCGCTGGAGGTTTCTTGGTCCCTGGCGAAAGCCAAGTCTTTGGCGATAGACCACAGTAGGTTCTGTTTTCTCGATACAACGGAGGAGAAGCCTATGAAGCCCTTCGGCTCGAACTTTTTTTTCATTGAGTTTCTTAGCCTCTCCCCCCCCCCTCGCCCTCTGTCGCCAGACGTCTCGTCTTCCCGCTCCTGTCCCCTAGGCTCACGCGTACCTTCCCATGAGGCTTCTGGCTGTGATTCGGCCATGAATACTGCAAACACTATTCCCTCGTTCCCCCCTTCCTTTAGACAGGCCTTGACGTCAATTCGTCGATCTCTTGGCATAATCTTTTCATATGTTCTCGTTTTTCCGCCCTCGGTTCTGAGAGCACGCCTGCAGCGTAAAAGCACCGTCTCCTTCCGCGGTTCATAGCTTTCTTTCTTCGCGTCTCATTGCCGGGGTCCGTCTTACGCTCCGGGTTTTCTCCGAATCGATGATGGAGACGAACGGATTTTGACTTTTTCTTTTCTCCCAGATCGCTCCTTGTCGTGGCGATGGACGTCAGGAAGGTAGGGCCTTGTCACATCTCTCTGGGGCCCGCCTTTCGAGCTTGTCTTTTTATTTTCCCTCCTGTGTTTTTGCTCGCGATTGGTTTCTTTATTCTTTCTCCCTCTCTGCTTTTCTCTGCGCGTGGTATCTGGTGCGAGATTTTCTTTGAAATTTTGGTCATGCGCCTCTTTTTGGTTTCTAGTAATTGCCCTTGTTACGTTTTCCCTTCTGGGCATGGAGTGTGGTGCAGAAGAATCTCATGTCCGCTTTCCTCCAGGTGTGTCCCCCTCCCCGATGCAGCTCGGCACCGGTTCCCCTAGTTCCTCTCCTTCGTTTTTTTTTTTGGCGACGATTTTTTAACATGGGGATTCACGGTTCTGTGGTGCGAGAAATGCATCCAGTCGAGTCTCTTCTCATTTTGGGTGCTAATCTTTCCTGCGTTTTCCTTCCTGTTTAGTCCGCCAGAGACTTCCCATGTTCCACAAAGTTTTCTCGCCCCGTCCTTCTCGAGCCCCCCCTTTTGAGGTTAAGTTGTGCGACTTAAAGAAGCAATGCCCAAGCCCCCTTTCGGGTTCGCTCTCCCAACTGAGGCTTGCAACCAGTGCCTTCTTAACCCCCCATTCTTTTTGCTCTTTGCAGAGCCTTTTTCCCCAGGGTTACTGCAGGCCTTTTTTTACTCGAGCCACTCCAACCGATCAATCCGTCCCTTGTCTTTCTAGGCCCCCCTACTATGCCCACCGCCCACCCATCTGCAGCGGCACCTCTGTTTCCCCCCCCTCTCTGTGTTGTTTCTTCGTTCTCTTCGCCTGTGTGTCGGTTTTCTTTCCGCCCTCGATCCTCCAGGCAAGGAGAGATGGAGAGCGTGGCCCCCTCCCCTGCGGCCTCCGTGAGTCACCCCCGTGTTCCCGGCCTTTAGTTCTTGACTTGTGTTACTCATACCAAGCGACATTTGATGATTGCCAAATTGGCCTCTATTCCTAACCTCACACGTGGTCTCCCGGTTCCAGCCCTGTTTGGCCTCCCCTTTTTGCCGTTTTTTCCACACTGCATTGACTTGTCCTTTCTTTTTCCTTTTTTCCCCGTAAACGTTCCAAACGAAGGAAGATCTAGCCCCATGCGCCAGCTTCTCCCCCCTCTTTTTGCTTGCATTTAGGCCACCCCCCATTGCGTTGGACCCCAAAAGATGGAGTGCTCTCTTGCGTCCTTCTCCACCCGCTCTCGAGCAGACAGATTTTCTTTTACTTGCCTCCTTTCGGACAACCGTCGTTTTATGAGTTCGTCCGCACCAAGCGGCTCGGACTTTCTCCGAGGCGGCCACCGAGTGGACAGTACTCTTTTCAAACCCCTCTGGCTCTGCGGCATTTTGCAATCTTCTCTCAACTTCAGCTCCCAGCGAGCTCGAATGAGCCGAGCTTCCCAAGAAGCCCCCCCCCCCACAGCGAGATTCTGACGCGCGCAGCCGACACCGCTCGATCGCGCCTCGGCGGCCTCATTTCTTTGGTTTTTGACGTCTGTCATTCGACCACGCCAGGAAGCCGATTTTTCTCTCAAGCCCGTCATAAACCCCTCCCCCTCGTTCTCCAACTTCGTCGACCTGCCCCGGCATCTTATACGATCCAGGAATTCCCTCGACCCTATCTGCTGACTCGTCTAGGTTTCCCTTGGACTTTCTTAGGATCTCTATAAGGGAGATTTAGTCGCCCCGTCGGCGGAGATACCTGGAGAGATTTTCCCGTGGAAGAGGCGGAGTCCCCGACTCCGGCGGGAGACTTTCTCCAGATTCTCGGGCTTGGTTTTAACTGATTTCATCCGATTTTTCCGCCCTCCTAGTTTACCTTGTGAGACCGGCGCCGGTCATGCTTTTGCCCCCTCTCGATAGGCTCGTGCGGTTCCTCTGGCTGTCACTGGCCTGAGACCACGGGTGCTCAGACAATTCCTCCGGGCGCTTCGCCGCCGAGGGTGCTCGTTTTTTTCTCCCCTTTTTCTTCGCTTTGTCCCGTCGAGGTAAATATCCCCCCTTTCGATTTTCCACGAGGAATACAAGAACGGGCGCAGGTCGCCTTCTCCCGCCTCGTTGTATATCGCTCTTTTTAAAGCGGCTGCTCCAATTTCGCGGTTTGTCCTGATGATTTTTACTCCAACTTTCAGATTCTTCCATGGCCGGCCCCTGCGGATCAACCGGATATCTTAGGGGTCGTCTCCTGTCTAATGCGCTGGTTTCTTCCCCTTTGCAAGACTTTCGTTTTGCGCTCTGAATTCCCTTGATTTTGTTTTTCGGCAATTCCCTCTCGCCATGCATTTACGCCGCCACTCGGTCCCTCCTTCTTCGATTTTTTGTACCGCCGTTTCCCCTTTGCGGAAGGCGATGAGTCTCCCTTCAGCCCTGCCTCGACATCTTTCCTCTGGAAGGCTGCAAATCTGTGATTCCTTTTGACGCTGATTTCGTCTTTTTTCGACGGTTCTCTGCTTCTCCCATTACGCTGTCTGAGCCCCCAGGAAGACGGTGACTCCTCTCGATCGTCCCCTTCTGCGCGCCTTTTTCTTTTTGGGCGAGGTGATAGAGGAAGTGGCGAACCTCCTTTTTTTTTCGATCGGTCTCTGACCTTCCCTTTGGGTGCGGTCCCTGTATTCCAGCTCTCTTCGGGAGGTTTTTCTTTTGATCCGGCCCAACGGCGTGCCTGCATACCCCCAGACCTTACGTTCCGGTCTTGATTTTTTCTAGTCGTTAGCGCACGTTAAGTCTCCCGTCTTCACCTGATTTTCTTTCTACTCGTTTTTCTTGGGACAGGACTACGGACTCTACCGCCCCGTGCGGCTTTCACCAATCTCGTCTTTCATGATAGAGATATGACCCTCCATCCGGGCGTCCGGAAAAATCTTCTTCCCTTCGGGTCTGCAGACCTTTTGATGGTTTAGTGCGAGAGTCCTTCCGATAATTCTTCTGGCGCCCCCATTCGCCTGTTGAGAGGACATACGTGAGCGCCCATCTGTCCTTTTCCTTTCGGCGATCACCTTCTTCCCTTTCTGAGCACCCCGGCTCGCCTAAATCATCACATATGGCGAGGGCGTTTAGCGCGGTACCCGGCAACCCTTCACGAGGGACCCCCGTTGTCCCATTGTTTTTTTAAGGCGACCCGGTCTCCTCGTTCCATCTTCTACGCCTGACTAAAAATGTCATATCCCCTTTGTCCGCTGTCTCACTGGACGCTGGCGATCTCTCTGCTTTCTCCCACTTTTTTTTTCATTCATCTACGTTCGTGTTGTGCATCTATCTCTTTTTCACTCCTTGTTTGAGATGCTCACACACGGCGAATCAAAGGATCACGCCCCGGTACTCCTTTCTCACCCTTTCTATTCTCCGAAGTAGGAAATGAAGATTCGACCTTATATAGCTTTTTAGCAGGGCCCAAGCGAGCAATTGGTGCCTCCTTTCTTTCTGAGCCCCTTTCGTCGACTGTTTTCCGACTTACCGTCTTTCAATTAGTCGGCGAGTTTCTTCTTCCCTTGTCTTTTTCAGTTTCCCCCGGTTACCGGCGGAGTCCCATTCTCCTGTTTCGGATGTTCTTTTTGACTTTAATAGGGCTAGCGACCTCTTTGACACCGTGACCGGGGTGACTCTTCCCCCCGCTTCCCTGCTTCCCCCCCGCTTTTTGCGAGTTTTTTCTTTCTCACTTTCCAGCATGCCATGAATACGGATGGTTTCGCCGCGCCCTCACGCCGGCCGACCGAGAAGATGTTGCCCTTTCAGGCAATTTTTTTGCTGAGGGTTCCGGGCTAGGCTTTTTCCCCTTCTCCTTTGGCTTTTAGCATTCGCCTAGGTCTCTTTCCTTGTCTGTTCCCCCCTTATTTCCACATTATATCGCTTTTCCGTCGACGGCCATCAACGAAGTCCATCAAGCCTGGCCTCCACGTTTCATTTCTTGGACATTGCCTCTGCAACGCCGGTGGCGGCCTTGTACATCCGACCTTTTCTTTTCTCTCTTTCCCCTTGACTTACACTACCGGGTTCCGTCTCCCTAGCTGTCTGGCGACATGGCGGCCCCTAGTCCTTCCTCCTGATCTCTCCCGCGCACCCTTTTTGAGGACGATTTTCGCACCCTTCTTCATTGGGCCCGCTCGTTGCGCGTCTCGCCCTGTCGACGACGAGTAATCCTAGTAATCTCTCCGCTTCAATCGTCCCCTTGATTGTTTTTATTGACCCCGAATTAGCCCTGTTTAGCGTGATAGCGGTTCGTAGTGCCTCTCCTCCGAAATTTTTCCCGGTGAGGTTTTGCTAGTGGCTTTTTTCTCCATGCATGCCTTCTTTTCCCGATGCGCTTTCAGCGTCTCAGTCGATTCCGGCACACATTCCACTCTATTGCCCATCTGCTGAAACCTTGAGATAGTAGCCTCACGCGGTGCCTACTCCTGAGCCGGATGATTCTGCCCTCAGGTCATATTTTCCAGATCGTTCTGGTTCTGCTCCTGGAGAAGCTTTTGAAAAACAAACCGCCCCCAAGTTCACGTCCCCAGCGAGACGTTTGGGATCTCGTGAAAACCTTTCGGTCACTAAGGTTTCTGGTTAGGCGTTGCCCGCGACCACACCTTACTGACTCCCTGTACCCGACCCTCTTTATTGCCCAAGTGGCCTCCCCTCAGAGCCCCTCTTCGGCTCTTCCCGGCCTTTTGTTGACGGGCTTACTTTTTTACCTGTCTTGTACTCCTCGATGTAGCCCCTGTCTTCGCTCCCCTCATTCTTCCGGAGACAGTCCTCCCAGCGCTTTTTCTCTGACACGAATCCTTGTAAAAACCCATATGCTGAATAGGCCGCCGTGCCGTCTTGAGTCAATTCTGGCGTCTATCTCGGAAATCGGGGAAGATAATTCTTCTCCTTTACATATACGCCTTATCCGTCTCTCTTCAGCCAAAGAGACGAGGTTTCAGCTATGTTTTTCGCGCTCCGTAGCATTTTTTGACACTTATCTTTTCGGTGGCGACTTGCGTCGAACGAGTCTGCGACTTTTATTTTTTCGGAGTGGTGCCCGCTCACCCGTTTTCACTGGTTTTTCTAGAGACCTGATTGGCTCCCCTCTTATTCCCCCCCCTTTCTTGGCCTCTCTGATTTTCCCTTTGTTTTCCCAGCTCGGGATCTCCGCGTGGTGAGTACGCTCTTTATCCTCTTTCTTCCTTCCTTCCAGCTTTTTGCATTTTGGAGGCCCGAGTGCTCTTTCTCAAATTGGGCATGCCGGTCACGAGCCATTTTTGACGTGGTTTTTTCCCTGCGCTTGGCGCAACTAGGCGCGTGACCGGCTTTGCTTTCCGAAGATCACGCCTGGAACTCCGATCCAGCCGGTATCGCAGCGTGTGCAGTATGAAGAAGCGGCACACTGGTCGAGCTCATAGTTCTCCTCGAGAACGTCAATCTTGGATTCTTCTAGTTTTCCGACTTTTGATGTTGGAGCAGTGTCTTTGCATTCATTCGTTGTCTTCTTTTTCCGTAGTACTCCCTTTGAATCATTCACGTCCCTTCTGCCAACCCCCGGCGGCCCAGTACAGATGCGTCCCTTTCCGTGTTCCTCTTTTTCGCGTTTTATTTTGCCGATTGGCAAGCGTTTTCTCTGGAGTGTCCACTGAGGCGTTGCACGGACCTACAATTACTCCCACTAAAAATGCTCCTCGCTCCTTTTTTTCTGGTGGCTCTTTCCCCTGCATTGATGGCGGCCTCGCTCCACCAGCACCAACGATCTTCCTCCTGACTCGGGCGGGATCTCGGTCATCCCTCCTTAACCGCGCGCACCACCCCTGCCGCCCCCCTTTCTTTCTTTCCTCCTTTTGATTTTTTGGAAGTTTTTTCGTCTGCGGTGTTTTTCCTGCCCTTTCTATTCCTCTCGAGGCGACGATTGCATTTGGTTGGAGGCGGTGGCGTTCTTTCCGCCCATCTTTTTCATTTTCACACGCGGGCTTTCTCAGCTTCTCACTAGTGGTTCTCGTAATTTGTCTTCCCCTTTTTTCCACACAACAGTTTTTTTCCCACCATCCGCGGGTGACCGAATTGAACACCCTTTTCTTGGCAAGGAAGCCGCACACTTCACCCTACACTTTGTCGCGGACCGGTTTCCCATTCCGGGACGGGGCCCTTTGGCGCCTGACTTGACGGTTTTCCTGTTTCTCCCTAACGGTTACAAACCTCCTTCCCCCCCCCTCATGCCTCTGCTTCACCATCAGATGCTCGATGCTGGCGTGCCTTCGGGCCAACAATCAGCCTTTGGACCTACTCTGCTTTCCCCCGTCTCAACATTCGTCTCGAGTCGACCGAGCTGCATAGCTTTCCTTAGAAGCTGACGGCCCCCCGTCGCCTGCGTGTTTTAGTCTCCCCCCCCGTCTGCCAGGCACATTTCGCAGGTAGCGAGGATTCACGCTCTTTTTTCCCCGTCAACCCCTCTTTTGGCTCTTCTTCCCCCTTTTTTCCATGTCACGGTCATCCGCCCCTCGACCGCCCTCCTGCTATAGCTCGAGCGCATCATCTACTTGCGCCTCCCACCAAGAGAATAGCTTCTCTAGACTCCGCCTTCGCCCTCGGCCTCAAGGAGATTTTATGCCTTGCGAAGTCTTTTCTGTCCCCATCGTCCAACGAAACAAGGTAATCCGATCTGTGAGCGAAGTCTCAAAATCCCGGTATCCGACATACCTCGATTGATAGTCCCCCCGAATCCCTGCAATTACTCCGCCGATCACTCCCTCTCCTCCCCTCTTTCGCACTATCTTAGTGATGGTTACGTGAAGGAGGAGCTCTCTTTCGGATGCGGAGGCGGCTCCCCCTGGCGCGATAGTCCGAGGAAGAGCCCTGTTTCACCGCCGTCTGCCTCGCTTATCCGGATTTTTCTCTTTCTGGCATTTTTTCACATCCCATGGCAGAGATCCCCTATGGTCAAGTAATCTGAGCCGTCAGATGGCCGGAAAGGAGAGCATCCTTTCGTCGGGATTTCAGGGCATGCGCCTCTTTTCCTCGTGAAGCCGCCTCCAGATGACGGGCGCCCGAACAAGGCTTCGTCCGGAGTAGCTTCTTTCTTTTTCGATCTCTTCGATTTCCTTTGTCTCTTTGTCGAGAAATATGCCTTCCCAGCCTCGTGCGCCAGGTCGTCGATAGAAACTTCCCCGGACCTTCCTCAGAGTTTTTTTTTTTCCCCTGCGTTTTTTCGTCAACAGTCACATAGAAGAGGAGATTCAACTTCTCGTTTCCTTCGGCGGCTCTTCATCTGCAAGGATCGAGGTCGGAGTTCGTAATATAATGATTCTTTTCGGACTTTGCGTGCTTGTTGTCTTCAGAACTCCCTTCTTCTGCCCACGCATCCCGCAGTCGCAGCCCAATAAGAAAGTAACGCGATTTCCTCTTGAACTTCTCTCCCCTCCGAAGCGTTTCCCTTTCCTACCTTCGCGTCCAGGCTAAGGAGTCGGCAAGACACCCCTCCATCGACATAAGGTTTTCAAATATTACTGCGGTAGTAATGATGGAGCCGTCTTAGTTTCTGCCTTTTCTTTTTCCCCCCCTGTGATGCGGAGTCCCACTTTCCTCCTGTTTCGTGGTATCAGACCTGCCTTCGCCGTTTTCTGGGTCGAGTTTTAGTTTTTAGCAAACGAATTCGCTCCTTTCGGTAGACGACTCGTCCTTTGGAGTTCTTTCGGCTTTCGTCCCCCCCTTTTATTGAACTTTTTTTTTCCCTTAGGTCTGATGTATGATACGTCCAAGGGAGTGCAGCAGAACCCAATATGCATGGTGCGTTTCCCTTGCCGGGTCCCGTTAAATGTCAGTAGCCCCGTTCCCCTCTTTATGTTATCTATTTTTTTCTCGTTATGTGGACAGGAATCGATCGGCGACCCATTTCGCGCAAATAGCAAGTGCACCTTTTCCTCTTTTTTCTTTTGATCGGAAACTTTTTTTTCCTTCCCTCGTTAGAAGTTCTTTGGCGCTCCCGAAAAGCCGATTAAACTTTGCTTTTGCTCGCCATGTCAGTCGAACCTAGATGCTCTCCCTTTTTGTCGGCCCTCCTGCATGCCTCTTTCCCTCTACCATACAGTCTGCCCCCCTCCCCAAAGATGGAGTTTTCTTTTTTTGCCCTTCCCGGCAACAGTCTCACTTCCTGCCCACCCCCTTTTGCGCATGCGCTGGCCCGAGATGGGATGCGTCCTGAAGGCCCTTCGACGGAGTCTAAAGCCAGCTTCCTAGTTCCTTTCTCATCCCCTTCCTCTCTAAGCTAATAGAAGTGGACTTGGGCGCGTCAGTCTGGACGCTTCTGGCGATCTTATTTAAAAGTTTTCCTATATTTTTCCCCCCATTAACACCGCTCCCCAGCGATGTTTTGATATATATGATTTTCCTCATCTTCCGTTGGTGGAGCGATGCTCACACCCCCTTCGGCTCTCCTCCTGACTGTGAAGAAAAAAACAGTTCCAATTTTCTACACTGACTTTTCTTAGCCCGCCTCCAATGTCTCGCGAGACAGACGTCGAGACTTAGAACCTCCCCTCTCCGATTTCCCCTTCCGGCCCCCTTCTCCCTTTAGACGCGTCGACCCTTCTATTCGTCAGACCATATCGGAGGTCTGACCTTTTCTTGCCCTTTTGTCCAGGACAACTTTTTCCTACCGTGCGGAGAATCCGAAGACTATCCCGACCTTCTTCGGATGTTCCGCGCCGACGTATATAGGTTCCTGATCGTTCTTAGCCCTTTCAGCGTTTGGACGGACGCGTCTTTGAGGGCATCGCGAGATCTAATTCCCGTAGCCTCAATTCCCAACTCGGCGTGCTGATACCGCGGCGTCCCTTGGCCGCCGTCGATCGTGCCCTCCCGATTGAACAGGATATAGTCCGTCTTTTTTCTTAGCGACGTTTGCGTTTTTTCGTCTCTTACCTGGCGTCCATCCCCACCGTCCTTCTTTTCCAGAAACGCGGGTTTGGGTAACCCTTTCTCCTTTTTTTTTACATCCGCAGGTTCCCTCCGGAACCCGCCGCAAATGTGGCCAGGCGCCTCTGCGGTCCACGCCTGTTCCGGATCTAAATCCCATTCACTTGCCTTCCCTTCTTTACCTCAGAACCCCCCCCGAATTTGCTGAATCACTCCCAGAGATGAGACAGGCGAACTGGCGACTCTTCCTGCTCATTCTCTCTCCCTCGACCCAAAGGAGCTCTAAGGTTCCTCCTTGGCTACCTGTTTTCCTTGGAAGACTCGACTATATGCTTTTCTAGCCGCCTCCGACAAGGGGGTTGGACGATCTTTCCAGCGACGGGTACTGTATATTTGCTCCGCATCCTACTCTGCAAATTCTTTGATTTCTGACGATCTCCTCGTCCATGACCTTTTCTCCCTCTGTCTTTATTCCAGCGGTTAGAGCTGATTCGCCCCTCGATGAAGGTTGAATGAGGGGAGCTTCGACCATTTCTCCTTCGCTTGTTTTCTCTTATTAATTGGCGGAATCTCCGTCCTCGATCGCCCCCCCGCACTCCGACTTTGTCCGGCTTTCTATGGACATTAAGAATTCAGTACCTTTTTTTTCCGGGTTTGTTGAGTCTCTCTTTCGCCCCGATCCTTGTCCCTATGGGTGATATAGTTGAAGTTAGTCAGCTTGCCGGTTTCCCGCCCCCCTCTTCTGTGCCGTGGGGTTGAGAGTTCGGCTCCCTGTAACGAAGTTCGGGGCTCGTTCGAAAGACAAAGTGGTTCCGATGACACTACCCCCTCCGATCCTTTTTTCTGAACTCATTTTTTTGCACAGAGAGAGACCCAATCGCCGACTCCTACCCTTTCCGTCGGAGGCCCCGGGACCTTTTTCCCCCTGTACAGGGCCTCAGTTTCAAGCAAGTCTTTCTTCTCGAGAGCGCTTTGAATCCCTGTTATCACGCCCAGTTCCTGACAAGGAGAGGTGGCTGCTTTTGGTAGGATTCTATTCCTTTGTAAACCCTTCTTACTCTTCCGCTTCGCGTCTTGCGGCAATTAGATATACGCATCGGCTTGGTCCTTTCTTTTCTCCTCCTTTCTTCCCTCCATCTGACGAAGGAGCCCGCGAGCTCCGCCCCTTTCAGACAGTCCACTCCAAGCCCCATTCCCCCCCCCTGAGATGTTTTATTTTTTCTGTTCTCCCCTGGCCGGGGACGATATGCGGGGCGCCAGATGAATCGATGATTTCGACGACCTTTCTGGACGTTGGTCGAGATCCCGCTCTTGTTCGTGTTGAAGAAAAGTTCGTTTTTCAATCCCTGAATCCGTTATTTCCGCTCGCGGTCTCCGGTGTCGAGACATCTTCTGGTGCTTGTTGCGGACGATATGATATCGTTTCCTCTCTCTGCATTTTTTTTATCTGATTTCGAGAATTGGTTTAATGCATTCCGCTGAGCCACGGTTGGTTTCTCCCCCCACCCCTAGTGCGACTCTACTTCCTTGGTGTCTTTTCCCCCCTGAAGCCGGCATCTCTACGGTTCGCGCAGCTGTCGCCACCTGCGATTGATTCCTGCCACTTTTTTTTCGATCTCCCTATTATTGTGGATGCCCTGTTGCCGACGAAGAGACTTTCCAATCTGTTTTCCAAGTTGAGTTTTGTGCCAGCACGTGATGGATAATTTTTCCCTCTCCCCCGCCCGTACTGGTTTCACTTCAGGGTAGTACCACTGGTTGTCCCAATGGATCCCTGCCAACACCGGTGGACAGTCACAGGCTTTATCCCCCCCGTGTTTTTTTTCCCTTTTCCTCTTTCTCAATCGCTCATTGTTGTGTCAGCTTTTTGCGGATGCGCAGTCCCGTTCCCCTTCTACTAACACCCCTTTTTAAAATGAAGAGCCTTTCTTGTGTCTCACGGGATTTACCTCCTTTCTGGCGCTCTCTCAGCCACCCGATCAATGTTGAATTGAAGCGCCGGTGATCCCCAACCTCTCCACCCATATGTCTTAAGAAAATCTTTCTCCCCCCTTCCTTTTTTTTCTATAAGATTTCCGTCTTCCTCTGTGCGAGGCTTTTTTCCCCTGAGGGTCTCCCCCGCTCCCCTGATTGATTCTTTTAGGAGGTGGCTCGGATTGCGCCATTTGATTGAAAAAGGGGATAGGTCCCTCCCGGTTCCGTTGTCATTGTAGTTTCTTCCAACAAGTCCCTCAGTTTCCCTCACAATCGCAGAAAAGTTTGCCTCGGCTTGAACCCCCTTAAACCAAAGGGGTCCTTCCCCACTTGAAGGTTGCCGCTCACCCCCTTTTTTTTGCCGTCCCACAATTGACTTGAGTGAATTTCCCACAACTAAATCCCCCCAAAAAGCTCCCGATGAAGGATTTCCCCTTGACCCCCTTCGTGAATTTGCCCCCAACTTTCTTTCATCCAAAGCTAGCCTTTCGGCGTCCAAACCTGCTCCACATCCTCTATCTCTCGCAGACCTGAGTTCTCCCCTCTGCGCGACACCCTTAGAAGGAGCTCCGTGCTTCTTCCCCTTTAAGAGTCCGGAGGAAGGTCCCTCGTCCACAGCTGTGGCATTCCTTCGTAAACAGTTCATGTGCCCAATTTCACCAAATATAGAAATCGATTCCCTGACTTTCGAGCGTACGGGAATCCATCGCAGTCCGACAGCGGCCTCCCCCTCTGTGGAAACGCCCTTAGGGGACGCTTTCCGCCTTCTAGCGCCTCTTCAGTACTTTACTTCTCCTGGATTCAACACTTTCCTGTTTTCGATAGAAACGACGCGCGTTTGCGTCGCCCCACGTCATCCAACTCTTTTTATATCCCTCACCTTTCTTCTCCCCGATGATAGTATCCGATCCCCGGCTGACGAAGCGAATCGCCATCCCCTATGCCCCCTCTTTTCGGGAGCTGATGGAATTCTTTATCTCTCGTTTTTCCTTCCTCCGATGTAGGCCCTCCTCTTGCGTTTATCTGAATTTATCCCGAGGCCGATGCCGCAATTTTTCCTGTGAGGAGACTCCTCTTTCTTTTCTGGGAATATCCCCCACCCCTACAAAACCCACCCCCCCCCCCCCCCCCTTAAACCCCAAACCTACTTAGAACCACCATTTCGGAGTAGATAGATGGCCAGTCACACCGCTGTCCTTCATGCGTGATCCAGAAAAGGCGCACCGGTATTGATTTTCGCTCCCCTTCCTCTCCTTTTGGCGACATCGGCTTGCCTCCGTCGATTGCTTTACAAGAAGCCTCCTGACGACGCCTGTTGCGGGCAATATTGGCAGGGCGCGTCGTCAGCCTATCCTATGTCTTAGGCCCTCCTTCTCTTTTTCGTCCGAGTCAAGTAATAGAGTCTTTTTTGTTGTGTTCCTCTTGTGTTACTTCTTCCCCTTCTTGCGAAATTCTCCGAGGCTCGCTACTCCAACTGCTCTCTCGAAGCGGTGTAAGCGGATTTCTTTCCCCGTTGACCCTTCGAGCCCTCTCGCTATCGGAGAGGTTGCACTTCGTTTAGTCCTTCTTTTCAAGGGACTTTTCGTCTCCTTTAAAATTCGGCTTGGTCGCCGCACTCGGCAGATGAGTGGTTTTTCTCCCCTCTGCTTCTGTTTTTCAAAGCTGACGTCGTTTTTCCCCCTTCTTTCCATTTCCTTCGCCGCTTCCAATCCGCCCCGCTCACCGTCAGCTCTGTTCAGTGCGGCCTCGCTTTACCGGAGCGCTCCTCTTTCTTGAACTTTAACGGGCAAGCCCTTAAGCCCTTCCCCCAATCTTTTTTTTGTAAGGATTTGCCTGCAAATATTGAGGAGGTCTTCTTTTTAGCGATTTCTCGTCGACGGACGAGAATTCTCGCCAAAGGGGTCCTGCTCGCCTTTTTTGCGCTCAAGATCGTCTTCAGTCTGCGATTTTTCCTTAAGGCAGGAGTCTCTCCTTCCCTGAGTGCTCCTCTTCCCCCTGCTCGGGCGATTCTCATAGCATGTCTGGGTGTGAGGTCCCCTTATGCCCTGCGCATTTTTTGTCTGGATCTGACTCTTTACCCACACCGTCGTTTCCCTCAGTAACACTGCGCTCTTTTTTTCCCCTTTGCTTCCCCGGCTGAGGGTATTAGTTCACAGTTCCTCCCCTCCGACCCTTTTTCAAATCTTGCGAGCGGTGTGTTTCCGACCCGAACGCTCAGTCGTGCCCCCACAAGTCGCCTTCGTCCTCGTGAACGAACTCTTTTATCGTTCTCTGTTCTTTTCGTCGTTTTTCAACATTTTCGCGGCGTCAGGAGAGCCAGTTTTTTTTCTTTTTCTTTTTCGACCCGAACTGGCCATGATGGCGTTTTTTTGTCCCTCTCCCTAAATCAGAGGCGTTCAAGTTCTTCCTCCCCCATCGTTTTTCGCTATCACTAAGGCGATCTGCGCTACATCCTTTTCTCCTCGCCACGCATATGGAGAAGGGTCAGCGTAGTTTTTCCCTTTTCTTAAACCGTTCCACGATTTCTCCCGGCACTTTTTTCCGAGATTGGGCTGCCCTGACGCTCTTCCTTCTTACCATTCGCGCGTTACAGCTTGATCTTTTCTTCGTCCCCCCCCTTTTATCCGCGACAGGGCTAATCTCGCTTTCGTTCTCTCCGGCTTTTTCGGCATCTCTTGTCTTTTTCGCTTTTTCCTCCACAATCCTGGCTTCGGCCCGATGAGCACTTTTCCTCCTCATAAGTTTGTTGTGATGAGCTCTCCTTCCCTGCGGAATCCGCCGGATTGGAAAAACCAGCCTTGCTTTCCGGTTTAAAGAGCCAAGCGCCTAGCCCAATCTCTTCGTTCGTACTCCAGGTTTCCTAGTTTGACACCGTTCTCCCCGCCAGCGATGTGAGAGTTCCTCTCTGCCCCGCATGTGTCGG
>Ga0179593_1288192_pt1 | contig 18180 bp, 19 predicted proteins | sample CZODoug2_1_08_16_FD_185931 | JGI IMG/M metagenome (GOLD analysis project Ga0179593, IMG submission 185931) | Vadose zone soil fungal communities from Angelo Coast Range Reserve, California, USA - CZODoug2_1_08_16fungal (PacBio error correction) | ecosystem: Environmental > Terrestrial > Soil >... | reverse complement strand
TGCTCGATGATGTTGCTCCTCCCCTTCTTTCCACAAACCTCTCTGGTTAGTCTGGGAGATTGTGGTATAACAGCGTGTCAGATTTACGGTCGACCCTGCTACACTGCTCCTCCCCCGGTCCCCCTCCGGACCCCCCGCCTCTATTCCTCCTATTTTATGCCCAGGGACCCTTGCGAAGCCTCGTCTATTGTCCCCCTAGCAAACCTGTTGGCCCTGTCGTTCTTTCACTCCTTTGCGACGCTCCCTTCCTCCCCCCCCCACGTGAACCCTGCGCCGCACCCGTCCAATTTATAATCTAAACCTCCGATAGGCCGGATTTTGTGCCCGTTCTTTTTTCACGACTGCCCTCCCCCCGGCGCATAAACCCCCCCTGACTTTCTTTAAAAGAAGCCTCCCTTCTCCTTCCTCCCTCTCGAATTTGCTGATGGGCGATCGGCTCCCCCGATGCAGGGCAACCGGTTGCTTTTGGGTTTTTTGAACCCCCACTACCGTTCGCTCCCGGCCCCCCCCTTCAGCTTCTTTTTCGCCCTTTGCCTGGTCCTCGGATTTTGTTCCGGACCGATCCTGCGCCTTCCAAGTGCGACGGCCGCTTACTCTCTTCTTGCCAAACCCCCGGTGCAGGAATTTTAAGTCAATCCCGACCCCTTTTCGTTAGTAACTCGTCCCTGTGCCTCCTTGTTACTAGCGTTGCCTTCGCCGCTTCTCGGCCTCCCACCCACGAACGGAAAACCACCTTCCGCGCCGCCGCCCCCCACCAACGGTTATCGTCTTCTTGTTTTGACCCTACTTTTTTTCTTTTCTGATTGACGTCACGCGGGTGCCAGGAGGCCCAAGTATTTCCTTGAGAATAGTCATTTCCTTCTTTGACAACTGGCCCCCCTTGCTCCCCCCTTTGGACGGTGGTAGTCACCCCCCCCTAGTCCCGATGGCAGTTGATGGGTAGGCGTTCCCAAAGTCTCCCCCAAGGCTAGTCGTGGTTTCAAGAGTTTTTTTTTTTACGGCGAAGGACTGGTTAGCCTCTGGCTGCCCCCCCCCCCCCCCCTCTTAGTAGGAGGAAGGATTGGGGTTTTGTCTGTTCGCCCACCTTGCGTGAATGGCCAAACCTTTGGAGGACCGCCTTTGATGTTTTTTGTTTCCCGGACGTCTCTCTCCAATCTCTTAGAACCCCCCTCCCCTCCAGTCTGGAGATAGTGGTGATTTGGTCCCTCCCCCGGGTTCTGGAAGTGGCTTGTGTTTTTGCCCCCCCCTGAATCGTTTTTGTGATACCCGCCCCCCCGCTTCCCGAGGCAGGATCCACCTTCCTTCCTGACCCTCGAACTCTCATATGCCCCGGATCAAGCGGAGAGGATATTGAATGAGGTAGTACGTTCCGTTTTCGTACGTGTTCATAACGCTGGCTTCCTTTGACTCTTCCCCGGTAGGGGGCTTTTTTTTTTTTTACAACCCCAACCTCAGTTGTTCTCGTTTTTCAAATGTATTCACGGATCGGGCCTCGAGGAGAAATTTAATTCGTGCCCTTTTTTTTCCCTTACTTTTGTGAGGCTTTCTTCTTGGGCGCCGTTTTGGAGTGGGCAGGGTTTCAGCACCCCCTGTCCCCTCTTGTAGGAAGGGAAAAATAGTCCCTTTCCTCCCCCGTGCGAGGCCAACTTTCCCTCATACCCTGAAACACGACCCTGACCTTTTTTTTCATTCTTCCCTTTGTGTCTACCATTGATTCCTTAGTCTTGTACTCTCCCCCCAAGTGACGGCGGTACTCCGACACATACCTTTCCCGTTTTTGATGAGTTAGGCTAAGGCCCGCGCCCCTTTTCCTCTGTGGTAGGTGTTTTGATTCTTTTGTTTTTTACAAAAATTTAGCCCACCGTTCAAATACCATAGCTTCCTGCCGGACCTTCTTTTCTTTCACAGGAGTATTTGTCCTTGTGTCTAGGTCTGGGTTCTTTCCCTTCTCCCTCCTTCTTATGCGATTCAGAGTGCCCCACCTCCCTTTCACCACACCCTTTGGAGATGTGCCAGGGATGTAGGTCGTTTCTTCGAGGAGTCCGTTCCGTCCCTTTTCGGTGAGAACCCAACGACCGGTGGCTCCCTACTTTCCCTCCTCCGTTGTGTGGAGCTCTTTTCGTCCCCCTTTTCTGTTGGTTCCTTCTCCCTCAGCTACCGTTGTCCCTCGCCTCAGCTCTATATCAGGCCACTACGTTGCCGTCCTTGTTGTGCCATTCTGTGCATCGTCCAAGCCCAGCCGACCCCCCTATATGCCCTCACTCATCTGACCCGTTCACTCCCCCTCCGCCTGTCCAGTACGCCGGTTCGTAGCTTCTGAGTAGGGACCTATTTCGTTGGCTATTTTCTCCCCCCCTCCTCGGTTTCCCTTTCTTTATGACATCCCGCGCCTAACAGATCAATGGACTTCACTCTGACTTTCCTGGTCCCTTTTTTCCCTCCCTCTTTTGTCGCCCCACACTCTCTTAATCCCCCAAATCGTGGTGCAGACCATCCCCCTACCCTGCTGGTCCCGTCGTGTTCTCGTTCCCAAGCCTCCCTCCCCCCGATGAGACCATACGCGTTTTTCCTTCCCGACCCAGCTCTTGGGACGGGGGTTTCACCAATTACCAAAACCGGCTGTGTTCTTTGCATTTCCTCCCTGATCCCACCTGTTCCATTGCCCGCCATTTACTGATGGTCCGCTCCCCCCGACACCATCCCTCCCTAATTTTCCCCCTCCGACAGCCCCGTCGGGGTTCCTGCCCCTACTATTTCCGATCCCCAATGAGCCCAAGGTTGTGCTGCAGTCACTTCCCCTTGGATGGTTTTACACCCATCCCCCCCCTACTTTTCCCCCTCTGAACGATATTATTCAGGTTGTTGGTAGTCGGACCGGGCGGGATACTGCCCACGACTGGTAGGAGGTGGTCAATGCCGAACTCCTTTTTGAGTACCACCCCATCCCCCCCCCTTCCCCCCTTACTTCCCCCCTGTTTCGCTAAATACTAACTTCGCAATTCCCATGGATTGTCCAACGTCTGTGAGTTCCCTATGCTTTTTTTTCTAGCGCCTTAGTCGGCCACCCCCCCAGAGGCCATTTTCCTCCAATGGCGACTGTGGCGGTTTTTGGCCCGTTTTTTCCCCCCCTCCACGGGGGAACCACACCACCATCCTTAGAATAATAGATCTTTTGGTGGTGTTCCCCCCCCAGCCCACCTCCTGTTCATCTGAGCTCCTTCCTCTTTTCCAAACAGGCGATACTGATGTGGTTTTCCCCCCAGCCGCCATCAATTGCCCCTCTAATATGGAATAACAGCGGCCCCCCCTTTCCAACTTTCTGTTGATTTTTTTTCCTCTCTTAACATTATTCTGCTTCCAGAGAGTGGTTAGCATCATGCAGCCCGCTTCAACTCGACCATCCAGAGTTTTAGCAGAAGCTTTCTCCGGTTTGCCTTCCTTCCGGATGTCGCATTTGCCTTCGTTTGTTGTTTCTAAAGAGGTGGCGCGCCCCTTCGGCGATTCGCACTGTGCCTCCAATAAGCCCCTCCAAGGTACTTCTTCGTTCTGCTTTGGACCTTTTTTTCCCTTCTGCCCCGTAGTGGGCCCGAGGTATCCTGCGTTGCGCAGTGAAAGGGCTTTATTAACAATCGCCCCACATCCCCCTGGAAATTTAAACGAAACCCCTGCTTTCCTTTTGAGGGCTTCGGACTCCGCATTTTCTTGTTTAACAAAGCTGCCGAATCAACCGCTTTTCATCCTGATAGGCCATTAGAAGAAGCCTCCGTCCTTTTCGAAGAGTTATTCAGTGCCTAAGGGAGCTGCGTTGATACATACCTTCTTTGTGTTTAGTCGGAGTTTCTCTTTTTCTCGTCCCTTTTAGTTTCCCTTTTTGCGTCCTTTAGTTTGGTCCTGTTTTTCCCCCGATTCGTCACTTTTTCGTTTGCACCGGTTTGGAGCTGTTATCGGCGCCCAGCGTTTTCTGTACTTGCTGCCTTTCTCCGTTGCATTTTTTGGCTTTCGCCATCTCAGGGCCCTCCCCCCTCGCGGTAAGCAGGTGCCCGCCCCTTGCCCTTGGCGCATCCTGCGAGCGATGGCCCTGCACCGCGTGGACCGGGGTTTTTTAAGTTCCGCCTTTTTCAATTGTTATGAACCGATGGATCCACCCCTCTTCCTGACGCACATCCGCTTTGGTCAGCCTTTTTCTCGCCACAAAAAGTCAGAGACCTCAATCTGACTGCACGAACACGATGACCCGTGCCGATCCTGACCCCCTCTGTAGACTAGGAACATATTTTTCTTCTTTCTGGCTGGCCGAATTTTTTATACGGTATACACTGCTGCCTTCTTTTGTTTGCTTAGAATATTCTACTATCCCCGGTCCCCCATAGGCCTCTTCCTTCCCTGGTTACTCTCAAGTGTCTGGATTAACCCTTAAAATATTCCTGGAAAGCCTCAAACCCCTCTTTTTTTTGAGGCTTTCCCCATTTTCTCCCCCGGACCCTTCCTCTATTTTTACGCATCAGCCCCCTGCAAGGAGCTGCTTTCCTTTCAGTATAGAGAGGGCACGGTCGGGTTATCTCCTTCCCCCTCATCCATGTTGTTATACACAAGTTACCTCAAGTGGAAAGGCCAAGCCTATCCTTTTCTTCTTTCCCCTTCCCCGCGGCATTGGTGGGTATTCCCTTTTCAGCCCCCTCATGTATTACTTTCCCTCAGTAGGTGATTTCCTCCCCCCTACCCCCATGAGGAGTCTTCCAGCTTATCCTTCTACCCCCAAATAGGTATCCTCTCGTTTGCTCATTTCCGGCTGATCAGCCCATCTCAGCACCCCCCGATGATTTTGTCCCTGTGCGAGGAGTTCGTTTCTTTTTTGGTTTTTTCTCTGTGCCCCGATAGCCGCTGGATTTTTTGCCCTAAACAGGCTTCAACACTTTTTATGTCTTAAGATGGGTTTCCCAGCGGTGCCAGAAGAAACCTTTCCCCCTTCGTCAATTCTCTACGCGGTACCACTCCTCCTCTCCTCGCTCTTTTTTCCCCTCCTGACGCCGGCACTTCTGCCACCTCTTGCCTCGCGGTTGCTGAGAAAACTGTTCCCCGTTTTCTTTTTCTCGCATTTTCTCCACTCCGGTCGCCTCCCCCTGCTTTAACAGGTTCCCAGCTTCCTCCCCCCCCTGTCAAAATTTCTCCATCGACTCTGCCAGGCACACTGAGAAGCTTCGATAACGCGACCGTCCTTACCCACGACTTATTAGGATCCCCTAACCCCTCCCCTCCTAGAACTGGGCCGTCCCCGCCGCTCCCCTCACTAAGGGAGAGAGGCCGAGAAGGGCTCTCTCCTCTCTCCGCGGATGTTTTTTTTTTTTTTTTCCCTTCTTTTTGTTATACAATACTCCTTTTCCTCTCGTCCCCCAACTTCAATTTTTCGCTGTACTTGCCATTGCGAGAAGTCACGCTTTTAAGCTCACTTTCAAGCTTGGCTCCTTTCTCTGCTGCCCAACTCTGTGGTCCCGACCCCTTCAATTTTTTCATCTAGCCTTACGGCGTTCTTTATGTCGCACCTGCCCCACCCCGAGTACTCTCTCCGTTCATTCTGCCCCCCTGCTGCCTCCCGAAAAACGAACCAGGATTTCCGCCCGGATCTTTCTGTTCTTATGCTTGACCCCTCCTTTATGTTTCGACCTTTTGATGATTTCACCTCCCGTTTAACCACCCTATAGGGACTCCGAATAATGTCAAGCAGATCTTTTGAAGTATCCCCGAATGCCCTTTTCCTGCCGTGTAGCCCCTAGTCCCCTCTTGCGAGGAGTGGTTTCTACCAACCAGTTCCACATGCGTTGTTGCAGAGGCGTTGGAGGAGCAGGCCGGTTCGATTCTAACACCCCCCCCCCTAGTTGGGCAGGATTGTTTTTTTATTGTTTCCACCGTGATTTCCCGTCTTGCCGAAAATAGCCATTTGTCTGCCAACGACTTTTTTTTTTTTGAAGCCCCCTTGACCCCGCCGCTTTTCAGAACCACTGTCTGTCTCCCCTTTCCCCACTTTACTCCTTTTTGACTTTTTTTGTAGTGGTCTGCCCCGGTTCTGGAGAGGCTGGGGGTGTCCAAACCGTATTTATCGTGCGTTTTCCACATTCCCCAGATTGAACTCCTTTGCATGCATCCCAGTAGCCAGGACGTCCTGACAACCCTTCATTTCATGGACCCTTTTCCAGCTCGCCAATGGATACGTGGGGAGGTACCCTCTTTCTAAGTCCTGCCCTGGCATCCGTGTCTTTTCGCTGCCACTTTTTTTAGGGGCAGGACCCACCTTGACGTTTTTCGGGTGCCCCACAATGACTTTCCAACGGATTGGGTCGTTTCAGTCATCCGCATCGTATTGCTTTCAATTCTTCTTTTTTTCTCCGCCCTGAGGGAGGCCCTACGTTTCCTTTTTCAGGGGGAGCCCCCGTTCCCAGATACGGGCGACTTGAAAACTTCTTTTTTGCCTCCCATTTCGTTCGGGGGTCCGTCCTACCCCCCCCCTCCACCTTGGCCCCCTGACGGCGGTGCTTCTGTGGTCGATTTTCCTTCTCTGTTTGAATCGACCCCCCCCCCCCCTCGGTTTCCCCGCTTTTTTCCTCAATGAAGAATTCCATTTGCGGTGGATTCTGGTCTGTCCCGCCTATTCACACAGCTTGGTTTAGGTGGGGGCTCTGCAATAGGCCCCCCTTCCTCCCCCCTGCCTCAGTCTACTCCCGTAACTCGTTTCCCCCCTTTAAAAGGCTTCGGATTTCCTTATTATTTTAGGGTCCGTGCAGATCCTTTTTCTTCGGAGTTTTTTCCATTCTGCCCAGACTTCCCTCCCCCACCGGACCGTGCAGTTCGTGCCCCCCTTGCTATGTTCGCTCGGATGTTTTTTGCAACCCCCGAAGTCGTCGTAGGTCCCCCACCCCCACGGTTTTTCCCCGATCCGGATGTCCTCCCTCCGTTTTTTGTTTTTTAGATCAGTTATTTGAGTTAACTTGAAGAACCTACTTCAGTTTCCCCCATGACTAGCTTTCCAATCACAATCAGGTTGGCCAAATGCCAGTTCCCGTTAGTTCCATTTGTTTTTTTCCCATCTGTCCCAATGAAGTCCCGCTTTCTTTAGCCGCCCCCCTCACATAAGACCATTCCTCAGCCTGGGAGTAAACCCCAGGTCAATCGTAGCTTCTGGCCCCTCCTTTCCGTTTCTATTTTCTCCCCCACAAACCAGGCGGTGGCCCAGGGGCGTCTCTTCCCTATTTATAACATCCTAAAAAAGGGACTTACGTGTACTTTGTCTCCTTCTCCAGGGCAGGACGTTTTGTAAACAACCTCGTCCCCCTTCACCCCTGTTGAGGAACAATCAAGGAGGTGTTTACCTTATTTTTCTTTAGGGACCTCTACTCCCCTCCTTTGCGCTCCTCAGGACGCGTTTGCCCTCCAAGATCCTATCTTTAAGAGTGTGGGATTCAACTCCGTCTGAGAGACAAGGCACAATACACAACTGCCCTTTCCCCTCCACGTAAGATGCGAGCTGACTTCCCTCCCAATCCCAATTTGCACCCCGAGCACCTTAATGTCGTGTTTGTTGTTCCCTTTGCAACACCTATCAGCGTCCCCCCTGTCAAGTCCAGTCCTGCTGCCTGGATACGAAACCAGTACTAACTACCCTTCTCCCTTCTCTTTTCTGCTTTTTGATTTGGATTCCGGTTATTTCGGGTACCGGTCATGTGCCTCCAAAGTTTTTTTCTAATTTACTTTTTTCCTCTTTTCTTCGTGTTCACTTACCAATCCTTGTTTCCCCCCAAACTATTCTACCTCCATAACATGGTCCCCCCTCTCCCATTAATCTCCTCATCTCCATTCACACTGGATTTTTTTAAAATGTTGGAGACCTCGCTTTTCTGTTTACAGGCCCCCCCCATCCAGGAATGTTCCCCCTTCCCCCCTGTGTCTTCCTATCCTTTGGTAACCAGACCAACCCCCCAAATTCGCCTACTCCTTATTTTTTGGTGTAGTCCTCGTTATAATCCCGGAGCGCAGATCTTTTCCCCCCCAAAGGATTCTCCTTTATCCCGTTTTCTACCACCCCAAGCCGGCCCCGAACACTTGCAATTATCTTTTTTGTCGCCTTTGGATAAAGTGACGCTAGTTTGTCCGCGGCTGAACAGGAGAGGCCCCCCCCGCCATCTAGGTAGTTTTTTCTACCCCCCCCTGAGGGTCCTGGCATCTGCCCCGTACCGAAATGTTTTTTTTCCAAGCTCCCTCCGGACCATTTTCCTGTTGGTCTTTTAGCGCGGCTGCTTTGCAGATCCGTGTTCTTCCCCCCCCATTTGAAGAAGAATTTGCGCCTACCTTCGGAGTACATCGTCTGCGAACGGTGGTTCAGTTCCCAAAGACTTCGCAAGCAGTCGTATCTGCTGAATGCCCCGAGTTTGGAGAGAGAATTTTCTTGGTTCCCCCCCTTGTTCTCCATGTCTCCTTCCCCCGCGTTCCGGGGCTTCGAACCCTCTCTCAGTCACGCTGACCCCTATTTGGCCTTGTCCGGGAGGTTATCAGACCTTTTTAATCGGATTTTTTCTTTTTTTCACATCAGATTCCCCCCCCCTCTTTGTAATAAAGGCCTTCCCTCATTCCTACGCCCCCCATTCGCAGCACTATAGAATTTCTCGTGCGCTTCTCCAGGTCCTTGATTTGTTCGTCAAGTCAATGCACGTCGGTTTTAGGCTTGTCCGTGTTCCAATTGTGCCCCCAACTAAGTGGACCGTTTCTATCGAGGACGGGTTATCGAGACCCTAATATTTTTGTTTTCGGGCTTTTCCCCCTGGGGGGGCGCAATGTTCCTCGGGGCGGATCCGATGATCGGCGACAGGAGGCTCCCATGGGACGGTCGACTGACGATTCAGCCCCCCTTTTGAAGATTTTTGAGAAATGGTTCCTCGGCTCTCCGTTCTTCAGCGAGGCGATGGGCCTTCCGATTCCCCTTTTTTAGTTTTAGCTTAAGGGTCGACCTTTTTTTTCTTTTCTCAAGGGGGACATTCCGAATCCCTCCGCTTGTTGAGAAGTTGAGGAGACCCCCCCCAACCCTCTAGTTCCTTCTCTTCGGACCCTTTCCACACGTCATCGCTATCTCCCCCGATTGATATATTCCCAGGAAAACCATAATAGTTTTTTCTTCGATTGTCGGTCCGCCTACCGAGACGTTCCATGATGAAGGAGGTTGTGGCTGTCCTTTTCCCTGATCGTCTGTTTCCCCTTCTTTCTCTCGATTCCTGAGAATGGAACTTCCCCGCCTGTTGTTTCGGGGACCTCCATTCGGCAGGTCGACCCCCACCCTCCCCCTATTGGAGGCAGCAAGTTCCCTAAAAAACCAGCGCAGATAGTTTGCAATACCCGCCTCCTTCCTGCGGATCGCGTCCTGTACTGCCGTCTCCTCGCAGCAAGGTTGGTTTTATCCCCTCCCTTTTTCTCTTTGCCATGTTTTTGTTTTCTAGATACCCGCCCCTTTTCCCTCGGCCTCGAGGAATTTACGCGGCCGCGCCTCTCTGGGATGCTTAACTCCTTTTGACCTTGGTGTGAGTAGTCCTCCCCCCAATTTGCCACGGTCCCCCCGAGTAGGTGAGGTACGGAAAACTTTTTTAGCCTTTATTCTCCTTCCTCGGATTATATCGTCCCTTCCTCACCCCTGCTTTCTGGTGAAGGCCTTCTGAACCACCCCCCACCCAGCCGGCAGAATTGTAAGTACTCGGTATTCGTCTTCCAACATCCCCTGTCTTGTCCCTTCTAGTGCAGAGCTTTAGATCTCTGCCTTTTCCTTGCTCAGTCCTTCTATTCCAGTATTTCCGATGACGTGTGTTTCTACCGGCTTCAAAAATGGTTCTTTCGTGCATCTTTTTTTGCTACGAGTGCAGAAGACAATTCTCACCTTCATGAAATGAAGACGACGGTCAAATAGGAAGCCCCTGACCCGCGGTCATCCCACTCTTCTGGAGAATATGGAATTCTTCCCCCTCTCTCCTCCCCTTCGTACTCGCCTGCCTCTCTTCCCCCTTTTTGCGCACTTGTTGCTCTCCTCTTCAACTTCCCCCTCGTTTCCGATCCCCTTTCCCCCACACACCGTGGAGTTTAAACGAACCCCCCGAAACCCTCTCCCCCCCCTAGAAACCCCCCCTTTTCGATTTTCGTTTTAGATGGCTCATCGACCTGTCCGCCTAAAACCCCCTACTTTCCTCTTAAAGAACAGCCTTTAGCCTTCAGTCCAATCGCGCCCTACTTTTAGCGAGATTTTATCTGCCTCTCTTGAAGGGATGCAAACCTTTTTCATCTTTTTGTTGTGACCACATACAATCCTCTTCCTGTCTAGCCACTTCTCCCTCGTTGTTCTAGGTCTTTCGCGGGTTTTCCCGTCTCAGCGGCTTTTAAGTGAATCAAGTGTATTCTCCCCAGCCTGATCGTCGTGCCCCCCTACAACCCATTCGTAATTTTAGCTCTTTCTGCTTTCTTTTCGTCCCCGTTCGCCTGGAAATGTCCGTCAGCGCTCCGCTCGGTCCCCCCGAAGCAAAGCCTTTTTCACATGATGAAACAAGTCGCGCTCTCCCCCCCCGGTGCTTTTCGTCGTTTGCTTGACCCCCCCCCCCCCTATTTTCTTGTCGATTTGCCGTTCACGTCAGTCGAACCAACGTGATTTTCAGAGAACTTTCATCCTCTTACCCCTCCTACAACTTTATAAAACGGTTGCCCTGGCGGTCTAAAATTAGTCTTTCAATTTTATTGGAGTGTTCCTACCACCGGAGAAGGAGGAGCATGTGGTGCAAGGCGATGTTTCCGTCTGAAGGAGTACTCCAGTTTTACTTAACCCAAACAAAAACTAGTCGCGTCAGGCTTTCCCTTGATTGTTTTGTCTGGTTTTATACCAATTTCGTTCTCAAGGGAAGACAAGAAATCTCCCCTTGTTCTTGCCCCCTTCCTCTTGGTAAGCCCCTTCGTTGTACATCTATGCACCAGCTAGTTTCCCCCCTCAACATTTAAATCCCCCCCCCCATTGTCCTTTTCGCTGAGGAGATCAGCTAGACTTGGTTTAGGGAAGTCCATCAGTTTGGCTTGTGGGCCCCCCCCCCGTGCTATCTTGGTTATACCCCTCCTCCCCCCTCTTGACATGCATCGGACCACTTGTCTGTCCAGGACCGGTCTCCGCCCATCGCACGGACCAGAGATGCAAGTTATTGTTTATTTCGTTAGTCCTTTCCTTTCTCGACGTAACCGCAGCCCCTTCGTGATTTTTCCTCTTTTGTAGGTGCAGGCCCCCAACCCCACCTCCCCACTTCGTCGCCTGTTTCACCTTGGATTCACCTTATTTTTCCCCGTCAGCTGGCGCCTCCTCCATGAGTTCAATGTCGTACTTTTTGAGTTCTCGGCTCCCTGATGGGGTGCCGTTTTACCTCCCCTGATTCCCCCCCAGAGGACTCGCATTTAAAACGATCATGGCCCGCCATTTTTCTTTAGCCGGGGACGTCCGCGAACTCACTTTACCGCAGGAGTTCCTCGGATTTGGTCGTCCAAGTATGGAGAAGTCGAGTTTCATCGTCCACCCCTTCAGCTGCATATCCCGAAAATTGAGTTCCCGTTGGATTTCAGTTGCGGGGAGCAGAGGACCCTGGCCACCGCCCTTTTCTCACCCTCCCCACTTAACTTGACAGCGCTGAGAAGTATCTCCATCGTTTCCTTTACAGGCGAGGATTCCCTTTGCCCCCGAGGTAGGTTGAGCTACAGATCGATGTTCTGCTTCTTTAAACAGAATTTTTTTTGGCACGCAACCCCTGAACTTCCCCCAGTTCTTGCTTAGATTTCTTGTATGTAGAGGGTCCCCCCGACGTTTTTAGTGTCGACTTTCTCCCCCACACCCCTCCCCCCCTTTGGAGATCTCTCTCTTTCTAATCCTATTTGTTGAGCTTTTCTTCCTTTTTCAGTCAATTATGTTTTTTTCTCCAGTTTCGTACGGAGTATCACCCTTTCGCGCAGGACCAAATCCTCAGGGCACGAACTTTTCCGGTACCATGTGCGTTTCTTTTGAACTCTGTAAAAGCCATAATGAGCGCCAATCCTCTTTCTAATAGCACTAGCGGCACCCAACGGTCAATAATACGCCTGGGACCCTTTCAACAGAGCCGTTCTAGATTCTGGCCCAGGATTAGTGGATATTCTCTTCCCCCACCCCCCACAAGGTTTTAAAATTGCTTCTTTACCTCCGGTTCTCCTAACCAGCCTCCCCCAACAGTACCTGATTCCCTTTTAGTGATCGAATTTCTCTCCTTAGGTACGTCCAAACGCCTTAACTCCCTTTGCGTTTCCCCCCCCCCCCTAAGGCAACCCCGTTCCCGTTCACTTTTCGTTTAGTCGGAACGTCCCTAACGCCTTCCCATGGACTTCCATGACTGCGTTTTTTACATTTAATCTGGTAAGAGTTTTTTACCAAAACCCCTCAAAATTCCGGGTCCCCCTCCAGGAAGATCACACTTTTTCCAGAAATGTCCCCCCACCCCCAGTATTGTGCTCGATGGAACGTGCCCCCCCCCTCCTGCTTGTGACCCTGAAAACGCATCCGCCCTGTTCTTTTTGTTTTTCTGCCCACTCGGCCAGCGTACATGAGCCAGCCGTCTTCCATTGGTTTCCCGTAATTTTCCCCCCCCAAGGTTCCCCTTAATACCTACCCACAGTACCTTCCTGCCGATATGATTTCCGGTGGCATCTGATTCCCCGTTGTTTACGCCTGCCTTTCCGACTTTTCCTATCAGATGTCCTGTTGGAGGAGGTTTTATCAACCGAAGAAAATCCGGGTGTTGTCCCCCCAACTGTAATTCACCAACAGTTTTTTATAGCTACACCACCCTCATCTCCTCCCTCAATTACATTGATTGACAATGGTATTTTGACTACGGCTGGTTGTTCTAGATCCTCCGTTCGTGAAAAGCGGCCGTTATTGTCCATGTTTTCCGTTTCCTCCCCTTCCCTTTGGGACCCCCTTGAACCTTTGAATCCTCCTGCTGGTTTGGTTTTGTTCAGTCCCGCTTCTAATCCCTTTATTCTCCGGACGACGATATGCACCACAGGTCCTTGGACCGTGGCGCACCCCCCGACGACCAAGCCCCCTGAATCGGGATCTTGTTGCCTCCACTCCCGGCAAACCCGTGTTCCAGTTGCTGCTTCTTGGTAAGGCTGTCCAACTTAGCGGTCCCACTGTGGTTCTCTCATGCCCGTTCCACTTGCAGCCGACACCTCAACCCTTCGGGGTCCCCAACGCCCTCCCTCCCTCAGTATAAACGGGGCTTTTCTCGTGCCTGTTTCCCCTTGCAGTTTACGGTCTTTGGTCTTCGCAGATATTTTATCGCCAGGCGCAGACTATACTTCTTTTCTCCTTTGCTTTTCCAATCCTCCTCACTCCGTATTAATTTTAGGACCGTTCTGCCCCCCTTAGTGGGAAGATCGATCATCCTAGAATTTCCCCTTTCTGACGTCCCAACTCGTTTAACTTATTGCCCCCTCGCTGCGTCCCCCGCGGACTCTTTATTTTTTTAATTGGCCGGGCGGTAGACGGATTTGTATTGTTCCCCCCCCTCTCTCAAACGAATTTCCTTTCTTTCTCCTTTTTCCCATTCACGCATCCGTACTTTCTATCCTCTCTCTCATTTCCTAAGGGAGTTTGTCTCCATTCCCTTCCCGTCGTGGTTTAGGAGGACTTTTTTCGTATCTGTCATAGTGAAAGTCACTTTGCCGGCTCTTGGATATGTAGAACTTCGGGTGAGTTTTGAGATTTTCCCCCTGTGTGTCGCTTGCTTCTTAATCAGTTGGTCCTCTTCTTTCTTCTCCAGGTCGAAGTGTGCTCTGGCGTTTTCATTCTTCCTCCAGTCTCATGCTTTGCAATCCTGAAGATTCCTCTGACCTACGATGATGCGGAAAGTCTTGGTCACCTGGTTTTCTTCTGATCCCTTTCGGCGTTTTCCGTTATGACCTCTTTCTTCACACATCTTGAGCCATACGCGTGTTTTTCCTTTAAGGGGCTTCGCAAACACTTAATCCGACGGCTGATCTGCACTTCGACTTATCCTCCCCTCAACCGCTTCATAGCATACGGACCACCACTCTTTGTTTTCTTCTGAGGTTTTTTGGTCTCCTCCCTAATACGTGACTGATGCAGGCTTTGTTTGCGTCGCCTATCGTCAGGAACCGGTCGTCCTTCAGTTTCCTTGCCGTTTCCCTTCCCCCCTCTCCCGACTTTGGTGTCTTCTTAACGATCCCCTTACTTTGTCCAACCCGGTCGACACCCGCGATAGGCTGAACGCACGTTTCTACACATGGCCCTTCGAGGTTATCATTTTTAAGCGAAGGCGGCTGCCTCTTTCCTGAAACTTCCTCCCCTCGCAATTTTTTTTCGGGTATTTCTCTACTAATCCGAACTTTTTTTTTTTTTCTGCTCTTCCCCACCCCTTTCATAGATACCTCGGACCCGAAGGCCCCGTTCCCCGCTTCTCGGGATGATGCGAACCCTCTTTGAGGCAATTGGTGGGTAGGCAGTGGCTTAGCTCCTTTCCGCTTTCCGTTTTTTCTGTTACCTTACAATGCTTTCTCGTTACCAATTCTCCGTCCTCGGACGAGCCGACTTGAGACATTTCCTTTCTTCCGTCGACTCCACCCACGCGGCAGCAGTGTCTCATAGTTCTCGGCGGGCAAGAAATTCTCCTGAACCCACGATATTTTTTCCGTGAGGCGCTCCCCATCAGTTCATCCCTACGGCTTTCGTTTCAAGAGGGAAGATAAGTCTTACTGTACTATCTTTTTTGTTTCTCCCCGGCTTAACCGAGTATGTTCCAGTAATTTTTTTGATCCCCCGCGTTGCAGTCTTCAAAGGTAGAAATGCGACTGCTCGACGTACCCGAAAATACGGCCCCGCATTCGCCATTCCTCCCTCACGTCGGCGCCAGTGCTCCCTGTCCGTGAAACTTTCTCCGCTCGTCTTCCCCAGCCATGTCGGCCCCGCGCACACCTGTGGCCCATGTCGCCTTCTCCCTTTTATTCACCTCCGTCCTCTGACAGAGGATCCCCACTTCTCCCCCTCCCTTCAAATTTCCAAACTTTCTCATTCCCCCAAACAAGAGAATCTTGACCTTCCTGGCAAGCTGAAATACTTGCGACCCCCCTTCCTCCTAAAAAACGCCTTGTTCTGGATCCACTAAAATACCCCATTCGAACTGGCAGCAGCTCAGTTTAGCCTTCTGCGAAGGGCGACTAAGATGACTTGGATTCAAATTCTTGTTGATCTCTCGTTACCCCCCATTACCAACCCATAAGATCTTTCCATTCCCCTTCCCCAGAACGAGAGTGGTCGAGTTGACGGGCAGCGATTTTTGCGATACGCGAGCTGTTCATCTCACGTTTCTAATGTCGAACTCTTTCTTTCTTGTGCAAAATACTTTGTGAAGACCCTTCCGTTTTCCATCCTAGACTACGGCGTTCTGCTCTTGTCTCGAGCCCCTCTTTAATTCTTCAGCCTTTCTCGACCACCTGCTTACTTCCGTTGAAACTCCCTTCAACTGATGATCCCAGACTTTTATGACATCCCCCAGTTCCCCCTCTGTACTGGTTCTTTGCCACTCCGTTTCTTTCTTTTTCCCCCGTTGCCGGGCCAGTAGTTGACAAAAACCTCTGCCGCGCATACTTTACTTCCTCCCCCTCTCCGACCCATAGACACAACTTTAGGAGTTTTAGTCACACTAGACTCTGGCAGGTGCTTCTGCGTGTCTACCCAGGCGCAGTAGCGTGGTTTCCCAAGTAGCGTAGGTCGTGCCTACCTTGATGAAGCTGTCGAACCACCACACCTGGGTTTTCTGACTTGATTGTTTTTTTCTTGAGGGCCCTTTCCCCTTTCGACAACCTAACTTTTAGGCCCCCCGTCCCTCTGTTTCCCGAAACTTCCCTGACCGTCTTGACAAGCGAGTCTTTCCCCCCCCCAAACACATTGTCCACAATACAGTGTGACTGTCTATGATGTCTTCGTTTTGATTAGGAATTAAGGGAGTTGGCTGTGTGGTCCCCCCCTTCTTTGCTTACAAAAAGCCTCCCCATTACCCCTCCCCCTTTGCAGGCTCCCAAGTGTCTTTAACGTTTCCCGGTGGACTCCCTATCATCTGAACCGACTCGCCTCGGATAAGTGGTATGAGTTTTAGTACTTTTTTTCTCTCCTCCTTGCCCTTCATCGGTTGGATGCATGTTTTCCCTCTTCCATAGGTCGGTTTTAGAACACCAAACCCGCCCCAGGAGTTCGTGGCACCTTTGGATTAAACGGATTTGTAGGGAAGTAATCTTTCCATTCCTCCTTTTCCAACTTTTTCTTACGTTTATCGGGACTGTCTCCCGGTTTGCCCTGAAGTGTGTGAAGTGTTGACCGCGCCACATCCTTTTATTGTTCCTTTTTGCAAAAAGTCGTTCCGGCTCTCCTTTCTGGGGGATCCTTCCCTCCGAACAAACGTTGACAGTTCTTGGTTAAATGGATGTGGTCTCCCCTTATTGCTTCTCTTCTCTTTGCCTCTGACCAACGCCCCCCACAACCCCAACACCCCCCCCCCCCACCCCAACGTCTGCACTGCGAGTATAATCAAATTCCTCTCCATGTTTTTATCTTTTTCTCTCTTTCCTCTGCCTCCTGGGACCCCCGCCTGGTTGTAATTTGGCTGAAGAGAATATACAAGACCTCTCCATAAGCTCTGACTGATACCCCTTTCATGTTTCAAGTCCGTTCTTCTAGTGTTCCTATTGATTATTTCGCCAGATCGATGTCTTGGAGGTTTGTTCCCGAGTGCCAACTCATGGAAACGTTTTTTACCCTTTACCGGTCAAAGCCTACCCATGCGGATTTTTAGTTGACACCATTCTTTCCGTCGAAGTGGCCAACCCCAAAGAACCGTTTTAGATACTCCCTTTTTTAATCCTCATAAGTTGTTGTGATGATCGATTTCTCCCAAAGTTTATACTCGCCCTCAGCAGTTTGACCCTTCGCCTCCATCGTATACCCCTACCTCCTCAGGGGGCAACCGAACTTTTCGTTCACGTTTGATTATGTGGCCCTCTCGTACCAGAATCCTGTTGAAACTCGCTTTTTTTAACCTTCCTTCCATCGGCACCAAGTTGCAAGTACTCCGTTTGTCTAACTGGTTCCTTCTACGTCCGATATTCTGCTTGAAGTTGTTCCATACCCCGGCCTTGGCCCCCTTGAGGTCGCCTTACCTCCGTTCGCCTCACCAGCCCACCTTTGGCCCAGCGTCATTTCTGATAAAGCATGTCTCCCCGGTCCTTCCAAAAATCCTCCTTTCCAAATCCACGTTCGACCCAATCAGTGAACACTCCTGATGTAAAGTCTTTTTAGGGTGTCCACAGTAAATCCCGAATGTCTTGAGCTTCCGCGGCACTTCCAGTATACTCCTTGCTCTGTTTCTACCCCTTAAACTACCCCCCTTCGGGAGAAGAGGAAAGCCCAACCCACGTAAGGAGCACGCCATTACTGATTTGTGTGATTTAAAGAACCAACTACTTTTGCATACCATTTTCACCTATATCACTTGGAGGTTGGTGTTACTGCCCCTCCTACCTTTTCCCTTTTCCCCATGTAGAAAACCAGAGTGCTTCCTGGCCAGTTTATCAACTTGCGTACTACATCCCCCAAAGATCTATGTTTCTTTTATGCTCAGGGGCAGATGATCCTGACCCTTTCCTGTACAGACACGTTGGATCCCCCCTGAAATTATTTCACTCTTTTATTTTATTTACCAGCTCACTCCTGGTGATGCCCAACCCCACTCCCAACTTCTGTACTCCCCTAAAACTTATCTCTTCACCAATAATCTTCACCATTCTGTCCCATGGTATTGGCATACCCTTAGATGGTGATATCCTTCTTCCTTTCACCCAGAGGCTCCTCCAATGGATATGTGTTATTCGGGGCGAATTCACTCCCCAACTTTTAACCCAGAACCCCCCCCCCCCATCCTCGCATAAATATCATGGGTTTTTTTTGGTTAGTCCGTTCTCCTCCCGGTCAGATCTCCCCCCTGAAGTTTCACCACAGGCGCCTCTGGCTGATTTTTAGAAAACACGCCGCCAATCCGCCCCTGTTGTCTTCCCACTCCCACTTTTCCTTTTGCGGCTTCTCTT
>Ga0179593_1492264_pt1 | contig 18181 bp, 16 predicted proteins | sample CZODoug2_1_08_16_FD_185931 | JGI IMG/M metagenome (GOLD analysis project Ga0179593, IMG submission 185931) | Vadose zone soil fungal communities from Angelo Coast Range Reserve, California, USA - CZODoug2_1_08_16fungal (PacBio error correction) | ecosystem: Environmental > Terrestrial > Soil >... | reverse complement strand
ATGGGCTACTCAGCATGAAAAGACCCCCGTAATGATTCTTCACGCCTTGATGAGGCCCTCATCCTTCGTCCCCAATTCTGAACAAGTGCGCCTTCATCTGGTGCCCCCTTCCGTGCACCTTTCTTCCGGTTTTTATGAATTGTGTATGCTATTTTTCCTTCCCTTGATTCTGGGCCCCCTCTTTCCCCCCTTTGAGGCTGCCGGACAGGTCCGAAGCTTATATAGCGCCGATTACACTGGAACCCCCCCAATAGCGGTAGGGTGCAGGATCCCCCAGGCTAGAGTAGGCCACACCGATAGGAATTGATCTGATCCGAGTAGACTCTCACTTCTTTCCCCGCCCTCCGAATATTTTTTAGCTTTCTCCGCTTTTTCGTTAGAATGTGTACTGCAATTCAAATGAGCCTTTTGTTAGAGTTTTTTGTAAGCCGTGTAATATTTCCTCTCCCTCCACCTCTGGACCCCTTTATTCCCCTGCTTCCCCCCCTAAACGATCGTTTTCGTGGAAGTTCGACCTTACAAAATCTTTCCTTGCGACTAGGACGTATTTCTCGTCGTAGGTCTCCAGTCTTCATAATGGACTTTATCTCCGGCGACCATCCCCATAGGCTTCCCCGGCGTCGTCATGGCCTCGGATAGATGCGATCCCCCGCGTAGTTACCCTGGACTATCGCCCCGTCCGTCTTTCCGCATGGCAAGCTTTCAATCACCCTTCTCTGCCTGTAAAAAATTTATTTTCGACCCCTGCCGAGAAGGAGACGAGATCGACACCACCCTTTTCTTTCCTCGACTGTAGCGTCTTACCCCGGTTTCTACCTCCCTCCAACGTCCGCTCGCGGGATTCTTCGTCTCTGAATCCAATATATGCCTGACTCATTACCTCCTCGCCACCTTCGGCCAGAATCGCACGACTCTCACGTCCCCCCTGATGATAAACCTGCCCGCCCCTCTTTGCCCATCCTGCCCCTATCTTCCCTCGATTCAAGAAGCCCTAACTAGGCTTTGTGGTTCTTCCCCTTAGCCCCCTCAAACGTTTGGATAAGTCTCTTTGTTGTTAGTCTTTGCCCCCCCCAAAAGGATCGCTGTTTTTGTAGCTGATAGTGTTACGTATGTTTGGTATTGGGTACGTGAGTGTTTTACATGGAGGAAGGTTTTGGATTGGGTGGAAAGAGCTCCTTGGTTAATACTATACTTGAGACATCGGGAATGTAGTACCCCGCCTCCAATCACCCCGCCCAACCCGCAATTCTCCTCGCCCCGCCCAGGTCGTTGCTTTTTCCACCGGTCCCTTCCATTGCCTGTAAATGGCTTGGCGCGCGTTCCGCCTTTTTCACCCCATCTCTTTCTTGTTTTCCCGAGTTTTTTTTTTGGCGTAACAATGACTTGATGAATGTTCCCCTCCGCCCGCGTTCCCGCGGCATCCTAAGGCGAATATTGCCCCCCATTAGGTGTTGGAGCTCTTCGCTGGTCGGCTGCCGAGCACTCTAAGATCGCGACATTCTTACCCTTCCCCCCTTAGGCCTTTAAGTCGCTGTCTGTCTCCCGAACTGCCCACCCCGAGCAAGTTCAAGCCCTAATTTGGGGCAATTCCCCTCCTTCTCCAGATGGCAGCAACCTGCCTCTCTTTGTTCTCCCTGCCAAGACTGTGCCATCGGCTGCGTACCGGCAGAGAGGTCCCTTGAGTTTCAAGTACATACTACGAAGGAGGAAGGTTCAGAGTTCAGCTATTGCCACGATATTCCGCCCTCCCACGCTCGTTACAAGAGACCATAAAATTTTTTTCCATCCCTCAGGATTGGCACACGCCTTCGTCTGATGGAAGTGAACCCTTTGACCCCAACCATTCGACACCCACGGACTAGTCCCCTCCAGAGCGTAAATGGATTTCGCGATTTCCTGCGTCCCCTCCCCATCGTCCCGCCTTCGCTTATGGCTATTCGCACCATGACATACACTAGAAATCTCTTTATTCTTGCCGACTCCCCCGAGTCTGCGTCACTTCCCCCCTTACTTCCAGAGCAGCTATGAGAGCCACTGGGTTGTTATGCCTCCAAAATCGGACAGTGCACCCTCCCTTTTTTCCCCCATTTAGCAGGAATAAAGGTAAGTCCTGCTTCCCCCCCCGTCCCCGCAGGTGTGGACTTACCCCCAGGTTTTGCTCAACTTACTCATAGTGCAAAGCTTCCCCCCCTTCATGTTTGCCTCCCTCTTTCCTGCCTGCAACAACGGCACTGCCGTGTCCAAGATCCTTTCCCACCATGTCCTCAGCTCGAACTATATTCGTTCCGCTTCGTATAGTGTTGTGCTGGGCTTCAGTTTTCCCCTTCTTTATAACTAAAGGATGGGTTTCAACAGGATACTTTCCTTTAACAGATTCGCATAAAGTGACGGAATCACCAGTCGCGTTGCCCCCCGTTCCATCGCTTGTGGTGAGCGGCGGCGGTCTTCCCGCAGTTGTGACCACTTTCCCTCAAATGAGCAGGACTGGTCCTCCTCTTCGATGTTTTGCGCGGTCCATCTCTCTAGGTCTCATACGTTGTGGTTTTGGAGAGTGCCCTGCTTCTCCCACATCATCCTCACGTCTTACCTCCCTTTTCCAGTTGCTGATTCTCGTTTGATGTCCCCACAAAATAGTCCCCGACAGAGCAGCATGGTTTCCAACGAACTCGCGCCCCATCGCAAATATCGCCTTTCCTTTCCGCCAGCCTTCCTATTTTTTACGCCAACTGTAGAATATACTTTTGTCAGGCATTTTATGATTATCCCCCTCCTGTCCAAAAATCAGGCTTCCCCATTTAACGACAAACTAGAAATCGACCTCATCCTACTATTAGAGACTCTGCACATTTTAGGACCAGGCTTTTATAACGGTCATTTTTGGAGGCTCCTTCTCCAACCTTTTCTACGCGCGGACGTAAATTTTCAGTCTATGTGTCTCCCCGACTGGTACGGGTGTCGTCCCCAGGCGGGTGGCTTCGGCGAGGATTTTAGCCGACGTAACGGAATTCTCCTTTCGGTTGACGACCCCCTGCCATCGTCCCGATTTTTGTTAGAAGCATCGCGAATTTCATCAGGTTCTCTGGACATTTGCCGCAAACCAGGTTGGCGGATCGTTCCCAAGATCCGGTTTCTGTGTCGTTAAAAATTGAGTCCCCAGAGGATTAAAGAATCCCATCAACGACTCCTTCTGTTGATTGCCATAAAAAGTCCCCGGTCCCCTCGCATACATTGAAGCTGTGTTGATTGTTTTTAGGTTTTTCAGTAGTAACTGGCTTCTTCCTCACTTGCCAAACGACCTACTTATTTTGTCGATTTCTGATTTTTGCATTTCGTTATTTGCTTTCGTACATGAGGCATAGCCTGAGAGGCCCCCCTGCATTGTCGGACCCTTAGCCTCGTCTGCTCAGTGTGAATTACCGTAGCGGCCTTAGGCTTTCGTTCCCATCGTGTTCTTTAGGCTCTTGCGAAGAGGCAAGTTTGACAGCAAAGACTCTTTTGCTCTCGTGTTTAATTTCGTCCCCACGAGACGAGGCACCTAGAGCCCCACTTTCCCCCGCCCCGTGATACGCTGCCCTCCTTCGCCGGGGTTCCTTAGAACTCATTCGCTCCCGCCCCGCTCCCCCTTCTTCTCCTTGCTTAGGAATAGGCGGTGTGCCCAAAACGTTATTTCCGTTTCAGTCTTTTTTTATGATAAAGAACAAAGACTCCTGTAAGAGATCCTTGTTAAGATTCCTCTTCTCAAGACATACTCACGGGCCGTAAGATGCCCCCACTCTGAAAAGAGGGAGCAGGCGGGCTTCTTCCGTTAGTTGTCCCGTTCCCGTTTTCGGATATCCCTCCAATCGTGGAACGAGTTAGGCAGGACTGCGACCCCCCCCGCCCCTCCCCCTGCTCCAAGCCAACCCCTGTACGGAATGTAACCCCCTTTTCCTAACACGGCACCCGAGGGGGGAATCGCCTCGCCCCGAATGATTCCATCAGGTCCTCCTATCAGGTGGGTTTCCCCAACGATAGTCACCCCAAGTCTACTGTGTCTTCCCCCCCCCCGGTTGCGTGCCAGAGTCCTGCAAAACGTGTCTCTTTCTGATGAAGCTCGTGATGATGAAGAGAATGACCAATACCTCCACCTCACTTTATACGGTTAAACTTAAGCGGGTTTGATGGTTCCTTCTGATCATCTCGGAGTACCTGTTTTCGCATCTGTTTCACGGGTTGAAAGCTGCTGCGCATGATCTTGAAGCTGATGCATAAATCGGCTAGGGGGATGTGTGATGTTCGTCGGGAGATCTCTTTTTTACCCTCCGATCGACAAGCGAGTGCCAGAGCCTCTTCTCGGATCTGCCGGTCGACGGCGCTGTCATGTTTCCTCTCTGTGAACCGGCCTGCATTGCATTTTTTCAATGGTAGCCTTTCCGACGTCTCTAAGAAGGTTCATTTTTCTCCTAAATTTTTTGTCCGCATCGTGTGCTAGTTCGCGAGCCATGTCAGAAGCGTTTCCCGATCTTTGTCGCCCTCGTGCCCTTATCCTATCCTGTTCGGTAGAATATCGCCCAGACTCCTACGCCCCTGTACAAGATGGTTACATTTTTTTTCTAAGTACCAGGCCCCCCAGGCAAGGGGACGGTGTACCTCGATTTTTAGCCTCCATCCAAGCGGTTGGCGGCTGCCGAGTATCTGTTACACGGGCACACCTCGAACGCCATGCATGGAGAATTTGGCCAATGAGTTGAGCTTCTATCGTCGTAGTGTTCAAAAATTAGATGAAGATGGCGCCGGCTTAGCATATTCATTATCTTCCTTTATGGAGTGTGTTCCTCATAATGTCGTACCTTTCTTTTTTTCGTGTGTGACATAAAGACCAGACCTGTTAAGAAGCTTGTTTTCGGTTTCCTTATTTGTTTATGACTTGATCTTCGAGACCGGTCTTTAGCTCCACCTCTCTGGTCCATAGCAGGCAAACTTTCCGAAATCTCTTTCAACACAAGTTCCTTCCCTAGAGTTGGCCCGGGCCTGACTTCCCGTGTTTGGTTTTTAAGAGGTCGGATGGGGTCTGCTATTGCCGCTATCTTTTCCGTGCGTGGCTGGGAAGGATTTTAAGCGGATCGGTTTTTCCCCTCCACCCATACACCTTTGGCATCCTTGGTTTTTATTGGACCCCGAAAACCTTACGGCCATATCAAGGTTTTTCCCCGGCGCCACTTTGAAATGGGTCTCCGGGTGTCCCGACCTTCCGCCCGGGACACTCTTCGATTGAATGAGGAGTTGACCCCTATGCCTTTTCACCACCTTTATCCCCCTGATGCAGCGGAAATCGAACTTTCCCTGTCGATTCCGTTTTCTGGTTCGAGGAGATTTTGAGCGTGAACTTTCCCAAGCCCTGCCATTGATTCCTTCTACGTTCCTCACCAATCCTAACAGTCGAATGTGCCCGTCTCACCCCCGGCCTACACTTCAATCTCCTGATAGTGTTGAATTGAATCCAGCCCCCACTCCGCCCCTGTCATGGCCGTGTATAGTTGGAGTAATTGGGGTCTTCCTTTCGGTGATTCTGGTTCGAGTTCCCCACTCAGGTTCCATTGTCACCAACATTTGGTTAAGATTATTAGACTCTTTTTTTTTAACGTCGTTGACCGTAGTAACAGTATCTTTTTCTCACCCTCCCTCTCTTATGAAACTAGCCTTTGTGTCAAGGCCTTTCTCCCTGGTCGGAGCTTGCCTATGAGATTGTTTGACTTTCGTCTTGTTGAAAATTAAATTCGTTGGATTTCTGTCAAGTTAGCAGCCTCTCTTCTTTTTGGACAACCTGGCAACAGTTACACAATTTCCGCTCCCGTACACACGTTTTTCTGATCCCCGAGTAAGAACGTTCCCTCTTGCATCCTATGACCCATGGTGAGTGCAGCCTGTCAAACGCCTCTCTTCGATGCGCTCTTCTCCCCTTTGATACGTAGGCGACCTGCAGTTCGTTCTCTCATTTGAAAAAACACTTTCTATGCGATTGCGCACTACGACAAGTCCATGAAAGACCCCCCCGCTAAAGGTAAAGTCTCTTCTTGGCCAGATCCCCGCAGTGTAGGCTTTTTGAGAGAGCCCAGCCTCTTAGGGGTGGATTAGTTTCGCCCTAGTCCCTTTCCTTTGTCAACTTTGTTTTTAGATTTCAAGCTCCGCTAGATTGCTCCGGTCCCTCCTTTTTCCCGCTCACTACAGCGACTCTCAGCCCGATACCCAATCTTGACCTTCTTAACCCGTTGCTATCAACGCTCAGAATCTTCGTATGCTCTCCTTTTTCGATACAATAGACATTTGCGATTTTTTTTTGAATGTATTATTCTGAAGGGGAATAGGATGTATTCTTTGCCTGAAACTTTGGTAGGCACCGCGTTCCATTCCTTCGTATTCGCGGGAGGTTTATCGACCCCCCACAACTGTTTCTGTCCCCACCCATTGTCAAATCGTTTCCACCTCCTATCGTGAGTTATACTTTAGAACAACCACCCCCCCCCAAAAACCCCCACAACAAACCCAAACCACCACCACCAACCCCCCCCCACCCAAAACCCACCACAACCCCCAAACACCCCCCCCCCCCCCCCACCCCACATGGCTTCCAGTTTGCAGTTAGGACCAACTCCACTATGGTTTTTTTCTCCTTGTGGCGAGTATCATCGCCTTGCGAGGCGCTGTTTCGTTGGCTATGTTCGTGCCCCGCCCCGCCAGTCCCTACCCTCTAGGTTTGATCCTCGTTCTTGTTATGGCCGAGGACCCTCATTGTTGTAATCGGCCATCTATAGGTTCACAAATTCTTTCTCACAAAAAAGGAACCCCGGGAGTCCCCCATGCATCTCTTGTGCTATTTTTCTCCTGCTTGGAAGGCGTCCCTTGATTGGCCCCTTTTAGTAGGCTATCATTGAATTCGCACCAATACCCGTGTCGTCCTTTTTAGAGCCGGCCCGTATATTATTTTACAATCCTTGTTTTGTGTTGCTCTGAGATGGAAGGTAGTGCTTTTAAGCAAGCATTGGTTTGTGTTTCCTTATAAATTATCGATTCGTCCTCTTTCTGTCCAGACCCCGTCTCTTCTCCCCCCGCCGATTCCAAAATTTTCTTTTTTGGAACAAGAGTGGCTTTGCAATACCGGTTTTTCCATTTTTGTGCCTCAAGCATTTCTACACATGCTGGATACCACCCCTCCTCGATATCTCGCTTTTAAAACGCCGCGGCTCCAACGACCCCCAGCGATAGTTATGACTTGTAGGTACTCTTTCAACCCCCTGCAACAGCTCGCATGCTATTATTTTTTCTCTCCGCCCCACCCCAAAAACTTCAGCGGAGACCAAATATTTTTTTTGGATAAATTTCCCTGCAATTTGCTGGAACTCCACCTTTATCGCTTATCGGATGGATACTTGTTCTGCAGAACATGTTATGGGTTTTTTTTTGTGGTGAGACAACCTGCACTTGCCCTCGGTTTCCTCGTGAAGAAAAGTATTGTCTCACCGGTTACTCTGCACAGTCTCCTATAAATTCGATCCTCCCTTTCGTTTTGATAGAGGCGCCAATCTCGCTCTTGTTATATGCTTCAAGGTTGATAACGCCTTCAATATTATTTTGTCGCTTTTCGTCTTTTCGGCCAGGCGTGTCTTTGATCGACGTAAGAGCCGCGCCGTCACCCTCGGTGCCACACGTCTTCGAATAAACTCAGCGACAAGCCCGGACACCCCTCCCCCCCGCCTTTATACTCTCGTCTCCAACCAGGTCCGTGTTTCGGAGCCTCCCCATCGCAGCTTTCCGCTTTTAATAGGGTGAGTAAACTTTTTTTCAAGATTCTTCTCTCACCTTTGATTAAAAAACCCATGGGTTTTCGACGACCTTATTTTTTGGTGAGTTTTTTTTCCCCCCACCCCACTTTCTATTCCGCGCCGCAATCTCCCAACGCGTCTCTCTTTTTTTTTCATTATCTTTCTCAGCGGTATTTGCTTCCTTCGTCCCCTTTAGGGGGTCTATCACTGCCCGTGTTTTCACTCCCCCCACCCCCCCCTGTGCATCTCGAATAACATTGTGAGCCGATCCTCGGACAAGAGCCGCGCAGCTCCTTGCAGGCTCGCCCAAACGTACCAAGCTCAGTTTGCCCAAAGAGGCATTCAGGATTTGTCAGAGGTTCTTCTGCTTCAGAAGAAGGTCCATGATCTTATTACCGTACGAAGATCGAATGCCGCTCCTTGCCCCTCGACCGTGTTTTGACCCAGGGCCTTGTCCCTTGTGTTTTCCGACCCTAATACCCCCTCAGCCGAAAATTCCCCGCCGCCGCCTGTGTTTCTTTCCCCCCTTCCTCGGATTGATGATCTTGACGTGATTTTTTTCTTTTGTCTGCCAGTCGCCCGACGTGGCTTATTGGTACACGTCAGATAACGAATCAAAACCCCACGACCTATGTACGGAGTTTTACCTTTGCTTCCCTCTCCTTAGTACACGCTTGATGTATTGCCCCCTCTGCTTTCCCTTGCTTGCATTTATAAGGTTGCCTGCTATTTGTCCTTAAATTCAAGTCACTTACCCGTTGGCTTCCCCCGGGACAACCTCTTAAAGTTCTCCTTACTGACTAAAACAATTTATTATAAGTGGGAGATTTTGTGTTACTTCATGACCAGGTGGCTCGCCTGGTGGGTCCAGCTGCAACCTTCCCCGTTCCTTGCTTTTCTGAAGATGATGAGGTTACCTACGTGACGTCTTCACCAACACCCGCTTGCACCCATGTCATAGGTATCATGCTTCATGTCCCAGGCTTCTGGATCCTCTTTTGATCGCCGGCGCTTTTTTTGGTTACCTGTTGCCTATATGAACCTCTTTTTCATTGAGGAGACTTCCAGGTCTCTGCTGTATCTTCATCTTCCGCATTCCTTAACTCTGATTGAAACAACCCGTTCAAGGCGGGACGTAGGACCCATCGTCTTTTAGCGACGTCCAACACTTTCCTTGCTCCTTCTTATAGGTGGCGCCGCTTCACTCATCGGACTACTTTTCGTCCGCCTCGATAGCCCCGACTGCGACCGAAATTACACATTCTTCAAATGGCGTGTAGAGGTCGCTCCCCCTCCCCATTTTTACCGTCTATGGCGAAGCCACCTTGATTTTGTCGACCACGTTCCTTTCCCCTGTTTAAAAAACAAAGATGCTGTTTCCGGGAACCTTTGCCCCTTTAACATCTTCTGACTAGTACTTATTCGCATTCTTCCTTTTTTTTGCAAAGGACGTCCCATTCTGTCGAAATGTACATCGAGGCTGGACCCCCCCGGCTGTCGAAAGGGCTCTTCTCACGCTATCCGTATACAGCCTTTTTTTCCCTGGACTAGTTTACTTCCCCCTTTCCTGAAGAGGAATTACCCTCAGAACCCTCAACTTTCGCCTCGGTAACCCTAGATGACTCATGCCTCGACATTCATCTCCGAGATAGCTATTAAATTCATAGAACGCTTCCCTCCCAGACTATATAAATCTCTACCCCTCAAAGAGCGGATCTTATTCGTATATCCTCGCCCCCACTCATTTCATCCCTCAGCTTGAAACCGGTAACCAATACGTCAGAGATATCGCCCCCAATCCCCTCCCCGCTTCTGCACACCGTCTCCCGCTTTTCTTTTTGCCGTGTTTAATTTTCTTTCCCCCTCGTAAAGCAGAAGTCGAGCGACCTCTTTTTACCTTCCCCCGGGTCCTAATTTGCTAGTTTTGTTATCTGGTCCCTTTAACCCCCCCGTACCGGATGCTTTTCTTCTCTCTTGCGCGAATTCCCGGTTTGGTCGTGTGTTTTCGAGACCTTTTTTTTAAGTATTTTTGGGATTAGGAGCTCTTCTTGTTCCAATGACAGATAGGAATACAATTTATTAGTACCTCGTTTGCGAAAGACACCCCCTAACTACGAAGCGTTACCCGTAGGTCCCTTTCGAGTGATATTTAACTGGTTACCTTTGTCAATGCCCTGGGAATTTTGATTGGCGAGTCGCCTGACCCCCATCGATCCCCTATGGGGCGGCGTTTTTCCTCGAAACAAGATATATGCCTTAAGGCCCTAACATTTTGGAGAAGCGGCCTTTTCATAAGAGGCTCATAAGGCCAAATTTATCTTCTTTCGTTTTTCCGGCCTGGGATGAACTTGAGATCCCATCAGATCTATGTCCGGCGAGGAAGGGAGGAGGGCAGGTGGTTCGATGCTCTTTATAGGAAAAACCGTCTCTGCCCCAAACAGCTATCCATTTCTTTATATAAGGATTCGCCCTGATGCCTATCACCGATTCCCTGAAAACGCCTACGTGACGACTCCTTGTGAACTTAGCCCTATTCAAGAGGCGGTAATTAATGCATGAAGGTACGAGAAGATTCACTTACGAACATCTGGACGTTACAAGATAGTTCGAAGACCCCTATTAAGCCTCACATTATGACTTGAAACCTGTACACCTTCGATTCATCCCGGCTTCTTGGCCAAAGTAAAGCGTGCTGGCAGCGACCTGACCCGTCGTCCAAACCTTCGGTCCGTCCGAACCCACGATGATCTTAGCTGTTGGACTGATATTGTTGTGGTCCAGCATCACAGAGTACCCCGTTCGCTCCTTTTTTTACCTCCCATATTTTTCCGCAAGGTGGCCTTACCCTATCTCTTTCCTGCTTATTTTCTTTTGTTATTCTAAGCAACTTGTCCTTGCTTCCCCCTACCGTCAGCGGCGCAATTTCACTTTTCGTTTTTTAAGCCTTCCCCCCCCTCTGAAGATCATTTAACGAAAATCGCATTGACCCCGGGTATTATCTCAAAAATTTCAAGTCCCCGAAGGTTTTGCTCCACCCCTCGGTTTACCATTCTGTAGTTTTCTTTACCCCACGGGACTCTTTCCAGTCCGCGCCCGGATCGGCTGTGAAGGAAGAATACTCTCTCCCACCTTCCCCGGTACTTGCCCGACTTCAGACGATTTCCCTCCTGTTTAAGATATTCGTATTCCATTCCTAGCGGGTGGGCCGGCGGCTTCCTGAGTTTTCCTCGGACCAGCCCATGAAGGTAACACCGACTCCACCCCACAAACCCCCCTGTCCCCAAATGAATTTCTGGGGTTTCCCCCCCGGAAGCAGAAACTTGTTCATTCCCTGTGAAGTGTCTCTTTGGTACTGCTTTTGGGGTGAGAATGACCTTTTTCTGGCGTCCTCCGTTTGGGTTAGTCATACGAAGATTCAGCCCCAACCTGAGACACTGGTGAGCTGCGGCGTACTGTTTGAGCTCCTTTCACTCTCGTTAATACACGTTGTTTGTTGAGTAGCTATAGATCTTCCCTCGCTTCCGCCCCCTCCGCACTCTCACCATCCCCCCCTCTTCCAGGGGTGATCATCGCGGATTGAAACCCCCCTCTGGCTTCAGATACTCCCCGGGTCTCCCGGACCCAACTCCTCATGCCCTAGAAATGCTATGCAATTTACGCAATCTGCTTACGCTTCTCAGAAAAGTCTAGATCTTTTGGCAAGTCCTCCCTTTTTTTCTTCCTCTGCCCAAACATGTTGATAAGAAAAACCCATCTCCCATCGAGACGTAATATATTCGCTCTCTTCGTCGTTCCCGGTGGGCCTATCGTACGTTTTCATTTTGAGCTTGCATGGAGTAGCCACACCTCGCTCTACCCAGCGGCCCCTTGACCAAAGGAAAGGTTTCCGATATTATGTCCAGACTTAACTCGGGTTCCCTCGGGGGTCTTCAACCCTTTTTTTGGCGGCGCGAGTACCCGCCATACCCCTGTTTTGATTCCTGCTGGGCTGGCCGACTCCTCGTCCAGAGTTTGGCCGTCTACTAAGCCCCGGAATGTACACATTCGAAAAATAGAATGGTCCCATCCGTTCCCAGTCGGGTGGCCCCCTCCCTGACTCCAGAGTCTGCGGCCCGCGGCTTTCCTCTCCAATGATAACCTGATCCTGATTCTTCGTGTCTTTTTTCCACGTTTCCCCCCTGAGGAGCGCCCCTAGGCTTTGATCGACCGTTCGCCTACCTTGTTTTTTCCCCGCAACTTCGAGGGACATATATAATAAGTATCCTTTTCGTTCTTTACTCAGTTTGGTGTTTCGTGACCTTTTGTCCTTACTGCCCTCCGACTTCTTGCTTGGCATCAATCCTTTGCTATGTTTGGAATTTTTCGCCTTCCCCCGCTATTGGGGGCTGCATAGGGCGGCGAGGGACGTTCTTTCTTATGCAGATTCTAGCAGGTCAGTATTCTTAATCTCCTGCGTTCCCTTATGCCTTCCTTTTCAGTTCTCCTGCTCCGGCGTAAGTTTTTCTTCCCCACTGATGCTCCGAGGGCCCAACCTGTTTTTCTATGACTCGTTAAATTTAGATTGGTGGCACTGTTCAGCTCTATGAATAGATGCGCCCCCCCTGAGACCTCCAGTTCGTCCCCCGCCCCTTTTCGGACTTCTTGGTGGATATATGCAGACGGCTCCCTATCCGGAGAACGCACAATTTCCGTTTTTCTTTCGTATTTGTGCTCTGTGCTTCAGTCTTGGGTTCCCCAACACACTCTTTTAGTTGGACATTTAATCACAAGGATTTCTACAGGACACCGGGGCCCACTCCTCACTTTCAATGATATCTTTTGTAATATCTGACCGAAAATCCCATCCAGCTGTTGAAAGACAGATGGTTCATTCTCGGCGATGTCGGGGTGTTACTTTCGAATGAGTAGGTTTTTCTGTGAAGGATTTTACTACCATCCTTGTCCAGTGTACGTCTCCGAGGCCGACTTTTCCCTGTAGCTTCCTAAAAAAGCCACAGGAATACCTATGGCATGATCCCCCCTTCTATTCACAACAACGGTAAACACAAACACTAGGACAGAATCAGAACCCTGAATCTCAATCAGATAATTCCTGCACTTTCGTGGGTTTCCCTGACCGACCCAAACAGGATCTGTCTGACTCCCCCCTTTTTTTGAGAGCGGAGAGAGTCCTCCCCCCCCACGTTTTTTTCCGCTATATTGAGTAAGCTCGGTTAAAGATGTATGTCCTTCCCAAATGACATTTTCTCGATTTTGCCCTCTCGTGATGTTGCTGATTTGCGTTCTTCATCTAGGCAGAATTGTTCATCTGCCGGTCCTTCGGATGTTTCCCTCTTCGATTCGCTTTGACAACAAATCAGAGAGCGGAGGCTTCGGGGTTATGGATTCGACGCTGTATAGCGGAGAGAAGGTTTCGCAAGAGCCCAGCAGGTATTCGAGAGGTGCTCCTGAATCTGCCTTCCCGAAGGAAGCAGTTGATCTTTCTTCCCATCCCGTGGGTGAAAGCTCTCTATAGTACTACAGGCTGTGTGTGGAGATTTAGCTTGCGCAGCCCAGACTCGAAGTTAATTTTTCTGATCTTTAAGTAGTGACTGTTACCGACGGTGATCTTTATATTGCACGAATTTTACTACGACGGGGTGCGTGTTGGAATGACCCAGATGTTATTTTGGAAATGTTTAACGATCGTTCTCTGTGGCGCCGAGAAAGACCCCTAAACGTCCGATAGTAATAATTGTGTTACCGGTCAGACCTTGGTTAAATACCCCTCATTCTGGTAGGGGGCTCAGTCCCACAACTCATTCGCCACGCTTTCGCGGAATAAGGTTCGCTCCGGAAGCTCACTCCCTCTATCTTCCCCACGCCCCACCCCCCCCCCTTCCCCCGATCCCCTCCAACGCGTTTACCCCCCCCTCTCGAAGCCTCTCTCCCCCCTGTTGCACCCCCCCCGTCCTAACCCGTCCCGCTCCCCTGGCTATGCCCCTACGGCCCCTCACCCCCTCTACTCCCCCCCCTTTACCCCCCCCTTCCACCTCCCCCGCTCCCAGCCTGACTCTTACCTCACTATTCTTCACCACCGCTTGCCCCTCCGATCCCACCCGTCCCTCTCATCCACCCACTTCTTCCCACCTCGTGTACTTTCTTCTGGTGACCCGCCGTTTGTTAGACCATTGATACAGGTACACGGGGGTCCCCCCGAACGAAGACCTTGATGTGCCTGAATTGCGTCGGAGACCCAGGATTTGACAGTGGCGTTCAGCGGTTTGAGAAAGCTACCCCCCAATTACGATACATTCCAGCATGCGGTGCAGCCTCTACTAGGCGGCGCTCCATCGATGTGGCTTTTATCTGAGTCTGGGTGAGATACGTCACCGCACTGTTTCTTTCTCAACTCAAAGGGTGAGAGCAGATTGTCATTAGGCCACCCCCAACCGCCACCTACCCCCCTCCGATTCCCATCTCCCCACCCTTTCTCACCATCTACCCATGTCAGCCTCCCCACCCACCCTTATCTAGGGAGAGCTGACCTCCATTGCGACGGGAGCCCTTTTCCCCCTAACCATCTGTGGAACTATAGGGCCCCCAACCTGTCCAAGCAACCCCCATCCGCCCCCGCAGCTTCACAACTTTAAAGACGTGCTCCGGTCGCTTTCCCCCCGCTGAGCAAGGGTCCCCTGGCTGGGTGGACTCCCGCATACTCCCTCATAGTTCTCGTATCCTTCCAGCATGACTGGGGGTTAAGGGAATTGCCGTGAGTCGCACCCTGAGTAAAGGCGTTCTGGACTACCAAATATCCGGCACGTGGCTTACAGGAAGATGCTAGTCCTGGGCACGTAATTGTCTTTCCGCCGGTGCCAATCTGAGCTCTTAATTTCGTGATAGCCACAGATGCAACATTCCTTCACAACCGTATCCCGGCCAAGGCCCAAATCGAATTTCATCGACATCGACTTGGAGTGGGCTAGGAGAGGGTTCTCCAAAGCAACCAACTTTCCAAACGGTGCCAGCCACCTAGGTATTTGTAAAATCCTAAAACTCAAGTAGATTTGCATCCGTCTCCCCGCGCCTGCCCCCCCGAGACGTGTGCGATACACTCCGCTAAGGATGTTTGTAAGGGTTTCGTCGAGGTTCCCCAGAGACTGTTCTAGGTCAGCGGACCACCAACCGGAAGTGGCCCCCACTTCAACACATCCTCGTTGAAAGTCCGGCCTTAGATATCCTCCTGTCAGAATCGGTTACGTACACCCCATGGCTTTCGATCACTCAGCCGACATCACCTCTACGTGACAAATACAGTTTCCGCTCGGCCGCGGTTTTTCTAACCTGCCGTAGGATGACGGTGGCATGACGTTCCCCGCCCCCCGCTTTTTCCATGTGCACGGGTGACACTTCTGATAGACCCCTGGTGTTTCTCTAGGATGCAAAATGAGTTTCCCACCGTACAAGTACACGCGATTTATCACAAATTTACAAGTTACTCGCTATAAATTCCCTGTAACAAGGCTTGGGCTCTTTCGGCTACTGTACGCCTCCAACGATACTCCCCCCGATAGGCTCTGACAACTGTGGAATCCCTGCCGGAATTTCTTCGAACACCAATTTTTCCCCCCACCTTGCTGCTCTAGCTGCAACGACGCACGTTGTACCCCGTTTTATTCAGGACCGTTTCTTGACGACACGCCGGCCTTCTTGTGGTTATCTACAGAAAAAGTATGTATGAGTCCTTCTCCTATCTGGAGGGGTGACGCCCATGGTAGCGGAATTTCTTCGCTCCTTTCCCTTTGGAAAACGCTTAGCCTTGACGCTAATCTTCGTCGAGGCGACTTACATCCTGTTTGCCGTGCAAGACTTCGACCTTCAGCGCCTTCCGATTATCTTTGATCACCGTGGATCATCGCAGCCTAAGCTTTTGAGCCCTTCGATCCCACGCTTGAGAGCATGTTTTCGGGTTGTACGTTCCCAGGACTCGGCTGTTTACGCCTTTTCTTAAACCATTGGGTCTGGAGAACGATTATAGTGAGCCGAGGGCTGCGGCTGATATTCTTTTCAAAACAGCTTTGGGCAACCAACACAGAAAATCAGGCAGCTTGTAGGAGATCCGTATCGGGCTCCCCACTGGCGCGCTTTCGCAATCCCCTATGGGTTTTTCTATTTATGTGGTGGGTTCGAGATGCCTGCTCATCGCTGTTTTCTTCTAGGTCTGGCCCGACGCTCAGCGCAGTTGGTTTTTCCTTCTTCTTGGCGTCTTTTTTCATCTTCTCGCTGGTTTTGTAATCTTCAAAATGAGGTGTTCCCTGTCTGCAAAAACCCATTTTTTACTGGCTATGCTTGGCCCCCGAAGTTGATACGGCGGGCCCCTACTTCCCCCGGACTTGCCATGGGGGGTTGGCAGGTAGATCGGCTCTGGCTATCAGGGGTATTTTGGTTGGCCCCAGTTCCACCAAAATGTTTGTTTAATTTCTCGCCTCCTCCCCTTCTTCTTTTTAATCCTCCTAGTTGTTTTGTCTCTCTCTTACCGTTCCTCATGCGCCACCGTGTTGGGGACGCTATCACATGCTGATCTCCTCCCACCGCCAACGCCTTTATCACCTCCTCTCTCCAACAATCGGAATTGGCACCCCCCTAGCAATGTGAACCCACTTTTTTTTCTCCAAGAATGTCCTACCATGATGAGTCCTATACCCACAACTATAGTACTTGCCGAAAAAGACGAGGAAACACCAGATCTGTCCTTACGTCTTAAGACTTCACCTCCTCGCTTTTCCCTCCATGATAGAGCCCGCCCCCACCCCATCTATTAGCAACATCTTGTTTGGCCGACCATCGGGACTATATCCCTCTTCCGCGTTGACTGTTACATGGGTTGCCCCATCTTTTTTTGCTCAGCTCACCCCGCATTTCCTCTCTTCTTCGCTGCTGAACTCTTAGACGACCCAACTTGTGCTCTCTCATGCGATTGACCCGTCGAACATAATTCGGCGCCTCTGTGCTATCGAAGGGAGACCACATCGAAGATTTGCACGCTTCCTCGTCTCACCGTGATCCCCAGCGTGACATATGATCCGGTCGAATCTGCTTTGCGTCGTTCATCCTACAACTTCTGTCCCCCTTTCCGCCTCTACTGCGCTCTCACATCGTAGGAACTCCTCGCCAGACTCCTGCAGCAATCCCCCCTCTCCCCTTTAATTCCGCTTTACCAATACACGGCCCCCCTGTTCCCGGTCTCCCCAAGATTGCCCCCGCGTTGAACTGGTCAAATTTTTCCCGCTTCGCGCCATATCTGAAATTTTTTTCGACCCCCCTCCACTGCGCGAGGTCCTCCCCCCTTTGCCTCCGTATTCCCTCCAAAGTGCGAGTGTTACTGCATTCTAGATGCCTAATCCCCCTCCCATTTCCGGCGCTCGTCCCTCTGGTTAGCTTACCCCTCAGGTACAGGTTTTTTCATGTTACAACTTTCCCCGACTCGATACCTTCACTGTGGGAAGACGTATTTTTTTCCCGATCATCCTCCGAAAAATGAATTCTCCGTACCCCCGCTACAGGTTTGACCCCGTTTTTATTCGTTTGATTGACGAGGTTGATTATGATCATACCCTTGTCATGCTCACATACTCCCCCTACCGGTCCCTCGACTAATGCCTTGATCCCAGAACGTTTGACAAGTGGCCAATTGCCTGTGTGTCATAAAATTTATCACCTCGCCGAACTTACCCTCCTCTCCCGTCTGACTTCTCCTATCCCCAAGGCATCGTTTTGATTTTAGGTCTCCCGCCGTCGGCGTATCCTTCTTTTCGTTGATTTGTTCTAATTGACATATACCTGTGAGGGCAGGCGTTTGAACCCTTGATCTTTTCTCCGATCTTCCAATCCATTCGATTCTCGTTACACCCGATTAACGGGCATTGCTTGATAAAGTCGTGGGAATAACCCTTTTAAAGTCAACTCATTCCTCAGTATGGCCCTTTTTTTTGTCTCCCGTATCAAACCTATAAACAGGTATGCCGTCACCTTCGTATGCCACCTGGTCCCTTTTACTCCTTGCCCCATCAAACCGATTCCAGGTTACTATTTTTCGCCCTCCCCCCCATGCCTGCAACCATGTCCTTACCATGTTTTCAGAGAAATCGACAGTCTTCCCCCCACCCCCCTCCGCTGACCCGTTCGCTCCCTTAGTCTGTTTCCCTTCTCGTCTTTAATTTATCGAGCGATTTGCTTCACGTTGCAGGTGCATCGTCTTGTTCTTTCGTGATACAGTTTCTAGCGCTCTTCATCTCTAGCACGCCTTCCCCCCCATCGCTCGAACCAATCACAAGAGGTCCGGTAGTCCACATTCCGCATACCCTAAGGCCCCCCTCTCTTAACTCGAATAGGATAGGCGGGCA
>Ga0179593_1675000_pt1 | contig 18182 bp, 17 predicted proteins | sample CZODoug2_1_08_16_FD_185931 | JGI IMG/M metagenome (GOLD analysis project Ga0179593, IMG submission 185931) | Vadose zone soil fungal communities from Angelo Coast Range Reserve, California, USA - CZODoug2_1_08_16fungal (PacBio error correction) | ecosystem: Environmental > Terrestrial > Soil >... | reverse complement strand
CACGCGCCCCATTTCCTTTCTTCGTTGTTCCTTCCCTGACCCGGTCCCCGCGAAGCTGACGTTGCAGTCTTTTTTCCTTTTTTAGTTATTCATCCCACCCCCTCTGATTTTTTTTTGCCCCTTCCCTCCCTCGCCATTGCAATCCCGGTGAGCTTTTCTTCATTCCGGTCAGTGTTCCCGACTCCCCCCTCCAGATTCAAACAGAAGCGGGAGTGGCTTTTTACCGCCCGCTTCGTTTTTTCCCTCCGTCCTCTCTGTTCGGTAGCCCCCTTTCATTGGCTCCTCTGTTATGCCGGCGAATAATTAAAGCCGTGAGGTACGCAGCGTTTTAGCCGGCCAGCATCTTTTTCCTTTCTTGTCCGTTTCGCCTTGGCTTCCCCGATATTACTGTGGTTTCCGATGCCCGGTTGTCGCGGTTCTTTCTTGGGTCTACGGAGAATTCCGGTGCTCCAGGACTCCAGGTACTCTTTTCCCTTTGTAGGGTTAAGAGGTGTAGCGTGCCCTTTTCCTGCCGGCCTTGCGGGTCGGCTGTTGTTTTTTTCCACCCCCACGGTTAGACTTGGACCCGAGCTTGCAATTTTGCGGGAGCTTGACGTGGTTCCTGCTTCACCCTCTTTTCCGTATTTTACCGGTCCCCTCCGTGCTTTCAAAATCGATTTTCTTCAGCGCGGTTCCTTCTCTCTTCCTTGCGGTGTATGTAATTTCGATCTCATATGGTTGCCTGTTCTTTGCTTTCTATATCTCTTTTAGAAGGGTTGGTTTGAGAGATTCGGATTCTTGACCTCATTCTCCGTACCACGCTTTTTTTCCTTAGACATTCTCACACCAATCACCTTCCTCGACTCCCCCGTCTCTTGCCGTCCCCCGTGGCTTCGATGTCTCAATTTCCAACCAGTCGGCTTACCGACTTCTTTTGGTTATCTTAAATTTTCCCCCCCCCTGAATTTGTTTTGCTTAGGTTTTAGCTTCCATTGCTGGAAAAACCAGCGCTAACCCCGCCCTCCAGTCTTTGCCTGCCTCTCCACGGTCTTTGACAATCTTTCGCTTTAATTCGACTTCACCATTCTCTCCCCTCCCTCTTTTGTTTCCCCCGTCCGCCCTCTTCAACCGACGCTCTTCCCAACTTGAAATATTGACCCCATTGAGCTAGATTTACCCACTTCCGCCATCTCTTCTTCCCCGACCCCTTCTTTCTTGTTTTTCGCTGCCGTTTGTGGAGTCCCTTTCAGCATTTCTACTAAGTGTCCTTCCTCGTTCTGCACGGTTTCTTCTAACGATAAGGACCGTCCTTTGGTATGCCTTCGTACCTCCTCGATTCGGGCCCCCCCAATGACTGTCTTTTCGTCGAGTTGTTCCTGCTAATGGCTCTGGGCCCCCCTTCGGATTCTCCCCCCTCCCCCTGCCCCAATTTTCATGTGAGCTGTAACCACAAGCTGCTTTGGGTTCCCTGGTTCACCCTCTCCTTTCCCCGTAATGGACACCCTGTCACCGTCCTCGTCGTCCCTTCCCTGTTGACATACCATCCCTCCAACTGGTCACTCCCCCCCCCTTTACCCCTTTTCCTCCAGCCTCCCCATGATGGCTTGTCCCTTGTTTCGCAATTGGCGAGCCCCCGGATTTTTGTTTTTTACTGGTGCTGCAAGTTCCATTCGTGTTTTTTCCCCCTCGCCCATCCTGATCCTGGTACCTTGTCTCCGTCACATTTCCAATTTCCTTTCCCCGTTTTCCCTCCAGCTTTCCCCGTTTTTCCCAATTCAATGGAAGCGCCCCTCATACGCCCTCGTCTTTTCTTTCACGCATTACAGGAGCAGCCCACGAGTCCCTGGCCCCTGCCCGTCCCCGCCGGTCGTTCGAGACTATTTTTTTTGCGCTGATCCTTTTCACCCTCGCTCCATTTCCTTTGCCCCCGGCGTTTTTCCCCCGGTTCCCCGCAGCAAAATTCGTCGTTTCTCCTTTTGGCTTTTGTCAACCTCTCCTCAGTCCTCTCCTCGGGTTCATCAACTCGGTCCCGGATTCTACTTAGTGTGCGCAGCCCCCTGTCCTCAGTGCTTTAGAACCTTTTTTGCTCAGACTTTTCTTTGGGTCGTAAAGCCCGGATGAAGACTAAGTGAAAAAAGTATCAGGTCTTGTTTTTTTTTCTAGACCAGAGTTGGCTCTTTGGTAGGTGTTTGGTAAGTCCCCCTGCAAAGAGGGTATTGATGTTTGAAAAGGCCCAGAGGAGGCCATAACCGCTCATCGGGTTCGCTCTTTTAGGGGCCGGCATTCCTCTCATCTTTCTTCTTATTTCTCTCAATCCCCAGGTTATCACGGAATAGAGTTGTTTTTTCTCCCCTCCTAGTGGTTCCTTTTATACTTTCATTCCTTGGCCTCACGTCCCTTTCATCTCTTTTTTTCTTCTCCTGAGCGGTGCTTCCTCACCGTACCACGCTGTGCCTCCTTCTCTCCCGCGCCCGGGCTTTCCGCAAGGCCCCTTTGGGTCTCGAAACTTGTTTTCCGTGAATGACTTCTCCCTCGTCCCTGATCGGAGTCCTCTCTCTGCGTTCCTCTTCTATCTTCTGAATCATACCTTTTTTTCAGTTGTATACTGCCTTCTTATTTTCAACCCTAATTTGGGCGCCGTTTTCTCCCACTTGCCTCGTCCTGAATCATTTTCCCTTTGTATCTTTGGTTTGATGTCCATGGACGGTTTCCAGTACTCCCTGCTTGCACTGGTTTCCAAGTTCCTTTTAAGATAACCCTTTCCATAGCTTCTTTTTTCTTTTTTTTTGCGTGTTGCGAATCCTCGTGTGCCGTGAGTGAGGAAGCCTTTCGTGTTTTTCCTCCCCTTCCTCAGATTCTGGGTTCCCCCTGCGAGCAGATCGACATTGATTGTTTTGTGAGCCCATTGATTCTTCCTCATCCAGGCGACGGGATCCCCCCCCTTTCTCTCCCACGGTGAGATATTCACCTTCGCCGTAGGTCTTGGTTACCCTCACGGGAAAAGTCTTTGATTGGAATGCCTATTTTTTCTTGGTCCTCGTAGCTAATACTTTGCTCCGGTTTCTTCCCATCACCTCCAAGCCAGTATTTTCTTTCCCCCACTTTCAAAGGTCGGGCATCTGGGTCGTTATTCCCCGAGCCCGGTGTACGCCCCTCTGTTCTTTCCCCACTTCCCTTTTGTTTTTTTACGGCTCGTTTCCCTTTCTCCTCCTGCTCGTCGGCTTTGCTTTTTCCCGACTCCAGGACCTGTGCCTTTCTTTTTCTGCCTCCTGTTACCTAGCTCGAAACACCGTCCCTGACCGGCCCAGTAAGACACTCCCGACCTCGTTTTGCAAACTCCTGCCTCCTATAAGCAGTTTAATGCTCAGGCGATGCCTTTCGAGGACCAGTATCCTTTCCCCGCCCTGGTACATTTCCGAGCTACTCTTGCTCGTGTGTCCATTTTTCCTTCCCTACTGAATTTCCCCCGTCTTCGTTGCCCAGGAAGAAGACCGACGGTAAATCCACTATAGGAAGGGAGCTTATTTCCGGCCTCGGCCCCTTCCGCGTTCCCCGGCCAGCGTGACTTCGCTATGGTTGACCCCGCCCCTTTCTTTTGCAAGCAAGGTAGCTTTCCAGGTAAGTCCCTTCCTCCTCCCCCTCTTAAGTTTCTTTTCCCTAAAAATCTCTATTGCCGCCGTCTGAAGCAAATTTCCACGGACTAGTGAATGGTTTCTTCTGGGATACTTTTTTTCTTTCCAATACGATCCCCGCCTAAAGCTCCGCTCACGGTTTGACATTCACAAAAACATCTCTCTCCTTTTCCTTGTTGAGGAGTGGACTTGTTTGAGCGTTCCTCCGGTTTATAGGCTAGGGTGAATAAAGTATGGTGAAAAAATGAAGATTCCCTCCCCATTTTTTTAGTGCTTGATAAGGAAGGTCAATTAGATTTTATACTTTTAGTTTAACCCCCCCTTAGAGTGCCCATTTGTATCACTGATCGTATTTCTTTTAATTACTTCAGCCCTTCTTTCTCATATATAGTTATGTGATGAGAGGCTGATGCTCGATGTTCTTTCCCTTCCCGACCTCTTCCCCCTCTTCTTCGGGATCCTTTACTCTTCGTTAGGCTGCATGTTAGCCATGACTACTGTATTCGTGACGAGTGATTCCGTTACTTGCGCGTCTTCTTTACGACGTCTGTCAGATGTGGCCAAGGAGTCCCTCCTGATGGCTAGGTTCTTCGGGGATGTTCTTCCTTTGGCAGTTTTTCGATTTTGGGCTGCGGCCCGGGGTGCTCGTTTTTTCAGGGAACGGGAGGTTTCTTGATCGTATTTGCAGGAGAGAGGTAGTGATGGCTAGGTTTTCCCTTTTTTTCCCATCCTGTTTATTCCCTGTCTGGTCCTTGACAGAACGGCATTGATTCCACGATTTTCCGTTCTCCCGCTCGGATGCATAAGCAAGCTGACCCGGGTTCTTTTGAGTGGCTCCTCCCCCCTTCCTCTCTCCTTGCATTGAGAGTCCTCCATCTGTCTGCGGTCAGTTACCGGTGACAAAGGTTTCATTCTTGCTCTGTTCTTTTCCCCTCTCCTTCGATTCCCGGCATCGCCAGTCAACCACAGGCCATCTACGGGAGTTTCACGAAGGTGAGCTCCGGAACTGGCTGGCAATAATGGTAGGGCGATCTCTTAGTCCTTCCCCCCTCCTCCAATCTTTGCTCAGCTCGGGCTCGTCTCCAGGCAACCAATTCGAGATCTTTTCTTTCCTTTTAGGACCATGTCATGTTCCCTTGTATCTCCCTTCTCCCCCTTCCCACAAAGCAAGTCAATGCCACATTCTCTCAAGAAGTGTGATCCAGTGCCTGACCGCCGCCACCCTTTGGACGGGCACTCATTGTCTAATTTCATTTTCTCCCCGCAAATTCACCTTTTTTATCCTGCTGCAGCGGTGACTGTGTTTCCGACGCTGGACCGTGTTGGGCATTCCATCCACACACTCCCCTCTTCCCTATTCCTCACGGCAATCAGGTTCTTTCTTTTTTTTCAAGTCTCTTTATTCTACCTCTTTCCTACTTGGCACATGACGGCTCGATGTGCTCAGTTTCCAAGTAGTACCTGTGTTTATTTCCCCCCGACGCCATAATAAATCACATTTGAGTCGTGAATATCCTGACCTCTGAACTTACCGTTCCGGATAGTCTTTCCCCTGCGGGATCCAGTGGCTCCCGATTTTCTTTCCTATACGATCTTACACTGAAGTCCCCTTTCCTTCTCTGCCCTTCTTTCCCTTTTCTCCCCACGTCGGCAGATCCTCAAAGGAGACGCGATTGAGTGACCTTGGATCGAAGGTGATCCATTATTCTCTCAGTTCCCTCTTCGATCGGAGTGTTATTTTTTTCGTTAGTGTCTGCATTCCCCTTTTTTTGATCTCTTTGATGTTTCTGACGGCGAAGTGCATGAAAGTGCTTGCGACCCTTTTTCAATGCTTCCCCCCCTGCATAGAGCCCCCCAGACTCTTTGGCCCGGTGGTTTTATCTTTCGGCGTGACATAGACCCCCCCCATGCTCTTTCAGCCTAATCCCAGTCGAAGCTGTTTTTAGGTCGCCACGTTGATGGCGGAGGGATCTCCAGTTCCCTTTGTGATGCCCATACACTTCTTTTTTTCTCGCTGCCTTTTCTTGCCTTTCTTCTCAACAATGTATAGGCCTCCGGTACAAGTTCACACGCCGGTTGGCGAATGGCTCCAGCTGTGTGAGATCGTGATGCTGGTTGGTCCTTCCAGCTCTTTTCTCCGGCTTTTCTTTTTTTTTTCACCACCATACCCTTTTGTAAGGGGGTTGTGCTGCTTAACCCGTCAGGTGATTTTTTCCTTGATCTTCCCCTTTTCCGTGAGGGTGTTTTCGTGTTTTCCCTGATGCGGCGCAGATCATTCTTATTCTGTGCGACTTTCCCATTTTTAGGTCTTTTTTTTTTCTTTTGACCCTGGGCGACTTTTTGGAACCGTCAGGACCGTGGTCAGACGTCTTTTTTTTCTAGATGGACATCCCACCCCCTAGAAAATTTGTGTTCCGGCACCGGGGAAACGCCTGAAGTTATTTGGGATTGCTTTCTTTCTTTTAAGCCCTTTTTTCTGTGAACCGTCACGTTGCGGAGCCGCGTCCCGGAGTAGGGTGTACTACACCGTGGTTGGAACACTGGCCCTCCCCCTTGATCACCCTGCCACCGATCATTCCAGGACCCAAATCTGGGTGGTCGCGTCTGGGATCCGTAGTTACCAATTCAACTTGTCTCTGACGGAACCCCTCGTTTCCCTTAAGTACAGGTCCGGATGCAAGGTGGGGAGAAGAGAAAGCGGCTGTGACTCCGGAAATCAAGGCGCCGGTAGAATGTCTTTTTTATAAAAATCTTTTAGCACCCCAGATATGCAATCTACTTCACAGGACGTACTCAAGCTTCTGAATACTCAAGCTTCAGACTCCCCCTCGGATGGTATGTTAATGCTAGGTAGTGACCGTAATGTTAATGTCTTACGGGTGTCGATTGGTGGACCCAGGATGCTTTGGTGGATCCCCCCTCTGTCCTTTGTACCGTCTCGGGTAGGCTGGTCTGTCGGCGGAAGAGCTTCCCGCTAGCCAGGTAGGGAGTGCTGAGTTAGGCTTCCATAGGTTTGAGGCCTTTTCTTTGGTTGTTCCTACCCCCCTCTTTCCTCATCTCCTGTAAAGCATGCCCGGACGTTTATTTACTCTAGTAACCCCGCTTGGCGGTCCCCTACTTCCTTGATTAACCATTTTTCCCCTTGTCCTGCCTCGAATCGGAAGCGCTTGCTTTACGAGCACCTGCTCTCCTCCTGACTTCCTTTGAAGTAGACTCCTTCCTTTACGTCCTTCCTCTCTCTTTTTCTCCCTCACTTCCCCTTTGATCGGATCCTTATTTGCAATTTCCCCGACGTCCCCACAGATGAGGAATCCCTGATTCCCAAAACTCAGCCTTTTGCTCTTTAGTTTTTCCGACCCTTTGTCCCCTTCCCTTGTCTCCCCCTGCTCAGCACTTCCCCCCTCCGTCCTCTCTTGTCTCCCCCCCAAGTTTGGAATTGCGAGACACCCGATCCCTTGCAGCTTTTCGGCCGCAGGGGCTTTCATAAACCAAGCTCCCCCGCAAGCCTTTCCGCCCCCACTCCTCCCTTTGATCCCCCCTGCGAGCGTGCCTCTTCCCTTTGCAGGGACCCCCAAAGCGATGTTTTTTGTTCAAGTTTCCCCCTTAAATGATTCTTACGGAGCGCGGGTCCACGGGGCATCGTTTCCCCACCCGGCTATATTTTTTCCGAGTCAAGGGCCCCTCACCCCCCCCCCCCCAGATGCACCAAGACGGCATCGTTTGCCGCTTTGATTTTTCTTGATGTCCTCCAGACCATTACGTCGTAAGTCTTCCTTCTTTCTCAGCGGTTTACTAAAGCTCCCGGGGCGGGCCTCTTGTTTTCCATGGATTAGGCTCAGAACCTTGCCCCGTTTTTTTTAGTTTTTTGAGCTCTACTTTTTTCTTTTATCCAAGGATTCCAAGCTCGTGGTGTGAACCCCCAAGATTTTCTGATAGGTTTCAAATTCCGGTGTTCCTTTTCCCTTTTTTTTCCCCCCCCTTCAGTTTCCGGGGGTGCATATGTGTCGGACGGTGATTTCCCTTGCCCCCTCAAGAACGTATCAATTGAATGGTGGCCTTCCCCCCCCCCCCCTCCCCGACCCCCTGTCCCCTGTTCTCATTGATTTGATTGCGGTTTTCACCCCTCTATGGAGACCTCTGACGGGTAATTCCAATCACTTCTCCCCCTTTTCCCCTTCCCCCTCCCCTGATACGTCTCTGTCACCGACCAAGGGCTGCATCCGGCGCCGCTGTAAAAGGTCCACGACACCTCCCCAGAGTCCTGCCCGTAACAGCCCCCTCTCCCCAGTAATCTTGACATTCCGGGGGGACAGAAACCAGGGTTTTCCTGTCCCTGGCCCCCCTTTCCCCCTTTTTGGAGTCGAGAACTTCCGATAGATGGAAAACCATGCCTTTAGCACCTCGCTCTACCTCCCCCTTATCCTTTTCGTCCCCCTCCCTTCTTTTTTTCCAGACAGGATCTCAGATCCCATGGTGAATCTACGTGTACACCGATTCTCTTCGCCTTTTTTTGCCTACAATTTTTCCTTCCTAACTTCGTCCCGGGGGCGACCTAACGCTTTCCGACTCACTCCCTGCATGACCCCGTCGTTTCCTCCTCCAGTTTTTTTCCCTAGCCTGGTCGACAGAAATCCTTGATAAAAGAATTGAAACCAGGCGCGGTCTTGGGGATCCTAGGAGGTCATGCATTATTCTCCCTCCCTTCACCACATTTGCTCCTCATCCCACTGGCATCTCGCCCCCTCTTGTCCACCCCCACCACTTCTCCCACCCTCCCCCTCACGTTGTTTTATTTTTACCTAACGAGACTGAAGATTCCACTCCTCCGTCACTAAGCTCCCTCGGGAGGCCACCCCGCGGGGGCCCGCTTGCGAAAAGGTAGTTATATCGAAGATAATCATTTCCCCTTTTCCCCCGTCCCTCTCCTTTCTCCTTTCCCCTAGTATCTTCACGTTCTCTGACCTCATTGTTTTTTTTTACCTTTTTGACCAGTCCCGTGGCCTCGGGGATGCGCCCTTTCCCCCTGTACCCCTCGCGGGTTTCATATTTATTTTTCTCCCTCTGACTCCATGGCCCGTCTCGAGCCTTATCTGCCTGCTCTCTTGCTTCCCTTTCTTCCTACGCCCCACCCGTTGCGTTAAGGGAGAGACAGACTTGAACGTTTTGTCCGAGGATTCCTCCAACTAGAGCGGGTCAGGGATCCTGTTCCCGTCTACTCCCCCTCCTTAGCTCCCCATTCGCTTTACCAGACCTGTTCTTTAAGTGTAGACCTCATCGTTAGTTGTGAGGTCCCCAGTGCCAACAACGTTAGACTGTTTCTCGCCCCCCCCCCCACCCCCCCCCCCTTCCCGGTCTGATCATCTCTGCCTGAGAGTGCTGGGAGGGTGGATGTGTCCCAGCCTGCGTGCCTCCCGAGTCTTCCATTCTGTTCTTCCCCAATTTCAGATCTTTGTCTCCCCTTTTTTCTGGAAAGGACGCGATTATATGAATTGAGCCAGAGGTTTTCCTCGTCGGAGATCTCGATGTCCGTTTTTCCTTAGCCGAGTTCGCCGATCTCATTCCCCTTTGATCACGCTTCCCTCCGCCTCTCCCCCCTCCCTATTCTCTACACGCTCGTATCGTCGTGTGGCCTGTTTTTTCTTCCCTGCCACAGAGGGGATTCCCTCTGTTTCTCCTTTTTTGGGGCATTCCATGTTGAGACGTATCCTTTGCCTGCCCCGTTTCCGCCCATCATCCATATGTCCGACGAAAACTAGGCCTTCCGAGGGTTTTGTCCGACCCAGAGTGCGAGCCCTTTCAGAGCTTATTTTCCTCCTCTCCTCTTTTCGTTTTCGTCCCCCTGCTATTGGCCCAGATGGCGGGTCTTTCCTCCCCATTCCCTTGTACCCCAGGTGAACTTTCTCCCCGGTTTCCAGCCCCCCCCTATGCCCTTCATAACGCCCGAGCCCCACAACCCTCCAGGCCTCGTTCGTCCCCTCCACTTTTTTCCGCCAAAGAAAGAAAATGAAGTAACCCCGAGGAAGTAAGAGGAATAAGTCGCCTTCCAAAGTCCCTTCCTTGGACTATTCGTCTCGCATGGCACTATCCAGTACCGGCTACCTTCTTTAAGTAGTTTTCGATTTATATATCTGAATCTACCGCCCTAGAAAACAGTCCCAGTGGACTTGGCAACCCGTCCCCTTCATGCCACAGCTTACAAGAGCCCTAATCAACCCCCCCCACAAACCACCCCCACCCTGATATGCACTATAAGTTAGATTCGTTCCCATTCCCTAACCCCTCTCAGCTCCAGCGGTAGAGTTTTTCCCCTCGAGGAATAATTTTTCCCTAACTTTTCCTCCTCTGCGAGTTAATGAACCAGATTTCCGCGCCCTTTGTTAATGCCCGGCACGTCGCATTTAAAAGTTTTGGAGCGAGGTACCGGTCTTCCCCTTCTTTTTGGTCCTCAGTCCTCTTTCATAATTTTTTGAGCATTCAAGCCGCTCGCTTTTACATCCCACCAACCCTCTTCTTTTTCTTCTGTGTTGTTGTTCAGACGCTTTTCCTTCCGGGGGAGCGGCTGGTTGTTTCCTGTTTTGCGTCTGCAAGAAGTCGTCGTTTGTTTCCACGCGCTTGTGCCGGGTAGCGATGATTTTTGTCTCCTTCCTCCCCGTCCCGTATATGGGCAAGGACCTTTTGCCTTTCAGTCCCACTTAAGCGAATCGCTTGGAATTTCCCTCCCTTTTTAGTTAGTCTCTCCATTCTCCCTGGCGTGAGTGCAAGGAGCAAAATGATCGAGTTCGGGAGATGCCGACGCTTTCTTTGCTCTTTTAGTTTCACGTATCGTCGGAATTTTTCTTTATGACGTGCGGCGTTCGTTCCCCCTCAATCGTAGGTCTCGAGTTCCTAGAGGTGGGTGGCCAGATCGTTTACCGGGGGGGCCAGGCGGCGACGTCCTAGTTATCTTTGAGAAGGCTTCCCTGGCGAGTTGGAAGGCAGTTGCCCCCCCCCTCTTCGTGTATTTTTTGGCTTTTTGACGTAGGAGGAACGGAGGTTGGTCTCGTAGGTGCAGTGTAGGCAGGGGGGTAGTACCCTCCCCCCTTCAAAGCTGGGTGCTGGTACTTTCTTTTTCCCTCCTTCAGAATTGGCAATATGAGTACTCAACTCCCCTCGCTTAGCCCGACTGCCCATCTCGAAGAGCGAAAGTAGTTTCCTTGATACATCCGAGAGCTCTCCCCCTCTTCCTTTTGGTTCCCTTCTCCGGCCGACGGGCGACCGTTTCCTAACGTTTTTTTTGTAAAGGGTCCGTGCTCTTCGCGGTTTGACCAGCTAGCAACTTATCAATAGCTTTTCCCTTCTTCCATTCCCCCCGTCCCCCCCCAAGGATTTAGACACGAATTGAGCCTCTTTGAGGAATTTTTTCTGCTTCGATGGAGGCCTCGCGCCCTATGATCCCAATCTCGCTAGACCCGGCCACCCCCCTTCATCCCCCCCCTCTCTTCTTCATTTCTGAAACCGAGGTTACTCCGGATCTTTGCTTGCATTCCCCCATCAGATGGCGTCCCCCCCCGCACCATTTTCTTTTTTCCACCAAAGAGTTTTATCCATGTCCTGCCTGACTGGAGTTTGATCTTTTTCCCCCCCCCGCTTCCGCTTTGTTCCCTCCTTCGTAACACATGGGCAGAGGCTAGTTCGTTTAGACTGTTCTCGGCGACCTATTGCTGGACGTGTGGCCCACTGCACCACACCCGTTTGAGTTAGCCCCACCCCCCCCCCTCAGACTTTTTTCTTCCTCTTGAAAGGCGATCGAGAGATATTGCCCGGCATTTTTGGTCTTCTCCCGGCTCGATGGGAGCCGTTTTCCCCCGGAAAGTTTCCCCCCTCCTCTCTTCCCCTTTCCCTTCCTCCCCCCCCCGGTTGTTTTTAATCAAGGAGTTTTGTCAGTGCCTTTACCCGATTTTTAGACTGTGAGCCCTCAATGGAGGCTCGTGTTGCTCCCCCAGTCCCACCTCTTCCCCCCCTGACAAGATCGGACTGAAGTCTCCCGTAGCTCCCCGGAGCGGTCCGTTAAAGATGCGTTGATCCGGAGGATTTCCGAGTTTCTCCCTGCTTTCCATTTCCCCTGTGATGCTGCGCGAATTCCAGCGAAGTCTAGGGCCGATTCCTTGCCGCGCGGAGCTTAGGCTTCAAACTTGTTTTTTTTTTTTTTTCTGTGATGGGTATGTCCTGGTGAGGTTTTAAGCAAGCTCTTTTTCTCCCGTCCCTTTCCTCCGGAATATTTCCCCGAAAGTTTCCTTTGGGATTTCCTGCTTTTTGGTGTCCGGTGCTTGTCCAACCCACAGGCATGGATACTCTTTTTCAGCCATTCCCCCCCTGAGTTCTTGTTTTTGTTGGTTTTTTCGCCTAACTGGCACGGAGATCCCGGGATAAAGGCTTGGATGCCCTTCTCGTGTCTCCCTGCCCTCTCGGATTTTTTTTGCGTCGAAGATTTGATTGGATCCCGACCCTTTTTCTTTTTCAACTGGCTACCGGTTTGAATGTGATGGATTCGGGTCCTTTTCTTCTTCTCTGACTTTTAGAAGGAAGTTTGACAACTTCGGTCCAGACGGACCTGTGTTTTTTTTTGCTTACACCGCTGTCACACCTTTGTCTTTTTTGTATGACGGATTACTTATTCTTGGAGGGAGTTTCTCGAGTTTTTTCCTTTTTCCTTTCCCCCCCCCCTTTTGTAGATTAAGTTTCGGACTTTTTACGGCGACATTCTGACCCCCCCTTTCTTTCTTTTTTTGTCCCTTTGCCGACTCGTGCCATTAAATTTAAATTGGCTCCAGAGGGGATGCCCCGCACTGCCCCCCCTCTAGCCAGTTCCCCGTTCTTTTTTTTTTCACCTTGTTTTCTTCCCCCGATTAGTTTGGCGTTTTCTTGATTTTTGCGGTATCGGTCTTGAACGCGGTCTGTCCCGGGACTCTTGTCCCGTTTGACGTTTTGACCTGATGGTTAAACTTCTTCAACCGTTTTCAATTTGTTTTGGTTTTCTTCTTTCTTGTTAGCCTTTTTCGTCAAGAACACGGATAGCGTCACCAGACGCCTCCCTGGTCGGAGTGGCAGTGGTGATGACCTCCGCATCGAGGTTACCGAGACGACCCCTTCTCCCCTTTTATCCTCTTCTCTTTCCCCGAATATTTTTGATGTTTCTGCTTCGAATAGTATCCCAGGCTGAGGTAGCTTTTTTCGACTCTCGGTCCCCTGAAGATTTTTTCTCTTTTCCAGGGTTTCCCTCTCTGACCTTATCTTTTTTCCTCTTATGGTGTTTCGGTTCTCGGTAGACATCGGTCCATTTTTTTTGCACTTTTCGTGCCTATCCCCGGGGCCTTGTTGGGAGAGGCTTAGTCACGTGGGCTCTTCCTTCTGGGCTTTTCCTTCGATTTTTTTTTTCCCCTCGCCAGATCAAATTCCGCATGCAATCGGGTTTTTTTTTTTTTCCTGAGTCACCGTCTTGTTTCCGCTGAGTACGGGCTCCGTTCCACGCGGGTCCGCGAAGCCGCTGGTCCCAGACCTTCCCCCCCCCTTCGCCTGTTCCGTTTTCCCCCCCCCTTTTTTTTAGCCCATCTGGGCGTTTTCCCTTTTGCAGTCATTCCTCTTTTGTTGTTAGTCCGCGGATAATTTAGGCGACGTAACCCAGAGGTGGAATCGATGATCAGACCCCTCGGAGCGTTTTCTCTTTCTCTTGCGTGTCCCCGCGCTTTTTTTACTTGCCATGGATCCGCGACTCGGCGGACCGCAAGGTGACTGTTGCGAGCCAACGTCATTTCTGCTGGCCTGCGGGTCCGCTTCGTTTCAGATACATTCGGGTACTCCAACCTCCCACCAATCCTTTCCTTCAAACTCCTTTCTCCTGTCCCCTGGTTTTTGGCGCGTCAGCCCATAACGGCCCCGTACGAGCCTTGTTTCTTACTTCCCGCGGTATACAACCGCATTCGCAGAGAATAACTTTTCAGCCCCATTAGATCTCTCTTTTTTCCTACACCTTCCCTCCTTCCCCCTCGTGAAAAGACCCCCGTTTGCCAGATCTGAGAGGTTTTACCGTGTTAAATCTATGTTCTTATTCGACGTGACCCTCTGGGTAACTTTTTTTTTTTCTCCCCCCCCCCCAGTAAGATTCCCCTTCCTTGGTCTGAAGGCGGAACGATTGCACGGACTCAACTCCGCGCGGCGTCGTTTTGGTGCCGCTCTAAATTTTGTGAGTTTTAACCGGAATAAAGATAGGCACAACCCCTTCTTCTTGCTGCTTTCCTTTCAACATCTCCGGGTGTTCATCTTTTCAATCTTTTGGACGCGACAAGCTGCCCGCAGTCTTTAAATGAAAGAGGTATGACTGAAACCCCTCCTCCCCCCCCCTGGAATGCCCCCTCGTTCCCCCTTTCCTTCCCCCAACCAGCCACCCCTCTTTCTTTCGTTCGCATCTAGTTGTGCGAGGTTCCAGGTCACTCGTATACAGGTAGTTGTTCAACGGTATATCCCCAGACACCCTGGTTCTCTTTAGTCCTTTGTTCCCCCTTCCTGATCCTCCCACGGAATCTGGCCGTAACACCCTTCTTGCCGTTTTTGGCACCTTTTTTCCGTTGTGGAAGCGACTTGTAAGGAGGGGCCGAGCTGATCTATCCCTCCTGCGTCCCATTCCCCAAGCTTCTCCCCTCCCCCTGAGAGTTAACATTCTGTCTCCATTTCTCCCGGTTGTTCCCGACCCCATTCCTCGTTTAGCATTGTTTTCTTAGACCTACCCCCTTCTTTCTTCTTCCCCTCTTTTTTTGTGCACCCCATATTTGCCAGTTCGTTTCTCTTCAAAGCAGCCGTAGGTCTGACTGACAACGAGTTTTACACCTCTTTTTGGTTCTTCTTTCTTTCCCTTTTCCCCGGCAAGGACCTTACACTGGACAACGGCGCGGTTGGACTTCTCGATGAGGTTCTTTTCCCTGTATCCCCTCCAGCTCTTTTTTAAGCAGATATCTCTTACCCACATAGAAGCCCCGATCAAGTGCGGCCGCCCACTCCTTAAAGCTATTTTTCTTTTCTGATCTCCTGAATTTTTCTTTCTTTCAACTCCCCTTCTCCCCTTCTCTTTAACGGTAGACGGCTCAACAGCGAGTTACTTTATATGCACAGCGTGTGCTCTTTGACTTCCCAGATCCGTGTCATGCGTGATTTACGTTCAAGCTCTAGTCCGAGGTCCTTCAATCCCTGTTCTTCTCCCGAGTATTGCCCAGTAGATGCTCGGATCTTTCTGGTCCTGTAGCCATCTTTAGATTTCCCATGCCCTTTCGGCTAGACTCCCTCTTTTTTGCCACCATTGCAGTGACGACGTAGGCCGCTTCCATCCGAGCGGGTTGTTCATGAGTAGAGTACCCCTGTACCTCTGCTCCTCAGCCCCCTCTTTGAACTTGAAGTTTTATCTGCATGTGTAGTTGTTTGTGGCACTTGCCACCGTCCAGCTTCCTAAGGGGCTCATCAGTTTCCCGCTTTCCTCCCTATCTCTTCTCTCGCGTGGTTTCGGGAGAGGTATGGGCCCCCTCTTGAGTCTTCCCAGCACTCTGAGTGCACAAAGGGGCCAGGAGGCCCCTTTCAACCCCCCTTTCCTCGCTGCTTTCTTTTCCTTTATTTTGTCAGCGTGAAGAGAGAAGCCTCGGAAGATAGCCAGAGGTTTTTAACTCTCTATCAGACATACGATTCTCCTCGACCCCCTAATGGTCTCCCTCATTTTCTACCATGGGACGCATCGCCCGCCCTTCGAAGGTTTCGTGCCTCGCTTAGATGGATGTTTACTCCTTCAATGGGATTTCTGCTGAGTAGATTTTCTCTTCCCCGCCCCTTGCCTCGATTTCCTTTTAACTTTCTCTACAGATGGATTCGCCCCGCATCTTTTGTTGTTTTCCGAGGGGGATCACGCAAGGTGCGCACTCAGATGTTCCTAGATTATTGTTTTCTTTGAACTTCTCCTTTTTTCCATCCGAGAGAGGTATGTACCGGCCCAGAGCCAAGCTGGGCAGTGGATATCATCACTCCTCTGGTAGTACCCCCCCCCAGTTTTCCCCTTTCAAAGTCCCCCCTTTTTTCCCTTTGCCTTCAGTTTTTTCGATGAACGCTATGCTCACCTCTTCTGCCGATGCCTATTCTTTTCCCTTTCAAAGCCTTCGTTCGCAGTTGAGTCCAGCGGGAATATTAGAACATTAGAAAGACTGTCCCCCCCCCCTTTCTTTTCCCCGTGTGTTTCCTTTTTTGGAACGAGCCCAAAGTACATAGTGCTGGGAGCGTCGGCCGCCTCGTCCATGCGGCGCCGTCCAGATCCCCTTTTTGAATCTCATGATGTCCCTTCCTTTCCCCCATTTCCCTCCTTTCTTTCCTCACCAGGACCCCACACTGTCGTGTTTTCTGACGGCCTTTCCCCTCGAAGTGCTTGCCCCAGCCGCACTCCCTTCTTCCCGACCCCCTTTCCCTGGAATTGGTGACGCCATTATTTACAATTTGCAGACGCATTTCTGTTCCCGCGCTCAGATCACCGGTGATGAAATTACAACAAATAATTTACTCTAATACCATTTTTTTTTTTTTTGAGATATCTTTTTTGTTCATACCAGGTGAGGGAGATTTGCACTTCATGGCGGCTTGTATTTACCCCCACAGAGTTTCTTAAAAAGGAAGTCAGGTACCCCCCCCCCTGTTTTTTCCTCCCCCTTCTTATTTGTCTCTCTCAGTTCCAATTACCCTTGTGAGGGACGGTGCCGTTAAAACTTCCGCCTCTTGTGCACTTGATGACTGTCACTGACCTACCTAAATAGAAGCAAAGTTATTTCCGGATCCACCCTTCTTCTCTTTTCCCGTGTCGGTAGTTTTGAGGGTGTCCTTTTATCGTGCACGATTCTCTGAATCGTTTTGCAGTTCCCCCCCCCTCCCTCTCCTTGGGTCCCTTTTTGCTTTTTAGGGGAAGTCGGGTGGTTCCCGCTTCCGAGGATTACTTCCGGAGTGTGGGCCCCTCGCTGTTTAGGTTTTTTCTTCCTTATCTCCCCCCCCCTTTTCCTATGCGTTTTAAGCGTGTTCTGCCGTGAGATTGATTTTTTTCGTACTTTTTTTGACCGGTTCCAGGCAAGTTGGGTAGGGCCCCAGGAGTCGGTTCTTCTCTTTGCCCATGTTCCTTTTTGTACTTGGAGGACCCTCGCCTCGTTTTCTTACCCACTTTTTTCCGTTAATCTACAGTCCCCGTCCTACGAACTTCTTCCCTTCCCTCCCTGCGGTGGTCGGTTTGCAACTCCGCTCTGTTGTGCTCTGGCATGAGGCTGGTCCCTTTCCCTTCCCCTGATGACCCCTTCTCCCCTAAGCGTGCTATGCCCAAGCTCGCCTTCCCTCGCTCAGGCTCGCGGTTTTCGGAAGGATGACTTACCCCCTCCCCAGGATCTTTACCCCTCATTTGATCTATCTTTTTTTTTTTTTCTTGATCCGGAGGGCGCTCCTCTTGAGTCTTCCCATAGCGCTACTGGAGTCTATTACTCTTCGGCTCCCGACTAAAGTGATGCCGAGTCTTCCCCCCCTAGGGGCTCTTATCTCCCTTTTCAGAGCCGGTTTCGGGCCCCCCAATTGGCGCATTTACCTCCGCAATCCAGTAGTCATGTTTAAAGCATTCCCCTTCCCGTCCCTTCCTTCTAGGAGGGCTTGCAGGAAGGGAATCGAGCCCCCTTTTTGGGCCCTTCCTCCAAGTCACCCCGGCCTTCTCCCCAAGACCGGCTTTCGTCCTCCCTTGAATTTTGCTTCTTTCCCCCTTTCTGTTGATTGCCATCACTACCGATTTTTCCCTTTTTTCCCGCCAATTGAAATAGTGTTATTTCTAAGGGTCCCTCTTTTCACTACGTGACCCCCCTTCTTCCTTCCCCGTTCCTCTTCTCTGGTTAACGCCCTTTACAACACCCTTGTCCCCTCCCCCCTTCCCTCCCCTCCCCCCCCCGGTTGAACATTTTTTTTTTTTTTCGCTGCTCGCAGGCATGTTCACCTCTCGCCCGAGCTATTGGCTTTGACCCTCCCCCCTGATGCATCCTTTCGAGCTTTCATTCAAGGAGCTTTCTTTAACGCCACGGAGCTGGTTTCCCCAACCTTTTGACCTCTTCCGTTGACCCTTGTCTTTCCTTTTCTTTTTCGTACATCTGGGATCCCCACCCGGTTTCGGAACTCTTTCTTCTATACGGTCCTATTTGCATAGCTTTGCATCCCTTATGTTGGCCGCTTGACCTCCTTCTTCTGGGGTAGGTATTCATTGCCTCCTTTTTTTTGATCTCGACCGTTTTTTCACGCCCGTCGGCCATCACCTGATTTTCCCCCAGACCGAGCGTTGGCGGGTGGTAGTTTCTTTTGGCCGGTTTTTTAAGCATCGCAAACTTTTTTTTTTTCGTGGGAGCGACTGTGCATGATATTCTGAGTCGTCGGAGTTGTTTAGCAACCCTCCCTGCTTCCGGGATCCCCTTTTTCACTTTTTTTTCTTTTAGCGGAAGTAGTAATGGTGGGATCAACCATTGTAAGAAGATTTTTTTTCGCTTTGTTCTCCCTTTCCCC
>Ga0179593_1467242_pt1 | contig 18182 bp, 19 predicted proteins | sample CZODoug2_1_08_16_FD_185931 | JGI IMG/M metagenome (GOLD analysis project Ga0179593, IMG submission 185931) | Vadose zone soil fungal communities from Angelo Coast Range Reserve, California, USA - CZODoug2_1_08_16fungal (PacBio error correction) | ecosystem: Environmental > Terrestrial > Soil >... | reverse complement strand
CACTCCGCACTCCCAGGGCTAACTATCTCTTTTGGCTACTCCCTTTTCTTCCGTCCCTTTTTTCACGGTCAGTTCGCACGTCGGTTCACCGGTGCCTCTCTTTCGATTTTTTCAGATCTTCCCTGGTAATGGGATGAGACTGGTAACCCACTTTTTTTCCCCTCTCCATCTAACGTAGTGAAGTGTGGCTGACTGCGAGGGTCCGCCCTCCTATGTACCTATCCGTCCATCAAACCTTTCTTGACGACCTCCCTTCCTAGTAGTGGGATAGCGACCCTGTACCCTCCTTTCGATCAAACCCTTCGACTCACGTTCACCTCAAGAGAAGGGCGCGGATGTTGCGGCGGCCAATTCTCCCGTTAATTTTTCTTTTCCTTCCCCCCTGAGTCTGTGTAGCGCTTATTTCCCGTTAAACAATAATTTCTTGGTACTGGCGTTCCAGGAGTCCGGCGGCTTCCTCACGTCTCTTCCCTGAACTACGCTCCTCTTCCAACTCCTTTTTTCAAGTCTCTCACCCCCCTTCCCTTTTCGGCTTGATACGCCGTCTCCTCCCGGTCGTCTTATTCGACAGAACGTCACCGACTACGCGATGTCCAGGTTTTTTAGGCGCGGGGACTTCCTTTCCCTTTTTTCCAATGCCGGCAAGGGTTCCCGGCGGTTCGAGCTCATTTCCTTTTCCCAGGACGACAGACACCCTCAGGGCTGTCCTACCTTCCAATAACAAGACCATCCTTGTCTCCATCCCATAATGAGGCCGCGATCGTTGCAGCGTTAATGACCATGTCGACACCAGGCCAACACACTGTATTTTTTTTTACCGGTTCGACGACCCTCCCCCGTGTCCTTTCTCCTCAGACGACTGTTCTCGAAGTCACAACCATAGTTAAACGTCCTGATCAGGCCATTCGGTTTACAGGCCCCGGTTTTTTTTCTACTTTCCACTGTCTTTCTTTTGCGCCATGGAGTCCCCCTCCCTCTCCCCTCTTTTTTTCACCCCCCCTTCCTTCCATCGCCAACAAGGCTGGTAACGCATCGGCTTACGTGTGCAAGAACCCCTTTCATCTCTTCTCCTCCGGGGTTAAGCCTTCAACAGTTACAGTGATGTGGCTCTTTCCCTTCTCGTTTTTTCTTTTTTCTCCTTTACCCCTTTCAGGACCCTTTTTTGATTATTTTTTACAGCTGTGCTGATCGGCTGATCGCGCAGAAGAAATCGTGTTCCCTGCTCCCCAATTCGATGGGTGAAACTCGGATCCTCTGTTAACTCCCCTTCCCACTCCTATCTCCCTTCCGGACCCCATGAGATTCCCTACATATTTCAATCAACGCCCTACATCTCGCCGCTTATCCGAACGCAATCTTACCCAATTCAAATCGGATTTCCTTTTTTATGGTCTTTTCCTCCCTCCTTGCTAAGGTTATAGAGAGCCCCTGCACCCCTTTTCTTTTAGATATCCTTTCCCCATCTTGGGTCCGTGGTCCACACGTAGCTGCAATCCGGGTCAAAATAGCGTTCCACCAGCTTTTATTCGGTTTTTTTCTTTTCTCGATCCCCCCTCAACTTCGACGATCTGTTTCCTTCTTACAGCGGTTCATGGAATCGACCGCGCCATGCCCGGGCGCTGACGACATGCCCATCACACTCACCACCACCCAAACTGCTTAGTTTAACTTCACCTCTTTCTCTAGTGATTTTTATTCTTTGAGGACCCCCCTTTCTACCCCCTCTCCCCAGTTTCCCGCACAATGGCCCATGCCTAGATGGTCGGCTTTCTTGCACCCGGGAAGAGCGCGCGCTTCCCCCTCTTTACTACTTCTTTGCATCCATTCCCCCTCTTTACCCTCCCCCTTTTTTTTTTTTTCTCCCGCTGATGTTCCTTCGTTTCTGACCCTTTCTTCAAGTTTTCGCTGAGCGCAGAATTACAACTGCCGTCTAAGCGTTGCAGTCATGTGACCGGGTGGGCCAGGGCTGGCCTGGATCTTGTTTCATGTTGCCGCATATGCGCTCTAAGCTTTTTACCCGCCCTCGTTTCTTCTTCTTTTGGGTCTCCTTTTGGAAGGTGAGTCTGCACCTGCTTCCATTCTCCCCCCTCATCGGCGGCTGAGGTCCCCCCGATTTTTCCTGCCTGCTTTTCACAACCAGCCAGTTTCGGACGTTAACGAGTACGAGACATCCACAAGCGGCGTTGGGGTACTGTCTCCCCTCTTCCTTTTTCTTTTTGACCTTCCCCCTATAGTTGAGTATACTTTGTGCACGGACGACCCACCTCGTGTTCGACCGACCGAAAGTGCGTTCCTCAGGCCTCTCTGTCCCCCTTTTCCTTAAAACCTCTCAACGGATGCGTCGGCACGCAGGGCGACTTTTGTGTTCAAAGACAGCGGCCGAGATGGGCGTTTATGTACTAGTGTTCTCTTCAAAAACCTTTTTTTCGAACCTTCCCCTTGTATAGGCTCCCCTTTTTCTCCACGTTTTGTAGTCATAGTTTAACATTCTTGCTAGCGGCCAGTCGTTCGCAGCCGTCTTTCAGATGATCATTTCTTTCCTTTTCACCCCCTGAGCCCCTCCCCTTCGCTTGAACTCGCCCTCGTTTGTAGAATGATGTTTGTCGGGATTGCCCGCGTAGGCGAGAACTTTGGTATCATTCTTGCAGCCTCCGTTTCGATGTCTTTCCAGCCTGTTACGGACTAAAGGTCTTTTCTATTCTTTCGGTTTTCTTCTTCCCCCCTTCTTCTCAGTACCCTTGAGTGTCGAGCAGGCAGTCGCCACACATCCTTTAAACGGCCGCTCCCCCTTATCGACGTTGAACTCGCTGTGTTTCTTCAGGCCTCGGCGTCGTCAGTTTGGATTTTAGCCCCCTGTCGCGTCATCCCCTTTTTTTCAAACATGGGTCCCCGAGTCCCTCATTCCCTTTCCCAGATCAGTCGGCACCCGCTGACGGTCCTGAACGTGTGATTTGCGTATGGGTTTTTTTCGCTCGATGTTGCGAAATGCTTTCCCACCCTGATACTCTGAAACAGGTCTCCCTTCCCTTGCCGAGACCCGTTCCCCTTCCTTGTCCCCTGCCAAAACCTGCAGATTTGTTCGTCTATCGAGTCTGCCGCCGGCGCTTTGTTTTCTCCCAGGCGTATTGCCCGCCTTTTTATTTATCTATGTTTCCAACCCCCTTCTTCTTTCCCTGCATCGTTAAGGGTGGCTCAGAGCTTGAGGACCACGCTGAAACCCTCATGGACCTAACCCCCCTTCTGTTTGACCGGTGTCCTTTGCAGGATCTGTTTTGTGCCCGTTCTTTGGGAAGGTCCCATCCCTTTCTATCCCCCCTTCTTTCCAAGTCGTCGCTGATTGAACCTTTGATTAGAACGTTTTGGGCTCGACCGCTTCGACGTCATTTCGATGCCGTACGTCGTCCGCGGGTTCTTTTTTTTATGTACTTCTTATTACCAGATGACATAGCGTCGTGTTCAACCTTAGTTCTCCCTCCACCCGCCTGTTGAGCTTTTACTTGAAGCGTTTGCCCCGTCCGCGTCTCTCTGTGACCAGGACTCTTTTTGCCCTTACTTGTGTCCTCCGCTTCTCTTCCCCCCTTCACCAGCATCTCCAGAGATGTTCCTTGGGCATGGGACAGGTGCGGGATGATGGTCGATGCCCCTGCCCATGCACACAGGTTGCCGCCTGCGTCGGGTAAGAGGTGTCGCATTTTCCTACTCGCCCTTTTCTCATTTGAACCCCTCCTTATCCCGGCAGGAGCCCTGGTCGGTCCGCGTTGCGGCGGCCGCTTCCTGCTGTTTTCGCTACCAGTCTCCCCCTCCGTTTCCTACAAACAGTCCCGCTCACCCCCGACGAAGTCAAGGAAGCACCAACAAACGTTATGTAATCATCTCGTCTTTTTCCCCCCCCCCTTTGGTGCTCTACTTATAAGGGCTCCTAGATGCGCGTCAGCCTGGGCGTCGGTGGTTACTAACTACCGTCCTAGATAACTTTCTCCAGTTTTCCCTCGGCCAAATGGGTGACTTTACTCTGCCTTCCCTTCCTCCTTAGGCGCCGCCGTCATGCCGATGACACCGCTGGCGCGCACACGGGCGTCGGTCGGTTGGTGATACGATTCGTCCCTTTCCCCTTTTTTTCCCCCCCTTTGGTGACCGACCCCGATCTTTCGCGGCCCTGATCTGGATTTCTGCTAGTGTTTCATCGGGTTCCTCCGTTTTGGTGTTGCGACTCTCTCCCCTCCAACCTCTCCAGACCCTTCCTCTTCTAGTTTCGTAATGGGGAGATAGGTCGGTGAAAACTGGACCCATGTCCACAGTGGCCTGCCTCTCTTTTCCCCCCCCCACTCTCTTTCCCCCCTCAGGGTTGCGCCTTGGTCTTCCGGAAAGGTCTGCCGCGACCTGCGTGAAGAAGCATCCCCCTGAAGCAGCCTATTACCCGGCTTGTATACCGCGTCACGCGCGGAGCGTAAATTCCTCCCATCCAGGTGCTTACCCAGTCGCGGCAATTCTTCCATTTGTGCCACGAAAAACTCCTGTTTTCCCAACGCCTTGGACTCTGTCGTATACCCTTGTACAGGTTGGCAGTGCTTGCTCGAAGATCAGGCGTGTTCGGCGAACCTTTTATTTCGTAGCCCCCTCCCCTTTCTACCATACAAACCCCCCATTCCCCTTCCGCTGAAACGCCATTCTTCCGCGCCGATCGCTCTAGCGGACCACTTTTGAAAATCCTCTTTTTTTTCAGGTGAATTTTTTTTTTCCTGCTGAAGTTTGATCAGCGTTTGAACATTCATCAATCCGAAACGCCCAAGGACAACATCGCGTTTGCTCGCTCTATATCCTTCCGCAGTGGTTCCTTCCCTTCCAGAATCCTTTTTCCAACAGTGAAGTTTCGAGAACGCGGACTGCCGGAGGTCGTTCCCCCAAGTCAGGCCTGTTTCCTTTTATACGGAGTTTTTTTTCCCTCTCCCCCGCGCTTTCCTTTCCCAATCTTTCCCTTCCCCCGAAAACCTCCGCGACTATAGGGCCGGCTTCGTGGCATCTCGACAGTTTTTTGCGGTCGACCAGGTATCATTTCCTCCCTTGTTCACTGGAGTGATGGTAAGTCGGTTTTCCCCTTTGGCCCAGGATTTTTCCCCCCCATGCCCCCCACCCTTGCTCTGAGCATTTACACTGCGGGAATGCACCGTACAGAAGTCGTTTTCCGTGCACTTACATGGTCCCCGTGCTTTTGTTTCCCAAACAATTTCTCCATTACTCCCTTTTTCCGTCCACTCCTATAGCGCAGCGTAACAAGCCTTTTTTGCAGTCTACATCAAGGGACGGTCTCAGCTGAGCTTCATTTCATCGGCGACTTTCAGATAATGTTCCCTTTGCAGTTTCTTAGCCAGGTTCTGCATGGCTGGTCTTCCGGCAAGGGCGGACCTGGTTCATCGCGGCTTTCTACATTTTCAAGCAATCCCCTGACCTTCACCACAGTAAGTCGTCTGTTTTCCTCTCCCCAAACCGACCCAGAACCAGATTCCTGGGGTCCCCCCCAATTGGCCCTGGCCTTTCTCCCCTCCTACAAAACGGTGCCCCAACAAAAATTCTTTCCCGACCGGCGACGCATAACCAAAAGTGCTGACGACTCCGACGACGGCCTAACCCGATCGAGGTAACTCCAGATAAGCCAACCAGCTTCCTCGGCGGGTACCATCGCTTTTTTTTCCCTCCCTTCTTTCGAAATCAACCGATTGTATCTTGTCTATCAAACGGATCAGCTGAGTCTTTTTTCCCTCTAACACGGTGGCCCCCCTCCCCTCCCTTCCTCAACGGAGATGACTCTTTCCATCTTCCCTTTTTCTTTTTCCCCTGAATTCGACAATCCGGACCAACAGAGTCCACGGAGTCTGTTCACGGCGACGTGGGTCGCCGCCATGCATTACATGAGCCCTCTTCCGGCGATAATGCTTGTCCTCCATCTCTCTACTCCTCCTCTTTACAGATCTCCCCTTCCAGAGTTTCCTTTCCTCTCCCCCCAAAAGTTTACGACAGGTCAAAGTCGCTCAGACGGTGGGGCCACCCAGTTGTGCAGTCTCAACGCTAAATCTCACGGTTGCCGTCTACTTAAACAAGTTTCCCTCCCCCCTCCACTTGTCCCCATCCCCTCACGGTTCTCCCCATCCTTCCTCTTCTCATTGCGTTGGAACATCGACGCCGATGTAACTTCTTCGTAGCGAGCCATGCCGTCAGGATTTTTCGATAGTTTATCTTTTATCAGTTCTTTCCCAACTTATCTCACGATGCCGTCGCGTCGAGCAAACGTAGTGGTCATCCCAGCCGCAATGCGTCTGTTCTCAGTTTCTCCCTTAGCCTTTGACTTACCTTTGAGTCCCCTGATTGTTTTGTCCTTTCCTCGTCCCCTTGACCGCAGCTCCTCCTGACCATGCCGTTTTTCACGCGACGCCCATGCCCAGACGCAATCCTTTGTATTATCTGAACTCTTTTCTCTTCCTGTCCTAGCTTCCCCCCCTCTCCCATCCCTTACTCCCCCACCCCTTCCAAATTCGAGATGGTCGACAGGACGGCTGCTTTAGGCGGTCGACTTGCGCTCTTTTTCTTTGCCGACATTCCCCAACTCTCTCTCTTTTTGTGTTGTTTTTTCTCTCTTCTTTGTTTGACCTCCTTTGAAAGACTTCCCCTTTCTTTTCCCCTCCCTATACCACCACGCGTCTTCAACGGTTGTCGCCTGTCATTTTTTTTTTTTTTTTTTTTTTTTTTTTTTTTTTTTTTTTTTTTTTTTTTTTTTTTTTTTGTTTTTTGTTTGTTTTTTTTTTTTTTTTTTTTTTTTTCTTTTTTTTTTGTTTTTTTTTTTTTTTTCCTTTTTATTTTTTTTTTTTTTTTTTTTTTTTTTTTTTTTTTTTTTTTTTTTTTCCCCTGAGTCCAGTTTTTTTTTTTCTTTTTTTTTCGTTTCCCTTGTTCCTCCCCTTGAAGCTCCTCTCTTTCGTCCTTTCTTCCCACCACACGTTTAGGAGTTGGGCGCCCGTGTTGTTTTTCGAAAGCGCCCGGGCGCCACCGGCTTGGCTTGCTCGTCAGTTCCTTCCGCTACTTACGACAATATCTTTCTCCCCTTTCGTCATCCTCTAAACATTTCCTCGCCCCCCCCCTTGGTCTGCTGTGGGCCTGAGCGACTCTTTCTCGGCCCGCGACCGTGTCCGCTACGTGATTTCACTTCCAACTCGTCATCCGCCCCCGTTCTGCGTTCTTTTTTGAAGGGTTCTTTCGCTATAAGCCCTTAGTCCCCCTGTTATTCCCAGACCATTAGTCGCCGGAGCGGTTCGGCCCATCCGGGTTACTTGGAGTCGGTTGATCTAATTCCCGCTGATGTCTTCCTTTCTACATGTCTGTTCCTCGGTCACAACGCGTTCATTCTTTTTTTTTTTTTATTTTTGTGTCCATTCACATGTTAAGTCTTGTTGTCTGTACGCGTCACCCCCGTCTTAATGTCGCTTTCCCCCAGAGTTTAGTATTTTCCTCTTCGCTGAAGTCTCCGCCGCTGTAAAAGCGTCTTAAGGTAACCGCGGATGCGAACAGTCATATCACTCGTATCAACTTTTGTGGTTGTTTTTTGGTGGGTGTTTGTGGGGGTTTTTTTTTGGGCCGTGGGTTGGGACTGTAGAGGAGCGCCGCGGCGGCGCAGGAGCGTCTACGTCTTCTTTATCTTTTCCTTCTTGTTTGTCAAGATGTAATGCCTTTTTTTCCCCTCCTTCTTTTTCTTTCTATGATAGACACGTGGCATGCGCACGCCCTCTTCGTGATGCAACCGACCCTCGGCTCTTCGGGCTGCTGGTTGGCGACCTTATTGGGCACGGGTTTTTTCTTCTTTTCCCATCTTGGTTCTTTTTAGACCGTTTTTCGGGCCTCCGTTTCTGTGTATAGGCGATGGCATGGCCAACGCTTCGCCTTTTCCCTTTTTTTTTTTTCCACAATAGGGCTCGGTCCGACTTTTTATTGTTTTTGGTCTTTTTATAATTAAATAGAATTAGTTTTCGGGTCTTTTTTCCCCTCCTCTAGCACGCCTCCAGGACGCCGAGGAGTCGTCCACCTGCTACCTTCCAGAAATTTCATCCATGACTCTTTCCCCCCGGTTCTTCCTCTTTCTCCCTGAAGTTATCTTGACCTTTCGACGAATCTAGACGGTGTCGTACACCTCCGCCTACTGTCATCTGTGCATCGGTGTTGCTTCGCGATTATGTACGAGCGTAGTACGTCGCTTGTTTTATGACACTTCTGTTCCCCTGTCCTTTCCAGACCCCCTCCTCTTAGGAGTTGTCCCTGTTCCCCCCTCTTTCCTAGGAGCATTTACTTCTCGAGCAACTGTGCTTGGGGCCACAACCTCTCCCATCCCCCAATTCAACCCCCCAGGGCCTCCTCCCCACTTCCCCGCATCCTTATATTGATTCCCCGTTCTTTCCTCCCCCATTTTGGGGATAGACCGATGTCGTGATCTTCCCGAAGCTGCCGGTTCGCACGTTTTTTGATTGATGTTTTACTTCTTCTTCCCTCCCTCCTTTCTTACCCCGTCCTTTTAAATTCCTCATCAGCAACAATTAACGCCCTTGAGCGACTTCCGTCCGATTCTCTCAATCGGTGCCTGTTATGGCTTCCTTGACCCTGAACCCTACGGTAATAAGCGGACCCGCCAATCCGCGTTTGCTTGGGTTTTTTTTTTTTTTGGGTGTGGTGGTTTTACATGGTACCTGTGATGAGAGGATGGTAGGGTCCTGCCATCCACCTTCAGGGCCGAATGGCTCGTTTCAACCTGTAGAGGCTGGCGCCACCTACTCTCTTTGTCTAGCTCTCTCTTGCTCTTTCCTTCTCCAGTTCAGGGGCCGACTTGACACTTTCCGGAGCAGCCGTCTGGCTGAGATACTCGCGAACTCGAACCCCAACTTCTCCTCTCAAGCATTACGAACCCCCCCCCCCACGAATGACCCACCGTTATGAGGGTATCAGTCTTAGTTGTGGTTGCGTGCTCATTCGCGCCTCTCATTAGTCTCCTTGTTCCTCCCCCCTTTCCTCTGTTTCGTCTTGTACTTAACTGCCCGGACCGGGTATCGCCCTGGTTTACGTAGTCATCTGATTCCAGGTCCTATTTTTCTTGTTAAGACCACCACAGCTGTTTTTTTTCCTCCGCCCCCCCCCCCCCTGCGTCGAAGTCCGGTGTATACACATGCCTGTAAGAACTTCAAGTTTTGTTCCAAAGACACCGCTTTCTTCAAGTCGTGACACCTCGGAATTTATTTAGTTTTGCGATCTCTTTCTCTTTCGTTGTTGCTCGCGTCTTTCTCCTCCCAACCCCTTATCCTTCAACTTTCCCGGGTTTCATGGATGTGCTATTAGTAGTGGTCGGCCAGAACACTTTACACTGTGCCCTTTGTGCACCTTTTCCCCCCCCCCGACCCTTTCTCAGGACCTTTTGTCGACCTCCCTCTTTTTTATCTTCCCTCGCCTGCCCGGGCGAACGGTAAGAACAGCAAGCCAGGGCCCGGCCCCTCCGTAGCCTCTTCCCACCCAAGGACTCTTCGTTGATTGCGTGTCTCCCCCATTTTGTCAACCGGCAATCGAAGGATCGCTTTCACTGACCACCCTATTCACGACGGAAGCTACCCGTAAAACGTTCTTTTCTTGACAGTTTTAGCCGCCCCCCGTCTTTCTCAGCTGATTCGCTGCTGATATCCTTCCTTCGCCGACTCTGCACCTCCCATACCCCCCCCCACCCCCCTCTTCCCGCGACCCGGCCCAGTATCTGCTTGACGCCTTCCGTTTTTCTTATCCGCTTCTCCATTGAACTCCCCCCTGGTATTTTTTTCCTCTCCCCTTCAGGACCCTGACAATTAGGTGATCTCCAGGCCCTCCCCTCCTCAATCCCTTCCCATGGGAAGACCCCAACATAGCAGTCTCCCTTTTGTTGATTCCTCTTTTTCATGTCCTCCTGTTGCCGACGGCAAGTTCATCCCGCTCGTGTGCCGAGCAGGAACGGCTGATGGACGGCCCCATCCCACCCGCTTTCAACTCATTTTTGAAGCCTGTTGTTCCTTCGGTACCGACCGACAGTTTCGTCCCCAAAGGAAAACCGCTTTCGATGCAGCTTTTGGATCTTCGCCCATTTCCTGACATCCTGTCCTCTCCACCCCCAACGGTTTCCTTTCACGTTCAAGCAAGCGACGTTCGGCTGGTACGCCGTTTCTCCGTTTTCCGCCAGCCATGCCAAGCCAATTTGTCCAACTGCGCCGCGTTCGTTGCTGTGCAACAGTTCACCCACTCCTCCGGGGGTCCCTGTAATTTAAGTCCAGGAGTTGCGTTCAAACGTTTTTTTTTTGGTTCCCTCACGCTCCCCAGAACTATCGCCGCAGCACAAAAGCTGTATTTCAAGCATCCGGACCCAATTGCGTCATCTCCGCCGTCCTTCTTCAAGGTCTTTCGCCGTCCTGCAGACGTCGACTTTACGAAACCCTCTTTCAGGGGAGGCGCAGGCTGACCTTTACCAGTCTTGCATCGGTTTACTGGTCCTCCTTCTGCCCCCCCTGGGACCTTTTGTTCTGCAGTTTTGATCATTTCCTCAATCCCCGACTGAACTTCTCTCTCCGAGCTAAAATCCCCCCCCCAAGTCCACCCCTCTTCGAACTGCTTCCTGTTTGCGCGCCAGAGTTGCCATCCATCGACCGCGACACCACTGGTACAAGGTCCCGCGGCGCCGCCCCAAACGTGCTACGGATTGGCCCGAGAACCCCTTTTCATTCTAAGGCCACCCTCTATTCGAAGAGGCCCCGTTCCCCCTTCAGGTTGGACTACGGCCATCGCTCACGCCCGAGGTCCTGTGCCACTTTGGCTATGACGGTCAACTCGTTTCAACCTCTCCTTCAGCAACCCCAATATTTCTTTTCATCGAAACGGAGATGCCGCCTTTCTCTTCCCCTATTTCTTATAAGCATCCCGCGTTCCAACCCCATCCCCCCCTTTCACCCTCCCTGATTAGATGTTCACGTAGCCGTTGGGTCGTCCTTACATGCGGGTTCGATACGGCGGTTCCTCAAGCAGACCATAGTGTGTCCTCCCGCGACTTTTTGTGCCCCTCTGCCTCCCCAAATTATTTACGACCCGGTCCCACCTCCTCGTTTTTTTGTTTGTTACGAAGGCCACCCCAGTGTGTTGAGCAGTACGATCTCAACATTCTTCCGCTGATCACTTTGGATTTGAAGACACTTTCCCAAACTGACGTTGCCCCCTCCCCCCCTCTTTTTCGACGAATTGTCTGGAATATCGCAGATTGAGCTTTAGCGAGCCCTCGTCTCTTCTACACTAGGTTTTGTCGTGTTTTCTCACGATGACTTCCTCCTTTGAGTGTCCCCCCCAACACACCCCTCCGTCCCGGTCTCACTTACCCAAACGCTCATGGGTGGCTCTAATAGTTGTTCATCTCTTCGCTGCCGAAGAGGCGCTGATTAAAATCGGGGACGACAGAGCGCTCCCCCCTCCCCTTCTTGCACATTCCCCTCGGTCGAAGCCAGCCGCACACTGCGCCCAACATCGGTTCTCCAGGGCTTTCCATATGCTGCCAAATTCGAACACAAGGATAGCCCCCACCCCCCTTCCGATGCTTTTCCCCCCTATTCTCCAGGTGTCCCCCTTCCTTCTTTTTCCGAGCCCGGCTCGGATCGCACTTGTAAGAATTCTTTGCACCATCTTCTCTTTCCTTGTTTTGTTTTTATCTAGATTGGGCAGCTTTTTTTTTTTCATACTTCTCACAAGGTTGTCTATTTTTTCGTTCCCCCTCGAATTACACGTCTCCTTTTCCCGGGTTTCCTCCCTGCGTTACCCCCCTTCTTTCCCCTCTGGGCCGTGTTTGTCCGGTATCTGTTCCATTTTCTACGCCGCAACGTTCTTCGATTTGCTTCTTTTTTCATGTTGTTTGAATGTTTTTTCTACCTAGACTTTTCCCCCCAATTCATTCTTCCCTTTGAAGGAGGTCAAGTTCGCTTTTAAGCTACTTCAACCGATCGTGCGCCCAGTCGGCATCGGACTTACATCAGATTGTGCACCCACCCTTGCTTTTTTGGGAATGCTTCCCTCGTTTTTTTCCTCCTCCCCGAACGGCATCTTGCTAGTGTTTCCCACTCCTACCCCCCCCTGTGTCCCACGATATCGTAAAAAGTCCGGGCGGCGGTTGCCGTTGTCGTGAAAGCCTGTTCCCCCTGCGAATTTCCCCCGTTTTTGTAGACCCGGACTGTTCGTCATGACTTTCCTTTTCCTTTTCTGAGTCGAACCCTTCTGTCTCTCTCTAAGTCTGTATGCGTTGATGATAGTTTTCATCAACTGGGTGCCCTGCACGTCGGTCTCGGCTTGCTGGTCTTTTTTGTGTCCCGTTCGTTCAACCCTCTCTTTCCTTTTCCTCCTTTACCTCTTTTCTTTTCTCTAGTCCCTGACCGCCGGCCGCCGCCTTTTTAAAAGATGCTTCAGCCCGCAACTTCACGTACATAGTGGAACGCTGTTGGGCGGTGCCGCGTCTGAGTCTCCCTTCTACCTTGAATACTTTTCTCTTCCCCCTCTTCTACCCCCGCCTTGTTTGATATTCTTATTTTTGTGCAGCGAGTTTATATTCTTTATAGACCTTGCATGCGAACGCGAATCTTCGCCCCGCTCTTTAACTGTGAGATTTATGGTTTGCTTGACTTTGACCCCCTCTCTTTTTTTTTCATCTTCGCCAGTTCCTCTTGTCTTACTCGTTTTGTTCTGATCGCCGAGTTATCTACGCGGGTGTCGCGCTATTGGATTTCCCCAAAGCTTATTCACCCCCTATGTCGGTCAGTTTTTTTGTGTTGTAACGGTGTCTTGCGGATTGGACGCTATCACTTTTCTTATCGGTTCTTTTAGGGTGCCTTTTTCCCCACAGGATCTTCTCCTGCCCCCGACGTAGCGGGATTCCCTTCCGGCCTAGAAACCTTGACATCTTTCCCCCCTTCCTTCGTTTACTTCCTGAAGGTTCCTGCCTTTAGGCGCGACTTTCTGAGACCCCTTGGGGGGCGTCGCCTGCCTTTTTCATGTTTTGACCAAACCTGGCATTTTTTCTTGTTGCGCCGAGGTCGTCGGTTTGGGACCGGCGCCGTACCCTACGGTTTCCCGCTCCGCCGGTTCCTGTGCCTTTAGTTTTTCCTTTGGGAGGACCATCCTTCCTAACTGACACAGGCACGTACCAAGCGCCCGTCTTGACGTTGTCAACCGGGGACCCTTCGACTTGTCATCACAACATCTTCGTCCGTCGTCGCCTTCTTTTTAATTTTTCTGTAGTTTTCCTTTTTTCCCGGTCCACTACGACATCGTCGGTCCGGTTCCCCGCTCCGTCAGCCCTCCCGGCGGCGCTCGCCTGCTTTTTTGCCGTACCCTCTCCTCGTTCTTCTATTTCGACAACCTCTTTCAACCTTCAGGGCTGAAATTGACCTCCCCTCACCCCTTCCCAGTTTCATCAGCGGACTACCATGAAAAGCGGCCTTAATGTAGACTGGTTACTTTGCAGGAGTGATGGATGCCCACCTTCCTCCTGTTTGACCTTAATTCTCTCCTATCCCCCCCGGAGATCTGGCGCAATTGTCCGGGGCGGACCGTGCGTCCTCGGATAACTTTGGTTCGTGCACGCCTTTTTGTTTTTTCCTGAGCCGCGTGTAGTTGAGCAGATACTCGGCGCCGCTCGAAACTGATTCGAGCAAGTACCACATGTAACCCACCCCTTTTGATTGTTCCCCTAATCTTTGAATCGTGTGAAAACTTCGGCTGCTCATTAGGTCTTCGGTTGACGCGCGTTACTTACCTGTCTCTCTTTCCTGTAGGTACCTCTTTTATGAGGAGTAACTTCGTAGCTGTTTCACGCGGCTTTTGCGATTCTTCTCGACTTAGTCTTCCCCCTTCAAATTTTCTTATCGTCTTACGTCGTTTGGGATACAGAGCGTCCACTTTTTTTTTTAATTTTCTTTGTTTTACCAGACCCGTCCTCTAGCCCCCCTCTTTCCATTTCCTCTGTACTTGCATGATAGTTGTGAGTTCTCCTCCTCCGTTTTTCCGTCTATTTAAGAACCAACCCTGCATCCGCCATTTTGAATTCCTGTTTTTCCTTCGTCGGGTCGGCCCAGAAACTGGACAATGGCCTGGTCCTCTTTCTCCCCACCCCCAAGCCCCCCTTCAGACTGGTGGCTACGGCTTATGGCATCCTTCGTCTTCTCTCCGCATTCCCCCCCTTACGTCCCCCCTAAAGCCCCTGTCCCCCTCTTGACATCGTTGATGATATCCGCGCCGGGTAAAGACGCACGCAACCCCCTTTCTTCCCACACCCCCTCGTTTCCTCCACTCCCTCCCGTTCTCTTATCCCAGAGCCACTCCACCAGGGTTACTGACGGAAGCTATTCCCCGTTTATACAACGTGGGTCCCCACAGTTTCCCTTTAAGCCCTCTTGCACTTTATGTCGTAGTCAGTCCCGGCGAGACAGTACACCCCAAAAGCTTCCTTCTCCCGTAAAAGGTCTACCAGTTTTTTCCTTAGAATTTTACCTACGCCTTTCCGATAGCGCGTCGCACAAGTACAGCCCGGCCGGTGCACCGGTGAATCTTAACCGTCCCTTTTTTTTATAATTTTTTCGTTCCCCAGGACCATCCTCAACCGTCCCTCTGGGCAACAAGATGCCTTTTTTGCACTCGTTTTTCCGACCGATGTTCTTTTTCCGACCCTTCCCCATTTTCAATGTCCCCCCTTCTTGAATGAATTTACCGAGTTTTAGATAGAGATGTGCGCGGATTTCCCCAACCTGTAAAGTAAACTCACTCTTAGTGCTTTCTTCTTAAGGACTGCTCCTTTCCTTTTTCCCTCTCCCTTATTTCTCGTCTTTACCTATCTTCTCAACACAGGACCCTTTCACCTCCCCAAGATTACTTCTCATCTCAGTGTCCTTTTCTATCCCCCAGTTCCCATCAAGTGTCGCTCCACGTGACTCCGTCAGCAAGGACTCTGTTGTGTTTTGTTCTTGTCCTTTTCTGTTCCCCCTGCCCCATAACTTCTCGAGAAGTATTCCCCCCGGCGCAGCTTCATTCCCTTTCCCCCCTAACCCCTTGGTATTCCCAGTACCCTTTCAGGCTTTACCTGTTCTATTCCCCACTCGTCGCCAAACCCTCACTATTGCGGACAAAGTTTTCCCTCCGATGACATCCCTTTGATTTTCCCTCCCAGTAAGCCTCCTTTCCTTTCGTAAGTAAATTTCACAGCATTCGCCATCCTCATGCCTGGAAGTCTAGGTGGAGGAGAAAGCTGTCCGAGATGGTCAAGTGGTTGGTTTTTTTGGGGGGGGGGTTTTGTTTTTTTTTGGGGGGGGGGGTTTGGTGTTGGTGGGGGGGGGACTGCGTCGCCCGGCGTGCGGCGTCGTTTCCTCTCAATCTTTCCCTTTAAAAGCCTTCCCACCTCACGCACCGAAGTCGATGGGAGCATCCCAAGAAACTAAAGTTTTTCGCGGATGCGTGTGTGGAACTTTCCCTCTCCTCTGACCCCCCATGGCACCCAACCCCACTTATGGTCCCGACCGGCGACGCCCCCCACCGTGACGACCTCCCCCTTCCTCTTTTTGCACAAGTATCCCTTTCCCTTCCCCCACCTGCCCCCTTACCGTCCATGTTTCCCTCTGGTGGTCGACGTCATTCGCAACGGCACGTGCTTGCGCGACCTTTTTCTCCCCTACTACACTCGCTGCGTAAAAAATCTCCTCGGCTCACCAGGCTGGCCCATCCTCCGTTTTTCCTAGACCTTTTTTTAATGTTCCTCTGTCCCTTCTTCTCCCCCTCTCCCTCTGGTCCCCAATGGACACAACCTGCAATCCACGGATGTGGAGTATGTTCTACGTTTCTGACGTTTTGCCGTTCACGTCTTGAACTTTTGCCTCCTTCTTCCCGCGTTCCGGCTTTCTACTCCCTCGTGGGATTTTTTCCCCTCCCCGGAGATGGCTTTTCACCCGCGTGGACCCCCCCTATGTACTCCGTAACCTAGAGACCGGCCGTGCCCGAAGGCACGTTGTGGATGAACACATAGCACAACGCCTCCAGGTGACTTCCATCGTCAGACCACAGTTGTCCTCGACCTTTCCCACAGCAAGGCTTTTCCTATGCCGAACCTCAGTCCGTTCGTCCGTGATCGTGATCGCAAGTTTGCTTTCTTTTTCCTGCACTCCACTTTCACTTTAGATACTCTCCCCACCTGGTTTTTTTTTCATCCCCAACCGTAGCGCACGGCAATTTCCTTCTTTCTTTCCCACAGGCTGGGGATTCTCCGCCTCTTTCCGCTGACCCCAGCCTGAGCGCCCATCTCGCTTTTTCAATCGAGGAAAATCTTCCATTTACCTAGTATCCCCGCAAATGCCGTGTGCCCCGGTCGCCTGCGACGCCCCATGCCCAGCAACTGGCCGCCCATACCAAAAATTTGTATTTCACGCCGTTTAGTTCTTTTCCTTCCTTCCCAAAGTCGAACAGCCTTACCCTCCCCCCTAACTTTCTTTTGATGGTCTGGAAGATTTCCAGTTTGACCGTTTTGAAGACGGAGGTGTTTGAAGAGGCCCTAATGACTTTTTTCGCCCCAATAATATGTCCTCCTCCTCCGTGTTTTGGCTTTTTTCCTTAATTGGCACCCGCCTTTAAAGTTTTTTTCTTTCGCTGCTTCCCCCCTTCAGTCCTTTCAGGGGACAAGCATTTTGGGGGGGTGTTTTTGGTTTTTGGGGACGGTCATCTGACCGACCATCTCGGCGTGTGTGTGCCTGGTATCTGTCGACTGGCCGCTACCCGCCGTTTTTTGTGAAAATCCCTTTCTGGTTTAAAGTGTCTGGGCAGTCTCTTAAATCGATTTTTTTCCCTCATTTTTTCTATTCGTCAGAGGTTCCCATCCGCTGGTATGACTTCACCAGCTATCGGCATCGTGAGCCCATCCCATGTTTTTTTTTAGGTGACCTTTCCTCCCCGTTTGTTTTTCTCCTATCCCTCTGGTCCATAGTCAGTCTTTTGGACCGAAGGTCATTTGTGACAAACTGCCTCGTTCGCCTGATATCCAAAAGTCGCGGCGGGGCTTTTACTTTTTCCCTCGGGCCTGATATTAACCCTCCCATTTCTTGACAAGTTAATGAGCTTCTTCCCCCGGTCTTATTGTACCTTTGCGTCGTCAACTTGCCTTGGCAAGGTGTATTCTTATGTGTCTGGTAATTTTTTTTCTTACAACCTGGGTGCCTTCTTCCCAGCAGGTACTTTTCCCTTTCGTCAAGAGGTGTAGTCCGCGTTCACCCCACGGGCAAGTATGTTCGATCTGCGCGTTTTTTGAAGATTTATTTGCCCTGCAAATGATAATCGATCCTTCTTCCACCCCCTTCAGAACAGAACGTCTTCATTTCCCTTACTCCACCTCCTTAGTTAGACCAACTTGCTGTTGGATGTTTTCGTTAGCTTTCTCTGGCGGAGACTCGTCAAGTACCTCTTCATTCCTTTTGCATGATGATTTCCTGAATTTTTTTCCTCTTATTTTGATTAGATGTTGTTTGTCGTTTGATCTCGTCTGATTCCCCCCATCGAGTGATGCGAATGCAGTCGCCCGGGCTATTCCGATTCGAGGCTGGATTGTTCCAGTCTGGTGTTCTTCTTCGGCAGGTTTTTTTTCTTTTTCGTCCTCCCAGTTTTTCTTTTTTCCTTTTAAATACTTTGTTTGTCCATTTGTGATTTTCATGGCCAGGGCCAAGCTTTCACTCTGATCGTAACTGCTGGTCTCTTCCTTGTTGAGGCTAGTCTCCTTCCCCCGTTTGTTCGGTTAGGCTTGCACCATGTCAGTAGGCCTTCTACCACCGACCTCCGGGCGCAGATTTGTATCACTTTTTTGGAACAGGCCTTTCAGTTCCCTGAGACCTTCCTTAAAGCTCTATTCTCCGGTTTCAGGATTCCGCCTCGCTGGTGCAGCGTAGTCGATGATGTTTTTTTAAACGGCTTTTTTTCTTGACTGTCTCTCTTTTCTTTCCTGAAGTCTTTCTTCCCCGGTTGACTTTTTTCCCAGCTTTTTAACATGTCCTTTCCCCCACTGACCCAGCGACTTCTTGGTTGAACGGTCCCGCGGGATATCTCGTTCAAGCTTTGTTTCAGGAACCTCCCTTTAATCCCTCCCC
>Ga0179593_1673301_pt1 | contig 18183 bp, 26 predicted proteins | sample CZODoug2_1_08_16_FD_185931 | JGI IMG/M metagenome (GOLD analysis project Ga0179593, IMG submission 185931) | Vadose zone soil fungal communities from Angelo Coast Range Reserve, California, USA - CZODoug2_1_08_16fungal (PacBio error correction) | ecosystem: Environmental > Terrestrial > Soil >... | reverse complement strand
TTCGCCGTAGAGGCGGAAAGAAATAGTCGGCATTCTGCCCGATTTCCTTTCCTTTCTTTTAGAAGCTTTTTTCCTTCGTCGCGGGAGCCTGCAAACGAGCCTATGTGTAGTAGAAGGCGAGATTCTACGTGGTTGCCTTTCATTTTTTTTTTTTTCTGTTTTTTTTTTTTTCCTTTAGAGGATGTCGATGGTCCGGGTGGAGAAAGGGCAGGAAGTTTTGACGTGACGACAGCACTGCCATGCCACTAGCTTTCTCCTTTTTCTTTTTTTCCATTTTTCTTCGGGCGAGATGAGGACGGAAAGGGAGGGGCTGCACCTCCTTGTTTTTTTTCTTTTTTTTCCTCAAATTTCTTTTTTTCCTCCTATCGTCCGTACGCCGAGGGTTTCTAGGCAGCGCCGAAGAGTAGAGGATGAAGAGCCATTTTACCCTTTTCCCTTTTCCTTTTTTTTTTTTCTTTCTTTTTCTCGCGCGACCAGCGCAGGTGACAAGAGAGAGTAGCGTGAAGCCGATTTTTTCTCTCTTCTTTTTTTTAGAGCCCTTTCTCGCAGCGATCGAGATGAACATAGATGAGGAAAGGAACCTCCGCAATCGGAATGATCTTCCCCCCCCCCTTCTTTCTCTGGTCTTCGCAAGCGGGGACACGGATTTAGGACGGGGCACCCTTTCCCCATCTCATTTTCCCTTTCGCTCGGCGGGAATTTGCAAGTTCATAGTATTGCACCTTTTTGACAAAGAGACCCGTGAAATTAAGATCGGTTAATTGTGCTTCCCTCCCCCCTTTTTTTCCGTTTCTTTCCGCTTGTCCCCCATTGAGCAAGACGCGGTCTTCGCGATCATTACGTCTCCAAGAAGTCTGCAATAGCCTCCCTGTTTCAACTTAGGAGGCCACCCTTTCCTTTTTCTTTTTTATCTTTTTTTTGTACCTGCGGATTCGTTCGATCATGATTGAAGACGCAGACCAGGGACGATGCGAGGGTCCTTTTTCCTTTTTTTTGGCTTTTTCTTCTCCCGTGCCGCTTGCTGCACGAGGACCTATCGAAAAAGCGACAATACAACCGCGTCATTCGTACTCTTTTTTTTTCCCTCCCGCCTTTTTTTTTCCCTGATTCGAGGACTGGGGACCGGGAAGGAACGCACGGCGAACGCGTCCGTCACCCGTTTCTTTTTTTTTCTTTTTTATGGCCTCCCTTTCTTTTTTCTTTCCCCCCCGCCGACCACGGCGGTCACGGCGACCATAAAACCGGGCGCGGCTGTTTTCCTTCTTTTTTTTCTTTTTTCTTCTTTTTCGGTCTCTCCAAAATCTAACGACAAGACGAGGCTAGCAAGAAGGCGACCCAGCACTTCTCTTTTTTTCTTTTTTTTTTGGTTTTTCTCCCCTCCCCAGTTGCCAGATGCCAAGTAGTGAGGTGACGAGCGAAGTTTGCAGCTCCGTAAGTTCTTCCTCGCTTTTCCCTTTACGAGAGCTTTTTTTCTTCGAAGAGACTAAGCATCCGCTATGCGAAGGACTTTTTAGATAGCTCTACGATCGCAATAAGTACAGCGCTATTGGGCCGCCTGACGGAGCTGCCCCTTCCTTTTTTTTTTTCGCAGTCCCTTTTTCCTTTCTATCTTCGCGAGTTCGAGCCGCGAGTCCGAAAAGGACTGGAAAAAGTTCGACGCGAAGTCGCCGTTTGGGCGCGGCGGGCTAGCTTTTTTCTCTTTCTTTTTTCTTAGGTCTTTTTTTTTCCCCCCCCTTCTGCGTCGCCCGGCGTGATGTCGAAGTGATAGAAGGTAGGGAGTGAAGCGGGCCCTCCCTTTCCTTTCTTTTTCTTCTTCCTGTTTTTTTTCCTTCTTTTCTTCGTTCCGTCGACCGGTCCCAGTCTGCGAAGATCGAAGTGGAAGGGATGTCAGCGGATTGCGGGCTAACGGCCGGTGTCCATTTTTCTTTTTTTTCTTTTCTATTTTTTTCTTTCTCTTTTTCGGGATAGGTCCGCGTAGCCAGCAAGAGGCCGCGGACAGCTAGCGGGCAAAGACCCTACTCTGTTGGCTTTTTTCTTTCCCTTTCCCCTCCGAAAGGCCCTTTTTCTTTTCTTTCTTTTCGGTCGACAGCGAGACGCGATGAGGAGCATCAGGCCAGATAAAGATTGGAGAATACCTCGCTGGTTCGTGGTCCTCCCCTTTTTCGTCTTCCTTTCCCTCTTCCCTCTTTTTTTCGAAGATCCTTTATCCTTCCTCGTCCACCAGAAAAATCATGCTGCGGACGCAAGAGAGAGAGTCGAAAAATTGAGTCTGGAGACACAATACACCTTCCCCTTCCCAAGAAGTTTCTTCCCTTTTTTTCCTTCCTTGATGATCCCAAGGAGGAGGCAATGGGCATAGAAGGTTGAGACGGTTTGCCCCGATAACGAACTCTTTTTTTTTTTTTTTCCCCAGAGGAGCTTTTCTTTTCTCGAGGTCATATCGATAGCCTTAGAATATGGAATCGCGCGTACGGCATCGCGCTGTCTACCTCTCTTATTTTTTTTTTTCCCGGATTCCTTTTTTCTCCTCCCATCCTTCCGGCAGCGGTGTCCAAGATATACGCAGAATCTTATATACGCGTGTTAGACGACGGCAGGCTTTCTCCTTTTTGTTTCTTTTCCGGAGATATTTTTTTTTTTCTCAATCGAATCGTGCGGCATAAGACACTGGAGACAGCGGCTTTTTTTTTTTTTTCCTTTCCTTCTCTCATTTCCGTGTCGCGGGTCGCGCAGATAACGCCGCCTGTTTGCTTTTTTTCTTTTTTTTTTTTCTCCTTTTCGCACTTTTTTTCCTTTCCCATCGGCCCAGCCTCTCCCCGATCCCGACCGCGCATTCCCCTTTTTTTTGTCTTTTTTTTTTCCCCCCTCGTGAATCCGCCGGAGACGACACAATAGGCTCTTTTCTCCCTTTTTTTTTCCTTTTTTCCCCCCCTTCCTTTTTGTTTTCTTTTCTCGCACGAAAAAGACCGACAGGCGGACACGGAGGCTGTTTCCTCCTTCCTTTTTTTTCTTCCTTTTCGAGGTTCTCTCCCCTTGAAAACAGAACGTAGGTGTGTTGACCCCTTTTTCTTTCGAGTCTTCTTTTTTTCTCTTTTTCTCCTCGTCGCCATAGACGACGAGAAGATGTGGTAGAGATCTCCGGGCGCCTCCCTTTTTTTTTCCCCCCCCTTTCCTCCGATGCGCGCACAAGGCGGGCTGAAGCGGCGGCGACTTATTCTTTTTTTTTTTTTTTTTCTTTTTTTTTTTCTTCTCCCCCTTCCTCCTTTTATCGCGGTGCGTCAGAAAAATGATACGAGCCGAAGGAGAAGCTATATCGTCACCTTGGCGCTTTCTCCTTTTTCCCGCATTTTCCTTTTCAAACCTCGCGTGAAGTAGCGTAAACTCCTTTTTGTTGTTTTCTCTTTTTTCTTTCCCTCCTACGGCACGCGAGGTTTCGCCAAGCTGGACGATTACCCTCTTCTTCTTTTTTTTTTCTTTTGATCATTTTCTTTTTCCCTTCTTCGATTCCGGTGACGCCGAGAATCCGCGAGTTCCTTTGACACTCCTCCCCTCTTCTTTTTTCCTTTTTCATCTCTCGCGAAAGCCGTCTTCTCCCTCTTCTTTCTTCTCACCTTTTCTTTCTTTGTCCATCTATACGCCTCGGCAGAATATCATTAAAGAAACCGGGACGCCTCTTCCCTCCTTCTTTTTTCCTTTCCCTCAGCGCCCTTCTTTTTCATCAAGCCAGGCCAAGAACGACGGCCGAATCCTCCCTTAGGTCGAGAGAGTTTTTTTTTTTTTTCCGCCCTTTCCCCCTTTTTTTTCATCTGCACGAGCTGACCGGGCAGCACGGTTCGAGGGATTTATTTCGTCTATCCCTCTTTCTTTTTCCTTTAACTTTCCCCTTTTTCCCTTCTTCATGAACGAGCCAGTGGTTCGGCGAAGTCGGATCGAAGTGGTGCAAATTGTCCTGCTTCTTCTTTTTTTTCCCTTCTTACTATGCAGCGGTCGGGATAGGGAGAGGATGGCTATTTGGTCGTCGGTTTATCTTTTTTTTTTCTAAGGATCCTCTTCCCCGGCAAGCGCATTACCGCAAACAAACGGCGAGAGGAATCGCGCGAACCCGCTGTTCCCTTTTTTTTTTTTTCCTATTCCCTTTTCTCGATGGAATGCGATGAGGATGGTCGCCAGGGGCTGTCTTTTTTTTTCAGCCTCTTTGCCGGGGGTTGCTCGCCCGGCGACGGGCGAGTCGCGGCAGCAGCCCCTCTCCCCTTCTTCTTTTCTTTCTTATCTTCCTCTCTTCTTCTTTTGCGCGCGACCAGAGGCAAGGTTGTGACCCTCTTCTCTTTTTTTCCTTTTTTCTTTGAGATCCTTTTTTTTTTCCGTAGAGAACAAGCGCTAGCCGTAATCGCGTGCCATCTTCCTTTCCTTTTTCCCTTTTTCTTGAATGATCCCGATCGCGCGCCGGCGGTCAAATAGCTCCCAGTCAGCCCGGTCGCACCGCGTTCCTTTTCTCTTTTAATTTTTTTTCTTTTCTTTTGTAGCGCTCGGCGGGCATTGACCAAGTCATAGTATTGCACTTTTTGCAAAGGGACCCGTGCAATTACAGCATGGTTACTTTTCTCCCTTCTCCTCTTTTTTTGGCCTCCTCTTCCCCTTTTTTCTCATGCTAGGGAAGAGGGTCTTAGGATAAGGAAGTACTAAAGACGTGGAAGCCTCCCTTTTTCCCTTTCTTTTCTCCCTCCCCCCTTTCGGCGGTTTTTCCTCCCCCCTCTGTATCTGGCCTGATGCTCCTCATCGCTTTCGCTGCTTAGCTGTAGAAGGCGGCGACGTCATCATTGGCCCTCTCCTCCTTTCTTTTTTTCCCTTTTCCCCCTTTTTGTACGCATTCCTCCGCCTCAGGGGTTGTGGCCTACTTTGATTACACTACAACAGAGTATGGTCGTGCCCGCTTAATCTTTTTTTTCTTTTTTTTCCTTTTCACTTCCCTCCCTCTTTCGCCTTTCCAGCACCGCAGAGAAATGATGCAGCCGGTGCGGCTCGCAAACCCGCTGCCCCCCCCCTTTTTCTTCTTTTTCTAAGTTCCTCTTTTCCTTCTCAGGATCTTCGTTGGGAAATGTTCGACTGGGAGCTGGCACGAAAGTGATGGCCGAATCTTTTCCTTTTCCCTTCTTCTCCTTTTCTCTCTTTTCTGGGACAGCTGTTAAGGCGGAGGAACGCTGCAGGGAAGATCTATTGGACATCGTCGCGTCTCGCGTCGATCGTCTCGGCTGCATCCCTTCTTTTTTTCTCTTGTCGATTTTTTTCCTTTCTTTCCCTTTTTGCGGACTCGCGTCGAATGCGCGAAGATAGATAGCGCGCATGGCCAGTCCCGCTGACCTTGGCTTCTTTTCTTTCTTTCCCCCCTTTTTTTTTCTTTTGACGAGGCGCCGTGCAGCTCAGTAAGGCGGCGCAGATAGCGCTGTACTGATTGCGACGTAGGGCGAGCCGACAACCTTTTTTTCCCCTTTTTTTTCTTTTGGTTCTCTTTTTCTTTCTTCCCTTCCGTGTCACCTCAACGAGTGGCATCGGCAACTGCGGTGGTGAATAAAGCTCAAGACCGCGGCGGCGCCGGGCTACCTTTCTCTTTTTCTTTCTTCAAGGGACTGTTTTTTTTACCTTTTCTTTTGGTTAGATTTGGAGGACCGCCCACGCGACGAATAGGCTATATAATTTTCGGAGCGACGCCGCGAGAGGCGACGATCCTAGTTTTCTCTCCCCACTCTTTTTTTCCTTGTTTTTTTCTTTTTTGCAGCGGGCCCGACCCGGTGACGAAATGAGCGAATTCGGTGCTCCATTCACTTTTTCCTTTCTCCCTTTTCCATCATGCTTTTTCCTTTTTTTCTTTCCCCCTCCTCGAGATCGCGATGAAAGGATTGTCAGGGTGCGAGGCGAACCGGCGGCATCATTTCTCTGCTTGCTGGGAGGAAGCGCCCTTTTTTTTTCTTTTTTTTTTTTCTTTTTTCTGGGCCGTCCCTTTCTTCTTTTTCATAAAGAAGGCCACAACCCTGAGGCGTTTCGGGCGAACCCTCAGGCCTCTTGCCGCAACTCCGGCCCGCTTTTTTTTTTTTTTTTCTTTTTTTTCTTCCTTTTTTCCGAATCTTTCCCCTTTTCCTCCGCGAGAGGAGCATAGGCCAGATAACGCATTTTGGGCTACTATACCTCTATTTTTTTTTTTCCCCATTTCTTTTTTTCCTTTGAACAGGGAGGCTTCACGTCTGGGAGAGTAAGGATACGAGCCTTTCTTTTTTTTTTTTCCTCTTTCGCCCCCCCCTCTGACGCACTTTTTTCTTTTCTCCCCCAACCATTCTTCATTTGTCAAGGGTCTATTGACAAAAAAGGCAAATAATATGACTCTGGCACAAATTCCGCCGTACGCGCACTTTTCCCTTCTTCTTTTTTTTCCCTTTTTTCTCTTCTTTTTTTACTCTTTTTTCCCTCTTCTACGGCGGAACGGGCGCTTTTTGAAAGGATAGAGAGAGATATAGATGCTGGGGTGGCAGATCACTTTCCCTCTTTTTTTTTTTTTTTTTTTTTCCCCCTGATTTTTTCTCTTCCTCTCCCCATCGCAGAGATGCGCGAGATGAATAGACGAAAATAGGACTTCAGCGACCGCTATCGTTTTTTTTTCTTTTTTCCCTTCTCGCTCTTTTTCTTCCCCCTTCGCGGACCGACATGGGTGATTGGAGATGATACGAGAATCGCGGCGACAGGCGAGGCAACCCCGGCGTCTTCCTCTTTTTTTTTTTTTTTTTCTCTTTCCCCCCCGATTCCTCTTGCGACCAGCCGAGCGCTAGGGCGCGTCGTACGAGGACCGAACCCCCTTTTTTTTCATTACTTTTTCTTCCTTTCCCCCGCTTGTGGGCGGGAATGGCGATTGACAGTGACTAGTCGGCGTTTTTTTTTTTCCCTTTGACGGTTTCCTCTCATCCGCCGAGAAAGTAAAGCAGGTTTGCACCGAACGGTGCCATCCCCCTACCTTTTCCTTTTTTCTTTCTTCCTTGCCTCGTTTTTCTCCCTTTTCCCCTTATGCGGGGAAGTCCGCAGCTCCTCGGTATAGAAGAAATAAGACTCGAACGGCGCCCGGTCAGTCCTTCCGACTTCCCTCCTCTTTTCCCTCCTTCCTTTTTTCCCAGATTTTTTTTTCTTCTCCTGGCCCGGCGTTATTGGAATGGAATTGACATTCCTCTTCTAGCCAGACTTTCTTTTCTTTTCTCTTCTTATCTTTTTCTCTTTTCGGGCGAGGCGTAGGTGGACAAGGACACGTCATCAGTCTTTTTTTTTCTTCTTGTTTTTTGAGTTTTTCGCGTCGGCGACATCCATGGAGAAAGCTGACTATCGGGCTCTCTTCCTTCTTTTTTTTTTTTTATCCTCCTTCCCCTTGAGCGGTCCTTTCAGGCAGGCTAATCGATTAGGTCAGCACTTCCTCTTTCTTTTTCTTTTTTCCCCCCAAACTCTTTTTTTTTGTTGAGAGAGATTCACGAGCAGGGCGGAGTTGACTGTACGCTACGCGCAAGCGATGGTTTTTTTTCCTCTTTTTCTCCCCCCTTTTTTTCCGCTAAGGTGACGACGAGCGTCGCCTTAGGACTTCGATTGGCGGACGCACGGAGAGATCCGCTAGTTCTGAAACCTCTCTTTTCCTCTTTTTTCTTTTTTCTTTCTTTTTTGATTCCTTCCTCCTCCCTTGTGCAGCGCCATCTTGACGACGGGGCGGGTACACATCTCTACGACTCGCTCCCCCCTTCCTCTGCTCGTAGAAGTTTCTTTTTCTCTCTCAGCAACATCAAATGGCTGATCGAAGCATGGTAACTTTCCTTTCCAGGTCACCTCCTCCTCCCGTCTCGAGCGGTAAGGCACTGCCGCTGCTGCCCTCCTCTCTTTTCTTCTTCTGGTCTTTTCTCTTCTCTTTCGTTATCCGCGGAGCTGCGGAGACGCAAAAGGCATCAGGCCGTCCTTTTTCCCTTCATTCGTTTTTTCTTTTTTTTCTCCTTTTCTTCCCCCCTTCTGCGTCGAGGGCGCGCGGTGGGAGTGGGGGCGAAAACGGTTAAGGCAACCAGGCAGGTGACGCAGTCTGGTCTTTCTCTTTTTTTTTTTCTTTGGAACGTTTCTTACCTAGCAAGGAAAGGACAAGAAGAGCACGGGCCACCTCCCCCCTCTTTCGACGTCTCTTTTTTCGCTCGGACGCGCCGGCACCAGCGGGTGGGCACATCGTCACTCCGCGTCGCTTTTTTTTTCTTTTTTTTCTGATTTTTCTCCCTCAGCCGAGTCAGACGGCCGGAGACGATCTTGTGCCGGAACTTCTTTTTTTTTATCATCGATTTCTTCCTCCCGGCGGGCGGACGGCAAACACGCGGAAGGAGAAGAGAGTAGGAGAGGATAGGACACCTTCCGCGAAGTTTTTTTTTTTCCTCCGCTTCCCCCCTTTTTTGGCGGGGATAAGGATAATAGACTAGAAGGGGAATACCCTCCGTATTTCTCTCTTTTCTTCTCTTTCCCCTCTTTCTTATCCCTTCCCTTCCCCCTTCACCTCGCAAAGTGAATGATATGCCAAAAAGCATCGTCTCTTTTCCTTTTTTCCCGGGGCCCCAGGCTTTCGTTAACGGGCGGGTCCACTTTTCCCCCTTTCCCTTTCCCCCCTTTTTCTTTCCTCTTCGTTCCGCCGTGCTCCTGAACGGGCGCGATCACAGGTTTCCTTTTTTTCTTTTTCTGGACCTACCCTTTTCTTTTTTTGCAGCAGGAGTTTCTGTGGCTAGCTGCGATCCCCCATATACAATTTTTCTTTTTTTTTCCCTGCTCGAATTGTTCCCTTTTTTTTCCTTTTTTTTCGATCATAGACGAAAACTGTGGATGACAAACGAACAAGAGAGTGTCTCCCTTTTTTTCTTTTTTCCCTTTTTTGCCGTCATTCCTGTTTTCCCTCTTCCCCCTTTGACGATCGCGAGGGTCCAGGTCGCGACAAGCGGGGCCGAGTGTCCGCACGAGGCATGCTTTTTTTTTTTTTCCCTCCGAGTTTCCTTCTCTTCTTTTTCTCTGGACCTATCGAAAAGCGAACAATACAAACGAGTAATTCGTTCTCCTTGTCCTTTGCAATGATCCCCCCTCCTCTTTTGCCACGCGATCTAGAGGCATGGGGCCCGGTCACGGAACCGCACGGAGAACGCGTGCGCCACAGTTCTTTTCCGCGTCGCCTTTTTCCCTTTTTTTTCTCTTTTTTTTTTTTTTCATTTTTCCCCTCCCCTCGATCATTTCGTTCAACGGTCGGGCCCGCTGAAAGACCGACCCCCGTCCCCCCTTTTTTTTTCTCCTGGGTTCTCCCTCTTTAATCGTCGCCTCTCGCGGCGCGATCGAAAATTATATAGCCTAATTCGGCGCGTGGCTTCTCCCCCTCTCTCTTTTTTTTTTTTTCTTTCTCTCTTGAGGTTTTCCTCCCTCTTCCTCATGCCTATGACATTGCGGAGCGGCATCGAAAAATCGGACAGGTCGCTCTCCCCTCCCTTCTTTCTTTTCCCTCCCTTTTTGTGATCTTCTTTCTCCTTCCTTTACTTATTTGCGATCGAGAGCGAGCGAAAAAATTACGTAGCATAGCGTAGCTTATCTCTCTCTTTCTTCTCCTCCGTTTCTTTTTTCTTTTCTTCTTTTTACCTTTTTCTTTCTTCACAGGCGCTCGTCCCTAAAGACGTGGGCAGCGGCAACTGAGTTGGTGAAGTAAGTCAAGAACTTGCGCGGCTCCGCTACTTCTCTTTTTTTTTTCTCTCTATGTTTTTTTTCTCTTCTTTTTGCGCCGGCGGGCTAGCCTAGTCTGGCATTAGAGTTGGAGCAGCCAAGAGCGAATTAGGCACTCATTTTTTCTTGCTCGCTCCCTTTTTTTTTTTTCTTTTTTTTTTTTCCCCTTTTCTTTCTTTTTTTACGCGGGCCCAGACCGGTTCCTCACCTCTCTCATCTCCTCTCCCTTTTTTTTCCCCACCTTTTTTCCCCCTGAACCTGTGCGACGCGTTCGGGGCCCTGGTTTTTGTTGCTTTTTTTTTTTCCCTTTTTTTTTTTCGTACCCCTCTTTTTACCTTCCCTTTGTGTTTCTTTCCCCCCTTTTTTCCCCTTTTAAGTCCCTCCCTTTTTTTAGTGTTAATAAAAAGCCACAACACTGAGGGCTTACGGGAGAAACTAAGGGCACTGCGTGCCAACTCGCCCGTTTTTTTTTTTCTTCTTTTTTTTTTAGAGTCTTTCTTCTTCCCGCGAAGCAAGCCGATGAGGAGAATAAGGGCACAGATAAGCATTGGCTATTCTTCTTTTTTTTTTTCCCTTCCCTTCCCTGAACCTTTTTCCCCCTTTCAAGGGAGGCTTCACGTCTGGTCTTACTTACTTCCCCTTTCTTTTTTTTTTCCCCCCCCTCCTCCCAAGTTCTTTTTCTCCCCCTTCTGTGAGATCTGGAGCACAAGGAAAACAATTGAGTAATCCGGGTTCCCTTTGTCCCTTTTTTTTTTTTCTTTCTTTTTTTTTTAGTTTTTTTTTCTTTCTACCTAGGCGCATGGCTCGAATGTTTTCAAACCGATTCTTTCTTTTCTTCCTTTTCCAAAGTTTTTTTTTCCTTCCTCTCGCGAGAATATAGATGAGGGTGGCCCTGATTTTCCTTCCCTTCCTCCTCTTTCATTTCTCTTTTCGTCATAGCGATGCTCGACATCGAGGATCCCCGGCTAGTAGATGAATCCTTTCATTTCTTTTTTTTTTTTTTTTCCTGCCTCCCCCCTGGGTAACTCTCCCCCCCCTCCAGGCAAGGTGTAAGATATCGACGCTTCTTTCCTTTTTTTTCTTCTTTTTTTCTCTCTTTCCTCGGAACTTTTCTTTCCCTTTCTTTTTTCTCCCTGGAAGAAAGAAGAATAGTGGCAGCTAAGACATGGAGAAAAGCGAGCGCTTCATTCGCTCGTCTTTATCTTTCCTTCTTCTTTTCTTTTTTTGTCGATTTTCTTTTTGCCCAGGAATGGCGATTGCCGTGCTAGTGTGTAGGTAGTGTAGTGGTCATGGTCTTTTTCCTTTTTCTTTTTCTCTCGGTCCCCCTCTCTCCCTCGCCTAAACGCGGTTGGCCAAACGGTCCATACCAAGCGTTCAGACCTATCCTCAGCCTTCCTTCCCCCCCCTTTTTTTTTTTTTTTTTTTTTTTTTCTTTTTTTTCCGGAGCCCTCTTCTTTTCTTCCTCCCTCCTAGGGATAGACGAAATAAGCTACGAACGGCGGCCCGGTAAGATAGAGGAAGATGCGTACCGTAGTTCTTCCCTTTCCCCCCTCTTTTTTTTTTTTTTTTCTTTTTTTCCCTCCCCCTTTGTTGTCTTTTTTTTTTCTTTTTCTTCCAGCTTCGAGCAGCCAGTTGATGTTGCTGTAGGCGATACTAGCCTCGTCGCCCATCGACGACCGTAGCTCTTTTTTTTTTTTTTTCCCCCTTTTTTTTTGGAAACTTCCTCTTTTCCCTCTTCTTCGACATTGAGATGAGAAACGGAATCGCGACATCGAAAGATCGAGAGAGTGTACGCGCCCACCTGGCTCCCTTCTTTTTACTTTTCTTTTTCTCTCCGATTTTCTTCCCCTTGAAGGGTACTTTCGGCCGGTCACCTGAGATTCGTCAGAAAGCCCTCTTTCCTCTCCTTTTGCCTCCCTCTTCTCTTTTCCCTTTGATCCTTTTTTTTTTCTCTCTCAACGAGCAGGGCAGAGTTGCTTACGCTACGGCAGAGATGTTTTTGCCCTTTTTTTTTTTTTTTTCCCCCCCCTTCTTCTTTTCTTTTCCCCCCTTCCTCGATTGGCTGACGCCGGCATCCGCGAGGTCCGGGAAAAATTATCCCGATAGTCCCGGTCGCCTGTTTTTTCGACCCCCTCCCCTTTTTTTTTTTTTTTTTCTCTTCAAGCCCTTCTCTCTTTTTTTCCTTTCCTCTACGCTCGCACGAATATTTCAAAAAAAAGTCTCCTTTTTTTCTTTTTCCTTTTTTTTTTTTATTTTTTTCCTTTTCATCAAGCCAGGCCAAGAAGCCGCCGATCCCAAGGTAAACAACAACATCGGTCTGTTTTTCCCCGCCTCCTTCTTTTTCCTCTTTTCTTTTTTTTTAGATTCTTTCTTTTCCACCTCTCTGCATGACGTACAAGCGCATTAAGCGTCTTTAGCGAATGACTCATCGTCAAGGTCTCCTATCCCCCTTTTCCACTTTTTTCTCTCCTTTTACCTTTTTTTCTGTGATGGCACCGGTTCGGCAACATGGGAGTGACTGCGCGGTTTTCTTTTTTTTTCTTTTTTATTCTTTTTGTTGCTCCCTCTCTCCCTCCCACGACGAAGCAAGGGAAAAAGGCGCAATTCAACGCCCACAACGGTCTCTCTGCCTTCTCTCCCCCTTTTCCTTTTTTTCTATTTCCTTTTTTTCTACGTTCCTTTTTTTTTCCTCAGTTCTGATGCGCCACGATTCGTATGCAGTCGGGGCAGCAGCAAGAGTACAGCGCGGCCTCCTATCGTCTTCCTCTTTTTTTTTTTTTTTTCTTTTTTTTCCTCCCTCCCCCGCGATTTTTCCTTCCCCCTCCGTAACAAGCGAGATAGAAGAGAGGAGAGTCTCTTCCTTTCTTTTTTTTTCCCTTTTCTTTTTTTCTCCTCTTCCCCTCCGCTGCTATGGCGAGATCGGATCATCGAATAGCGGGGGATCCAGCCGATGTCGAGCAGCTTTTTCCCTTTTTTCTACCTTTCCCCTTCCCTCGCAATCGTGAATGATCTGCCAACAGCATCTGCCTCTCTTTTTTTTTTTTAAGCTTTCCTTCCTTTACGGAGGGCAAAAACGTCGGAAAAATTCGGAGCCCCCCTTCCCTTTTTTTTTTTTTTCCCTTTTTTTTTGTTTTTTCTTCCCCTCCCCCTTCATATTATTGCACTTTTGCAAAGGAGACCCGTGAATGAAATTAAGAATTTGTGGCTCCCTTTCCCCTCTCATTTTTTCGTCGCAGCATGAGTTTTCTGTTGGCTCGAGCGAGCCAACAGATATAGTACACTTTTCTTTTTTTTTCTTTTTTTCTCCTTTATTTTTCTTCCCTCTGCACAACTTTGTGGCTGACCAACGAAAAGCGCAGGTATATAGCCAAATGCGTTCTCTGGGCTTTTTTTTCCTTTTTTCCTTCCCCCCTCTCTTTCCCTCTCCGCGAGGGTTCCGGGTCGCAGACACGCGTTTGCCGAGTTGTCCTCCTCTTTTTCTTTTTTCTTTCTTTTTTTTTTCCCTTTTCTGCTACGAGGACCTATCCGAAAAGCGAACAATACAACGCAGTCTGCGTCTCTCTGTGGTCCTAACCCCTTTTTCTCTTCTCCTTTCTTCATGGTTTTTTTTTTCTTTCCCCCCCCTGTTGTGGCAGCGAGCATGTTTCGGTTTTGGGAGGAGTGATAAGGTAGGAGTTTGGGATGTTCGCTTGTTCTTTTCTACTCCCTTCTTCTTTTTTTTTTTTTTTTTTTCCCCTCGACGTTTCCTTTTTCTCTCCTCTGCCTCTGGAAAAAATAAGACCTATGTAATAGTCAGCATAACGCGGAGACTCTCTCAAATTTCTCTCTCCCCCCTCCTTCTTTTTCTCTTTTTTCAGAAAGGCTTTCCCTTCCTCCTTTCCCCCCATTTTCCTTGCGGAACTCGCGGCTCGAACTCGAGAAGATACGCAGAGCTGCAAGGACTATCCCTTTTTCCTCCCCTTTTTTCCTTTTTGTCATCCTTTTTGTTCCCGAGAGCCGTTGCAGCTCCGTCAGGCGGCGCAGATAGCGCTGTAATGATTTGCTGCTCCTTCTATCGTCTCCCTCCCCCCCTTTTTTTTTCTCTCCCCTTTTTACTTTTTCCTTCTTTTTCTCTTCTCTCTTCCCACGGCGCTCGGTCACTAAACGAAGTGGCATCGGAAAATGAGTTGGTGACTCAGAGAACGCCTTGTCGGCTGCGTCTTTCCTTTTTTTTTTTTTTTTTTTTCTTTTTTTTCTGAGTAGTCTTTTCTCCCATTTTCCTCTGACGTCGCCGTTATGGGACGACGGGAGGGTAGCCTCTTCTTGTCTTTTTCCTCTCCCCTTCCGAGTCCTCTTTCTCTCTGACGTCCCAGATCGGTCGTATTGCCGGAAACCAAATGAGCGTCGCCCGGGTTGCTTTCTGTCAATTTTTTTCCTTCTTTTTTTTCGTTTTCCCCTTCCCTCCCCCTCCCCATTTCCCAAACGCAGATCCTGAAGCAATACTCCAAAACCGAAAAATGCTCGCTTAGCCCTTGTTTCCCCCCCTTTTTTTTTTTTTTTCCCCTTCCCTTTCGGGGTCTTTTTTTTTGTTCTCCTCTCAAGCTGATAGGGAACACAGCGATAACGAAGGAAGAGGTTTGGATTGTTTTCTTTTTCTGTCTCGGTTCCTTTTTTTTTTTCTCTTTTCCATAATTTTTTTTTTTTCCCTTCCCCCCTTGCGGGACAACTCGGCCACGAGTGTCGCGAACGGACCCTAGCGATAGTCCCGGGTCTGCGTCTCCACGCTTCTCGTCTCTTTTTTTCTTTTTTTTTCTTTCCATTTCGGCGATCCCCTTTTCTTCTTCTCCTCAAGAAAAAGCCGGGAAACCCGCGGTTCACGGCCTAAGTGAAAAGGGAGATTCACGTCTGTGTTTCCTCATGCTCCGTCTCCCCTCTTTCTTTTTTTTTTTCCTCTCCCCTCTAATTTTTTTTCCCCTTTCTCTGGAGCACAATTAAACATTATAATTTCAAGGGTTCTAGTGCAAAAAGTGCAAAATATGCACTTGGTCCCCTCTTCTTCTTTTTTTTTTTTTTTTTGTCACGGAGCAAGGCTGAACGCGCGAGGGATGAATTCCCTTCTGATTTTTTTTTTTTTCCCTACCTTTTTTTTAGAGGACCTTTTTCCTTTTTTTGCCCCCCCCCTCTCTCGATGGGGTTGGCAGATCATTCACGATTGAGAGGTCGTGCAGGAGCAGAGTTTTCCTTCTTCTCTCGCCTTTTTTTTCATTTTTTTTTCTGGATTCTCTTTCCCCCTCTCTGTCCGAAATCGGCTTAACGCGACGCTATCGGGGGAACATGCGCTGGTCAGCCGCGCACCCATAATTCCTTATCTGTTTCCTCTCCTTTCCCCTCTTTTTTTTTTTTTTTCTCTTTTTCTTTTCCCGCGACTTTCTTCCCCCCTTCTTCGGCCGATCGGCGCACGGCTGAACTAGGGCTGAGTGCCCGACGCCCTCCGATTTTTTTCTTCCCTCTTTGGGAAAGAAAAAGACGGGTGCAGAGCGTACCGCATAGAGCCGTAGCCGCATTCTCTTTTTCTTTTTTTTTTTTTTTCTTCTTTTTCTGCATGCTTCTTTCCCTTTTTTCCGGCCACCGGCCGCAGGTATCCAACGGCCGGAACATCGGACAGCCTTCTACCGATTCCCGCACTCCTTTTTTTCTCTTTCCTGAATTTCCCCCTCCCTTCTACGTGGACACAAATAGGCTCGTTGAGGCGGCGCGAGCATCGGCGCCTTTTCTTCTCTTCTTTCTTTTTTTCTTCAGCTCTCCTTCTTTTTTTCCAGAATGCGAACGAGTTCAGGGCCGCCTCGACGGCGACATAGTAGGGCAGCGAGGCAATGCCGAGCGTCTAGACGTCTCTCCCTTTTTTCTTTTTGTTTTTCTCTTCACGACTTAGAGCAAGCAAGTTGAGTTTTTTGTATCGTCTTTTTTTTTTTTCCTGGCTTTTCTTCTTTTTTTTTTCCCCCCGGAGGCGATAGAGATGGACCCGCAACCGTAATAAGATGGGGGACGTGCCACAAGGGCGGGCTCCCTCTTCTTTCTTCTTTTTTCTCCTCTTTCCCAACCCCTTCTCTCTTTTTTCCCCCTTACCTCGCGGATGAGAGGAGTCAGACAGATCAGAGAGAATTCCTACTTTCTTTCCTTTCCCCCCTCTTTTTTCTTCCCCTCTTTCTCCCCTTTTTTCGACTTCTCTCCTCCCCCCTGACCTCGGGACATCTCTCATTGTCTTTTAATCCTAATACGTGTTTTTTTTTTTTTTTTCCCTTCTTTTTTTTTTTCCCTCTTCTAGGGCTTTCCTTTCATTCTCTCAACGGTGACGAAGAGAGTAGCCTAGGCTCGATTGGCTGACGCCGCGCCTCCCTCCTTTTTTTTCCTTCCCCTTTTCCCTTCCCTTCTTTTCCTTTTACTCTTTTCCTCCCCTTCCGCATTGTCGCCGCCGCGTCAGCAGACTTGTGCAGCGGCATTCTGATGACGGGGCGTTTCCCTTCTTCATCCTTCTTCCTTTTTCTTTCTCCTTTTTTTTGACCCTCCTCTTTTTTTCTCCTCTTCTCGAGCGTCGATCAGCAACATCAACGGGCTTGCTCGAAGCGGTAATCCTCCTTCTTTTCTTCTCCCACACCTCACGTCTCGAGCTTTTCCTTCCCTTTCCTTTTTCTTTTTTTTCATCTTCTGTTCCCCCTCCCGGTCGAGGGCTTATTTCGTATATTCCCGAGGAGATGCGGACTTCCATCTCTCTTTTTTTTTTTTTTCCCGCAATTTTCTTCTTCTACCCCTCTTTTTCAGTTGACCGGCTGCGCGAGGGCGGGAAGGGCTGGGAGGGATGGTCACCTTTTTCTTCCCCCCTTTCATTTCTTCTTTCTCTTTTTTCCGGCGTGGAGAAAGGAGGGCCCGTTGCAGTGCGAAAGGAACTGCCATGGCCCCCTCTCCTCCTCCCCTTTTTTCCTTCTGGCCTTCTCCCCCCTCTTTTCTTTTCCTCTTGCGAGGACGAGCAGGCACAGCTGTTTAGGGCCCAATCGGTTCAGCAGCCTTCTCTTTTTTTTTCCTTTTTATCTTTAGTATTTCTTTTTCTCCTCCTTCCCCCGTTACGCAGGGGGTTGCCTCAGCACGGCGACGAAGATTCTCTGTCTCTCTTTCTTTTTTTTTTTTTCCTTCCCCCCCTCCTAGCGCTTTTTTCCTTGCTGGTGAGAGCGACAGCGCAATGTGACACCGATTCTCTGGCTTCCGAGTTCCTTTTTCTTTTCCGTCCTTTTTTTAATAGCCTTTCTCTCCTCTCTTCCAGGGGACGAAGGCGATCGAGATGAACTCGCTGCCGGGCAAGGACCTCGCCCTCGTCCTATCTTTCCCCCCTTTTGTTTCTCTTTCCTTTCAGTCCCCTTTTCCTCCCTTTCCCGGCTTTCGTACGGGGCAAAACAGTCGGAAAAATTTCGAGCATTTGTCCTCCTTTTCCCTCTTTTTCATTTTTTTTTTCCGGGATTCCCCCCTTCTCCCCCTTGAAATTAAGAATGGTTTAATTGTGTCCAGACTACATGTGTCTACGCGCGATCTGTTTTCTCCCTCATTCTTTTTTTTTTCTTTTTTTTCTTTTCTCCCTTTCTTTTTCTCCTTTCCTTCCCCCTCTTTTCGTCTTTTTTCTTTAGATCATAGACGAAAAATTGTGATGACCAACGAAACACGTTGTTTCTATCTCCCCCCCTTTTTTTTCCTTTTTTTTTTTCTTTCCGCTTTTTCTTTCTCCCTCCCCTTTTTATTTTTTCGCAGAGGCATGAGGAGTTCGCCAGAAAGAAGCAGGGTTGTGGACTTTTGATTACACTACAACATCGTTATTTTTCTTTCTCCTTTTTCCCCGTCTTCTTCTCTTTTTACTCCCCCTAAGCAAGATTTAGCAGTATCAAACAACGAAGAGAAATGATTGAAGCCGGTTCCTCGCCACCTCTTCCCACTCCCCTCTCTCTTTCTTTTCCCTTCCTCCCTTTTTTGGCCAGCATTTTCCTTCTTTTTTCCTTTTTCCCTTGTCCTGGCGGACGCCCAAGTGATGGAGCCAGAATTCGCTAATTTAGTCACGGTCGGGGCCTCTTTTCCTCTCCCCCTTTTTCCGTCCCCCCTTTCTTCTTTTCCTTCAGCGAGACAGATGCGGAAGACCATTTAATCGTCGCCTCTCGGCGGCGCGTCCGAAATTTCTTCCCTCTTTTTTTTTTCCTTTCTCCCCTTTTTCCTTTTCTTAGACCTCCTTTTTCCCCCTTCTCCCCCCTCGAATTGAGCGCATGACAGCCGATGACCTTGACGGCTTTCTCCCCCCTTTCGGCAGGTCGCAGGCGCCGACCGAAAGTATTGAGCTGATTTTCACCCACCTCCCTTTTTTCTTTTTTTTTTTTCCTTTTTTTTTTCGCTATCTTCTCCCTCCCCTTTTCCGTCCGCCTAGCGAGTTAG
>Ga0179593_1604740_pt1 | contig 18183 bp, 34 predicted proteins | sample CZODoug2_1_08_16_FD_185931 | JGI IMG/M metagenome (GOLD analysis project Ga0179593, IMG submission 185931) | Vadose zone soil fungal communities from Angelo Coast Range Reserve, California, USA - CZODoug2_1_08_16fungal (PacBio error correction) | ecosystem: Environmental > Terrestrial > Soil >... | reverse complement strand
TTTCTATGCTGGCCAGCAACAGCTTTTTTTTTCTTTTTTCGTGGTTCATTGGGTCGGCGTTGGATCACCTCCCCCCCCTTTTTTTTTCCCTTTCGAGCAATGGGGTAGGGACCAACTTACTTTTTCTTTTCTTTTTTTTCCCCCCCCACCACGCCAGTGCGTCCAGAAGGGCGTTTTTTCGGCCAATCTGAATGCTGGCCAGCACCCCCAATTCCGGCCTCGAAGAACCGAAAAGCCCCCATAGCTTTCTTCCCCTTCCCTTCCTCCCGCCCAAGCTCAAGTTCGCTTTTTTTTTTTGGCGCAACCCCCAAGGAAATGAGTGTTCCTTGAGGGGCGGATGGTCCCCCCTTCTCCTTCTGTCGGCCGGACCGCTTTTGACCCGTAGGGAAAGGAGGAATTTTTCTTGATCATCGCAAAGCGTGAGCACCGTCGAGTTTCCTTTTTCTCCCCCCCCCCCCCTTCCTTTTTTTTGCCAAGTCAGAATTTATGGCTTTCTCCTTTTCCCCCCCTTTTTTTTTTTTTTTTCATTACCCAGTCCCGCGCTTTCATTTCCCCAGGGTTTCTCTTTCTTGTTCTGCCGAACAGCACGGAAAAAACGATTCTCCTTTTTTCCTTTTATTCTGTCGTCAGTTCGACGCAGTGCCCTTCATATCCCTCCCCTTTCCTGATTATTCATAAAACAAAAATGGGATAGGAACGGTCCCCCCCCTTCTCCTCTATCGAGGGTCGGTGGCCTCCCAGAGACCTTCTTCTTTCCCTTCCCAGCAATGCCACCAAGCAAGTGTGATGGCACCTCTTCCCCCCATTCCTTTTCCCCTTTATTCTGCTCGACAACATCATTTTCATTTTTTTCCCCCCCCTTTTTGGCGGGTCACCGTGGAGGATTAGGAATAACAAAGGGGTTTACTTTTTCCCTCTCCCCTTCCCTCGTTGCCTTGCGGGGAGGTTCCCGCTTCCCTTTTCTTGCGTTAGTAGCAGACAGCTTCTCGGAACGTATTCCCCCTTTTTTCCCCTCGGGAAGGGTCCAGTACCTTCCGAATCCCTTCCCCCCCTCTCTCCTGAGAGTAGATAAGAAAGTGCGGTGTTTTGTGCAATCTTTTCCTTTTCCCGCGGGTTCGCGTTTCCCCTTTTCAAAACATCAACAAACATGTCGGATCCCTCTTTTTTTCTTTTTGCTGCCCTTCGCGTGACTTTTTCCGCTTTCTTTTTTTTTCTTTTCTTTTCCGGTCCACCCAGAACCACGCGAATCCTCTCTCTCTTTTTTCCTTTCCAGCGAGGACCGGCCCCTTTCCCAAACTCCCCCTTTTTTTTTTTTCCTCTGCTCCATCAGGGAGAAAACATATGTTAGATATAAGCGGATCTTTTCCTTCCCTTTTTCCCCTTCCGCGCTTGCAACACCGTTCCATACCTTTTTTTTCCTTTCCTCCCGGTTGGCTAGTGTTTAGTGGATAGTTGCACGCCACTTTTTCTTTTTTTTTTTTTTCCCTCCCGTTCGGTATTCATGACCATCCACGTTCTTGGTTCCCCCCCTTTCTCCCCCCTCTCCCGGCGATGCTGATGTTTGACTATTCTTCTTTTTCGGCTCCTGGCGCCGCCAACACTGTCTCAAGCTCCTTTTTTCCTGCCAGGAAACCCGAATGACGAACAGTAGCGCTTTTTTCTTTCTTTCTCTTTCCACGCGAGGTATCAGTGATAAAAAGTGTTTCCCTCTCCTTTCTTTCCCTGAACTTTGATTCCATCCGGGTTCAGTCCCCTACATTTTTTTTTTTTTTTTTTTTTTTAGTTGGCTCCTCCGAACACCCCCTCCCCCCTTTGCCCCTTTTTCTTTTGGACACGAGACGGGGGTTCTTACCCCCTTTTTTTGTTGTTTGAGGAGATCCTGATGGGAAGGGGAAAGACCCCCTTCCTTCTCCCCCCTTCTTCTTCTCATTCTTTCTTCATTTTTTTTGATTCACATACACCCTTCCCTTCTCCCTATACTTTCCCTCTCACTCCCATCTTTAATGTTTTCCATCTTCTCCCCTTTCCACGTCCCATACCTTTACCCCCTGCAACTCACTCAATAATTTTTACCCCCAACCGAAATCCCCACCCCGCCTACTCCTAACCTCCCCCATCCCCCTCCCACGCCTCCTTCATCTCTCGTCTCTTTCTTTCTCCACTCCCCCCTACTTGCTCACTCATTTTACCCCCCCTTCTGACTTCCGCCTCCACATCCCACCCCCATTTGCACCCATTTCGTCCTCCTTCACCTCCCCGTCCCCACTTTCCCCTCCTAACTTCCTAACGCCCCTTACCTCACCCTTTTCCCTTCTTCTCTTCCCGAACAACACATCCACGTCCTGCCCCTTCTTCTCAGCCCTACTACCTCCTCTACTTCTTACACCCCCCTCCTTCACACCACTCCTTCTTTCCCCAACCTTTCTCTTATACGCACCCCCCACTCCCTCACCTCTTCTAGCCTAATTCTGGACATCACTCCTTTCGCCCCCTCCTCCCGCTTCCCACACTCTCTCCTCTGATTCCACCCTTCTCCTTCCATTTACCCCTCCTGCCTCCCCTTCATTCCATCTCCGCAAACACGCCACTCATTCCCACCCTCCGTAAGAACACCTATCTCCCTGCCAGATCTGCTGACGTGGACGGACCCGGATTTTCCAGTTTTTTTTTTTCCTTCCCCCCCCCACTGAGACACGGAGAAGGCGCGGCTTTTCCCCTTTCCTCCCTTTTCCGCTATGTTCGTCCATTAGTCTTGGATTGAGATCTTTTTTTTTTTTTTTTCCCCCCTCGGCCGAAAAGAGGAGTACTCTTCCCTCTTTTCCCCTTTTCCATATGGCCTTTCGGAGGTCCCGTGTTCCCTTTTTTTTTTCCTTTCTTCTTGTGATAAGAAAGCGGGGAGGCATTTTTTTTTTTCCTCCCCCCCCTTTTTTTTTCTTCTCCCCCAACATTGGTCCGGATGGCTGCGTTTTTTTTTTTTTCTTTTTTTTTTCCTTTTCTTTTGAATGAAACGGAAGTCTTCCCTCTCTTCCCCCCCTTTTTTTTTGCTCCGCTTGAAACGAGGGCCCTTTCCTCTTTCCTTTTTTTTTTTTCCTTTTGGGGAGGGGGTCATAGATGGCGACGGGACACTTCCTCCCCTCCCCCTTTTTTCCTCGTTGTTGCTGGGGACCGGACCCTGACCCTTTTTTCCTTTCCCCCTCGGCGGCAGATGCTGGATCGAACAGGTGTGTTTTTTTTTTTCCTCTGGCCGCTCTGATGGGACGACGTCCCGTTCTTCTCCTTTTTTCCGGCACACAGAAAATTGCGGAGGATCCCCTTTCCCCCCCCTTTTTCCTTTTCCTTTCCTTACCCTTCGATTTGCGCGATGTTTTTCCCCCTCGCAATCCTCCGGCCAGCGGTTTCCCCGCACTTCTTCTTTCCCTTTTCCACACCCTGGGATTGCCTATCTCCCGGTTTTCTTTTTCTGAGCCGATAAACCCCCCCACTCCCCACTTGCCCGCGCTAACGTTGCCAGCCCCTTGCTGTTCCCTTTTTTTCGTTGGCAACGCCCTCGTGAAGCGTCTGGGCCCACGCTGCGAGTTCGTTCCCCCCCCCCCTACTTTTCCTTTTTTTTTTTTTCATTTTTCCCCTTTCCTTTTTTTTTTTTTTTTTTTATATTAGTTGGAAGGCACCCCTTTTTTCGGATTTTTTTTCTCCCCCCAAAGATGTCTACTCGTTACGTGATGATGAACCACGTCCCCCCCCCCCCTCCCCTTTCTTTTCCGGGCGGACTGCATCTAAGCCACCAATTCTTGATCCCCCCTCCTTCTGACTTGGAAAATAGTGTGGCTTGCTTTTTCCCTCCCCCCCTTTCTTTTTCGAATTTGTCCAAAGGGCGGAAATGCCCAAGTTTTTTTTTTCCCCTCCTTTTTTCCTGGTTTCAGCGGTATGAGGAAAGATTCTGGGAGCATAAGAGATTTCCTTCTTTCCCCCCCTCATTCTGGTGCGCTTTTGACACCTTTTTTCCGAACTTGAGCTTGGGCAGTAGAAGATATCCCGTCTTTTTCCCCCCCCCTCTTTTTTTTTTTTTCCCACCGTTAAAGATTTGCTGTCATTTTCCCTTTTCCTCCCCCAACTGGGCGGTGTTCCAAGGTACTCAAACTTTCCCCCTCTGTCTTTATTTTCTCCCTTGCTGGCCTTGGGGTTGAGTGATCCCCCGCCCCCTCTTTCTTTTTTTTTCCAGAGAAGAGGAAATGATTGAAAAGACTGCTCTTCTTTTCTTTTTCACTCTTTTTTCCTTACAGGGACGGTGGAACTTTTTTTTTCTTTTTTTTTTTTTCGTTCAGGCTTGATTTGAAAGCGGGAAACTATCCTTCTTTTCCCCCCCCCTTTTCTTTCTTTTTTTTTTTGCCCTCTTTGCCGGGGGCAGGCCCCCCAGACTCCCCCCTTTTTTCTGCAGAAACTTTGAAATGGAGAATCAGCGTCTTTCCTCCTTTTTTTTTCTTTCTTCCCCCCCCCATCGACGAGGGACTTTTCCTGATTTTCCCCCGTGGCCTCGAAGGGAAGGATGTGCACGGGTTCTTCCCTTCCCCCCCCTTTTTTAAATGGTTGCCTTCGCTTGTTCCCCCCCCTTCTTAGAAGAAGAGAGACGGCGTTCTTTCCTCTTTTTTCTCTTTTTATTCCTTCTCTTCCCGTCTAAATTACCGCCTTTCTCCTTTTTTCGATGATTACCATGGATGGGCACAACCCCCCTTTTTTTTTCCCTTTTTCTTTTTTAAAAAACTGTTGGGACGACTCCTCCTCCTTTTTTTTCCCCCCTCGTGGGACATTAGGATTGAGGAGTGGAATCCCTTTTTTTCCCTTTACTTCTTTCTCTTCTTGGTCGTAGCCCCCCCGCTTTCTTGAATGCAAAGCAATAGGTGGGACACTTCCTTTTCCCCTTTTCAGCCCACGGCCAAGTCCCTTTTTTTCCTCTTTTCTTTCCCCCTTTTTTCCAAAAACAAGAATTGAGTGAAATATATGGACAACCCCCCCCCCCTCTTCTCGAAGGTAATCGTAGTTAAGTTTTTTTCCATCTCTCCCCTTTCCCCCCTTATCAGCGGGTTGGAGTGTTCCACTCCCCCCTCCCCCCCCCCCCCTTTTTTTTTCTTCCCGCGCGATTTCCAACTCCCCCTTTCCCCCCCAGGTTGCCCCTTGATCGCGAAGAAAAAAGGGAGTCCTTTTTTTTTGGCGGTACACCCTGCTTTTTCCCTTTCCCCCCCTGTCCAGGACCACAAGCGAGGCACGTACTTCGCCCCCTCCTTCCCCCTTTTCCTCTAAACCATAATGGGCTTTTTCCCCCCCCGGCGACGGACTAGGAAATAAGCCCCCTTTTTTGACGCGCTTTGATATGGATCTCAAATTCCCCCCCCGGTTGGTTCATCCAACCTGCTGGGGAGCGTACGACCTTTTCTCCCCCTCTCTTTTTGTCCCCCCCCTAAGCCACTGCGCTCGAAAGAGAAGAAGGGGGCCTCTTCCCCCCCTTTCCTTTTTTCTTTTGTCGTACGAAAACTTAGACGTCTTTCGGGACGATGGAAGGGTACGCACCCGGTCGATATTTGCTTGTTTCCCCCCTTTTTTCTTCTCCCCTTTCTTTCCAAAGGCCTTTCGCTTTTTTTCTCTCTCCTGCAGCCACTGATCGTATAGCAGTGTACGACAGTTCCCCCCCTCCCCCCTTCCTTTCCCCCTTCTTTCTTTTTACCGAGAGTGGTGTGGGCGTTAGGGTCAAAGCTCTTTTTCTGCCCCACCCTGCATTCCCCGTTCACTTGTAGAGGAAGGGCTGAAGTTTTTTTTTTCTTTTCTCTGCGGTTTTCGGAAAGCACGTAAAGGAAATACTGTCTTGTCCCCCCCTTTTTTCCTCCTTTTTTCCCTCTTTTTTTTTTGAGTGCGGTCGGGATCGGCATCTTTTCCAGTTTTCCTTTCCACGTTGTTGGGGGACGAATTGAGAGAAGCGCCCCTTCCCTTCCCCCTTTTTTTTCTCTCTCTTTCCCGGCTTCCGAGCCAAGTCCTTTTCCCACAAAAAATTTTTTTTTTTTCTTCGCCGATGGGTCCGACGGAATACGCATTTTTTTTCCTCTTTTTTCCCCTTTTCTGGGGGCCGGGCTGGGCGAAAACGCAGTTTTTTTTTTTTTTTCCCTTTCTTCGACAAGTAAGAGGATGGGGTTGGGTGTTTTTTATTTTTTTCTACGCTTTTTCTTCCTCTTCCTTTCCTTCTCTGGACCGAACGCCCCACCCTTTTCTACCCTTTTTTTCCCCTTTCAAGAACTTCCAGGCAGGAGATGGAGAAAAGGCATATTCCCCCCCTCTCTTTTTTTTCTTTTTTCCGTTTGCTGGAGCCGTTTTGCTTTTTTTCTTTCTTTTTCCCTGAGGGAACAAGAAAAAAGATAGAAAGGGTGAGGAAACTTCATCTTTCCCCCCCTTTTTTTTCTCCTTTTTTTTTCCCCTCCGCTTCACTTCGTCTACAAGGGGCAGGGGCTTTGAGAGTTTCTTTTTCTTCTGCCGGTGCTCGTGAAGAAAGCGGGAAATTCTCTCCCTTTTTTCCCCCCCCCCTTTTTTTCCCCTCTTTCTCCAGCAGGTGGATTCCCCAACTTTTCCTTTTTCCTTCTCATCAAGCGCTCAAGAAGGCACCGGTTCTTTCTTTTTTTTTTTTTTCCCTTCTCCCGGACTACGACCCCTTTTTTCACAGTTTTTTTTTTCCCCCGTATCGGCGGGGGATGTAGAAGGGACGGGATAGCGTGTCCCTGCCCCTTTTTTTTTTTTTTTTTTTTTCAACGGGAACGACCAGAATGGTGACCGCCCCCAACTCCTTTTTTTTTTTTTCGAGATCAAGGGACTGGTGACAAGCGTTTTCTTTTTCTTTTTTTTTTTTCCCCCCACCCTTCAGGTCATAGTGGATTTCTCTTCCTTTTTTTTTTCCCCCCCCGCCACCAGGCTGAATAAGAGAACGGGGCCTCTTCTTCCCTCCTTTCCTAGATACGTCGAGATCCTTCCGATTCTTTTCTCCCCCTCAGTTTTCAGTGGGTTGGAAAAGGGGAGTCCCCTCTTTCCGCCAGGGCGGGCTTTTCAACCCTCTTTCCGGGTCCAAGATTGATGAAGTAAATCTTTTCCTTCCCCCTTTCCCATCCCACGAGGCGATCGAGATCTTCCACCTTTTTTTTCCCTTCCCCTCCGCAATCCGAGGCCCAAGAGGAGGAGCTTTTTTTTTCTTTTTCCCCTCCCCCCCCCCCTGCGCGTCCAAGAATCTTTTTTTGTTTTTTTTCTTCCCCCCTTTGGGACGGTGGTGGTTATGCGAAGAGGGGGCCTTTTTTCTCTTCCTTTTTTTTTCGCAACGGTCAAGCAATCTTTTTCTTCCCCCTGCCCATATCAGAAAGGCACCATTCCGTTTTTTCTTCTTTTTTTCCTCTTCCCCCTTGGCCGAATGAATTTTCTTTCCCCAAATTTATTCTTCTCTTCTTTTTTTTTTTTTTTTTTTTTTTAGTCTCTTTTTTTCTTTTTCGACCTCGGAGATCACCTTTTTTTTTTTTTCCCCCCGTCGGAAGAGGGAAGAGAAGGGCTTCTTCTTTCCCCCTTTTCCCCTCAATTAAACCTCCACGTTTTTTCCTTTTTTTTTCCCTCCAAACGAACGGAGAAGATTCACGAATTTTCCTTCCCCCCTTTTCCCTTTCCCCTCTGCCCAGGACCAACGGCTTTGCTTCTTTTAGCAATTTTTTTTCCTTTTTCCTCTTTTTCTTTTTCCGTGGTTCATGGAGTTCTTTTTTTTTTTTCCTTTTTCCGCCAATGCTCGTCGAGGAAAATGGTAGGGCACAACTTTCCCCCCCCTTCCCCCCCCTTTCCTTTTTTTTTTTTCCCAGGTGCGTTTTCAGAAGCGTTTCGAGCCCCCTTTTTTTTTTTTCCCCCATCTTTCCCGTGGGCGGCCTCGGAAGAAAAACCCGTCCCCCCCCTTCCCCCTCCCTCCCTCCCCCCATCTCAATTCACGTTTCCTTTTTTTCGAGTGGTGTGAGTGAATTTCCCCCCCTATGGTCGATTGCCTTACTCTCTGTTCCTTTTTTTTTTCTTTTCCCCGCTGGAAAAAACGGAGGGCATTCCCCTTTTCGTTTTTTCCCCCCCCTCCTTCCCTCCTTGATCACTTTTTTCTGCGAATCCATCGGGGGATTGCAGCAGCCACCACCCCTCTTTTTCCCCCCCCCCCTTTCTTTCCTCGATCGATAATTTGATTTTTTTCCTTTTCCCCCTCGCCGCCTACCCAGGGAAAAGGGTTGTTTTTCTCCCTTTCCCTTTTTTTTTCCCTCCACTCACAACGAGTATCCGTTTTTTTTTTTCTTTCTTTCGGTCAGTTCGAAGGCAGTGCATTCAGAATATCCCCCTTTTCCCCCCCCCCCCTTTTTTCTCCTCCCTCCACTCCTGTCTCGTTTCTTCCCCACAACAAGAGAAGGGTCAGTCGAGTAAGCATTGCCCCCCCCCCCCCCCCCTCCCCTTTTTTCTTCCCAACTTTCAATTATCTGCTCTCATCTCCCCCCTTTTCCGGTCCACCGTGGGAGATAGGCCATCCATCCATCTTTGTTTACGGCTCTTCGATTTTCTCCTTTTTTTTTTTTTTTTTTTTTTGTTCTTTCATTTCTGTTGTCTCCTCAGTGTCCCTTTTTTTTCCCTTTTCTGTCTTGACTTGAGCGTAGTTCCCGAGTTTTCTTTCTTTTGTCTCCTTTTTTTCTTTCATTCGGAAGGGGACCGTAATGAGAATACAGTCGGGACTCCCCTTCTTTTCCCCTCCCCCCCTTCACATGTTCGGTGTCCTTTCGTGAAAAAGGGAAAAAAAAGAAAACCTTTCCATTTTTTTTTTTCCCCCCCTCTGCCCACTTCCTCCCTTCCCCCCCCTGCCGGCTGAAATTAGAGTGAATTTCCCCTCCTTTTTTCCCCCTTCGTTCAAACGTCTCCCCCCCGAGAACTCTCTCTCTTTTTTGTTCGTATGGGCCCTTTCACTTTTTCCCCAAGGCCAAAAATTAAGGGCTGCCTTTCTTGTTCCCCCCTTTTTTCCATTTCTCCCTCCAAGGCGACCCTTCGGATCCGGGTAATTAAAAATAAGAGGAATTTTCCCCCTTTCCTCCCCCCTTTTTTCCCTCCTTGGGACTTGGTCTTTTTCCTTTTTTTTCTTTGCCGCCCCGCTGCTGAGAAAAAAAAAGAACTCCCCCTCCTTCCTTTTCTTTCCCCCCTTTCCCGCCGGGGGAAGGCCCTTCTTTTGAAAGTCCCCCTTTCTTTTTTCCGAGGAGAAGATTAGGATAGGCGCCTCCCACCTCCTTTTTTCCCTCTCCCTCCCTTTCCAAAATCCTTTCTTTTTACCTCCTCTTTTTCCCTTTTTCGATGGGTGTGGCGGTAGGTGCGAAAGAAAGAGGCGTCTTTTTCCTTTTTTTTTCCCCCCCTTCCCCTATGGAGAAACCCAATATTTCCCTCCCTTCTTTCCAGCAGAGTTGATGAGGAGTAAAGACCCTTCTTTCCTGAAAAACCCGCCCTATGACTTTCTTCCCTTTTTCTTCTTTTTTTCCTTTACTGAAAATTATATATTAGGTTAATAATATAAAGTTGTTGTTTGTTTTTTTTTTATTATTTTAAACCCTCAGCACCTTTTCCTCCCTTTCCTAAGTAATGGATTTTGGAGGGTTTTCTTTCTTTTTATTGCCAAAAGAAGGACGGTATTGGACTCCTTTTTTCTGATGACGGTTTTTTTTCCTTTCTTTTCCCCTTTTATTGGGTTGAGTATAGGATTTCATCCTCCCCTTTTTTATCAACGGGTATCGATTTTTTTCCCTTCCCCCTGCACAACAAGGAGGGGAGGTAGATCTCTCCTTTTTTCCCTTTTTCTTCCAGTGCGGAGATTGATTCTTTTCCCCTTCTTTCCCAACTCTGCCTCAGCTTTTTTCCCCCTCCCCTTGGACAAAGCTAGGCAAATAAGAATGAAGGATCTCTTCCCTTCTGGATTTCCCTTGTATACGTTGATGGTAATGACTCCCCCCCCCCTGGTCTTCTGTGTTTTTTTCTTTTTTTTGGCCACGACTCACGGAAAAAGAATTCCCCTTTCTTCCCGTTCCTCTCCCACATGGGTAAAGGATCTTTTGCCGATTTTCCCCCTTTTCTGTTGGAAGGGGACCCCTTCTCCCTCCTTTCTTTTATGGGAAAGTCCTGTCTCCTTCCCCTTTTTTTTTTTTTCTTTCTTCTTCCCCCCCCCCAAAGAGGGACATCCCTTTTCATCCCCCCCCCTTTCTTTTTGAGGTGTCCCGATCTTTGTTTTTTTCCCCCTGACTACCACCAGATTTATTGGGCTCCCTTGTTTTTCTGGGGACCGTATTGGCCTTCTCCTCCCTTCACGAGAAAGGGCCTGCTCTTTTCTATTCGAACCGGTGTTTCTTTTTTTCGGGGGAAAAGGGGGCTTTCTTCTTTTTTCCTTGACGACGGACCCCCTCATTTTTTTTTTTTTTTTTTTTTCTCAAAAAGGAGCACCACCCCTCTTTCTCTTACTCGGGTCCTGAGTTCCCTTCTCTCCCCCCCCTTTAACCCTTACGATGCCGAAGCGATTTTTTTTCTCTTTCCAATTTTCAGGTGCCTTTTTTTCCTTCCCTTCCCAGCGGTTTAACCAGAAAGGCACTTTCCCTTCCCTTTCTCCCTTCTTTCTAACATTCCTCTTTTCCCCTCCTTTTTTGGTGCCCATGGTGTTGTGAGAGGGCAGATAATTTTTCCTTTTCCTCTTCCTCCTCCAGCCCTTGGTGGCATTGATTGGAATTAGAAGGGAACTTCCTTCCTTTTTTTGTTTTCTTTTTTTTCTCTCTTTTTCCCCCCCCCCGGGCTGTCTTTTTTGTGTTTTTTTTTTTTTTCTCTCCCCTTTTTTGTTTGGATGAATTATAAGGGACGATGAACGGATCTTCCCCTGTTTCCTTTTTCCTTTTTTTCTCCTTTTCCGAACTCCAGCCCCCCCTTTCTTTTTTCTTTTTTCTTTTTTTTTCTACTCGTTAAGTGCATGGATGAAACCACGTCACATTTCCCCTTTCTTCTTCTAGTTTCCCCTACCTTCTTATCGATATAGACCAAGAAAATTCTTTGTCCCCTTTTTCCCTCCTTCCTCCCCCCCCCCTCTTTATTCTCTTTCTTTTTTTCCCTATTATCAAAGGGGAAGCGTCCCCCCCTCCCCCCCATGGGGGGAAGAGGGGGGGACCCCTGTCTCTATGCTATCTTTTCTCCTGGAGGTGCGGAAGATTCCTTGCGCTTTCCTTTTTTTCCCTCGCCAACCCTCTTCCCCCCCCTTTTATTTCTTGGTGGGGAGGCGAACAGCCACACCACTCCCTTTCTCTACCCCTGGAGCTGGTTTCTTCTTTTTTTTTTTCCGGAGGGCAAAGGATGGGGTCTTTTTCCCGCCCCCCCCCGTTGCACGATTTTTCAAGAATTTTTTTTTCCTCTTTTTCACCCTTTTTTATGGAAGACACTTTTTTCCTTCTTTTCCTTCCAACCTTCCCTACCCTTGATCGGAAGAAGAATTGGGCGTCCCTTTTTCTCTCTTCCCCCCCCCCCCCCCCTCCCCCCCCCTGACCCTTTCCCTCTTCTAGACAAGAGGAAAAACTCCCCCCCCTACTGGCTCTCTTCCCTTCACTCCCCCCTTCCTTTTTTTTGGTTCTGTTCGCGGCCCTTTCTCACAGTGGACCTTCCTTTTCTCCCTCATTGCCACTGCCTTTTTTTGGAGGTTTTCTTTTCCTCCTTCCTTTTCCAGGCTCCTTTTCCTATTCTTTTTTTCCTTGATTTTTGGGAGGGAAAGTAGTCTTGCCGTTCCCCTTTCCCCCTTCTCGTTCTCTCCGACGTTGTTTGACGTTCCCCCTTTTCTTCCCTTCTTTTTTTATCTTTGGCCGGACAAGACAAAACATCGATCTTCTTCCCCTCCCTTCCCTTCCCCCTTGTGCTCTGCTTGAAGCTTTTCCCCTTTTCCCGGACGGAAAATGGGGCTTTATCTTTCTCTTCATTCGGAGGGAAGGCCTAGAAGAATCCTTTTTTTTTTTTCTTCATGTGTCCCTTCTTTTCCCGCTCATTACGGTCTAAGGAAAGAGTGCAGATTTACCACCCCCCCTTTTTTCCCTAGGATGACTTTGGCAGAGCCCTCTTCCCTCTTTTCTTTTTTCAGCTTTTTCCTTTCGCCCCTTTTTTCCCCCTCCCAGAGGCCTCCGCCCCTAGTGGGAATAGGATTAGGGGATGTGGGAATGACATTTTTCCTCTTTCCCTATTTGCTTCTGGTCTTTTTGACCCTCCTCCCTCCCCCTCTTTTTTTTTCCTGTAAGCAATAGGGGGAAAATGAAGAGCACCCCCACGGTTTTTTTTCCCCTCCCTCCCTGTGGTCCTTTCTAACCTTCCTCCCCCCAGACCTTCGTGCAAGAGATGCAAACATGTACCATTTACTTTACTAGTCCGGTCCCTTTTCCCCTCCCCCTTCTGTATCAAGAGGGTTGGAGTGTTACAACGCCCCCTCCCCCCCTCCCTCCGCTTCCTTTCTTCCCTCTGTCACCATGCCCTTGGTGGAGTGTGACAGAGACACGAAACACGGGCGTTCCCTTTTTTTCTTTTTTTCCGGTCCCCCCTTGTATTCCTTTCCTCTTTTCGTTCCCCCCAACAAGCGGAGAAAGGAAGGAGGAACATTACCGGCCGATTCGTTTGCGGAAACAGATGGCTTTTTCCGGTAAGTCCGGCCTCGGCCCATCCGGACTTCTTTTGTTTTTCCCTCTCTTGCTCTTGGAGATGAACGCCTCCTTGCGTGGGCTGGGACACCCACCCTTTTTTTCCCCCCTCCTTTCCTCCTTCTCGTTTTCTCTTTTTCCTCTCAAGTCCTATTTTTTTCCCCTTCCCCCCTTCGATAGAAGAGGCCGAACCTTCCCTCTTTTTTCACTTTTTTTTCCCCCTCCTTTTTCCTTTTCTTGTCTCACTCCAGTAAAAGAGTGAAGGGTAAGACACCCGGTTCGTCTTTTCCTTCCCCTCCTCTTTTTCCTCTCCCTTTTGTGGACCTTTTTTTTCCCCCCCCTTTTTCCTTCCTAAGAGAATAATGAAGGACCCTGGCTCGTAATCTTTTTTTTTTTTTCTTTACGTTTTCCTTGCTCCTTTCTTTCGGGTAAAGGGAGAGGCTCCTTCCCTCCTTCCTTCCCCTCCCCCCAGACTCTTTTCTTTCTCCCTTTCCCCCCTCCCGTCCTGCGAGTTAGGAAAGAAGTACAGGGAAATACTCGTCCCTTTTCTCTTTTTTTTTCCTTCCCCACCCCCCTTTTTTTTGGGGCTTTTTCCTTTCCTCATAGGGAGAAGTGAAAGACAGCGCCAGCCCCATCTCTCCTCTTTTTTTTTTTTTTCCCTTCTTCCCCTCTTCCTCTTTTTCTCGAGATATAAGATAGCGCAGGTCCGTCACCAAAACCAAAAAACTTTTTTTTTTTTCTTTTTTTCTGATTTTTCCCCCCCTTCCTTTTCCCGCATGTTTCCCTTTTTCCCCTTTTCTTTTCTTTTCCTGCGAACTAGAAGGAGGGGCGGGGATCGCGTTGTCCTTCTCTTTTTTTTTTTCCTCTTCGTCTCTTCCCTCCAAACTGCTGCCCCTCCTTTTCGCTCGTCCCCCTTTTCAATTCTCGCGAAAAAAAAGTAAAAGAACTGCCAGGCGGGCCTTTTTTTTCCCTCCTTTTTTTTCTTCCCGTTTCTTTCTTTTTCACTTTTTTTGTTCCTTTTTTTTCTTTTCAGGCCTTGAAGAAAGGGAGAGAAGAAGGCTGGACCCCCTTTTCTTTTTTTCCCCTTCATCGGGTCTTTTAGGATCCGAATTTACGTCCCCTTCTTAACACCAAATAAAGGCAGGGTTTCTTCTTTTTTTTTTTTTTTCCCCTTTTTATCTGTTTCTTTCCCCTTTCTTGTGGAGAGGAGGGGAAAGTCTTCTACATTCACGCTCCCCTCTTTTTTTTTCTCCTTCTCCCCCCCCCCCCCTGGTCAGAAAGAGCAAGGATGCTTCCACCCCCTTCCCCCCCTTCCTTTTTTTTTTTCCTTTCTTTTTTCTGGTGGACATAAAGAAGAGGACGACTTTTTTTTTTTTTTCTCCCTTTTTCTATGGACAGTTTTTTTTCTTCCATTTTTCCTTCCCCTCTTCTTGCAACGGGAAGAAATACTTGGTGGGACCGCCCATACCCTTTTCTTTCTCCCCCTTTTCTTTTTTTGTTTTTTCCCTCTTTTTTTTCTTTCCTTCCCTTCCGAGGCGGGAGTACGGTTTGCCCGGCCGTTTGTTTCCCCCTCCCCCCCTTCTTTTCTTTTCCGGGCAGCTTCTTTTCCCCCCTCCCCTCCGTTAGAGATAATGGGTACTAGAGATTTTTTTCTTTTTCCTTTTTTTTGCCCTTTTCATGGTCCCCTCCCCCTTTTTTTTTTTGCTTGCCCCGCGAAAAACCGTCGGGGTTTTTTTTTTTCTTTTTTTTTTTCCTTTGCGTTGCCCCCCTTTCCCCCTCCCTTTTTTTCCCTCCCCTTTTCTTTCCCCCCTTCACAAAAACCCTGCCGAAAACACGTCTTACACTCCCTTTTTTTTTCCCTTTTCTCCTCGTGTCTACAATTTTTTCCCTTTTCCCCTCCAAAACCTGAGGAGGACAAGATCGGGAGGTTTTTTTTCTTCTTTTTTTCCTTTTTTCTCGCCTTTTTTTTCTTCTTTCTTCCGCGGGACACAAGGGTCAAGGCAACATATTCCCTTCTCCCTGATTCCCCTTTGTCCATCTTTTTTTCCTCCCTTTTTTCCTTTCCGTGCAACACGCACTAAATGTAGAGGCACCTTGGCCCTTTTTTCCCCTTCTCTCCTAGTCGTATTTTTTTTTTTCTCCCTTTCCCCCGCGGGAGGCTAAAGGCAAAACAAAAAAAAAAGTAGATGTCCCTTTTCCCTTTTTCTTCTTTTCTCCCGGGGGCATCCCCCCCCCCCCTCCTTTCCCTTCTAGGGGTCGGCTTACAATCCAGGCCGGAAAGACAACGCCTTTTATTCCTTCCCCTTTGATACATTTCTTTTTTTTCTCGAGAGGGAAGGGCTGGGCAGCAATTCCTTTTTTTTTCCCCTTTTTCCCGGTTTGGGTTCCTTCCTTTCTCTTCCATGGGTTCGGGCCAACTCCATTAGTGAAGTTGGGTCTTTTTTCCCTTCCTTTTTTCCTTTTGGCCCCAATCTGAATTCTTCCCCCCCTTCTTTTTTCTTTTCCCCCTTACGAACCGCAAGCACCACATACTTGACATACGGTCTTTTTTTTCTCCCCCCCCCCTTCGATGTTGGTTTTTCTTTTTTTCCCTTTTTGAGGGGCGATGCCTTCCTCCTCTATGCGCAAGAATCTTTCCCTCCCCCCCTTCTCTCCTTCTCCCAGGCGTTTCCCCCTCAAGCGTGAAGGCAACCGCAGATCCTCCCCCTTTTTCCTTGCCCCTCCACTCCTTTTCCCTTCTTTTAATTGGTGCTGAGAATTAGAGTTTCTTCTTCCCAGTCACTCCCCCCTCAGCAGCGCCGGAACGAGTAGGAAGCTTGTGAAATCCCCCTTCCCTTTCCTCTCTTTTTGAATATCCCCACTTGCCATCCTTTCCCCTTTCTTTCTTTCCCCCCCCTTGGTCGAACGAACTCGGAACAGGGCCGTTCCCTCATTTGAGGGCCCTTTTTTTTTCCTTCCCCTTTTTTTTTTCCGAAGTCAAGCATGCCACAACAGACCGTTTTTTTTTTTTTTTCCCCTTTCCATATCTGGCTCCGCCCCCCCCCCCCCCCTCTTTTTTTTTTTCCAACTTTTTTTTTACCTTTTTTCGATCCGGCCTCCCAGTGATTTACCTTTTTTTCTTTTTCTTTTTTCAAACAGCTGGCAGGAAGGGATGTGACGAGTAGAAAGTCCCTTTTTTTTTTTCCTTCCCCTCTCTCTTTTTTCCTTTTTACCCCCCCAGTACTGGAATCCTTCCGTTTCCTCTTTTTTTTTCTTTCCCACTGTTCGGTGGTGCGAGGGGGGGGGAGTAAAAAACCGTTCACCCTTTTTTCCCCCTCTTTTCTTTTTGATGCCAACATCCCCTTTCCTTTTTTCCCCCTTCGCGTGAAGGGAGGGAAGGATCCTCTTTTTTCCTTTCCCTTCCCCTCCCCGCTCAGGGCAGACGAGGGTTTGTTCCTTTTTTTCCTTTTTCGGACCCGCAAAGGGAAAAAGTAATGGCTGACGGTCTTCATCTTCCCCTCCCAATATTTCGGATAATAGCTGATTTTCCCTTCTCCTTTACCCCCCTTTTTCCACCGAGCCCATTCCGGGACCAATGGGGGAGAGACTCGGCTCTTTTCTTCCTTTTTTCCTTTTCTTCTGAACTTCTGCGGCGGTTCATGACCCTTTCTTTTCTTGAAAGGAACCAGAGCACGGAGTCTTTCCTTTCCCTTTTTTCGTCCGCCACCTTTCTCCCCTCCCCGTCTTCTTCCCCCCGAATTGAACGAAACAGTAGGGCGGATTCCCTCCCCTTCCCTTTCTCACGCATTCTCAAGTGGTGACATTAAGGACTGCCTCATATACTCCCTGGTCAGTCCACGTCAGCATCTTTCCTCTTCCCCCTTCCCCTCCCCCCGGGCGGGAGTTGATCCTCCTCCCCCTCGAGGGGATCCCCGAGGAACGGGGCGGTCAATGGAAAATATATAGCTTTTCCTTCCTCCCCACCTCCCTTTTTTTCCTTGACGAAAAACGTCCTCCGTGATCCCTTTTTTTTTCTGCTTGGCGGTTATGTTCTTCTTCCCCCCTCCCCCTCCCCCCTGGTCTTGGAAGCCGGACATTCTCTTTTTTTCCAAAGGCCCTGATGGAGTTTTTCTTTTTTCCTTTCCTTCTCCCGGGAGAACGGCGCCTCCTGCCCCCCCACACCCAGGGCGGTTTTTCCCTTTTTCTTCATTTCGTTATGGAAGTTGGAGGCGATTCCTCCCTTCTTTCTCTTGGCGCGCCGGAATTCCCTACCTTTTCTCCCGGTAATAGGAAAAGGCTAGGGCACCTAGGGCACTTTGGTACCCCGTGTCTACTTTTTTGTCCTTCACTCCCGCCGAAGGGAAGGTTATTGTCTGTGTTGATCCTTCCTTCTCTCTTTTTATGCCAAACGTCTTCCCCTCTCTTTTTCCTTTCTTTCTTTCCGGTGGAAGAGCGTCCTTTTGACCCGTTGATCCGCTATTATATTCTCCCCCCTTATTTTTCTCCTTCTGAAACGAAGGCTTTCCAGGGGGGACAGGCCTTTTCCTTTTTTTTTTTTTTGGTCTCGCTGGAGCACGGGACCTTCCCTCCCCCCCTTCTTCCCCTTTTCCCTTCCCCTCCCCTGTGGGTTGATGGGGACCCGGAACGCCTTGCCCCTCCCCCGTCGGGCCGCGCGGCAGATGGCTTTGTATTCTCCACTTTCTTTCAGTGGCGATGGCCGGCTCTGATTCGGTCCCTTTTTTTTTTTTTTTCACCATCGACACGAAACATGCGATGTTCCTTTTTTCTTTTTTTTTTTTATTCCCGAAGGATTTCTAATATGCCCCCTCCCCTTTTTTTCGTTCGAGGAGAGGGCTTTCCCTTCCCCTTTTTCTTCCCCTCCTTTTTTTCCCCCGCAAGGCAACTTTCTCATCCGACCTATATTCTCTTTTTTTTTCCCCGTCGGGTTCTTCCCCCCTCTTTACCGCAAACAGTGGACGGCAGTGGGCCAAATGATTCTTCTGTTCGAGGCAGCTTAATTGTTTTCCCCCTCTTCTTTCCAGGCAGCAAAAAAGGGTTCCCTTTTTTGGCATGGCTTGACTTCGACGACCTTTCTTCTTGTTTTTTTCTTTCCCCCGGGCCCTCGATGAGAGTCTGGGTCCCCCCCCCCCTTTCCCCTTTTCGTTCGTTCGGATAAACATTTTGGTGATTCCTTTTTTTCTTGAAGGAACGGAGTGCAAGGGGATATCGTCCTTTTCCCCCCTTTTCCACTTGCCACGAAAGAATCACGATTCTCCCTTCCCTTTTTTTCTTTTCCCTCGTTCCGTGCTGCTGAACAAAGGTCACATCCCCTTTTTCTTTTCTTCCCCCCCCCCCTTTTTCCCTGTGAGCGAGGGGACTGTAATTCTTCCGCCCCCCCTCCCTTTGAACATTGGAAAATCTTTTTTTTTTTCTCTCTTTCTTTCAAAGTCCCCAGACGGGAATTCTCTGAGTGTGAGTCACGCTTTCTCCG
>Ga0179593_1596127_pt1 | contig 18184 bp, 13 predicted proteins | sample CZODoug2_1_08_16_FD_185931 | JGI IMG/M metagenome (GOLD analysis project Ga0179593, IMG submission 185931) | Vadose zone soil fungal communities from Angelo Coast Range Reserve, California, USA - CZODoug2_1_08_16fungal (PacBio error correction) | ecosystem: Environmental > Terrestrial > Soil >... | reverse complement strand
TTTCTGAGTTTCCGCCCCGCTTCCGCCAAGTATCGCCCCCGCGTGCGTTCCCCATTCTTGGGTCAGACGGTGGTGATATGCTGCGATTGCCGGCCCCCCTGATTTCGTTCCCACATAGATGCTGGATAAACACCCCCTAGACGGGTGCTGCGTTGTTTTCGTGGATTACCCGTTCCTCTCGATGTTGTCGTGGTGCCCCGCATACGACCCCGGCCCCTTCCATCGTTCAGTTGCTTGTACTTCTGATACGCTCTCTCCCCATTGACGTCGAATGTTCCCCCTTGGATTCCTCCCTTTGCGATCACGGTGTGTATAGCATTCTGTCCACCACTCCGCCCCCCAGCGCCCAGCATTCGACCCCCCGCTCCATTACTTCCGCACTGAGATGGGGTCGTTTTTCCCTTTTAGGCGTCCTCTGCCCGAGAAGACCCTTTCCCCCCATCCTCAGAGACCGGATTGAGTGAGGAGCCCCTCCTACGTCTTTTGTTTTCTTCCCTTTGATACGATCCTCATACCGTCCGAGGACGAGCCCCCTCATTTTTTACGCCTTTTGCGATCGGCGGATCGCATCAGTATTGTACACACTCCCGTTCCGCAAGTACGCTCCCCCCGTTCTAGACCCGAGTACATACCTCCCTCCCTTTCCCCACACTACCAGTGACACCTAGTTTGACAGCGTTCCCGTATCGCCGTTCCGCCTACCAGCTTGATCATAGCACGAGCCTCCCAGTCTTTTTCACCTCGTGCAAGTCCGAGGCCGCCCCCAGAGCCCTCATCGTCGCCGTTTTATTCCCTTGACCTTTTTTAGTCTTTGTGCTATTAGATGAACAGAATTGGTCTAGTTTTTTTTCCCCGACCTTTCTCGTCCCGTCAGGTTTGACGAGCCTTAACCCGACTCGCACATCACTAGATCAGCTTTAGCTGATTTCCCCCCTTACAGCCCACTATTTGTTATTCACTTTTTCCTTTCTGATCCTCCCTTGTCCTAGACCCCCCCCCTCACTCCCTTCTGCCGAAAGGCCAAGCTAGTGACTATCCCACGATTCCCCCCAAGCTGTTTGAGTCGGACCCTCACCTCCCGGCACCTTTTGCGATCTTGACTTCGCAAGCGAGTACCCGAGTGCTCGCCCCGAGGACTAGATCCGAGAAGATACCGTTTTTTGATACGCTTCGACTTTCCAGCGTGCATTTTTTTTGGCGTGATCCCTGGACGTGATCTGTGCGCACTACCTCAAGCACCTTAGGGCAGTATTCTTGTAGACCTCCGAAATCCGTCGTTTACATCATGACGACAATTGAAATCTATTCCCTTCCGCTTGATCGTTACGCATCACGCTTATTGGAATCGTAGTTCAACTTTTGGATCCCACTTCACCAGCAGGTCTCGTCTCAGAATTTCTGCCTCTAAACAATCAAGCTATCCAGCGCCCAGTGATCTTGCTGTCTCTTTCCGATAGCTTCCAGCGGATCTCACGTGCATTCTCTTTCTTGATTGTTAGGCAGTGCAGGAGTACCCTGGTCGATGCCGTAAAAATTCTAAACAAGCTTCAGGTCAGTTGTTTTTTTTTTTGTTCTGTTGTGTGTATTTTGATTTTTTTTCTTATGTTTTTTTTTGGTTTTGCCGGTTGCCGTTCTTTATTTTAGTCATCATACTACGTCCTTGAGATGGGGAAGATGTGTCTTTACACTTTCTCGCTGGCTCTCTTCTCGTTTCCGTATTGTGATACGCCCCAGGGCGTGCTTTGCTGCTTCATACCCTGAGACGTCCGATTGAACGTCTCGCCTGGTGATCTTGCTCCCCGCCCCCCTCGGATCAAATATGCTTTGGACGCGGTTGGCTCTTTCAACGCTCACATAGGGATAACCACCAGCTTTTTTCTTTCAGCCGACTTAGCGAATCACGGCTCCCAAGTCATTTCTTTTTGCCCCCCCCTGAATGGTCTTAATTCTCCACACGGTCTCAGACTCGTAATTCTTCCGACGTTTCGATGATTGGCAGGTTTCTTCTCTACAGTCCGAGTAGTTTGGCGGACGTCGAAGTCGCCCCATGCTCTTTTTCGATGTCCCTCGGGTTTCTAACCTTCCTGACTTTTCCCTGGCGTCGGAATTGACGAGAGGAGAGGGTTTCCCCCTTTCAACCCTTTTGTTGGTCTCTTCGTTTTCGACTTCTCGGGCACCCTCCAGCCCATGAACCTTTTGTCACGCGAAGGTTCAACTCCGGCGGTGACTCCCGCCTTTTTCACTGCTTTGCGACCTCGGTCTTCTTGTTTCCGCTAGTCCCAAGGTTGGTGAATGCTCGGAGTCGCCCCTCGACCCCTCCCCCCTTCCGGCTTTCCCTCCCTCAACAGTATCCTCTCGGAGCCGCTGGGTGGTTTGCCCGCATAATTAGACGGACTGTTACGACACAGCTGGTTCTTTTTTTTCTAGACACCCCGAGACTTGCATGTCTTGCCTTTCTTTCCCGTTTCGACTCCCTTTCAAATTACCTCCCTTTGTGCTGTACTGGTAAACTCCAGCCGCACCTTTTCCCCACACAACGTCCACCCCGCACACCCACCAGCTTCTTCTGCCAAGAGTCATCCTCCTATAAACCCCCCTATCTTCCTGGTGGTCCCCCCCGTAACACATTTCCCTGCGACTTACACTGCCAGCTTACACCCCCGATTTGACATGATCGGTCCATTATCACCTGCGCTTCGGGTGTGAACCGGCCACGATTCTTCCCCTTCCACCTCTGACCATCCATTTTCTCAAATACCTCACTTCACGTAAGCCCGGTCTTCAGACTTCTTATGTTCGACAAGATCCCGCTTTTTGATTGTTTCTTTTCACGAGACCGTCAGCCGGCCAGTCTCGGCACTGAACGAGGAAGAAGACCAGATCAGCGACCTACCCTTTCGATGAGGCACAACCCTTCGAGCTCCCGTGCGCAGGCCCTCGGCGGCGTTAAGCGGTACCCCTGGTAAGAAATAAAAATCACCTTTTCCCTCAGCGGCCGATATTCGCCTGGCGGTACCTTCCTCGGGTTGCCGGGACCGATTTCGTAATCGCCTGATAGAGGGACTTGGGGAGGTCCCCTATTTCTTGGCTGTATGACCCTAGGTCGGAAATTCCAGGTACCCCGAGGTGATTTACCCGTGGGCCCACTGACCTTTCATCAGCCCCCGTGGGTTCAAACTTTTGCCGTCGTCAGTCATCCCCCCGTTCCTACTGGTGCTTCGCTCCTCATTTCTTCCGGCCTGGGTGTCCCTGCAGCTACCCCTACCCGCGACCCCCGGGGTCTTACTTCATTGCCGCGGTACTGTATCACGGGGCCACTCTATGACACCCTTCACGAAGCTTCCACACCGACATCGAACTGCCTGCTCGTCTTCATGCAGTAAGCCTTTTGGTGCTCCGTCCCCAGTGCACCGTCCTAAGATTGACCCCCGTCAGTAGTTCGCACGCATAATTGGTCTTTGCGACAGTTTTCCCTCTCAGTTCCGATTGGTACTACGCGCCTTTACAGAAACTGTGCCCGACATCCATTATGGTTCCCACTGCCTTCTCGCATTAGGACCATGCACGATTCCCGCATTGTCAAGCAAATCAGCCCCCCCCTGTCCTGGCTTTCATCCCATCTGAAAAGACGCGTTTTTTTTTTCCCTGTGTTAGTGCACCGAGCAACCCCTTGTGTTTGCGCGCCATTCCTTCTCCTTGTGTAGTCGTTTCTTTGCGGTACTTACAAAGCAGATGTCAATGTGCGCGCCACGGCCTTCCCAATTTTTGATCCCATTCCATTAGACACCTCTCGCCTGGGTACAGGGATATTACGGTCCCGATCTTTGTGTATACGAGTGAGCGGTTAGTGTCCAGTCTTACTTCTTATCTCTCGTTGTTGATGACTCGTGGAGGTCCTTACCGGGGAGTCCTTGCAGAGAGTACCCCATATCCACGCTCTTACGCCCCCTGACTTCAGCTTTTGTTTTTCTATGCCGTTACCCTGTGTTCGCCCCACCGCACTCTCGCGCTTCTTGCGACGGTCTCTGACATTCGTTTCATCCTTGGAGAAGAATCCGTCCCATCCCCGAGTCCACCTCTCTAGCCACGAGCCCAACACTTTCGATAGTACCAATGTATAGTCTGATTCTTCTCGTTGACATGTCCAAGCGAAGTTGACTCCGAACCGTAGTAGATGCGTAAACCACAGTGATGACGTTCCTACCCATCTCGCCGCCCCCTCGGCTGAACGCCTGGTCGCCCCAGGCGTATGCCTCCCCGCTCGTCGTTCCATTGAGTTCCTTGTCCCTGTTCACCCTTCGGGAGCAGGTCCTCGGCTGACGGCATTTTTACGAGCAAAGTTCGCTACGTAGTTGTCCCCCGATTCCTCGAATTTGCCCCCCCGGGTCCGTAGACTACTGGGAACTCGTCCCCCATGTCGGCGTAACCCGCCCCCAAACATGCCAGTCCGTCACTTGAGTCAATACTCCTTCCAGTGTTGTACTCACATGACACTCCTCCGTGCATCTCATTAAGTACTAAGCCATCCTATATGCACCGCAAATCTAGCGATCACCATCCGATTTGTATTTTTGGATGTTTTTGTCAGTTTTTGACGAGAACTTTCGCTTCACACTAGCGATTCTCACCCCCGGCTTTGACATACGTCCGTACCGGAATGGCCGAAGTGAGATCCAGCATCGATGGATCTCCACCCTACTCAATATCAGGAGAGGTGTTCTTAGATCGCTGCCTACAGGGTCCCGCCCCTTCTACCGGCAAAGAAAGAGAGGTTTTTCTGGCTATGGAAATTTATTGCTCCGATCCTCTGTTTTATTGCTTCTGACTAGCGCGAACTCCACAAGCCTTCCTCTGTTCGACAACCCAACGTTGGCTCTTGACTTTGGTGCCGCCCTTGTTCGCTGCGGAGGGTCGGAGGTGGAGGGACTGCGTCAGGGCAGCTTCCCCTTGGCCTGAAGGGTTTACTGCGACCCCAACACCACCGTGACCCTTGTCGACACTCAGGCTTAATGTCGATAGCGAAGCTCTATTATACAACCAGTATCGCCCACGGTATGTGAACAAGATCTCGTTCGGATGACTTGGGGATGAGAGCATTGAGTTTCCACGAGGGAAAGTCTCCAGGTCCCCCCTGGAAAGAGACAACTTTGTACCGCCTGGTGCTTTTAGTGACGGCTTTTACGGTTGGCTCCTACATGTCCAGACACTCTTAAGGGTTTTAACGGAGATCCCCCCTTTTTTTCTGCCGTGCACAGCCCCCCTCATTTTCCCTCTTCCATCTACAAATTGCGGCGTTTTTCCCCTCGGCTACAGACGTTTATTCCTGTATCACGCAGCTCGATGAGCTCCTCGGTTAGCCTAAGCTTCCTACCCCAGATGCCCGCGTTGCGACCAGTAGCCCCCTAAACCATTCCCCTAGCCGGGTTTTCCTTCCACCGTCCAGCGCAGGTGGCACCTTCCCCCCTCCGTAGACGAACCGGATTCTTTACGTTCGAAACGTCGCTTAGGTTTTGTCGAACAGGGCCGATATCTAGTAGATCAATGGGAGGCATCTGGAGGCTTTCAGCTACCTTAGCCCGGAGACCACACTCGACTCTGTATTCGGACTGAAGTGGAGAACCTCCTACATCGAAGCAATGCCTCCCCCCCGATGCGTCAGTAGTCCTATTCGACCACCTAGCCGCGATGTCGGACCGCACCGTGCCCCCCTCGAACGGGATGCAATCTCCCGCTGTTTTTTCTATTGTAACCCGTTCGTTGCCCGAGGTCTAAAGCCGATTGACCAGTCTTTATTAAAGATGACTGTGTTGCGACGTTCCAGGGCGGCTCTAGAGCTCCGGTCTTGGTTGTTTCTCCTATGATGTCAGACTGTCTCCTCTGATATTTCCGAGAGATTGGAGACATGACTACAACTTTTTTGTTTTTCCCACCCAGGCGTATGAGGTTAAGATGGGATGATGATAGCCAAGCGCCTTCGGCCGCCACCTAGTAGACACAGTCACAGTTACGTGTTTGGCGCTACTCAACGTCCGCCAGATCAGCCAAAAAAGAGCAAACCAGGCTTGAATGCCTAAGAAGTGTGCATCACCCTTTCGACACTCCTTGTGCATCTAAACCTCGGACTCAGATAGCCACCCGGAAGATAAAAACATCGCCCCCTAAGACCCCAGTTGGATGATTTCCGGTTCGCCTCCCTTCACATCTTTCAGCCCTACCTCCCACCCCCCCCCGTTCACCCTGTGCTCCCCGCTGGTGGATGAAAATTTTCCCCCGCGTTTATGGCGACAACGTCGCTCTCTTTTGATCAAGCCTCACATTGGTGAGACCCTGCTTTCTTGTCCAGGTCGCGGACCCAGAACTTGCCCCTACGTTTCAGATTTTCCAGGTACTCGTCAGGACCCCTAAGTAGATGCCACCAGCTGCGGAGGCGTCGTTGATTCCGGTGACTGCGTAACATTATGATAGACGAACCCCGACCCTAACAGAACAGGGCCCGGCACTGTTATGTCTGTCATCGAATAATCCATCCCCCGAGTCTTCCTTACCTCTATTGGCCCCAGTTCTGATCTGCAACGGATGAGCCACATTGTTACCGCTATGGCTGGCGTGTATCGACACGGTAATTGTGATGTCCGGGGGTATTAGTTTGCTCCCACCGCTTCGGGGCGCACTGTCATTCTCCGAGATCACCGCCTGTTATGAGATCCCACGAGCGTCCGATGTCATCCCTTTTTTTCCTCTTGAGTTTGGATGCTGTTTAACCGCGGTCCCCTCTAAACCTCCGCCCGCGTGTCACGAGCCATGTCGTGTGCCTTACCTATTATCGAAGAGCGGAACGCTCTCGTTTGGACGAACAAACTATGTACGAGCCATCACGAGATGCAAATACGCCCTCCCTCAGCCCCCGGGCGGAAGGGCCATGCCCTACAGACGGACCGGCCCCCCTCGCACGGTCGTTTCATTCCGCGTGTCGAGGTCAAGGAAGCTCCCCCTTTCTTTCTTGTTCCCCCATACGCGTTGCCGAGACGTCTTCGGTGGGTCGGCGGTGGTTCCCTGCTTCGGCATCACACCAGCGCCCCGCGCTTAACTAACGAGAAGGGGAATACCAGCTCTACGCTCCCCCGCGATGGTGCAGCACATCAAGTAACGATTTTTTTTGGGGTGTTTTTTTTGCGTCTGGGTTGTTTTTTTCTTTGATTGATAGGAATTTTGAGCGGCCCCCCGGACAGTTGCTATAAGCAGTTTTGGGGTGAACACGCGAGAACACTCGTAAGTCTAAATACCCCAAGAGAGTAGCTTGAGCAAGGTTTTGAAGTATTTATGGTTGAGTGAAGCACCTTACGGTGTTCATCCCTTTCATGATAAATATAGAACCCAACCTTTAAATTTTCTACCACGCTCTCTCCACCTATGGACAAAGTGGTTACACAAAGCCTCTCTCTTAACCCTCCCCTAAGGGTCCCTGTTTCTCGACTATCGTGTTTTGTTAACCACTTTCATTATCCTGTGAAGCTGGCAGGAACAATCGTTTTGGTGTTGATTCATATTATACTGAGATGCCTGTCGAGTCTGTGACGACTCTCTCCACAGACGCCTGTCCTTTCGTTGTTGGTCCTTAGCACGTTGGTCACCCCTTTCCGGGCGCACGAATAGTAATCAAATATCCCCGACGTTAACGTTAAGGTCTGAAATAGCAGGTTTTCAGACCTGAACCCGACCTGTTTCCCAGCCCCCTTATAGTTTCTTACTCACAAGTTATTTCACGGTGTTGCATCCCTTCTAGCCCAAATTCCGGAGAAATTTGCACCTCACCACTTTTTTGTCCTTTCAAACTGCGAGGCCCTTTTTTCCTCAGAATCGTCACTTGAAAGACCCTCCCTCTGAAGTAAGGTCTTTCCCCCTCCTTCAGCCTTATTTTACGAGGCACCGTGATGAGGTCGATTCTCGGACCCTTCCTCTGCCGGCAAAGGCCGAAGGCTCTCTGAATCTAATGATTTCTTTTTTTTCTCCACAGTCCCCCCTTCGGACGTACTACGACCTCCAAAGGCTGACCTCATCTCTTTCTTCCTTCCTAGTCTGCGCTGCTTGGCGATACTCAGTCAGTTCCCCCCAGCTTGAGACATCTGCAGGCTTCCTCGGACTACGAGCGCGACGGTCTATCGAGGACATCAGGTTCTCTTCAAAATTTTGAACTTTGACTTTCTTATAGGCAGCAGTCTTTATTTCGTACCCTCAGTAGCTAGTGGTCCGCCCTTACGACTACGACCTCTTCCACCGCGATCATCAACAACCTTTCGTCAGTGAACTGTACCCCGAATCGTAATAACAAGAGCGCTTTGCTTTTCTCCCGTTTCTTCACTGAGCAGAATCAGTTTTAAGTTTTCTGCAAAGTATGTTGTTGTACTTATTTCAGATGAAGTTACGTTCCCTTTCCTACGTTTTTCTTGTTTCGAGTAGAGTAGTAACTCCCTACCGTACGAAGCAGCCTTACCTTAAGTCACGACGCTGCCTTAGCCTTTCCTTACTATCCCCGGAGAATCTTCGAAACACTTAGGGGGACTCCATGCCCGACCGATTGAAGCCCCCAGTAGTTTCCCCAATTTGACGCTGATCATTTTCTCTAACCCCTCCATTAGGCCGAAGCTCAAGCGAGTCTCCTCTGACTCCCGCGGTTTGTAGATGCTTCTTTTTTTTTTTTGACGGAACTTCAACCCAAGAAGGTTTTGTGAGTCGGGTTTTCTGAGACTTGCTGATCGTTAGTAGATTTGCTGTTGAGTCCCGTCGTCCGAGTCCCCTGCCCCCCCCTGCTTAGATGCACTAGCGCCGCCCAGTGATTTTTCCCTTGCTTTTTCTCTCAGCGTGTGCTTCGCGCCAAAGTCGACTGCGATTGAGGAGACTTAAGAATTTCCAAGGTTAGTCGGGGTACGGTGGAGTAAGCAAGGTATCCCCGGCGTTGGTCCCTTTAGATCATCACCCCCCCAACTTTTCCCTTCTCGGGCCATTCCGCGCTGTTTGATTTTCCCGTCGCGGGCTCCCCCTCTTGACTCGTGACGCCGTGTAAGTGAGCGACCATGAATATTAATCCTTCCCTTTAACACGCCTTACCGGAGTCTCGACCCTTTCCTATAACGCGCCACGTCAGACCAGACCTAAAAATCGATGCACACAATTCTTCTTTCCACACCCCGAGCCTGAGTTTCTATAAGTTAGTCCCATCTTTCTAAAGAGTGAGACTTCTTTCTAGCGTGTGGGTTCGGTAATTTTTCGAACTTAGTTAGGACTGGCCTATCAGAGCGGAATAGAGTCCATGAGCCCTTTTTTCTGTTAGAGGGTTCCATTTTTCCTCCCAGATATGATTTGCTTAGATGAAATTATCGAGTCCCAGCCACTACAACACGGTGATTGAGTATCTTCCCCACGATTGGAAAAAAGATCTTTATTGACCAACCATGTTCAGATTGTTTGGACTTTCTTCTGGAAGAGTTCCCTACCTTCCTTTAGGGAAACTGACTCCCGTTTCGCGTTTAGCGAGTACCCCTGGGACCCTCTTCTCATTAAAGTACCCTCTGCAAACTCGTACGGAGTTTTTACATTGATGCATATAAGATTACGTTCTCCGGCCGCTGACCTAAGTTCGCACAAATACTGCCTTTTTCTCTCCCCCCCCCGGTACGTTTTTTCTCAAACTTTCCGAGTGCATGGAATGACTCCCTTGTTCACACCACCCTCTTGTTTTCTTCGACAGCGACGCCCACAGACCGCCGCACACCCCCAGAGGCTTGACCTTGTTTCCCATACGAGGACACAGCTCACCAGACCGTCGAGGGCACACCCCATCCTCTGGTCACTCCCCACCCGTCGCCGGGTAGTCTAACATCCCTAGAATCTTACCTCTATTCTACCGACCAAGCCTTCCACTTCTGTAATTTTACGCACAAGTTCAAGGGTCTTTTTTAAGTGAAGCGACTTCCGCCCCCATTTTTGCTGCTCCCCCCGCACCGCGCAGTTGTCCCACGGAGCCGCCCATCACCTACGGTTACTGTCTTAAACCAAATGACGAGGTACAAAGAATCGCGTCTCGGTCGGCTTTAAGAGTACCAACACCAACCCCACCACGCCAACCCACACCCCTAGCCCCCCCCACCCCCCCAAAACACCCACCCCCCCCCCCCCCCCCCCCCCCCCCCCCTCCCCCCCCCACCCCCCACCCCCCCCCCCCCCCCCACACACCTGCCCCACCACCCCCCACCCCCCCACCCCCCACACCCAACACCCCCCCACCCCACCACTTTACCCACCCCCCACCCCCCACCCCCCCACCCCCCACTCCCCCCCCCCCCCCTGTCCCCCCCCTCCCCCCCCCCCCCAAACCCCCCCCCCCCCCCCCCCCCCCCCCCCCCCCCCCCACCCCCCCCCCCCCCCTCACCCCCCCCGCACCCCCCCCCCCCCGCCACCCCCCCCCCCCAGACACGCGAACACAACATCGCTCGCCCAAATCCCCCCCGATTTTTCCTAGGGCTTGCCTCTCTGTCCACGTCCATTCGTACACAGTCTGATATTGATTAGTGGGGTGGTGCCAATTGCTCACTGTAGAGATACGGATTTACCGAGTCGTTCCTTTCGGTATCCGTGCCGTCAGTCATCTTGGAGTGCTCGCTATCTCTGACAAGTAGGGGCATTTTATGGTGCATTTTCACCCAACTGTTGTCTCTCCTGGTGATTCTTACTTGACGATTCCCGCTTTTGTCTCATGAACAGCCAATACCAATTTTTCCTTCCCCTGAAACCCCCCCCCTGAGATTGTCGTTAGTTAAAAGATTTTTCAGCCAGTCTGGTAAGTCTTGGAGTACCCCCCCTTTTAGAAAGCTTCTACTTCTTTCCCGGATCCCTATCGTTTTTCTATGTAGGTTCTATAGTCTTCCCTGGAATATTTTTTCCGAGCGCCTTTTTCACGGTGGTGCTTTATTCCTGGGTCCAGATTATCGCTTGTTTCCAATTCCCCCCTTCTTCATTCCGCATTCCAGCTTTATTTCACGTCTCTTAAAACTGATTTTCCTTTTTCATAGAACTCCCCTTTGGCCTTGCCTGTTTCTAAAGCATGTCTTTTTCGTAAGACCCTTTCTTCCAGTGCCCTATGTTTTAGTGGGCGGGAGCTGGCTTCAATGGCAAGCGGATTACTAGCCGCGTTCTCCGCTGAAAACCAAACGTGTGCTAATGATGAGTAATCCTATATCTTTTTCCGATTGTTGTTGAGAGAGAGCCCCATTTTCTAATCTATCACTTGGAGGACGTCGAGGTAAAGCCTTGCTTAGATAGTCCTTTCGCGTCTTCCCATCTTGGCTCCATAACAAAAATGGCCGGCTTTCTATTCCCCACGCGAGAAGATTAATAAGACCAGATTTTATCCCCCCAGAGGCGTTTTTTTTCCAGCCACGACCGTCCGTCTGTTTCAATCTCCCCCGGAAGCTTTCGACTTCACCAATGTAGTATTGAGTCTCATGGCCCCAATGCCGATATTTTCAATTTTGGCCCCTCAGCACATTTTCGATCAGAAGATAGTTTGACAGCTTTTCCCATTTTTTCCAGAGCCTTGTTTCCGTTCTCCAGGCAGCCGACTTTTCTTGAGAGCTCTCCCCCTCCTGGACCCATATCTTGTGTTTTTTATGACCCTGGATACGCATTCTTTCAGACGAGCAACCATTTCTTCTTTTCCTGTAGGTCTATATGTTGAGTTTTTCCCATTTTCTACTTACCCATATGAATCCATTCCCTAAGCCCCTTCCAGGTAGTCTATTCTATTTTTTAAACACTTCTCCAACGTACATGCCGTTTCCCTTCCGAGATCTTGTCATCAAAATTCCTTTTTCGTTGGTGTGATGAAGCCCTTCCCCCTTTTTCGCACTCGATATCCCACTAGTTTCCACCCCCTTTTTGATACTCTGACTTTCTTTTTTTCTCCCCAGACACAATGCGGGTCATTTCCTTACCCCCCCATTCATCTCCGACTGGTGTTAGATGCAGAACTAGGCCCTCCAGTAGTAATCCCTCTTCGTCACGTCTAGACAAATCATTTTCCCTTCGCTTTTTTTTGACACGATCATCTTTACGTGCTAGAGCCCAGAAATTGCTCTCCTCAGGCTAAAAGGAGTGTTCCATTTTTTGCCGCGAAAACCCGCTTCTCCACCCAGCTCCTTATGTATCAGGGAGAATCAGCCTGGCCGTCTTTATCCAAAACTTGAAATGGTCGCCTTCTATTTCTTACCTGTCGAGCCTCTCATCCCATAGATTCTGGAGGGACGAACCCCCCCTCCGTCCTTTTCCTTTTCCATTTTCAACGCTTATTCTTCCGTGCGACTCAGAGTCTTTTTTCTTCAACCTCTTTTTCTAGGAGGATGAGCAAGATTCCCCGTTTTTAGGGCGGTTTCTTTCGCTTTTTCCAGACCCAGCATAGCTTTTTTGAAAGGTGCGTCCTTCTTCCATTTTCCCCCTCCCTTTCAGTCCTATGCGGCGAAATTTGCATTTTTAGGAGGATTCTTTCCCTTCTCTTTTCCCTAAGAGGTGAACGGGGCTTCCGATCTTTGTTTCCGTGTTGAACTCGCGAACGCCCGGCAGGTTCTACCGTCACATGTGCATTTTTGTCTCCCCTCTCCCCACACAATGAGAGATGTTGATAAGTTTCTCCTCGCCTATGAACTCTTTCTCCGGAGCAACGTTGGGAGGACTTACCCTCGTCGGTCAGGACGACTTTCTTTGACGATGTTCTTCCACCCGCCAGCCATCTAAGCCCGTCTCCTTCTTTGATCGATCTCTAGAGATATAGCCTCCTCGAGAGGATTTGGCCCTCCCCTCCATCTGAACGGATGTACGACCTATGCCCCTTTCGGCTCAACGGAGATCCTCCTTCTCTTACTCGATGTTTTATCGCTTTTCCTAGTGTCCTATTATTTGGCTCTTCCCTGGTTCCTCCTCCTTAACTGGGGTTATCACGGAGAATTCGAAATTTTCTTTTTCCAGCAGATTGAACGAGGCAGTTCCCCCTCCTGAACCTATCCCCCCCCCCAGGATTTCCGTAATGTCAGATTGCGCTAAGTTGGTTTTTTGATTCCCGGTAAAAAGATGTTCCTTTCTTTACGAACTCTTTCCTTTACAGTCCCCCTTAGAAGTGTTCTTTTCGCTCCCTCCACCTCCATCCGTTTAAGCTCAAAGCCACGCCGACACACCATGGGTTCCTGTTCTAAGGGTTTTCGGTAATAGACCTGTCCCGACCCCCTTTTCCTACATAGCCCCTCTCCCCAAGTTCGCTCCAAACCTTTTGCCCCCCTCCCTCACACCTTTTTTTTTGATTGTTAAACCAGACGGCAGTTCCCTGTCTGTGACCAGAAGAGATTTAGTGCGGTTCCCTTGTCTTTCTGCTTTTGCCCCCAAGGCTCACTTCTCCCTAGGCCCCTTTTACATGTTGGACGACACCCCCCCCTCCCCCTGAAGTGTTATTTTTTCGATTCCCACAGTCGATAGGACTTTGTTTTTTTTGTTTGGGTGGGGAAGACACAAGTAGTGTTGACTCTCCCCCGATCACAGTGCCTGTCCTTTTTCCCTTTTTTCCCTCGGATCTACAAGAGACCCCCCCCACCCCTTTGGTTTCTATCTGAAGATGATCCTCAGCCCTCCTTAACGTCGCCAAACCCGGTTCCCCCCCTTCTTTTTGAAATGAGGCCAAGGATGTTCCTTTATACCCTAGCGCGGAGTCGACGTCAGGTACCTTTTAGTCAGCAGGTCTCCAGTTTTCTTCGCAGTAACTACAGGTGAACACGGAGAGGTGTGCGACCGTTTCATGGGCCCCTCTCCCTTTAGCTTCCGATCACCTCCGTTTTCCCCCGGAAGTCAGAAGTAGGACCCTCCTACGAGGTCGATTCCCTGCTCTCCCTTAGAAGCTTGGGATGAGGAGATCCTATCCTCTTCCCCCCAAGTCGCTTACTAGTGTCGGCGCGTCCTTTTCGTATTCGCAAACGTGAAGAGTTTCTGGCAGACGGTCCTTTTCCCATCCCCCCCCTTTTCACGAAGATGCCAAACTATACCCCTCTATTTCGCCCAATGTCCATCCCTCCGTATTGCACTAATACTACTCTTTTGTCCCAGAATGTGGAACTTTTTTTTAAGGTACTCTGGAAAGGACCCTTTTTCACCATCCCCTTGGCGGCGCGTGGAACATTTCCTTTTTTCTTTTTTTTTCGGCAGGTTTCCTTCCCAATCCCCTTCCCCGTAGAGTACATCCCCGATTACTCCCTTTCACCTTCTACAGAATGCCACTGTCGCAGAGCAACTGTCCTCCAGTTCTTAGACGTAGGCGGGCCTCAGCCTGCTTCCCCCAACTACCATAACTGGATTAACGATCGACCATCGAAGGACCCCCCATTCCCTTGGGTTATACAGATCTATGTACCCCTAACTTTTTTTCGGGCTCTTCCCTTTACTTTTCATAAATCCACAACCCAAGTTACATCCCTCTTAAGTTAGTCTGTAAAGAACCTGTCGACCCCCTAATATCTCTTTTAATATCCGTTTTTTTCCGATCTTTTTGTCGCCAAATGTTCCGCTCTTTTTCTGCACTACCTTTTTTTTTGATGATCTTCAAAACTTCCTTCATTTCTAGTGTTGGTAATAGATATTCCCCCCCCCCCCCAAATTCTTTCTATCCACGTTTTTTAGGAGTGGTCGAGCCTCAGAAGAGGATCTTCCTCACTAAGCTTTCCAATAGACTTCCCCTTTATTTTGAGACATGAGGAAATTTTTTTTTGCTTCTTTTCCTTTTCCAACTCTAGGGTATTATGATTTTACTGTGATTCCCCCCTTCTGGAAAAAACTCCTCGAACCGGCCCCAAGTTAGATAGTGAACCCTTTTCTTGTTTCCTCTCTTACTGCCCTCTCCCCCTCCAAACTTGCATAAGGTCCCCCCTCGAGGCGTTATGCGGATTGCGTGCATTTTCTTCATCTTCTTCTGCGGATTGAATACGTCTTTTTACATCCTTTTACAACGTCCTTAGACTTTAACTCCTTCTTCCATCGATTAGAGTCTTTCAATCCTGAGCGTAAGGGCGTTTCCTTCCCTTTCAGCCCCTCTGTTATTCCCTAGCAGTTCTTTTCCCTACCTTGTCCTCCCTCCGCTGATCTAGAACCTTTTCTTACGTGATATCCGCTGGCCGTTTCCCCTCGTTTCTGATCTCTCTCTCGCTTGTCAACTTCCCCCCGGCTTTTCCTTTTCCAAGGGCTAGTTATTTCCCTTCCTCGCAAGAAGCGGAATCACCCCACCTCTTTTCTTCCTTCCTAAATCCCGCGCCTATTTACCCCCCTACCCCTCTAATCAGTAGGGTCCTTAAATGCGGCCCTCAATTCTTTCATGTTGAGGATGGAACTCCCCTTTTCTTTCCTCTGATTGATCAGACCCGGCCTTCCCTCTTTCGTTTTTTTGAGTCATTAGGTCCGAGCCCTCAGTACGCAGACGGGATACCACTACTTTCTCTCCCGCTCCTTTTTTTTCCTTACTGGTTATCCTTTCCGACGTTCTATTTCCTCTCGGGTTCCAGCCCCTTGACTTGTCGCAATCACTCTCCCGTATGGTATGACCTAAATTTTAACTTCTCCCTTCTCACACTTTCCCTTACATCTTAGCGATTTGACCTCCCCAGCGTTTTTTTTCAGTTTGGTTGCCCCCTACAGTTGTATTTTTTTTCGATTGTTCCGAAGAGTTGGATATTCTCTCTCCACCTTCTCTCAGGATCCTCGTCCCGATTTCCCCCTCTATTCTTTAAAAATTCTCCAATGCCTACAGTGTGTTCGCTGGTGTATTTTTCCCTGTGAGTATTCTGAAACACTTCGAATTGATGGTGCGGACGTATGTTTTCTGACCGGTCCCCCCCCCCTTTTAGTTGGACATTTTGCGATACCTACCCTTACTCTCATATTAGGGAACCACTTCAGGTCTGGTCTTTACGTTCTTCAGGGCATCCCCCCTCTTTTTCCCCAAACCAGTTAGTGACGAAGTTCGATACTTGCCCCCTTTTGATCCTTTTTTTCACCCAGCATTGAAGGAGATATTTCTTTCCTAGCCCCAACTTCCCCCTAATCTTGACCCTCGCCAAATCGCCCCCCTTTCTAAGAGATCCCTCTAAGTTAGCCACAGTAGAATTTCTACTAGTTTTCCTGATGCCTAGACCGTTTTTTTTTGCCCCCCCCTGACCCACTGATAGCCGTCTGGATCCCCTCTTACATCTTTAATGAGATCGGCACCGTCCTAATTTTTTTTTTTGATGGCGTTTTATCACCTTCGTACTGCCTTTTCCTCTCTCGTCTCTTTTCTCTGATCCTCTTTTCCCCCCAGCGTTCCCCCCTTTTTGGTTTCGTTTGGCCGAGACCAACTTAAGTTTGAATATCTCCTGTTTAATCCCCCCCCCCTCGTGGACTTCTCGCCGTTACTTTCCCTTTTTTGAGCTTTTCCGTAAGTTATGGGCCTTTATGGTCCATGGCCTCATTTTGCTTTTTTTTTTGCACAAGATATTTCTACCCTCGGATCTAATTCAGTCCCTCCCCTTCTTCTCTTTCCGGTCCTTCCTTCCCTCCCTTCGCTTGAAAGGACGAAGGATCGAGTTTCCCGACCTAGCCCTTGCATGTTTCTCTCCGTTAACCTAGTGGCTTTTCTGTTCTTTCATAAAGAGTCCACTTCCCCTTCCAATCCACATCCCTTTTTGAGTTTCGTGGAGATTTCCCTCCTGACCAATTCCTTGGCTTCAATATCCGTCGTTACGTTCCTTTTTTCAATTCCAATTACATAGCAGGTTTTACTCCCCCCCCCTCCCCCTTCACCCCTTCCCTGACAAGAGAATGCGAAAATGAACATTTGTTTCGGACTTTGTAGAAAGTAATTCCTGTTATTCTCCTTCCCAGATCACTACAGTCCCGGAAGAAGCCGATGGCGTTAAAATGGATGATGAACACGGAGCCCCGACGCTGGCTTGGATTTGAGTTTGCTTTCGTTGAGAGAATAACACCCTATCAATAGTTAGTAAGATATAGAGCCCTTTGGTATCATCTTGGCTCATTCTGAGTTAATGTCTGGTAATTTTCCGACACAATTTGGCTCTTTTTCTAGGGGATTCTCCTTTTTCCCTGAGCCTTCGAGATCATTAAGGACCATGGTCTGTGTTTTCGGTCGACGGTTGGCAGACCCCCTTCCTTGGTTCCTATTATTCGTAACTTTTTATGTAATTTCCCCCCCCTTGATCCTTTTCCAGACTTCGGTTGGTGAAGCGGCCTGTTAACTGTAAGTTACTAGCTCTCCCTTCCTTGTTCCTCCAACCCCTACCCCCCGAACCAGTTTTTTATCGTATTCTTCCTTGACAGCAGGGAGTAGTGAAAGAATGCCAGCCCCAGAAAGTTTGCTTTCATCCCCTGTGCGGAATCCTTTCATAATATTCCTCAGGATTATTGATTTTTCGACTCAATCCTTGGTGACATTATTGGTTAGTGTCTTCGCTTTGCAATTCAATCATGCTCTTATTGTAATAGCCCCCCTACTAACTGAGTCTCCGAAACGGAAGGGTGGGCTAGGGCCAAACGAAGCTGTTCCGTCTTCCTCTTTCCTTCTTCTAAAGCAGGGAACCCCTCTCTCAGCAGGTCCTGCCACGAGTCGTGGTGGCCCTGACGCCTACGCATCAATTCTCTCAGTCCCACGCTCCTCCTCGTACTTGACTCTGCAGACCTCAGTCGTCCCGAAGCCACTTCTCTTTCTCCTACTCAGGTGTTTATTTCCATGCGTCTATTCGCCGGGGAGCAGCAGCATCCCCATGCTCTGCTACTCTGAAGTGTGTGCCTTCAAGTCTGCCGTATAAGTCCCGCTTCCCACTCCGAATCGGCGATTTCAAGCTTCCCTCGGATACGAGTGACCTTTTAGAATTTAATTATCCAGCTGTGGCTCTTTAGCTCAGCACACTGTTCCTAAGATGCCCAAGCTCCCTCCTTCTTATGAGGTGTTTCCGGCAAAGATCGCTCAATCCCCGTTTATAACCCCTTAGAAGATTAGGCTACCTTGCCCCCACCACTATGCCCGGTCCCATGTTGGAGACTCTCTATGAAGATCTTCCCGTACCACGGAGGTGGTAGCTTGTCCGAGATACCCTAATGACACTTCGTG
>Ga0179593_1588724_pt1 | contig 18184 bp, 18 predicted proteins | sample CZODoug2_1_08_16_FD_185931 | JGI IMG/M metagenome (GOLD analysis project Ga0179593, IMG submission 185931) | Vadose zone soil fungal communities from Angelo Coast Range Reserve, California, USA - CZODoug2_1_08_16fungal (PacBio error correction) | ecosystem: Environmental > Terrestrial > Soil >... | reverse complement strand
AGCTCATCTTCCTTCCCCCCCTGAAGCAGGCTCGGACGGTCGTTCTTTCTTCGAACCCTTCTCGGGATCTTGAGTCCAAAGTCTTAGAGTTCTCCCTCCGCGAGAGCTTCGGCTTTTTCCCAAAATGGCGATAAAGACACGCCTCTTCCAGTCGCTCCGGCCTCGCATTCTTATGACAAGCGGATAAGGAGTTTCAAGAGTCTTCCCTCGAAGGCCGCGGGGGGTTTCTTTGACTCTACAAGGACTGAGAGGATTTCCCTTCCCTAACTCGTGCTCCGGGATGCCTTGACGGTGGAGTAACCTTTTTCCCCGTCACCTCGGGGGGGACTTTCTGGCCCACCCCCCAGCACGCTTCCCCGAGCACAGTTTTCTATGAAGTCCGGCGCCTTTTCCACAACCTACGTCTCCCGAGTCCTTGCCCCCTAAGAAGTTGAAGCGGGAGGACCGGACTTCGCAACCCCCTCGAGGGAATCGTTCTTCCTTCCTTTTGGGACTCCGGGTTTCTGATATACAGGGCATCCGTCCTTTCAAAGAAGCGAGTACGGTTGGTAGTTCGGGCAGTTTTTTTTCCCCAGGCACGCCCCTTCCGGTTCCCCGGGAATACGAGCCTTCCCCCCTGCTCCAACCGCAATATTTTCATTTTCCAGATGAAATTTTCTTTTTTCCCTCCTGGGGACGTTTTTCCATCCGGGGCTCTTTTTTCCAAAGAACTGGACCGCCCCCCCCTTCCCAAGAAGAACCGACTTCTTTTTCCAGTTTCCCTGGTACATGCCCAGCCCCCTCGATCCCCTTTTCGATCGGATCACTATGTTCATTTTTCAGAAGGGAAAAGATGGCCTCTCCTGAAGATAGAAATCGGACCCTTCCTTTCGAGGAGGGGCGGTTCCCCCTTCCCTCCCCCCCTTTTTTCGTTAAGCTGGTGATTTTCCGCGGAAGACAAAGACTCGAATTGAGGTGTGCCTCTCTGAGGCACTCGACCTAGGCTGCCTTTTCCTATCCGCGGCGAGACCTAGGGACTGACGGCCTCCTCTTCTCCGCGAACAGGGGGACCCCTCCCGCCTGGTTAATATCTGCTTCTTTTTTCTGTCATATACTCCGACTTCCTCGGAGGCCCTCCCCGAGACCACTTTCTTCCCCCTCCGGAAGAGAAAGACCTCTTTTTCTTCTCCCGGAGGTCTTTACCCGCCTTCTAGGCGGCAAGTATGAGGCATGCACCCCCCCCAGCCGGAGCTTATTTGTATCCTTTCTTTTTTTTTTTAGGTCGCCTGGTCTCCTTTTCCAGCCACACCCGGAAGCTCCCGGAAAGGGTCCCTTTTTTTCCCCTTCCTCCTGCGTTGGCTACGGGGGAATCGCCGCTCCTTTTTTCCTTGACTAAGTGGTTGTCGTCGTCTTTTTTTTTACAGAAAAAAAAGCCGGCGCCTTTCCTTCCCCCTTTCTTTTTCCAAGCCCTCTCGATTTGATCTCGGCTGAAAGCCTTGGATTTGTTGGGCATGGAACCTTCTTTCCGCCTTCCCTTATCTGTCCTCTACCCGACCCGGTGTCCCCCGCATAAAGGGCACCTTGCCGAGTTCCCTTTCTCCTAACGCCCTGTGGAGACGGAGCTCTTTCCTTTGAGATGGCCCGAACCCCCCTCCTAAAAGAAAAGGAGCTCCCTTTTTTTTCAAGTCCCCCCCATCCTCTTCTTGCCAGATAGGGAAGTTTCTCAAGAAAGCAGGTGTTCGTTTTTTTTCCTCCCTCGTCCAATCATTTCCAGAAAAGGTCTATAGAGAGGGGAAGAAGACCTCTTTTTTTTTTTTGAGCCCCCTAGTGAATTCTTCTGCTCCAAGAAAACTCTCCCGGTGGATGATCTCCCGATATAGTAGGCACTGGTGTCTTGTTTTCCTTCCTCTCTCTCCGTGGATGGGATTCGATGAACCTCCACTCTCAATTCGTCGAGGAGTTAATAGATAAAGGACTCCCCTTTTTCCTGGATCGTATTTTGACTCTTTTGAACTCCCTTAGGAGGTTGAACTATCTCCCTTTCTGGTAGATATAGAATCCCCCCTCCTGGACTATTCGCTCATATCAAATGCCAAACTTATAGGACAGAACTTTCCCCCCCCAAGAATGCCCCCCTCCCCCTTCTTACCTCTGTCGGGGTACTTGACCTTAGGTCGCGCCGGCTTCTCTTAAATATTTATGATTATACAGACCCCCCCTTCTTTCCCGATAACCCCCATGGCCCCTTAGAGATAAGCTACCATTTTTTATGGGTAGGCCCTCCCCTTGAGGTCGCCCCGGTATGTGTGGCTGGAACCCTCCCAGGCGACACCAGCATTCCCCCCCCCCCACAGAAGATAGGCTGGTTCTCTTTTTCCCCCCGTATACTTGGTCCCTTAGACTTGCGCTAAAGGGTTTGCGCCCTCCGAAGGCACTGGGTAGGGCTCCTTTGGGTGTATTGGTCTCTTTTTTTTTCCCCGCTCCGTCCCCTTCCCTTATGTCCCCTTACCTGGGTGAGGACAATTCCCCGGCCAGACGGCCTTCCCAGGGCGGGAGACCCTCCCTTTGGCTCTTCTCGTCGTTGCTTTCGGTCGAAGCCGCGGATCGTTCCTCCGCGTCGAGGGCCCCTCGGGTTCCCCCCAGAAGTCGAAGCTTCCTCCTTTTTTTTTGCTTTCCGCCCCCCCCCCTGATCCGGGCATCTCCCTCCCCTCCAAAAAGGCTCTTGTTCCTCCGCCTTTGACGACCAGTCCCCCGGCCCCCCCTTCCGGAGCGCCTCGATTTTTCTCGCTCTAATCCTCCCGAATGACCCTTTTTCTCCGCTCCCCTCATTCCGTTCCGATTAGTTGATCGAAGGGGGCTGTTCCCTTCCGCACGACTAAAGTCGTTCTTTTTCTTGGGATGTCAAGTTCGTGGCCTCTCGCCCTGATTCCGGCTTCCCCTTGCGACTCGTGGCCGCCTATTCGGATTGGCTTTCAGTGAAACACTCGGTTTTTCCTTCCTCGGGTCCCCGTATCTGGAATCCCAGCTTGTTCACAACTGATAAAGACCCCCTTGTTCCTTCTTTTGAAATTTTATTGAACTGTATCTTCCAGTAAGGTGAAAGAGGAATTTTCTTCCCTTATAGATCGTGTAATCTGGCCTATTTATTGGAGACCCGCTTCACCCCCCGGTAAAATTCATTCTGGGTCTTACGGTTGTGCTTCCGTCATCGGACCCTTCCTTCTCCGATCTTCCGGTAGAGAGGTGGCGATTCCCCCTGGTCCACCCCTTCCCTTCGTAGCATCGGGTAAGGTCCACCTTCCTCCTTCCTCGGCGGAGCACGCGCCCCCCCGGCAGGGGCATTACTCTCGCTCTTCCTTTTCACGGATAAGCTTGTGCTCCCGCGCGTCCATTCTCGATGGTCAAGGCGACCGCGCTCACCTGGACGGATCGAATTGTAGATCCCCCTGTCGGTCTGCCTCCAGTTGCTTCTGAAGCGCTCGCGGACCCCTAGAAGTTGGCGGTACTATTCTTCCATGGTTTAGAGGCCTTCTTCCCCCCCTTTGCGGGCCTTTTTTTTCGATGGCTTCCGATGAGATTCATGACATCAGCATAGCCCCCTCTCCTACGTTGTTGTTGTTGTGAGTCTCCCGCCTGAAATAAGAGTCATAGGGTTCCCTTTCTCCTTCCCCGTGACCCTTTTCCAGTTCCGTTGTTAAAACAGCCTCTTCCTTCATGGATGCTGGAGCCCGTACTCTTTTCAGATATGCATGAAGAAATAAACTTTTTTTTTTCTTGCCTTTTCTCACTCGATCCTCCCTACTGCCGCGGACAAGTCGACCCCGTACCAAGCATGCTGCCCCCCAGCGGATAAGGAGTTTTTCCCTTTCTCCTGCTCCGCAGCTTCTCTGCGGAAGCTACCATTCCCTCAGGGGACAATCGACATTCCTTGGTTCATGATAGTTCCTCTTTCCTTACGCTCCCCCGCCTTATCGCAATCCGACGGGAACGAGCCCCTCTTTATGACGTCAGGCGCCAGGCCCCCTCTTCCTCCCTCTAGGGTTTGGCCAAGTTTAAGCGGAGTCGCCAAGACCTTCCCCCTAAGAAAGGAAAAACCTTTTTTCCCCTTTCCTTCTAAGTACGCTTTGAAAGCCCCCCCTTGGAGGATCTCAAGGGCTGCTAGGGGCAAAGGACGAGATTATTTTAGTTAGGGACGTGTCCCTCCCCCCTTCCCCACAGCTCTCCTGCTTCCCCCGTGGACACGAGGATACGATCTGTCGTGGTCACTGCTACCCTCGCCAATCCGAATTCCTCTTCCCCGCTCTCTGCCCTTCCCTCAAGGGCTATGCAGTATCTGTAACTCTTTTTTACCAGGGCCCACTAGGGGTGTCTTTTTCCGACTTTAGTCGTGACTCTCTTATATTTTCCCTTCATTCTCGTCCCGAACCGTTTTCCTTTTTTTTTGCGTCGGGACTTTTCTTTTCATATTTTTAGAGTCCGCCCCCTTGGCCACTCGAGGCGCTCTTCCAGGAAGGTGGCCGTGGGGACCTTTTTTTTCAGGAGTACGATCGCCTCCTCTGATTTCTTTTCTAGCCCCGATCCCCTGACGATGCCAGAGCAGATTCGCCTTTGGAGGTGATAGAGGCAACTCTGCCGTTGAAGAAATACGATCCTCCCCCCTGCCGGTCTCCTTTTTGAGGGCTCGCCTCGAAGTCCTAGACGAGGTTCTCCCTGGTTCATGGTAATCAACCAGGTCATATTTACCCCCCCCTGCGGGGGAGGAGAGATTTTTCCCTCGAGCCCTTTTATCCCCCCACGAAACGACGGACCGAGTCTCTTTCGTCGTAGCGAGCCGTGCTTTTTTTCAAAAAGAACATCGACCTTTCTCGGCCTTGCGCTTGATCAATTTTTGTCTTGAAATTCTTCGCCATCAAGATGTTCCAGCCCTTTTTTTCGAACGGAGCGAAGCCACTTTCCTTTTTCCCCCACCTCTACTGCAGGCCCTTCTACGAGACGGTGTGTGGTTATCTGTGAATAATTTTCCCTTTTGGACTCTCTTTTACCCAAACCCTCCATCAAGTACCCACATAGTGTGGGCCTCCCTCCTTTTTTCCGGATCGGCTGAAAGCCTTTTTCTGATATTTAGGGAAATAGATTTCCTTTCTCTAGCGACCCTCCCGGTTGCTCCCTTCAACCGACAATCAAGGGCTCTTTCCGAGTTAACGACGTTCCGATCCCTCTTTCTGCGAGCTATTAACGCCTCTACCTTCCCTCGTCTTTCAATCCCCCTTTCCGAAGTCAAAGTCCAATCCCCCCTGACGATATCTTTTTGAGAGAATCAAAGAAATTCCTGTTTTTTCGAGTCCCATCCTTCCAAGAGGTTTCCTCCTCACTAAGTTGTTGGTGTGGAGATACCCCCCCTAGTGGACAGAGGAGAGATTTCCCCCCCCCCCCCCCAGATTCCCTTATAGTCGGCAGATCTGCTCAATGTATCATAATCTACGTTGGCGGTCCCTCCGTTCGGCCCAAATCCTTCGGCTTCCCCTTTCTTCCACATTTTTTTCCCCGCTTTTCCCTCGGCCCGGAGCACGCTTACCTTCCGATCTGGCTCTCCGACGAAGATGTTCCCTTTATGCCTTGTTCCTTTTTTCCATGCCCCCAGAGCAATTTTCTCCCGGGGACGAGGACAGCCCCTTCCCCCCCTTTTTTCCTTTCTGTTCGCTTTCCCGAGCGTCCATATTTCATTATACAGACGCCACCCCTCCTTCCCGAGAAACAAACGGATCTTTCTACCCCTTTACGTCTTTCTGGGTTCGGACATCGTCTTTAAATTGAGCCCCCCTTCTTCGGTAATCCGTGTTTTTTGGATGGGAAAATCCCTTCCTTCCCAAATCATTCCACTTGGATCTGGGTTATTATCCTATCCTATAATTGGCAGCATAGAAGGTTCGTCCACCGGGTTGCCGAAAATAAGGGCTCCTCTTCCTCCCCTTCTTATTTCTTTTTTGGGTGTCCTTTCCATAGAGGTTATAGATCCGACTGTCGAAGGGATCCTTAGGCCCCCCTTAGATTTACCATTCCTTCCAATTGAGTGGAGAAGGATCTGGCGTTCTCTGAGGAAGGGAAGAAAGATTTCTTCTGGGAGAAAGGACCTCTCGATCACCTCCCGCACCTCTTTCATAGTAGTTGATTTTCCCCCCCCATAAAAAGCTTAAAGAACTTGTAAGTTAAGGAAAACCTTTTCCCCCATTCCACCCCTGCCGGAGAGAGACTAGATTTGGCCCCCGCTATAAATACTCACTCCTCCGTCCCCCCTTGCCAACGGTTCGTCTCGAAGGGCTTTCTATACTCTGATTAAACTTTCCCTCCCCTTACTAAAGTCTCTCAAACCGAGGGGATGTCCATTTTGAGATGACAGACTTTTAGGAGTAAAATGGTCCCTTCTTTCCCTGTCCTTTCTTCCTTATGCTTCGTTCGAGCCAAGTACGGATAGTATTCATCGGTCCTCCGGATAGAGGTGACTTTCCTTTTCCCCTTCCCTGAAACCTCCAAACCGTCCTAGAGTATTTTCCTTGAACCCGGTAGCGGCCCCCGTGAGGATGAAAAGTCCTTCCCTTCGCTACCTCCCCGAGAGGTTCTCGTGCTGCTGCTTTTTTTGGCGACCCGATACCGGTAAAATTAATATGGAGCCCTTTTCCTTACTTCATCTTCTTGGACCTTGGAGCTCGGTAGAGAGGTTGGCGATGCGGTCCACAACGAGGAAGTCACGGGGATTCGGCGTCTCCTTTTCCCCCCTTTGAGCCCAACCCTCTTGAGACACGATTTTCGGATTGTCCCTTCGCTTCGGGTAGATTCCCCGGATGCCCCTCTTTTTCCCTTTACTTTTCCCAATCATGATACGCTGGTCCCTCTTCTTGAGGCGGACCTGGGCCTTTGGCAGTTTTTTTTCTTTATCTCCCTTCGACTCCTTCAGCGACCTCCTGAGCTTCCGCAACTCAAGACGTTGGCGCGACATGGTTCGCGGCCTCTTTTCTTTCTCCTGTCCTTTTTCGATTGAAGGTTCTTCCACAGGAATAGCAAAATTTCCCGTGTTGTTGTTGAGAGAGATGACCCCTCTCCTCGTACAGGACAAAATACTGCCTCCTTTTCCTTTTCCCTGTCTTCTCTCCAACGGGCTTTGAATGGCCTGCGAGCACGTACCTTTTCGAGTTGCGGAAGCTCTGCCCTCTTCCTTCGCTTAGGCATGTCGTTCCCCCCTATCCCTCTTTTTGCGGTTCCAAGTCGATCCGGCCCAGAGTTTTCATATGACCAGCGGATCCTCTTTGAGCAGGCGTACCCGACTTTTCTTTCATTAGTTCTGGCCCTGCCGACGGTTTCTTGCTTCCGAGAGGACGGCCCCTTCCTTTGGAAGTACCCGCTTTCTCCCCCCCTTCCCCTCCTTGGGTTTAACCCCACCTAGATACCGCTTCCCCGAGCACAGCGGCAAGAAGTTTTTTTCCGCACAAACATCCCTCTTTGTCCCTTTTTCCCAGACGTCGCAAGAAAGAGCCCGCTTCCCTTATCTAGAAGGGCATCTGTTGGGGCAAAGAAGGGTCTTTTTTTTTTTTTTCTCTCCCTTTTCGGATTCTCGAGGAAAACAGGATCTCCGTTCGTCACGTAATGTCCTTTTTTTTTTCCACGTGGTATAATGGAACCGATTTTTCTTTGTTTTCCTTGATTTCCTAAGACAAATACGAATTCCGATTCTCCCCCAGAGTAGAATGCGGTCCTATACGGGATATGGCCCCTCTTCCCCCAGTACCTTTTTCCTCCACCGCCTCCGAAAGATTAGTCGGGCGTCCTGGATAGTTGACCAGCCCCCTTCCCTAAAAGAATCTGGGTGCTCTTTCATGTTAATGAGGGAGGATTTTCTTCCCCGCTGGAAAATCGATGCGTCGGCAAGGAAGGTGGGCCGGGGGATTTTCCTCGTCCTTCCCTGCATGCCCTCTGGTGATGGGAGATGCCCTATCCCTCTCTGCCGAGCAGCTTCGACTTTTTTTCCTAGGACATAGACGGCGAGGCTTTTTCCCGACCTCTCGATTCCTATCGAAGAGGCCCTCGACGCATTTTGCCTCGAGTACTCGACTTCTCCCGCCTGGTACTTCCCCCAGTTCCCTTTCCTTCCCCCGCGCCCCCTCGGGGGCGGAGGCGAGAACCGCTTTTTTCCCCCCTACACCACAAGGACGAATTTTTCTTCATTATTCGTCGTAGGAGCCCGGTTTTCCTCTCCCCCCCGACCGGCGCGTTTCGGAGAAGGAACCCAGCCTGACCCATCCTGCTGGGTCGCCTGGCTCTCATCCACAAACCGGATCGTCCTTTCGCTGGTGTCCTCCCCATAAGAATTCGGCCGAGGTCCTTCCGCGACGGGGCCCTTTGTGTTTTCCTAATTTATAATCATAAGATGGCCCTCCTGCGCGACCTAATCACTCATTCCCTCATTCTCGGTTTTTCTCCGGATCGGCTGAAAGACTTGCTGGCGCATCCCTTTGGCAGGGAATTCGGGCCCTCGCATTCCCCCTTCTTCGTCGAGAGCGACCCGTTTTCCCCGCTCCTTTCCACCCTTCCCCTTTTTCTTTCACGACGCTCCGATCCCGCTTCCCTATTACGCCTGACCGACGGGAGCTTTTTTTCCTCGAATCCACGCAACGGATTTCCTGACCTTTCCAGCATTTCGAAGATATCGGGTTCGCATCACCGAATCTTTCCTGATAGCTACTCGTGTCCACCTCCCCTTTATCCCTCTTTCTTCTTCAATCCCGTTTCTTTCTGATCAACCTCCTTCGCGATCCAAGCCCACTTTTGTGACTCCACTTCACGGCCCTTTTTTCTTTCTTGACTTTCCTCTTCAAATCATGATCTTCTATGAACCCCCCCTCTCCCTTCGGTAGATGTTAGGGTCGGGAGACGGGAGCGTCTCTTCTCCTCGTTCCCTTTCTGATCGCCCGATCTCGGCCACACACCGTTTTTTTGGACGCGATCCGGCTTTTACGATTCCAGACAAAATCGGCTTCCTTTCCGCTCCCCCCTCTCGACCCCGGTACTTCGGGCACCACCTTTTTGGTCCTGAAGGGAGTATTTTCTGTCCCGAGCGTCCATATTTATTCCCCCCCTTCTCCCCCCCGCTCCACTTCGATTCCCCCGTCGCGTAGTGGTCCCATAGCAGAATTCTTATTGGTTTCGGCGAGCCGGTTCTCTTTTTCTGGAACATCTTGATGTCTTCTTGTAGACCCAAGCAGGACCTTCTCCGGATGGGTTATTCTACGGTCCCCCTTGGATTTTTTTCTTTCAGCCTTGTGCGCCTCCGGGCTCCAGACGTCTTTTCTCGGTCCGTCGTTATCTTGTCTTCTTGTTTAGTAAGAGCGCGGTCTCGCTTTTTTCTTTTCCCGTGCGTACTATGACATGGTTAGTGAGGACAGGTCTTTACAAGGAGGGAGAATCTCTTTTCCCCCTGGTCTCCTTTTGAGTCTGAGAGCGCCGGAAGGCTCCGAGAAGAGGAAGGCGTTCCTTCTCAGTAGAGGGCCTCTCTTCTCGTCTCCTCGGCCGCGTCCTGGCATCTCCCATTTTTTTCTTGCCGGATGAGATCCCTTCACAAGAACCGCGTCCCCCTTTTTCCCCCTTCTTGCTCCGGACCTCGAGTGGCCAGCTTCCTCCTCCCTCTTTTAGTGATCCGACAGCACCTTTTTTTCCCTTTTTCTCTCCTTTGCTGTTGAAACTTCCGCCACGCTTTTTCTGTCCGGCTCAACACGAGGTTTTTCAGCGTACAGGAGCCGGGTCTTTTTTGGTTCCTGCGGACTCGTGGCCGAACGCCTTTATTTTCTTTGCGGTTGGGCGCAGTGAAAAACAACTTTTTCTTTCGTCTTCCTCTTTTCCCTGTTGACACTCTGTGTTTACTGTATGCCAGTCCCCCCCTAACGACAAAAAGGAGAGATGTTAATAGCGTCTTTCCCAGGTAGAGGATTCTTCCCTTTCTCTCCAGCGATTCCATCGGACCTTAGAGATTACCTTTCTTTCGGAAGCGGGACTCTTTCTTTTTTTTCCGGTCCCCCTGGTGTTCCCTTCTCCCTGACGTCATCGACGATTGCGATGTGCTCTTTTCCTCTGAGGTGGCGATGACGGAGGTCCCCCCCTTTCCTTTGGATAGGAGTAGAATCGTTTCTTTTTTTTCCTGACCTGGAGAACGTCCCTTCAGGCAGGGGCCCCTGTAGATTCCAAGGATGCTTTTTTCGATTCCTATTCCGAAGGCTCAAGCGGTCCAGACTCCTTCTCCGATGGTCATTAGGCGACCCCCCTGGAAGGATCAGAATTGTTTTTGGTCCCGTAGCGGGCGGTCCTTCCCCGCCATCTCGAAGACATTTCTTTCCGGAATAGCAGAGTTCCGTCCCCCCCTCTACTAAGCTGCCCACCCCTCCCTTTCCTCTCTACTTCCCTGTCTACGGTCCAGCGAGCACCCTGTCTCTCCTTCCCCCACTCCCGCTTCCCCCCTCCCCTCACACCCTATGGGCTACCACCCTCCCATCATGATGGAGAGCCCCCCCCTCCTTCCCCCTCCTCGAAGGGCGAGACCCCCCCCTCTCTCCGCCCCCCCCCCGACTCTCCCATCCCCCATCACATTTGCCCTTCCTTCTTCTTTAACTCCTCTTCTTCTCCTTGTCTTCTCCCCCCCTCCTGTCGTGACGCCTCCTTTATCCTGAGATCACCTGCTTGCTCCCCCCCCTGCCTCTTTTCCAGGGGTGCAAACTAATACTCCCCGGTTCCTCCCTTTTCATCCTCCCCCCCCCCCTTCTTTTCCCGTTTCTATACTCCTCCCCGTTCCCCTCTTACCACCATCAAAAATCCCCCACCGTTCTTCCATCCTCACCCTTTTATCCTCCCGACGCTTCCTCTATTCTTTTCTATTAATCCCCTCCAACCCACTGCACTCAACGTCTTGAGCTATTTTCTCATCCTGGCTCCTCACTACCCTATACTCAGCCCCCCCTTCTTTCTCCCCTCTCACCCCTTATTGGCCCCTCCATATGCCTTCCATCGTTGTCCTTTACTATGTACACCGCCTTTTCTCTTCATTCCCGCATCCCCCTCCCTTCCCCCCTTATCTCCCTCCTCCTCCCACTCCCTCCCAATCCTCTCTCTTTCTGTATCTCACTCACCTACAGGGGAGAGAGCCTTGGGAAGTCTCCCCCCTCTAAGGCGATAGGAAAGAAGGACAAGAGCATTTGGACCAAACCTTTTCTGTGCAAGCGGGTTTTGATCTTCCTCCCCCCCTTTTGCTCTGATTTCCTCCTCCATGCCAGATCGCGAACAGCCGCCGGACCGGTCTTCCCTTTTAAAGAGGCAGCGAACTGGTCCGCTTCCCGAGCATCTGATACGAAAATCGGTGGAGCGACCGGCTATTGAAGAACACAGAGCTCTTCGGAATGTTAGGACACCCCTCCTTCTTGTATTCTAAAGGGCGAGACCTGATTCCGAGGAAGAAAGACTCCCCCAGGTTCCTAAGTCCCGGCTGGGAGAAGCAACATTCCGTCAGGTCCACAGAGTTCAGTTTTTTGCTTCAATATAGGACGCGGAGTCTGTCCTCCTTTCTTCGCCGTCCAGGGACAATCCGTCTCCTCTGACGTTCCCCCTTTTCTGATTGATCTCGGCGACGCCGATCACCGTCACGACTCACCTCGGAATCGCCAATGACGGGAACGAGAAAAGCGGCCCTTTTTTTTCTGCTCCTTCACCTAAGCGGACTCCCTTCCCCGGGGGGAAAAGCCGGCGTAGCCACTCTTCCCCGTCCCTCGAGCTTCCAGGGAATCGTCGCGACGGTGGGCATGCAATTCTCTCCCTTTTATCGTTCTCTAGGGGAAAAGACGCCCCGGATATAAGGGTGGTCTCCGAATTAATGTCCTCCTTTTTCTCCCGTTGTAAGAATCCGAGAGGATTTGCGTAATGCGAACGTCCCTATCCCCCCTCCTTCCGTGAAGAAGAGACCCCCCCCCCTCCCGAGCGCCGATTTCATATCATGGCTCGGCAGTCCTTCCCCTCCATGTTACCCCTTTTTCTCCGGAAAGCGAAACGACTTTATCTGATATTGACCCCCCCCCCCCTGATCGTACAGAAAGTTTCTCTTTCTTTTTTTCGGATCACTTTTAATGAGGGCGGTCTTTGGAGAAGGGACACGCTTCCTTCGCCCCTTTATCCATCTTTTCTGGGGAAGGGGAGTAGGCTTTTTTCCGAAGTCGATCGCATTCCCTTCCTTGTGATTGGGAGGCCTCCCTTCCCCAGCACGACGATGTTCTCGAATGAGTGTGCGTCTTTCCAATAGAAGGACGGTCTTATCCTCCTTCTCTTTTCTGGAGGTGACGCAAGATAAGGACTTTAAGTCCTCGAAGATTTTAAGGTAATCTCATGCGTCTTCCCCCCTGCTTTTCACTCCTTCCCCTTAATCAGTGCCTATGGACGAGAAGCCCGCGACCCCCCCTTTCTGAAACGACGGACCGAGCCGCTTTTGAGCAAGGAGGGAGGCCCCCCCTTTCTATTCTGCTTTTAAGAACCCAGCGGAGCTTTCTTGGGTAGAATGGCGCGCCCCTCCAAACACGGAGAGGCCTCACCTTCCGGGTGGCCCTTAAGAAATGCGGCGAGGTTTCTACGAGACGGGTTTTTTTTTTCATAGGAAAGATCTTTTCTTTTCCCTAAATATGGACGCTCTCCGACGGCGCGACTCCCTTTTTTTCCCGAAGTAAAGGAGGGAGGTTTCTTCGTTCTGCGCCCCGAGAAAGTCGCTTGAATTCGGGCCTCTTCTCGCAGTCTATCTCCACCCGCTAGATCGTAACCGCTCCCTTTCTCCGGGCCGACGATCCCGGCTACCGAACCATTCGACCTCCTTCTTTGTTCCGATTCATCGAATCCCAGCTTCTGACAGTCAAGTCCACTCCTTTTCTCATATGCAGACGATATCGGTTCTCCTTCTTTCGTTTCTCCCTGATATCCTTCCCGAACGGGATCTCTCTTGTGTTGTTGTGAGTCTCTTTTTCTTTGATAAAAAGTAGTGATCCCCACCCCTGAACGGTTGTGCTCTCCCTTCCGATCTTGGTGATGGCTTGATTCTTTTTCCCCGGCAAAGATATATCCTTTTTCCCCGTTTTCTCCTTCGGTCGAGGCGTACCTGCGGAAGCCGGGCTTTTTCCGGAGCAAGCGGACTCCCCCTATTCTCCACCCCAACTCGAGCCCGACCTCCCTTCTTAAGGGAAAGAACCTTTCTTCCTTATCCCTTCCTCTTCCTTGTTCCAAGCGATGAAGAGGAAAGAACTTTCCCCCCGAGGGTGGTTCGGGGGCATCCGGCGTTTTTGTCGGAAAGAGCGTCCCATTCTTCTACAGAAGACAAAACACTCTTCTTATAACCCCCTCCGCGTAGACGCGAAGTTCTTGGTCGGCCTTCTCATTGAGGAGCTCAGGTATATCCGTGTCTTGAGTTCCTCCCTTTGACCTACCAAAGAAGCTCAGGCTGTTTCTCCAGGAAGAATAATTGGCCGCCTCGACCTTTGGAGGAGTAAAGGGTTTCCGACTCCTTCCTTGATCCTTTCTTCTGGTCTCGGGCTTCTCGTCCATCGCGTCCCGGGCGATGTCGAAGGGAGTCCTTTCCCCCCCCCTTCCCACTGCCGGCGGGGAGACCTAGTCGATTCAGGATATGGCGTCTCGAGGCAGGCAGGCTCTCCTTCCTTCCTTGAGGTGTGCCCTCCAGGAGGCGTCCTTTTCAAAGAAAAGACACAAGTCGTACTTCTCCCCGCGGACCATCAAAGTAAACTCGTCTGCGATCGGATCCCCCTTTCCGCTCTTCCCCCTTCCTGCCGATTTCTTCTCGAAAGTGTCCTGCCTCGCTATAAATCCCCCTCCCCCCGCTTTCTCACTCTAAACGGTGCGGTCCTTTTTGGTCATCAACTATCCTCTGACTTCCGTGCGGATTAAGGCTAAACCCTCTTTTGCTTCCTTCTTCCCACCCTTTCTTCGTTCAAAGCGGCATTGCGCCTTTTGAAAGAATTCGGGCTTGTTTTTTCCCAGAGGCTTTTTTCCCCCACCCCTTTTCGGCTCGTCTTCCAAAGGGGAGAAGGAGAGCTTCTCGGAGAAAACTTTCAAGAACCTATTTCCTCTTTTTTCTTAGAAGAGTTCCCCTCCCGTCCGGTTGCCCCTTCTCTTCATTCGAAGATCCTCGTGCGAAGCGGACTCTTCTTTTCTTTTTTTTTTCCCCTTTCCCCTTTTCCTTGGTCTTTTTTTTTTTTTTCCGCGCCGGAACGTCACCTTTTCCCGGTCGCTATCTTCTTGATGAAGCATGGCTTTGAAGGCGTCGAATGGGGTCCCAAGATAAGGAACCCCTCGAAAGCCGTAGGCCTTGGCCATCCTTCTCGCTCTTCCAAGGAGGAAGGGGCAAGACCCCTGGTACTTTCGACCCTCTCCCCCCCATGATCAGATTTTCTGATTGAGGGAAACCTGTTCTCCTCGGACAGTAGGTTTCTTGTCCCCTCCTCACCCTCTTCTGCTCGCGTTGTCGGCATAGAAGAGCTTCGCCGGAGGTAAGATGATCGAAGGACATTCCCCTCCTTTTCCTTTTGTTTTTTTTTTCGGCATGGCGGACTGTTCGCAGATCTTGCCTTTTTTCCTGTGAGATATGCAATCCGGCCTTTCCTAATAATAAGTTGGTGTGTTCTCCTTGCTCCTTGTCCCGCCTGCCGCAGGCTCCGGACGGTCGTCGAGCGGTTCCCCAGTCGCGGGAATGGCCTTTCTTCGTCTTCGAGGTGCGGACTCCCTAGCGCCCCCCTTTCCTCTGCGATCAAGACGCCCGCGCTCAGTCGATCCGGCCCAGGTTTCCTCTCCTATGAAAAAGCGGATCATGATTCTTTTTTACGCCATCATGGGAAGCTACCAGCTCTCCGGGACAATCCCGACCTCGTGTCCCTTTCCGAGTGGACGTACCCGAGGCGACGGCTTACCTCCTTGGACTCGCTACCGATAGCGACGGTCTCCTCGAAAGCCCCGAGCAAGGCACCCCCCGCTCCCATTTTTCTTGGGGGCAGAAGACTGCGGGTCGCCAAGAATCAGCACGAGTCCTCTTTGGTTCTTCGTTCAACCGGCTTTTTGATCTCCAGGGCCCCGCTAGGGCAAGACTTTTTTCTGTCTGTCCGCATTCCTGTTCTTTTCCGGCGGTCCCCCCTAAGAAGCCGGACTGGTGGACGAGTGTTTCGCACTTTTCCAATCTCCTGCAAGGCGTGCGGTTTTTCTGACGATGTAACCGCCGCCTTTCCGTCTCCTGTAACGCTGCCACCTTTTTTGGTTTCTTTTTTAAATCCCTTCGTGGCGGAAGTTTACAATTCTTGGACCAGCCCCCTTTTGTTTTCGATTACTCGGAATGTTCATGAGGAGGATTCTCTGCCACTCGAGGCGACCTGAAGGTGGACTTTTGTTATTCCTCAGAAGGAAGAAGGTTTCGACTTTCGAAAGAGAAGGCGGAAGAACCGCTTCGCATTTGGGCGGGGTTCTCTTCGGCGAGGTTTCCCCGGATCTTACCCTCTAGTATTTTCCTCAGAGGGCCTAGAAGAAAGCTTTTTTTTCTCAGTCATGAAGAGGGTCTCTTTTTCACCCTTTCAGGTCCTCCTTCTCTCGGAGACGAGAAACCTCCCTTTTTTCTCCCGAGGACAAAGACACCCCTGAGCCCGAACCGATTTCCTCCTTCTTTCTCCCCGTTTTCTCTCGAGGCGGCCAAGTATGCGCTAAGACCCAGCCGTAATCAGATGGGGTAGCATGCTCCTCCCCCCGAGAACTTTTTTTTTTTCTGCTTCCGAGGACGGCTCTGAGGGGACCGTCGTTTTCGGGGGGAATCCCCTCCCCACATTGCACCCCGAAACCCCCCCCCAAAAAGAACAAAAAGGGGGGGGGGGTTTTCCCCCTCCGGGGTTTCCTAACAAAAACCCCCCCCAAAAACACAACCTTTTGCAACCCCCCCACCCCCTTCCCCCCCACCTTGTGTGGTGATCGGTTGGGGGTGAACTTCTTCTAATCTACCTTCCGGACAAACGGCCGGTCTCCTTTACGCCCTCAAGTCTGAAGTAAAGGGGGCCTTCCATTCCTCGTAAGCTCTTTTTCGAGAGGAGTCTCAAGAAGGAGAGCTCTGCTTTCGGTGTTGTGGCAGATAAGGGGACTACACGTCCCGCGTGTCCTTCCGATCCCGGATCCGACCCCAGTGGACGCCGGAAGCTATCCTCCTGAAAGGAAATCGGCTTGTTAAGCGCTTCTTTCAGAAGTCAAGTCCACCACCCCGTCTGTCCCTCGAGAATCACCTTTCCCTTTCTTGGACGCTCCTCTTCCCAGAACGGTATCTCTTTTTTTTTTAACTGCCTTCCCGAGGGCGATCAAAGCCCTCACGAGGTCGGTGCCCCGATATCGTGGAAGATTTTCTTCGAACTTAGAATCATCCGTGGGATGGGATTTCGATTGAACACTCCCCACCGGTCTACTCCTGGTCGGGAGACGGGGATCGTTCTTTGGGACGGTATGTAGCCTTGAGGCTTCGATTCGGACAAAAAACCTGTTCTTCTTTTCTGCATGAATTCTCTTTCTAATATCCATGAACCCCCCCATTCTAGGACAGCCTTCCGTTCTTACTGAGTTCAGGTACTGAGGGCCCCCCCCTCGGAGGAATTTCCTTGTTTTTTTCCTCCCGTTTTTGTACCGAGCGTCAATATTCCCCCCACTTAGTCAAACGAATATCCCTTATTCCCCTCGCGAATTTTAGGTCGGCATCTTCCTCTGCTTTTTTGGCTGGGAAAATCTTTTCCGGATCCCCCAGCCCCCCTCGCTGGGTTCTTATATCCTCCGCATAATTGGACGCCTTTTTTTTATAACCGGGTTGAAGAAAGATTTTCTTTTGGGTTCCCTTTTGTTTGGCTGGGTAGTATTGTCTCCTTTTCTTCGCCCACAGATTATTCGGTTTAGTAGTAACTTTTTTACTTTTGACAAGACGCCACTTTTTGAGACCTCGGTAGAGGACCTTCTTCCTCTTTTTTTTATAGGCGAGGAGAGGACTTCTTTTCTCCAGGAAGAGGTAGATCCTTTTCTTTCGGACAACATCTCCCTTCCCGATCAAAGAAAGCCCCCCTCTGGAATAGTAGTTGTCTTTCTCCTTTGGGAATATAAAAGAACCCTTTTCTATTCCAAACCCCCCTCAGAAGAACAGTAAACCCCTTGCGATCGGCAGGAGCGCTTTTTTGTTCGCTTCCCTCCCCCCTGAACATTCCGGGCCAGAAGTTCTCCTCCTTCTTTAAAAAAGGTTCGGGACTTCTTTGGGGGATGGAAACGATCCTCTTCCTCCCCTGTGAGTATTTTCCTTCCCCTTCAGTTCTGTGGCAAGGTTAACTTATCTTCCTCCGGAATTCCGGGAGGAGCCTAATCGTGGACTCCTAGGTACTTTCTGTCTTCGGTTGGAGAGTTTCGAATTTTCCCCCCAAGTCCGGCTCGTATTCATAGGGTCCCTTTTCCCCGGGGACGCCGGATAGATGTGACTTTCTCCTCCCCCTCCCCCCAAACTTCTTAATAGAGTATTTGAACCTAACCAGGTAGCGGCTTTTCCCATTTAAACTACTTTCCCTATTCCCTTCGAGATAAGAGTGTTTTCTCTTTTTTTTAAGCGGGAATTCCCTTCTTCAAACTTCTGCTTGGAACCCCCCCTTCTCGCGGGTGATTCTCTTTTCTCTTTTGTCGGTCACGTAGTATCTCCTTTTTTTTTGCCGGGTAAAAACCTTTTTGGGAGCTTTTTTCCTTTTCCTCCACAGTACCCTTTTTTCCTTTTTTTTTCCCCTTCTCGCGGAGCACGAGTGGTAGGATTGTCACTTAGGCTTTCCCCCCTCTGGTAGCTGAACAGGAGGAAGGGCTCTTCCTACGCGTTCCATTCCTTTTCCCCATTCCGTTGTCATAGGACTACTTCTTTAACTGGGACGGATCAGAAGTGTAGCAGTAGCTTTTTCCTTTCCCCTTGAGCCCAATCTTCTACTCCCTTCTCCCTTCTGATGTCTCATTAGCTTCTCCCCCTCTTTGGCGGGGAAGCTTTTTTTTTTCCCCCTTTTCGCGGCCCCTCGGTGAAACGCTCCTCTCCCTCTTTTTTTGTTTCCCGCTTTTTTTCTTTTTTTCTATGAGCTTCATGCATAAGGACTCGCCACCC
>Ga0179593_1269724_pt1 | contig 18184 bp, 24 predicted proteins | sample CZODoug2_1_08_16_FD_185931 | JGI IMG/M metagenome (GOLD analysis project Ga0179593, IMG submission 185931) | Vadose zone soil fungal communities from Angelo Coast Range Reserve, California, USA - CZODoug2_1_08_16fungal (PacBio error correction) | ecosystem: Environmental > Terrestrial > Soil >... | reverse complement strand
TCCCAGTAAACCCCGTATTTGTTCTCTCGAATCCGGCAGGGCACCTGCTATCTTATTCTCTCGTCCCCAGCTCAACGTTGAGGTTTAATTTGGGTGTCAACGATGTTTGCCCTCCACCCCCCCCAAGTTGTGGGCGGTTGTTTTTGTGCTTTGTTTTCTAAACGGTTTACCCCTGGCTTTTTCCTTTCGTCCGCGTCTCGTGCTTTTATCACCGTGTTGCTGTCCACTGCCTTGCCCTTTTTACTTTTTTTTTTTTTTTTTTTTTTTTTTTTTTTTTTTGTTTTTTTTCGTCTTTTTTTTTGTGTTTGGTTTTGTGTTTCTCTTCTTTTTTTTTTTTTTTTTTCTTTAGTGATCTTGGGGTAACACCACTCCGTTTTTTTATTCAAGCTGCATCCAGCTGTACCCAGTTCTTTCCTCTCCTTCTCTTCAGAAAGAAGGCCGTAAAAGTCTTGGAGGAGTGCCCCTCTGACTTAGATTGTCGATTGCAGTCCTTTTGGTCTGTCGCTACCCTCGGTGGTGAGCATGCGTGCGTGACGGCCTCGGTTGGTTTTTTCACTGATTTGAATTTTTTCTTATTGACCCCCCATTCTTTTTTCTTCCTCCCAGACCTCCCTTCCCATGTAAAAGGTGCGTCGGTTGCACCAGAAACGTACTTTTTTTTTCTTCCCTCAAAAGTTCAGTATAGCGATTTCCCCTGCTCTTTGCTTGCCCTTCCCCCCTGCCTTTTTCTTAAACCCATCGAGTTTCCTTTACTTGTTGAAGTTATGCCCTTTCTCGATGCCGCTATCGTTATTGTCTCGGCCTTGATTTTTTCTTGTTTTTCCCCCCCCTTTTGATGAAATGGCCATAGTCGTCACTAGCTTCTTTCTCTCTTTTCCCCCTGGTGAAAATCATGTTCCGATCTGTATGTGGTGAAGTCGCTCTATTTCCCCTTTACTCTATGAAGATCTCTCGAAATATTCTTCTTTCTCCTTTTCGCGTCAGGATTACCTCCAGCTTTTTTGGCCCTGCTCAGAACGTGTTTTTTGGATTTTGTTGCTTTTTCTCTTCCCCGACAAACTATCGAAAAGTCCGATGCTAAGACCCCCCTGTCCAGAGAAAAGACAAGCCTGGTTTTATCACAGTGTTTCGACACCCGTTCTTTTCTTGTGTTGAATCCTACGTCGATGATGTCGACGTCGACGGCGACAAGGCCCAGATTGGTCTCCCTTTGTCCAGGGAATATTCGCCGTGTCGCTGCGTCTCGTGTAGGGAGTACTAGTTTTTCCCTTTTCAAATGTTGGTGAGTTGGGTTTTACTTCCCTATCGTGATGTGTCTATTTTTTGCCGTTCTGACCCGCTGGATTCAGGCTTCATCAGTTGATAGATTTAGCTGTTTCGATCCGAACCAGCCGGACCTCAAGTACTCCTTTTTTCTCCTTTTTATCTCGTTGTGACGGAGCCACGTCTTCTCCCCTTGCTTCACCTTGAGAATGTGCCGACCCCTTGCCCACCCTTTTTACAGTGATTGCGGCATAATGGTCCTGTTCGCTTGCGCGCTTGTTGAACTTTCCGACCAGCCCATGTCGCGGCTCCTGGCGTCTTTCCCATGACGTAAAGTTCCCTCCCCTCTCTTTTTTCTTGTTCGAAATAAAAGATCGTACAATATCCTTTTCTCTTTCCCTCTCCAATTGTATAAAGATACCACCACCTTGCTTTCAATAAACGAGAAGACTCATAACAAGCACTTGTTCCCACTTTTTCTATTTAGTCCAGAGTCTTGGATTCACGTTTAATCGGGCAAGACATGGTGGTCCTTCCCTTTTTTTGCTTGTAAGGCCCTGGGGAAAATTCCCCCTTCCCTTTTTTGTTGAAGATTGCTTGAGCATTGGCTGTGCTTGATCCTTCTTGTCCCCACAACCCCCCCACTTACGCGGCAGGCCCCTCGGACTTTTTTTTGTTCTTTGCCCTTTTAGGGCACGATCGAAAGAGCGTGAAGATTGATTCAGGAGAGGTTTTAGACGGTTCCCTATCTACAGTTACACTTCCTCGAAGATGGGTTTTGGGGACGCTCCCTTCTTTTTTGCCCTGAACTGTCTCTCTTGGCCTTGACCGGAGTTTCCTGGTCTCATTTGTTTTTTCCCGACGACACAGATCTTTTTCCGAAGCGGCAGATTTAGGTTGGTGCGCTCCCTTTTTCCTAGATCGGCAAAGACGGCACACTTCCACTTTTTCTCTTCACGTTAGCAGGCTGTTTGTCTCCCTGGTGCATGGACTGCGTCTCTTACCGAGTTCCCTGAGTTCCCCCCCCTTTTTATGAATTTCCGTTTGTTCCAGTCGAGCATCGAGTGAGCGTAGAACCGAAGACTCCTTATTTTACTGCGCTTGATCGCGTTCTCTCTAGCTGTGTTTCCTTAGGTCGGCTGTGTTCTGGCTATGATTCTAATTTTTTTCTTCCCTCTTCATTCCCCGTCACGTGGTAAGTTTTTTTTTTGGTTGGCAGTCCAGTATCCTGGTTGGTCACGCTCTGAAGGGGTGGGAAGTGTTTTCTCTTCCTCCGCTTTAGGGGGCGCCCCCGTGAGCGAAAATCTTCGGCTTTCTTTCGATTTGCCGTAGGAGAAATGATTGGATCCATTTGCCAACTTGTGAAGTTTGGGGTTTTTTTTTTCCCAAGGTGCAAATGTTCCTCCCCTTTTTTCGTTGGTGTTCCGAAGATGGGCCCCACCAGTTCGCTAAAGTCCCTTTGCCAACCTCATCCCAGGTGAGGAAGAATGGCTCTCCTGGCCCCTCTCCAGCCCCAGTGATGGAAGATTTTTCTGAAACTACTATATATCCAACCTGCCTCGCGTCCTTCCCCAGTTTAGCCGCACCTTTTTAGTTTTGGTTGCGTTGGCATGCTCTGCTTTCTCTACAATACCCTTGTTGGTGAGTTCTCTTCTTTTTTTTCCCGAACCTACTGCTGATGGTGTTGCAGCTTTGGCGCAGGGTATGCGTGCGGGGGGTGCAGGTGGCGCGAGTCTTGATTTCTCTTGACCATATGTTTCTGCCGATCAGCTTTAAGTCACGGGGGATTTTTTCCCGCTTGCCGTTGGATACGCGTGGGGGCCCATATTTCCTTTCCCTACACCGGAGAAAATCCGGCAACCATGCTTCCTTTCGCCTTGTTCACCAAAAGCCAACTCACCCTTTTTTTCCCTTGGCGGACTCCCCTTTTTACGGCACGACCACAGACCGGAAATATTTATATTGGTTCTCCTGTCCCCCTTCTCTTTCAAGATCAGCTCACCCCCGCCGATTATACTTCTGACGCCCCCCTTGATACAGACTTTCCCCCCAGCAACTGTTCGCTTTTTTTTCCTCACGGTTTTGTTTTCGATGAGACCGTATGCAACTATTTTTGCAACCTCCCCCCCCCCCTCAATCTACCCAGGATGCGATCACGCGATATCTCTTCCAATCTCTCTAGATTTAGAGTGGTTACGATAAGCTTCCTTTCTGGCTTACACCCACCGTCCACTCTTCCTCACTGAGCCCCGTTATCCCGTCCAACATCGCTGCAACCAGGATACGCATGATCACCACGAACTTCATTAGCTGAAAGCCTCCTCTCCACCCCACGTCTTGAGCAATGGAAGTATCTCTCGTCGAGGTTTTGCCTTGGTCTCCACGGACACACCACAGGAAACTGATCTCCCTTTACCTAATCGTGTGTCGGAATGCCATTGCACCGCCATCCTTTTTGTCCGGTCGATCGTCCCCTTCCTCCTAAGATCTGCCTCCAACGCCCTTCTTTCCCATCTACCAGAGGTTCGACATGATGTAACTGGCCCCTCGCCTTAGCCACCCCGCTCCGCCATCTTGTATCTCTTTCGATCCGAACCCTGACGCAGCTGAAAACATTAAGTCGTTGGAAAATCAGCCTCTCCTCTTGGAACCCCCCCGCAAGATCCAGGAAAGGATAAAGCACCTTCCTAGAGTCCCTGTAACCACTCGGACCGTTTCCCCAATGGCGGCCCCAACTCCTCCCACAATGTCTTGCATCATTGAAACCGAGCTCCTTTCCCACCCAAGTATCGACGATCAATGGTCCCAAAACGAGCTCACCATTCTGTTCTTATTCTTTTCCCGAGTGCTCGTCTTGTATATCTATCACTTGATCTCCTTAGCTGGACGAGACTTCTTTCCCCATTTGATTTTTTGGCGGGAAAGGACGTGCCCTTGTTCTCGCCCCCCGATTTCAGGTGACAGTGGTGACCCCCTGGTTTAGGTTATTCAACCCGGGCATTTCTCCGTGGTCAGCCATCACATGGCCTCGAGTTTTCACAACTGTTGACCACCAATGGATCAGAATTGGCGCCGATCCTCTTCCTAATTCACAGATAAACTTCGAAACTTCCTGCCTGCGAGATCCCGGCTTCAGTGAGACTCCCCCAGATTTTACAGCCTTTTCTGTGCTGCTCACACCGTTTCTGGACTTCAAGAACGGAATTTGGAACTTTCCACCCCCCCCCTCCCCACTCCAAGTGGAAGAACAGGACGGAAGTTTGGCCCCGATTATGGCCCCAGTGACGACACCACTTTTTTTCGTCAGTCGCATGGGTCTTTCCTCTTCAAGTTTCCGTCTCCGGACACAAAATTTCAGCCTTTTGTCGCCGTCGACTTGAATTCGGCCGCACAGCGACTTCAGATTTTTTCTTCCCCCCCCCCTCCCCCTCTTTTCCGTACCAACGGGTAGAGCAATCTCCGGAAGTTTTTTTGGTTTGGTGTTTAAGTCCTTTTTCCCTACTTTCGATAGTTGGAGGGACTTGGCGCCGCGTCCACAACCCCCAATATCTTTGCTGTCTTTTTCCCCCCCAATTCTACACATCGCTGGAATCCTTCGTTGACCGGTTTTTGAATGATTTTGTTTTGTTTTCTTAATTTAACATGCCTCTTCACTTCACCCCACTCCTTTCGGGCACAGACCTGTTCCTTCTTAATCGCGCGGCGTTTGAGCCGCTGCAAGTTACTCCTCAACATCGACGGGTTCCATCCATGCTATTCCTTTCCTCCCAATGCGATCCGGAAAGGATGGTCTTTCCCATACCCTTACAAGGTTCCCTTAAGCGAACCGGATGTGACCAGAAATGCGGGAAGGCAGCGTCTTTTTCACTCGCTAGTCTAGTTCCTCTCCGTGGCAATAAACAGTCGGTTCTGTGCACCGACTCCTCTTTCATTTTTCCCAGGTCAGTCCCCCGGCGCCTTTCCCTTTTTTTCCAAGATGTGATTAATAAAAGAAATCCTCCCTCAGGTCCTTCCCGCTCCCAACCGATCCGTAGCCACTGCATGCTCAAACGAGGAATGCTTTTGAGGCCACCCAAGTCTGAATACTTCGAAATCTGACTTCTTGGTTCCTCCAAGAGTTGAAGGCCTGCCTTATTACGCGCCCCTTATTACTTGATGCTATCATGGATTCCTTGAAGCTTGACACGTGCACCGGAGGTGGTATCCCCCACCAACTATCATCTCGTTTTTTTTCCTTTCCTATAGTTGATCCTCGCGACCCTTTCCCAAATCAGAGCGGACATTGCTCCCCTTCCCTCTCCGTTCGGGTAAGTTCGACCACCGCATCCCAACCCCCGCCACATTTCTCCGTTTTCTTTCACCCTTCGTGGATTCAACATAGTCTTTATTCTTCTTCCCTCTCTCCTGACGCGAATAACTCGTCGGCCTCCTTTCCCTGACTGTTCTTAGACAACTAGTTTTGGACAATTTTCTTTTGCAGAGCCCCTCCCCTCGGCCTCCGCTCTCCACAGGGGACAAACCCTTTTCTTTCACGAATGCAGTCTCCCAACCCTTCCTTTGTCCGGTGACAATCCGTGATGTTCCATTTCCCCCAGAAAAGAGTAAACGTTTTTCAATTCCGGACGACCCGAGCCTCTCCGAAGCAGTGTGATAACCCGAAGCTAAGTCATCCTTCCTGCTTGCGCAAGATTTTTAGCCCAGCTTTCCTCCCCCACATTTTGTAGATCGAGCCCTCTGCCTCCTGCCAGGTCATTGCTTTAATGTGTTTTCGCGTTTTGTATGCTCGGTGCTAGAGCTGCCCTTCCTGTCCTTCTATCTTTGCTCATTTATCGAACCGTGATTGAGATTGGTCGACAGTCTTTCACATGCTCCAATGTTCCTGGCCCATATTTTTTTTTTCTGCCAGAAAATTCCTTTTCCTGTTTTTTTTTTTCCTCCTCATTTGCGTGCTGTGTTCAATCACAATCCCCACTTTTAGTACCCAGAGCACATCCTGAATTTGCTCCATCTCCTCCCTCCCTACTGAATTGATCTTTGCACCGAATCCACTTCCCTTCCCTTTCCTGCGTAGCACTCGCCGCAGTGGATTTGCATCTGCACGTTTGCGATTTGATCGGCGAACACCCTCGTTCTACCTTTCTTTTTTCGCTCCCTGTCTGTTGACCTCAGCGCCGCGGCCTCTCCCTTCCTCATTTGTGTCCTTCCGCCCCGGCGATTTTTTGCTTGATCTGGCCCCGTACACCTTTCTGAATCTTGAACTTCACACTCTCTCCCCACGTCCGTTCATCTACTCTCCCTGTTTCCCTCCCTCCTTTCGAGGAGGAATGTAGAGGTAGCGGTATACCCTCTTCCGTCTCTTTTTGACTTTCTTAACATCTTTCACCTCCTCTCCTTGTTTGAGTAGATGGACATTCTTCATCTTTCACCCTTGACCGCCCTCGTTTATGACTCCTACCCCACTCCGCAGGCATCTGGTTACGGCCATTCGTCTTTTTGAGTCTTCACTTTGATCGTGGTTTTTTTTGTTGGCCTTCTTTCAGGGTCGTGAACCGGTGGACCGAGAAGACAACGTCGGGGGGGTTTTCTCCCGCACCCACCCAGTGCCTTTCCTGCTGTCCGCCCCCTTTCGCTGAGGCCGACGATGTGTAAAAATCAAAGAGAGTTTTAATTTTTTGGAGCTCAGCGTACCCCGTTCCTCCCCCCTCCCCCTTTCTCTTGGAATTCGCATCCCTGTCCGACATGGCTCTTTTTCCCATCTCCACGTCCTTTTAGCAGAGTTTCTTTCTCTTTTAATCAGTCTTTCCTTTATTCTCCAGCCGTGGTTGGTGGCGTTGGAAAAACAGTGCACGCACTGACTGAGGAGTTGCATGCATTTCGTCACCCTAAATTTTTGTCCCCCCCCCCCGGCAACTAGATGCTCGCATGGAGCAGGTTTCCTTTTCTATTCCAACCAGATATTTTCAAAATAACGGTTCGAGAAATTCCTAGCATCCTAAGCCAACCAATCGTCCTTTCGTGATTATTAATCGTCTCCCCGCGTTTCCCAACCATCCTGGTTAACTTTCTGCCATTCTTAAAGCTTTTTCTCTTTATCAAGGGTTTCACGCTGTTTTTTTTTCCGCTTTTCTGTGTCTTAAAATCATGTGCGTTTTTGTTTTCGTTTGAGTCTCCAATGACTTTCTCCCTGCTTTTTTGGAACGGTTTAGTTGTTCCTTTCTCTGTTACCTTCAGGGATTTTGTTCACAAGAAGCTCTCTTTTTGGTTCTTCCGTCTCGTCTTTGTCCTTTTGTACACTCTTTGATGAAGACCTAGGATTAGTTCTCTTCCTCGCTTCCGCCAAATAGGTCGTCCTTCGGACAGGGGACCGTTGCTCGTAAGTTATTTCTCTTTCATCTCTCCCTTTACGTACTTGCTGTCAACTTAAGTATTTCCCTCCCCATGCAAAAAGGTTGGTGTTCTCCTGTGTTTCTCCAGTTGCCTCTTGCACGTCTTTTTTGAGCAATGACCTTGATTTGAAGACCCCAACAAGTATTCTGAGGATTCCCCTCCCTGCCAAACGGCAGCTTATCTTTCGCGTTTACGTTTCAACAACTCCGGGTTCTCTCCTTTCAAGATGCCTCCTCCCTTCTCCTCCTCTTTTTTCATACGCCTTTGGATAGGACGACAGGCTTCCTTCCCCGGCTGATTGGGCGACCCCGATATCGGCTCTCCAGTACTTTCCCTCTTTTTTTTCCCCGTAAGACTTCCTAGTGGTGAGCATGCGTCCGTCTCTTTTGGCGGGACCTTGCTCGGAAGGGATGCTTCTGTCCACCAGCTTTCTATTTTTTTCTCGACCTTCTTGTTTACCCCATTCTTCGGTGCAACTACAAGTCCTCCTTCTTTTTGCCGCTTGCATTCTAGCGCCTTGACAAACTTTCTCTTTGCTCTCCTTCCTTCCTCTTTAGCCTCGTTTAACTTGTTGAAGGTTTCTCCCCCTTCTTGAAGGTCATTGAAGTTTCCTAGGGAATGTCTTGTCTTCCGTGTCGTTTTGGAAAGGCCATCTGTCCTAGCTTTTGTTTCGATTGTCCCCTGTGTTGTACATTGATGTTGCCGATTTTTCGGTGGTTGAAGTGTCTCTGAATGTACTGAAATTTTTCATCTTTCTCTCCCTCCTTTCTCTGCATTGAGCGCAGGATTACCCTTTTTTTAGAGAGGTGAAACCTCCCCTCAAACGCTTGTGGCTTGTGTTGACTTTGCGTGCCTGACCTCACAACCTCTCTCAAAAGCCCGTTTTTCAAAACCGCCCTCACCAAGAAGCAGTCCTCGGCGTGTTGCGTTTCTGGAAAAAGGGATTGTTTTTTTCCTTTCCTCCTCGATGATGCGCCGAGGCGAGCGTCGCAAAATTGCGTTGTTTTTCCGTATATCGGTAAAGTTAATATGCAGCCCTGTGCTGAGCTCGTGGGATCCACCCCCTCCGCTTACGTAGGCAATTCTCCCTTTTTTTTTTTTCCTTTTAACGAGCTTCACGTTCTTGTGCCCTTTCCCTGACCCTCTGATTTCTCAAGTCGTCTCGCTTAGATATGTGTCCTTCTGACCGCCTTGATTTTTCCCTCCTCTTCCTCCTTGTCTCTCACTCTGGGTTTGACGCCGACCGTGATGTTTTTTCTACCCTTTTCCGGTGCCGACACTTGAAACTTCTTCCCTCTCTTTTCTGATCAACCCCTTCTCTGACTCTGGCCGCGGGTGTCCAGCCCGGACCAGTTTTCAACCCCTCGTGTTTTTCTCGCTACTGAGAATTCTACCGCCGTTTCCTCCCCGCAGCGCTCATTAACCATCCCACCTCCTCTTCCTCTCCCTCTCCTTCTAAAATTGTATTAGGATATACCCCTAAAAGAGTGAAAGACAGCTAAGAAGTTACTAACGACTGAGTGGCGTCTTTTTATATCTCTCTTCTTATCCCCTAATTTTTTTTTTTCCTCATGGCGTTGGCTTTTTTTTTGTTTCTCAGTCGGCCGGAAAGGTTTGGCAAATGACTTCCTTTTTCCTATTCCGATATGCCGAATTGGCGTGATCTTTTTTCCTTGTATAGGCTTTCCACTTTTCGCGTCCATCTTATGTTTCCGATGTTGCATCTGATTGAACTTTTACTTTCCCCTAAAGAGCTTCTCTCTTGAGGTGCTTTTTTGAGCGTCGACTAGTACCTACCTCATTTCCTCCTATGTGCTTCGGTTACGAGCGTCGTTGGTGGACCTCCTTCCTAGGACGAAGACTTTCCCTTAGGCAGGATGCGGTTTGCCTGCTAGAAGGTACCCAGAGAATTCCGACTTTCCCCTTTTTTTGCCTATTCAGTTTGGTGTCTTAGCACTAGAATCGAAGAGCTTCCCGACGGCATGTCCCCAACCGTTTTTTTGCGCGACGCGTTTGCTAATTTTTCATTTCGTTTCTTCTTCTCCTTGCGTTCTTTGTAAGAGAGTTGGACGAGCGAGAACGTGTTTCCTCTTTCGTTGTTAAGGTCAGCTCTTGATCCTTATCGCGAACCAAGCCAGTCCTCCGTTGAACCTCATGCTTTTTTTCTCTTTGATCTCTCTGGCGCCTTCTTTTGGCAGATGCAGGATTCAAGTATACTCCTCCCTTCTTGTTCTCACTGGTTTTTTTTGAGCGGGCTTTGGACGTAGGTATGGTTTTCCTCCCTTCTTCCTTTGGTGAAGCTAATCTTTTCTTCAGATGTCTGGAGTCTAAACGTTAGCGACATACCTTTTGTCTCTTGCCTTCTGTCCTCCCTTTCCGCCAAGTGGCAACCCGGTTTGAGTTGGCGGTTGGGGCCCAAGTTTCAACTGAAAGCATTTTTTGCACCTTGCCCTCTTTGCGTCCTCTCCGGGGGCCACAACACTGCGGATCCCTTCCCTTGCAACACGAAATCCCCGTGACTTCCATTGGTTGCTCGGCGCTCATCTCTGGCTTTCGAGTCCCTCCTACTATCTAGACAACCTTTTCCCAGTTGACAGCGAGCCACGTTAGCCTCCCCGCAAGTTTTCCCCGATTTTCTTTGCCCCCTTCACTCTCTTATTTCCTCTCCTCTTTGTTTTTTTTTTCTCTCTCTCTTGCAATTGTCGTTCCCTTCGTGTGTTTTGCGCCAGAAACGTTCCTATTTCTTTCGATTGATTAAGTCTTTTGTTCCATAGTAGTTCTTCTCTCACGTCCCTGCGTGTCTTCCCCCATTTTCACACGGGGAAGAATGCCTTTGTCCCCATCCCCCTTTCCCACGGTGGGACCACATCGGGATCTTTTTACCGCACACATCACTTCTTGAACAACACAGTGCTTTAGTTACAACTTTTAGTCCCCCCCTCCCCCCTTTTCCCCTTTGGCGTCAGCAAGAATTGTCTTAGACTTGACTAGAAACCCGAGTACCCTCCTTATGCGCCACGTTGGGTTTCGCCCCAAGTCCCCATCTCTTCGGAACCTCAGCTACCCCCGCCGGATATACTTTATTCACCTCCTTCTCTTATGCCACCCCCCAAATCACTGAGGCTTTTGATGTGCCTACCCTGACGGTCACTTTCTCGTTAGACCTTCTTCCTGTCTACTTGCCAGACAAAGCCCCAGAAAGCGAACACCGTTTTTCTAAAGAGATCCCTTAGGTCCCCCGTGCTCGATACTCTGGTTTTGCTTTTTATTCTAGGCTTTCCCCCGGACCAGCTCCCTCTTGCCGGATCCTTTGTCCAACTTTGACCTTTTTTCCTTCTTATCATCAACGGAACTTACGTCGCTTAAGAGTTCAGCGCCCCCACCTTTTGCGATCCTTGTTCTTTTGACAGCAGTCGTTCCCTTCTTTAGGCACATCGTACACCACCCCCCCGACCGCTCCATTTTGGTAATCACGATGTGTAGTAGCCTTTTCAAGCACCTTCAGACTGACTTTCCCTTCCCTTCGCTCGGCCCCTGAATAAGAGTTTCCCCTACAACGGGAGCCGCGTTAACCCTCCTCCCCCCTTTCCGGCCTCGATGATGACCTATGTAACTGTTCCTTTTCAGCCTTGCCCACCACCTCTCCAAAGAGGCGCTGCCCGGCCTCCTTGACCCCTCTAGACCGGGCCTCGCCCTCCCCCTTCACGCTCCGCCCCCATCCGCCTTCCGAGCAATTGGCAAAAGTCCTCCCCGTCACGGTTTCAACCAATGTAACCAGCCAGATCCTCGTACGAATGTTCCCCATTTGCCCGAAATAACCAGCCCTCCCCTCACCAGAATTGAAAACCCCGTTCTTTTTCCCATCCCAGTATAGTACGTCCCTTCAACAATCTCACTCGTTAGACAGTCTTCTCCCTCTTTTTCCAATTTCTTTGATTTTCCTCCCCCCAATTAGAATTACTCCCTCGCTGGTTTGACGAGCTGTTTCTTTCCTCACTTAGCTGCTGTGCTTTGAACCATGGACCGTTCTTACTTTTTCCCTCTCACCCGAGCATGTTACGTGGTTACTTTCTTCTCTTCCCCCCCCCGTGAAGCAAGTTCCCCTCTCAGGGCGACGCCATCATGGTCCTCCGGCTTTCCCCTTTTTACCTGCCACCTGGTCAGAATTTTCCTCCGTGTGTACGTCACCCTTTATTAATCCTCCACCCTGCGGCCTCGCGCTGAACCATCGGCGGTTAGGCTTAGACAAAAAGTCCTTGAACTTATCTTCTGCTTAAGTTCTCCTCGGTTTTTCCTTCCCCCAGAACTTTCCAGCTAGGACCCAATCACCCAACCACCCCTCCCCACCTCCATTGGATAGGGAAGGACGGACCGCTGAGGAGACATCCCAGTAGAGCCCTCCCGCTTTCACTTTGACCTCTATCATCTACAAAAACCCAGCCTTTTCCTCAGGTCCTGGCCTAGGAACTCTCATAGACCTTCCTACTTCAACACCAATTTCAATTTTTCGAAAAACTTTTTTCCTATCACATCCAGGTCCCGCCGTATGTTGAGGCGGTGTTTACCTCATTTTTTCCGATTGCGGACTCTTCGGGATTGCTGGCACACCTCCCAGCGTCAAAACAACCAGTTCATCTTGGCTTCTCATTGTGTTCTCTTAACACATCTCCTGGCGCCATCGCGCAATGGTCCTTGGCATTGATGGTCGTCGATTCTACAAGCAGGGTCCTCTGAGCAGTCTCCTCACCACCTACAAGTCTGCAAAACTCATGTTCAACCTTTTCCCCCTTCGAGAGCCAAGCTCTTTCCAGAAGATGATGTCATCACGTCCCCTTTGGCCCGACAACTCCTCTTTCCTTTCCCGATACCCCTTGTCCTTCCGCAAATCCCTCTTTTTCCCCCTACCCCAAGTTAAACGATGCACATCTTTTCCTTTTCAACTCCCCTGATGGCAGGCAATCGAGCCTCTTTTCCCTCTACCTACGGTGCCCCAATCTTTTCTTTTTTACTTCCTCCATCACTTCGTTTTTTCCACCTCCTAAAGCTTTGGTCCTTTACCCTGAATCTGCGACCTCTCCTCTTTTTTCCCCCCAAAATCCAAGAGACCTCCCATTTTTTCATCTGGGTACGAATACAACACTCTCCAGTCGTCCTCTTTTTCCAGTCTTTCTCCCCCCCTCGGAACTGTTCGACGATTCCCCCCCCATCGATAAGAGACCTCGAAGATATCGTTTTAGTTTAGAACTCTTTCCCTTCCTTCTTTCTTTTCCTATCAAGGAGTATTAATAGATGAAGGATCTTTCTTCCTTGTCCTCCTCACTCCACTGAGTGGTTTACCATCTTACCTTTCCATCCCTCCTCATTGTTTGCCCTATTCTCCCCGCTAATTGCAAATGATACTTGGCTCCCTTCCTTCTGTGAATTGCGATTTTATCCTTTCGACCCCCGGCAAGTCACAAACCCCCCTTTCCTGTCGTTTTGTTCCCCCTTCTTAGTGTTCCTCCCCCTAGTGTGAGTAAAAACTAACCTTTCTCTTTCCCTCTTGGCACGAATTAACGTAGCTTCCGCTGTTTCCCCCACCTTGCCGCTTGCTCAGACCTATGTTTCGGAAATCCGCAGTTGCACCCGGGCTGCTTCTCCCCTTTCCCCCCCCAGACTGACTCATGCGGCTGCGGCCAACCCGACTTTTCGGGGCTTATCCCCTTTTTTCTTTCCCGAGAACCTCTCCTGCCCGCCCTTAAGACCGAAACCCCCGCCGAGCAGACTAACGCTTTACCCTCAGTCCCCTCCCCTGAGATGCGCAGCTCCTTGCTTCGTTTAAGTCTTTCTCCCCCTTGTTAGAGCACTCTTGAATCAATTTTTTCTTTTTTTACCGAGGGTGTTTTTTCTGCATAGCTTCGCAAGCCGCTGCTTTCCTTCCCAGTTTCTTAGATGCTGCGCGAATTCTCTTCCCCTTGTCTTTTTCTGCTCTCATGGAAGTCCGTTTTCCAAACCTTCTCTTCTTGCCATCTCTTTCCCTTCTAACCTCTTTCGTTTTTCCGTCCTTCAGCCGACCCCTTCCATCTTGCCGTTTTTTTGTTCCCAACGCCCCTCTGCTTGAGAACCAGAGGCACATCTGTCTTTTTTCTTTTCTCCCGCTGTTTAAATGCTAGGATCTTTGCACCAAAGAAACCCTCGGCCATGTTATTTCTTGCTCTATTGTACATCTAGGACGCAGGGGCTTTGCGATCCCTATTATAGTTCTCGGTTTCAAAATCTTTCTCCCATCTTTTTTTTCTCTTATTTCCAACTCTTCCAGACCTACTCTCTCCTCCCCTTTTCCCCCCTCCCTGGGACAGTGGTGCTTCGCTTCTCTCTGCGTTTTTCTCTTCTTCCCTTTTCCCCTCACCTGAAACTACGCCCGATCGAATCAATAGACGTCCCCAAACGATCAAGTTCTCATAGCGATGATGGGCCCGTCCCACAAGACGCTCTTTTTTGAAGGGAGTCGCGGGTGCATAACTCCCCCTTCCCTTTCTTCTTTAGTTGAAGTGTCGCATATTATGTTGTTTTTCTTTTGTTTTTTCTCGTCTCCCTCCCAAAGGCAGAAAGGACGGAGTTGATGCTTCCTCCTTTCCCATTCATAACTAGCAGACTGTCTGCGTACGGCATTCGCGTTTTTTAACTTGACTTTTTGTCCTTTGTTCTTCTTTGACTTTATGGTTTTCAGGCTGTGAACCTGGTTTCACCTTTCTCCCTAGCGCTCGTCCACCCCCCCTTCGGCTTCAAAGAGGACAATGGGCCTTTTTCGATTGCAAGATTCGATGGGCCGAGCGGACCATCAACTAGTTAGACCTGTCCCGTTCGGCCGATCCGCGACGGATTCAGCCTTCCCCAGCCTTTTTAGACTTCGCCACTTCTCATATTCGGTTTTTTCCGTACTCCATGAGTTTTCGCGGGTAGGAGCTGTTCAGGTAATGTTCTGTTACTCCTTTTCTCAGCAGTGTTTGGTCTTTCCCACCAGCCGCTCCACTGATGAGTCTTTTTCCGGTTCATGGACACGGTCCCAGGTTATGGCCCCCCTCCCACTCGGATGGCTCTCGAGCATGTTTTCTCCCTCTCTTCCCCCCTCCAATCCCCGTTTCGGAGAAATTCGGCGGCTCTAAGACCAAAAACTGCCTGTTTTTCCGCAGGATTTTCTTCCCAGCTCCCCCTCTTGGTCAAACCAGACCTACTTTCTGCTTATTGTTTCGACGCAGATGTTTTTTGCCAAGCTTTAATTTTTTTCCTCCTTCTTTTCAGAAGTTCTAGGCTTCGTTTTTGATTTTATAGTTGTCGTATTTCCCCCTGCTTCGGCTCTGAAATTTTTTTTTCGGTCTTTGCCTGCTGGAACATTCACGGGTATTCCCCCCCTCCCCTCGCGCTCTTCTCTAATAATTAGGTCCCTGTTTGTTTGTTTCTCTTATCTTCGGTAGGGAAGACTGGTTAGTTGCGCTGTCCATCGTGTCCTATTCAAACGTTTTTCTCCGAATTGAGGAAGTGGAACCGATAACGGCCTTCTCCTCCCTCTTCCTTCCTTAACTTCTTCTCTCTATTGCGCCCCCCGATTTGCAAGCAACACGGCAAGGGGGCTGTGTTTTCTTTTTTGTGCTTTGGTCGAAAGGAGTGCAATTTTCTATGCTTGTCGTCCAGTGTTATTTCTTTTTTAGAGTCTCTGAGGATCACAATATCATTTTTCAACCCCTTTCTATGATCTGACTTGGGGGTACCAGTGCTCCCTTTCCACGGCTTCCGATAAATTCTAATTCATTTGTAATACTCTTTGATAGGACTGTCAAGGTCATTTTTCCTTCAGAATCTTTGTTTTTTGTCCCGCCCTCTTCTCTTCCCTCTTTTAGGCTTCTTCTTTCCTCTAAGGAATGGTGTTCTTTCCTCTACATAATCTTGTTGAGCATGATTTCGATGTTCGGTTTTATCGTACCCCTGCTCCGGAAGGTTTTTTGTTATTGTATTTTGACCTGCCTTTGTCTTTTCGTCCGAAGTATTTCCTTTCCCATCAATTTCTGCGCGGGCCTCTACTGTTTCCTTCTCTTTCTCGAAAGCTTGACTGTCGCCGACGTGAAAAAGACGCTTGCGATGACAGAATTTTTATCTTATCTGCATCCGTCGTTTCCCCTTGGTGTGACTGGTATTTACTGACCCCTCCTTGTTCTTCATAGGAATTTGGTGAGCCAATTTGAATCGTCTTTTCCTTCTCTGTAGTGATGACATGGACCAAGTTTTTTAGTACCTAGCATTTTCCATTTTTCCCCTCTTGTGCCCTCTGTCTGGGTTTGTTCCCAATTTCGGCTCTTTCCGTTTAAATAACCATGAGTCAGCTTAAGCGGACATCATGTCGTTCTCATTGACTGCCCTCCTTCGTTTACCTCCCCGCTTGTTAGCTTTTTCCCCTCTAGACCGACTTTCTTTCTTTTTTCTTTGGACTCGGCCCTAAAACATATCCTGAACCCCGTCGTTTTGCCCACCTCCGCCACCATCGTCTCCTTCCGGCGATGATCGACAGTGTATTCGTCTCCAGGTATTTGGGGCGAAACTCGAATTGATTTTTTTTCTTGACTTTCGAGTCTTCCGTGATTCCTTCCTGCCCCCAGTCCCTCTTTTGTCAGATTATCTGCGGCCCTTTCCTCTCTTTTTCCTGATGATTTCTCGGTCTTTCTTAGTCAATTTCTTCTTTTTCCCCCCCTTTTTTTGTGTCTTTTGAGGTAAGTTCCGAGCGGTCCTTTTTCGAAGTTAACGCCCCTTGTATAAGGCTCATCAGCAGGATGCTAGTGGTCCGCTACGCTAATGTAACCTTATTTTTTTCTCTTCCTTCCTCCTTGTCGAAGTTGATCTGGGACGTAGACCCTTTTTTTCCCTCCCCCAATTTCGTTCCACTTTTGGCGGTGACGACCCTTCTCAACCCTTATCATTGGATTTGTCCGTTCTTCTTCATCTGATTGCGCGCGGGTGACAGCGCCGACCAGTTCCCCCACTGGCCCTGCGATATGGTCCCTCTCCACCGCCGGTCCCATTCCGTCAGCGTCTCTCTCCCCCCTCTTTATCTTCCGGCGATCACTTATACCCTCTTCTCTCTAACCATACTCTCAAATTTGAATGAAACTTCAGACATACCCCCCCCGTCCCTTTTTTTTCTTTTTTTTCCTCTTTTTTTTTTTCTTTCTATTTTTTTTTTTTTCTCCTCTTCCTCTTTTTCTTCGTTTCTTTTTTTTTTTCTTTTTTCTACTTTACCCGGCTTCTCCTGACCCTTGATCTCCCTTACTTTAATTAACCCCATGAGGTCTTTTTTTAAATGTACTTCTGGCGCCTTGACTCTTCCTTTCTTACTTCAATGGGGACAACCGTGGCCCTCTTTTTTCCAGATTCTCTTCGAATTGGCTTGAGGTTCCGGATCGGAGTTGAACCCGGGAGCGGCAGCGGCCCATTTTGTAGTTTTATGTTTGCAGTTCGAGAGGTCTTTGATCTTCTCCAGATCGTGACTGCTAGTCTTCCTTCTCTTTTCTTTCGTTTGTTCCTATGACAAGTGACCATTTCACCCGCAATCTTTTTTTCTTCTGTACTTCCCCCCCAGGAGTCTGTTGGAGCACTCCCCACTTGATATTTAGTCCTGACTTTATCCGTCGGCGGGCACGGCGTTTTGCTGTAACGACTGCAAAAGACCCACCCCCTTGACGAAGACGGGTCTATCGTTGCGTTTTTTTTTCGCTATCATATGTCATAGAAGATCTTGAAGATTTATTTCCCACAGTTGGTGTAGTGCGCCGCGCCGCTTAAGGTTCCGTGTGATGATACTTGCGTTCGTTTCTTTTCTTTTCTCACTCGCTTGTGGATAGACTGACTACTGCGCCTTATTCAGCCCTGGTCCGGTTGTCCAGTCTTTTTTTTGCCTCGCCCTTAGCAGAGAAAACAAAGCCGAGATCTCTCTTGTGACCTTATTTGATCGCGGTGTCCAGCCCCCCCCCCAACCAATTTTTCTCTTCCGGGGTGTTGATGGAAGACACTGGACTACGGTCTCTCGCCATTCCTTCCCCTGTATAAAGGAGCGCGGGCTTCCTTGCATTCAGGATATCCTGGGGCTCTAGTATATTCCCTTCTTTTTTAATACTCTTTTCATTCAGATAGCTGTTTAGGGGCGCCCCCCCCCCTTTACCCTCACCTACTTGGAATATGTTTCTTGTTGTCGCACCCCTTTTCGATGACGAAAAAGTTTCTTTCAACCACCTGTGTTTTTTTGCTGGTTTTTCCCCCCCCATTTCCAACTGAAATGCGGTCTTTGCGCCGTTTTCTTAGTGCTCTCCCTATGTTGAAACAACAGCGGATCAATGTCAAATGGGCCAAACAGCATCTCCCCGGTGAGTCCTAATTCCTGTACGGGAGCCCGTCTTTGTTGGTTCTATAATAATACTATGGTTCTCCCATCAACCGGTTTCCCCTCTCGACAGACCTTCGCAAGGCTTTTCACCCTCACAGGAGCTCTTGGATTTGAGTTTTAACCGGA